>Ga0307515_10002403_pt1 | contig 40837 bp, 35 predicted proteins | sample 17_EM_MG_FD_194513 | JGI IMG/M metagenome (GOLD analysis project Ga0307515, IMG submission 194513) | Populus trichocarpa ectomycorrhiza microbial communities from riparian zone in the Pacific Northwest, United States - 17_EM | ecosystem: Host-associated > Plants > Roots > Unclassified | place... | reverse complement strand
GTGTGCGTGTAACTGTGCACGCCGTAGCGGCCGTTGCCGTTGCCGACGCCCTTCATGTCGGCGTCGATCTTCACCGTCGTGCCGGAGGGCCAGTACGTCTTGGGGCGCCAGTCGACGCGCTTGTCGCCCATCCAGTGCCAGGCGCCGAGCACCGACTGCGAGGCGCTGACCTTCATGTGCTTCTCGACCGTGGCCCGCGCCTTGGAGGACACCGGGTTCGTGAAGATCACCGAGATCGGCATGGCCACGCCGACCGTGGTTCCCGTCTGCGGGGTGATCGTGTCCAGCAGCATCGGCGGGCCCAGGGGCTTCGTCGGCGACGGAGAGGCGGTCGCACTCGCCTTGCCCGACGCCTTCGCGTCGTCCGCGCTCGCCTTGTCGCTGCCACCTCCGCCGCAGGCAGTCGCCCCCACCAGCACCGCACCCGTGACGAGTGCGATCCCTATGCTGCCCTTGCGCCGTCCCACGACGTGCCCCACTCTCTAGCTCCTCGACCCTGACGGGCCCGACTCATTGTCAGACAGCGACAGCGGGGGCGTCAGTTGCGTGTCGCGTGTAAAACGTGTCTCAAGACTCGGTACGCACCGAGTGATCAGGCACGACGAGCGCCCCGTGTCACCGGCTGCTGTCCCCCGGCCGCGACTTCTGTCGCCGCCCTGGCGTCTACCACGAAAAAGCCCAGGTATGCCGACAGCCCGACGGTCATTGGGGGAACCGCTCCGGACGGAAGTCCGCGAGCGACTCGGACCTCTCCCCGCCGAGGATCTCCGCGGCGAGCAGCCTGCCGAGCACCGGACCGAGCGTGATGCCGCTGTGGGACACGGCCTCGTAGTAGCCCGGCACGGACGGCACCGCTCCCGCCGAGGGGAAACCGTCGGCCGGGATGGGCCGGAAGGCCACCCGGGTCTGTGCGATGCGGGAGTCGGCGAGTTCGGGGACGGCGCGCCGTGCCAACTCGTAGAGGAGTCGCGCGAGTTCCGCCGGTTCTTCGCCCGTGTCGATGAGTGCGTCGATCTCACGGCTGTGGAGGACCATCGACGTGTCCGAGTCGGGCCGGATCTCGATGTGCGGGGCGTGCATGGCCCGGTGGATCGGGACGGCTCGGGCGCAGTCGATCCGGGTGACGACTCCGGGTTCCCGGCGCATCGGCAGGTGCCGTGCGACGAGCCCGGCGATCTGGGAGGCGCCCGGGCCCGCCGCGTTCACCACGAGGTCCACGTCGAGACGGCTGCCGTCGGACAGAACGACGGTCCGGACGCTCCCGTCGGCACCGGTCCCGATGTCACGGACCTCGGTGTCGGACCGTAACTCTCCGCCTGCTGCGACGACTTGGCCGACCAGGCGGCTGACTAGATGGCGTCCGTGGACCCAGGCTTCGTCGGGGTAGAGCAGGACGGGAACCTCGTCGGGCAGTGCGAGAGCGGGTTCGAGGCGGCGGCGCACCTCGGCCCCCGTGGACACCTCGACCCGGTAGCCCCAACTCCCCAGCAACTCAGCGGTCTTCAGGAACTTCGCCTCGACCGCGGGATCGTCCGCCCAGCGCAGGTGGCCGCCGGGATACCACCAGGAGTCCGGTCCGATGATCCCGGCGAGCTCGCGGTGCGCCGCCATGCCCGCGATGTTCAGGTCGAAGTAGGACCTGCGTACGGTCTTGTTGCTGGCGTTGACCCACGAGAAGGACCAGTTGGTGACGCCCTCGCCCGGTCGGCCCGCGTCGATGAAGACCACCTCGGCACCGCGCCGGGACAGGTTCCAGCCCACGCAGGCTCCGACGATGCCCACTCCGATGACGGCGACACGTCGAGGCCGCTCCACTGACCCGATTCCCATGAACGCCCCCTTCCCGGATCGCGGGCGGACTGAACTCCCGGCGTTCACCCGGGCCCTGCACAATCGCCGCTGTGACGATCACCAAGGGCGCGCCGCCGCCCCCGCGCACCACTCCCGTCGCCCTTGCCCGGGGCCTCCTGACGGGTGGGGTGACCGGGGGATCGCTGGCCGCCTTTGTCGTCGGCTGTGTCATCGAGAGCGTGCCACTGTGCGTCGTGGGTGTGGGTCTGCCCGTGGTCTACGGTCCGCTGTTCTTCCTCGCCGGGATGCCGAGGCGTGCCCGGGAGGCGGCGATCGCGCCCCGCACGGCTCTCGCGCGGATCGAGAGTCTGGCGGCCGTCGGAGGTGAGGCGACGAGTGACGTGGCGGTCGAGTTCGACGTCACGGTCGCGCCGGACGACATACCGGCGTACCGCGTCGAGTTCACCCAGCACATCAACCTCGTCGACCTGTCCGACTACCGGTCCGGCGGCGTCGTGGTGGTCGAGTATCCGCCGGACCGGCTGTGGCGAGTGCGGATCGTGAAGCGGCCGACACCCGAGTGGGAGGAGCGGGCGGCCGACGCCCGGCTCGACTCGGTGCCGGGTCCTGCCGTGGTGCGCGAGCCCACCCAGGGCTGTGCCGTCGGCTGCGTCACGGTCCTCGCTCTGCTGCTCGCGGCGGCCGCCGTGATCCTGCTGTTCCGCGCCGACCTGTTCGACCAGGACACCACCGCGCAACCGTCCCCGTCCGGGCGGCCCTCCATCTCCTCCACGTCGTCGACCACGACCGTGTCGTCGGCGTCCGGCACGGTCGCCCTCGGCCCCGGCCAGTCGTTCCTCGACAAGGGTGAACTGCGCCGCGCCGTCGACTCGTTGACCAAGGGCGAGGACACCGCACGGGCGCTCACCGTCGTCGTACAGGAACGCCTGCTGTCGGTCGTGTTCGCGCCCACCGGCACGCAGGCCGCGCGGTTCGACCCGGACTCCGTGCCCTACGAGCGTTTCCCCGCCCTGGTCGAGGAGGCCAGGTCGACCCTCGGCGTCCGCTCTCCGCAGACCTGGCAGATCACCGTCGACGGCCTCACCGGCTCCCTCTCGATTCGCGTCGGCGTGACCGGCCGCGACGGTGCGGCCTCGCTGGAGGCGGACGGACAGGGCAAGGTCGTGCGGCGCACCCCGGTCGGCTGACCGCGCTGCGATCTGTCTCCTGTCGCGGGCGACCGCTCAGGCCGGCCGGAAGGCCAGCACCGCGTTCTGTCCGCCGAAGCCGAACGAGTCACTGACGGCCAGTGAGACCTTGCCGGTTCTGGCCGTGCCGCTCACCAGGTCCAACTCGGCGTTGTCGAGCGGGCGTTGGAGGTTGGCCGTGGGTGGGGCGGTCGCGTGGAAGACGGTCAGGGCGGTGAGCGCGGCTTCGATCGCTCCGGCGGCGCCCATGGTGTGGCCGGTGACGCCCTTCGTCGAGGTGACGGAGGGACGGCCGGTCAGAAACCGTTCGATCACCGCTCCCTCGACCCGGTCGTTCAACTGGGTGCTGGTTCCATGGGCGTTGACGTGGTCGACGCATAGGTGCGGCGCGCGATGAGCAGGGTCAGCACGGTGTGGCCGTCGGCGGTCTCGTGGACGGCCAGTTCGGCCAGGGCCCGCTCCAGTCGACGGTCCGGGCAGTCGACGACCTCCAGCGGGACATCGGTGGTCCCGACCGCCTGCCAGCGCGCCACCAGCCGCCGGGCGCGCACCGCGTCGACCGCGATGTGTACGGCCCGCACCTCGTCGGGCCTCAACTCATGGGCGTAGCGCAGGGCGTGGAAGACGGCCGGGTCGACGGCGTCGACGAGGACGCACACGACATGCCGGTGCCGGCGTGGCCGGTCGCTCTGTCCGGCGGGCGGGAGTGACTCGACCTCGGCGCGGTATTCGCGGTTGATGCGAATCAGTGCCCACACGCCGAGCGGGAAGACCACGACGACCAGCCAGGCGCCCTCGGTGAATTTGGTGACGGCGAAGATGAGCACCACGAGCGCCGAGACGACCGCCGCCGTCGCGTTCACCGCGATCTTCCAGCGTCGGCCGGGTTCGCGTCGGCGTGCGTGGTGGACGGTCAGTCCGGCGCCCGCCATGGTGAACGCGGTGAACACGCCGATCGCGTACAGGGCGACGAGCCGGTCCACGTTGGCGTCGGTCACCAGCAGCAGCGCGAGGGCGACCACGGCGAGCGTGATGATGCCGGTGGAGAAGGCGAGTCGGTGTCCGCGCCGGGTCAACTGCCGTGGCAGGAAACGGTCTTCGGCGACGAAGCTGGCCAGGTAGGGGAAGCCCGTGAAGGGTGTGTTCGCCCCGGTGTAGAGGATCAGCGCGGTGGCGAGCTGTACGAACACCAGCCCCGCCGTGCCGAACACACCGCTGCCGAAGACGAGTCGGGCCTCCTGCGCGATCACGGTCGGCGTGCCGTCGGTGTAGGGGACGGCGTGGGTGAGGTGGGCGAGACCGGAGACACCGAGCACGAGGACGCCCAGGACACAACTCATGGTGACGAGCGTGCGGCGGGCGTTGCGGCCCTGCGGTTCACGGAAGACGGAGATGCCGTTGGAGATCGCCTCCAGGCCGGTGAGCGAGGAGCCGCCGTTCGCGAACGCGCGCAACACCATGAACAGCGACGCCCCGTACAGCCACCCCTCCCCCGGTGTGCCGAGCGGCACGACACCTTGCGCGTGGACGTCGGCGTGCGGCAGATCCCCGAACGCCCAGCGGGCCAGGCCCACCGCGAGCATCAGTCCGACCGCGGCGATGAAGAGGTACGCGGGCACGGCGAACACCCGCCCCGCCTCGCGCAGGCCGCGCAGATTGCCGTACACCAGGATCAACACCACCCCTACGCTGACAGGGAGTTGGAGGTGGTCGAGGCCGGTCCAGCCGTTGCCGACGAGTGGGCGAGCGAGATGAGCGTTCGTGCCGGCCGAGACCTGGACGGCGACCGTCACGACGTAGTCGACGAGCAGTGCTACGGCGGCGATCTGTGCGACGTCGGGGCCGAAGTTCTCGCGGGCGACGGCATAGGAGCCGCCGGCCCGCGTGTAGATCGTGACGACGTCGCTGTAGCAGAGCGTCAGCAACACCAGGATCAGCAGGATCGCGCCGGTCACCGGCATCAGCAGCGTGAAGGCGGCGACGCCGACCACGGGCACCAGGACCCGCAGCATCTCCTCGCTGCCGTAAGCCGACGAGCTGACGCAGTCCGAGGCGAGGACGCCGAGCGCCGTCCGGTTGTCGAGCTTCTCCTGTTGGATGCGGCCGGTGACCAGGGGCGGACCCAGCAGCCGGCGCTTGAGGCGGTAGGAAAGCGGCTCGGGCAGGAACCCGGGTGGCGGCCCAGGTGCCTGGGAGCGGTCGGACGCGTCCGGGGCGGGTACGGCGGAGTCGGTCATGGGGCCATCACACCCGCACCCGCGACAGCACCGGCCGAGGATCACCCGGCGGGCCCCGAACTGCACCCGGCCGGGCGGACGGTGGCCCTTCGGATGCCGTCGGAGCCCCAGTCCTGGTCAGAAACCGGCCGCCCGGGCGGTCGTGTACACCTCGGCGGCCACGTCCTTGAGTTCCTGTGCGTCCCGCGCGGCCCACGAGACGTCGACCAGGAACTCGTCGAGGCCGATCTCGGCGTACGCCATCAGATCGCTGACGATCTGCTCGACGTCGCCCTGGAAGGGCCGGTGGTCCGGTCCCTCGTAGCGCTTGGGGGTGTAGTCCGGGTTCACCCGCACCACGGTCCGCAGCGGCCCGGTCCGGCCCCGCTCGGCGGCGAGGTCCTGCAACTGGCGCCAGCCTTCGGCCACTTGGGCGGGTCCGTCGGCGTACGGCAGCCATCCGTCGGCGTGGTCGACGAGCCGGCGCATCGCCCGCGGGGAGTTGGCCGGCACCAGGATGGGGATCGGCCGGGCCGGCTTCGGCCCGACCACGGCCGAGGCGATCCTGGTGATCCGGCCGCCCTCATAGACCACCGGGTCCGGGCCCCATACCGCCCGGCACACCTCGAACACCTCGTCCATGACCTTGCCGCGCTCCTCGAACGGGCGGACCCCGGCGGCCGCGTACTCGTCGAGGGACCAGCCGCTGCCGAGGCCTGCGACCACCCGGCCGCCGCTCGCCGCGTCCAACGTGGCCAGTTGTTTGGCGAGTTGGAAGGGGATGTGCAGCGGGGCGACCAGTACGGCGGTGCCCAGTTCGACCCGCTCGGTGGCCGCCGCCGCGAGGGTCAGCGTGACCAGCGGCTCGGCCACGCCCCGGTAGGCGTCGGGCCAGGGCAGGCCCGGGACGCCGTACAGCGGCTGGGTCCGAGGGTCCGGGAACAGGGCGCGTTCGTACACCCAGAGGCTGTCGTATCCGATGTCCTCGGCGGCGCGTGCCACGTCGGGCACGTCCTTGCCGAGGTCGTACTGGCGGTTCTGCGGGAGTCCGATGCCGAGCCGGGTCGTCATTCCGACGCGCTCCTCTGTCGTGTGTGGTTGCGCGGTCAAGTCAGCGTTGTTGTGGCGGAGTTGGGGAGAAGGCGGATGGGCCCCGGCGGGTGACGCGCGGGCGGTGGGCTCGCGCTTCACCCGCCGGGGAGCGAGTCAGTGCTGGTTGACCGCCGAGGCCCAGTCAAAGTTCACGCCCATGTCGGAGTACATCTTCGAGTAGCCGACGAAGCAGTTGAACGTCGTGACCTTGCCGTTCTTCAGGTACCAGAAGTCGGCGGTCGGCGCGGCGACCTTGTGGCCGTTCCCCTTGACGACGCCCGCCGGCGTCTGGAGCTGCCCGTCGAACGTGCCGTCGATCGACAGCTCGATGCTGATGGTGTCGCCGTTCACGGTGATGCGCTTGAGGTCACGGTGAACGTTGGAGAAGAGGCCCTTCATGTAGGGCAGCACGGTGCCGAGAGCCTTACCCCGGTAGGCCTGGCCGGCGACCATGTCGTTGAAGACGCCGTCCTTGGTGAAGCTGTTGACGAAGGTCGGCACGTCGATGTGGCTGCCCTCCGCAACGTAGTAGTCGCGCAGGACGATCGCGAGGTTGGCCTTCTCGTGCTTGGTCAGGTGGCGGTCGGTGAGCGGCAGCTTCGCCAGCTGGCGGGCGGTCAGGGTCGGAGCCGCCGTACTGCTGTGGGCCGGCACCTTTTCATGGGCGGGGCTCGCCGCCTGCGACGGCACGGCGGCGATGGAAAGACCACCCACGACAGCCACAGCGGCCGCGGCGGTGATCGTCTTCCGGCTGATCAGCTTCATGACGTATTCCTTCACGTTCGTTCTCAGGATTCGGGAGCCGCAGCGGCGGCCCCTCTCGCGCTTAGTAAATCAAACGCTGGCTTGACTTTATGAACGGCGGCACAACCTGTCAAGCCACTGTTTGAATTGTGTGGTCCATGACCACGGAGGGGTGCGCCTCGACCGCGAGGCGGCTGTTGACAATGAACTCAAGCGACTGCTTGAGTACAAGCTATGACCAGGGTGGAGAAGACGGACCTACGCCGCGAGGCCGGTCAGCGCACGCGGGACGGCCTGCAGTCGGCTGCCCTGGAGTTGCTCGCGCAACGAGGTCAGGAGGGCGTGACACTCCGCGAGATCACGGATCGCGCCGGAGCCAACGTCGCCGCGGTGAGCTACCACTTCGGGTCGCTGAAGGCACTGTGCGAATCGGCGATCGAGCACGCGTTGGAGCAGTATCTGGACGCGCAGATGGCGGCACTCGACTCCCTGAGCCCCACTGCGCCCCTCCACGAAGTGGCGGCGGCGTTCGCCGGGCCGATGATGCGCGCGTTCGTGGCCGGTGGACAGGACCTGGCCGTGATGCGGACCGTGGCACGCGTCGGCATCGAACCGCCCCAGGGGTGGGAGCGGCTGACCGCCAAGTTCGACAAGAGTCGCCGGGATGCCCTCCGGGTGCTGAAACCGAACGTTCCCGGGGTCGACGAGGAGGAGCTGATCTTCCGTACGCGCTGCGCGGCCGGCATGTTGAACTGGCTCGCCCTGGCCCCCATCGGCGCCGAACTGGCCACCATGTCCGCCGAACAGCTTGAGCGGCAACTGGTCCCCGTGGTGGCCGGGGCGTTCCGCGGGGACGCCGCCGGCCCACCCGCTGCGCGCCCCTGACCAGGGCGGAGCACTCGTCCGGGGTCACACGGCCGGGGCGTCTCCGGGCTTCGGGTGGACGGGGCACACGCCGACGGGAGCCGGTTGGGTCGGGCGGTCGAGGGCGCTCGGGGAACCCTGGGCCGGCGTGACGCGTGCGCCGCTGTCATCGTCCGACGGCGGGGTGAAGGCGACGTCCAGGCGGGTCAGGCCGCGGAAGTTGAGGCTGCGCTGCCACTTCAGGGGCTCGGTGGTGTCGAGACTCAGGTCGGGGAGGCGGGTGAGGAGCGCCTCCAGGACGATCGTGCCTTCCAGCCGGGCCAGCGCCGCGCCGAGGCAGAAGTGCGGACCGTGCCCGAAGGACATGTGCCGTCCGCCGGGCCGTTCGAAGTCCAGTACATGGGGATCGGGGAACACGGCCGGATCCCGGTTGGCGGCGCCGCACACAAGGAGCACCGTCTGCCCTTCGGCGATGCTGCGGCCCGCCAGGTCCAGGTCGTGCCGGGCCCGGCGCAGCATGAGCTGGACCGGGGCGTCGTAGCGCAGGAGTTCCTCGACCGCGGCGGGCAACAGGTCCGGCCGTTTGCGCAGTTGCTCGGCCGCGTGCGGGTGGCGGAGGAGAGCGAGGGTGGCGTTGCCGATGAAGTGGGTGGTGGTCTCGTGGCCGGCGATCAGCAACAGGGCGCAGTTGGCGAGGAGTTCGTCGGGGTCCTGGTCGGTGCTCTCGGCCTGTGCGGTCACCAGGGCGCGCAGGCTGTCCGGGGCCGGCGGGGTTTCCGGGCCGGTGAGAAGGCCGCGGAAGTAGGCGAGCATGTCGGCCATGCTCTGCGAGGCCTCGCGGTTGCGGTCGGCGTCGAGCCGGGAGTTGCCCATGGCTTCGGCGATCGGCTCGGACCAGGCGGTGAGGGCGGGGCGGTCCTCCTGCGGTACGTCGAGGAGGTCGCAGATGATGGTCAGCGGCAGCGGGCGGGCGAGTTCCGCGACGATGTCCATCCGTCCGGTCGGCGCCGCCTCGTCGATGATCCGGTCGACGGCTTCGAGGATCCGGGCGCGGAGTGTCTCAACTGCCCGCGGGGAGAAGGCTCTACTGATCAGGCCCCGCAGCCGGGAGTGGTCCGGGGCGTCGTTGTAGAGCATCTGTCGACTCAACACCCGGGCCAGCGGCCGCAGTTCCTCGGACACGGCGTCGAGGTCGGGATAACGCACCGAGGACAGCGCCGGGTTGCCCGTGGCGCTGCTGACGACCCCGTGCCCGGTGGCGATCCAGGCGCTCAGGTGACGGTCCCAGAAGAGCTCGTCCGTGTTCCGCAGCTCCTCGTAGAAGTCATAGAGGCGCTCTTGGACCTGAGGCCGGAAGGCCGGCAGCAACGAAGGTGTGGTGCGCATCGCGCCAGGCTAGATCAGTTACGGACATGAGGGAGTTGCCGTTCCGGAAACAGGCTGTGTCGGTTCATGCGGGCGTCTCGCGGGAGCCGGATCACGGGTTCTCGGCACCGGCTCGCCCGAAGCGCGTCTCGGCTGTCGCCGCGACGACAGCCGCGGAAACCGCCAAGAGGCCGACCACTAGCGGCAGTTGGACGGTCACACCCGTCAGGGAACCGGCCAACGCCGTTCCGGCGGACCCGGAGGTGATCTTCAGGGCCGCGACCCAGATGAAGACCTGGCCGCGTGCTCCGCTCGGCGCGTACTCCGTACGGGCCGCGAGGGTGGAGGCGAAGAAGAAGGCGTTGAGGATCCCGGTGAGCGCGTACGCCGAGGCGGTCACCGCGAAGGCCGGGCTCGCGGTGACGGTGAGGAGGCCGGCGACGACGCCCAGGGCGAGGTGGCGCATCAGCCGACCCGGGTCGCCGGTGAGCGGGAAGACCATGACGGCTATGGACCCGGTGAGATTGCCGAGGCCGTAGGCGGCGGTCAGTACGGCCGCGGTGGCCGGTTCGGTGCCGAGGATCTTCGTCAGGTGGACCGCGGTGATCGGCAGGGCGGCGACGCTCAGGGCGACGATCATCGTCAGGTAGACGGTGCGCCGCAGAGGTCCGCTGCGGACGATCAGCGCGAGGGTCGCTCCCGGCTTGAGGATCGCCGTCCGGTCGCCGCCGTGGGACGGCGCGGTGAACGGCAGCAGCAGGACTCCCCCGGCCGCCGTGACCGCCCCCACCACGAGGGCGAGTGCCGCCGCGGTGGGCGAGACCCAGCCCGAGAGCCCGGCCACCAGGGACGGGCCGACGGTGCCGCCGATGCCGTAGGTGGCCACGTCCCACCCCTGGGCCCGCCGCTGCGTGCGCAGGCCCGGTCCGACGATGGCGGGCAGCCGGCTGCTGATACCGCCGGTCAGCAGCGGCCCGCAGGTGCCGGCCGCGGCCAGCAGCAGTCCGGTCACTGCGGCGGGCGCGTGCCCGTACGTCAGCACTCCCCCGGTCAGCGCGATGGCGTAGAGCAGGCAGGCCGTCGCGATGACCTTCCGGCCATCGCGGGCGGTGTCCAGGGGCCGCGCGACGAAGGGGCCCAGCAGATGCGGGGCGGTGATGCAGGCGCCGAGCACCCCGGCGAGCGTCCCGGAGCCGCCGGAGGAGGTGACGAGCAGAACGACGGCGACCACGGCGCCGCCGTCGGCGGTGCGGGCGAGTGCCGCGGCGACGACGTAGCGCGCCAGCCCGGTGCCACCCTTTCCACCCTCTCCGCCCTTTCCTTCCTTCCCGGACGGAGGCGGGGCGTCCCACACCTTCGACGTGCTTGCTATGTGGTGCTCACCCATGGTGGTTGGCGCTCAGGAGGTGAGCCCGAGGGCGTCCAGCGCGGCGACGACCTCCTGGCGGGCGATCGCGTCCAGCCCGCGCAGGGGACGCGGCAGGTTCGGCTCTTCCGTCAGGCCGAGGTGGGAGGCGGCGGAGGAGATGACGCGGAGGCTGCCGTGGCGGCGGAAGAGGACCCACAGCGGTTCGAGTCCTGCGGACAGGTCCGCCGCCTGGTCCGCGTGGCCGGCCTGGGCCGCGCGGGTGAGGGCGAGGGCGGTCTCCGGGAAAGTACCGCCGATGACCGAATACCAGGCATCACAACCGGAGTTGAGGCCGCGGGCGGCCGTCCAGTCGCCGCTCACCCCGATGGTGACGGTGTCGGGGATCAGCGCGCGCAGCGAGTCGACACGGAGCGCGGCCTCGCGGGGGTCCTCGGGCACACCGGGGATCTTGATCGAGCCGACGTTCGGCAACTGCGCGATACGGCCGTGCAGTTCGTCGGTGAAGTGGACGTGCGTGGTGCCCGGGTTGTCGTAGACGCACAGCGGTACGGAGAGCTCGCGGGTGACGTCCTCGTAGAGCCCGAACACCTCTTCCTCGGTGAGGAGTTGATACGTCATCGGGGCGAGCAGCACTCCGGAGGCACCCGCCTTCTGGACGTCCTCGGCCAGCTCCAGCACCTGCGAGGTGCGCAGCGCGCCGATACCGACGATGACGGGGGTCCCGTCGGCGGCCTCGACCGCGATCTTCGCGGCGTGGGCGCGCTGTTCGCGGGTGAGGTAGGCGTAGTTGCCGGTGGAGCCGAGCGCGCCGATGGAGTCCACACCGGCGGCGGCGAGTCGGGCGACGAGTGCCGCGTACGCCGTTTCGTCGATGCCCTGCTCGCTGGTGGGTGTGAGGGGGAAGGCGCTCAGGCCGCGGAACATGATGGCTCCTTGAGGGGGTGGGACGAGTGGGTGGGACTAGTGGGCGGTGAATGCGTGATGGTCAGGTGGCCGCTGAGCGGGAAGGCATGACGGTCAGGTGGCCGTCGAGTGCAACTCCGCGACAGTGGCGGCGAGTTCGGCCGCGAAGGCCTCGGCCTGCGGTTCGGTGAGGGTGGCGGCGGTGACCCGGATCGCGCCTTGGTGGGCGGCCGGATCCGGCGCGAAGAGGTGACCCGGCCGCACCGCCCAGCCCCGCCGCGCGAGGTCCGCGACGGCGGCCCGTCCGTGGACGTCGAGTTCGACCCATACGTTCAACCCGTCGGGCCGGTACGGGACTTCGATGCCCTGGGCACGCAGCCGCTCGACGAGCAGGCCGCTGCGCCGCGCGTACAACTCACGGGCCCGTTCGTGGAGTTCGTGGACCCGGGGATCCAACAGGAGTTCGCGGGCGGTGTGTTGCAGCAGCCGACTGACCCAGGTGGTGCCGGCGCTCAGCCGTGCCTCCAGGCGCGCGGTGGTCCCGGCATCGGCGGCGACAAGGGCGAGCCGCAGATCCGGTCCGAGGAACTTGGACACGGACCGCACCAACGCCCAGCGCGTACTGCCCGGCGGGGTGACCCGATGATACGGCCGCGCGGAGACCGCCGAGAAGTGGTCGTCCTCGATCACGAGAACCTGGGGGTGCCGCGCGAGGATCGCCCGCAGGTCGGCCGCCCGTTCCTCGGTGAGACTCGCACCGGTCGGATTGTGGGCGCGGGGAGTGCAGACGACAGCGCGAGCACCGGCCGCCAGTGCTGCGCGCAGCGCGTCGGGGCGCATGCCGGCGCCGTCGACCCGGACGGGCGCGGAGCGGTAGCCACCCAGTCGCAGGGTGCCGATGCTCGCCAGGAAACAGGGGTCCTCGATCGCGACCAGATCCCCGCGGGTGAGGTGGGCGTTCAGCAGCCGCTCGGTGGCGTCCACCGCTCCGTGCGTCACCAGCGTGCGGAACGGCTGGTCGATGTCCTCGGCGAAGTCGGCGCGGGCCCAGGTGTCCAACTCGGGGTCGACGGCGGGCGCACCGTACAGCGGCGGGCTGTACTCCCCGCGCCGGGCGGCGCCCAGGAGGTCGGGCAACAGCAGCGGGTCGGGGTTACCGCTGGCCAGGTCGACGCAGTCACCCTCGACACCGGCACCGACACCCTCCCGCGCGAGCTGCGGCACCGCCGCGACGACCGTGCCGCCACGCCCCCGCGTCTCGGCCACACCCGCTTCGACGAGCCGCCGGTACGCGAGGGCAACCGTGTTCCGGTTGACCCCCAACTCGCCCGCGAGCACGCGCACCGGGGGCAGGCTCGCCCGCGGCGCCAACTCGCCCGAGGCGACCTGGTCCCGCACACTTCCCGCGATCTCGGCCGCGGTGGTGCCCTTGATGCGCACGTGATCAGCTCCGCCCATACAGAGGTATTCGTCCTATGCCAAAGATTGTCCTAGGCCAAACATACGGCATGGGTGGGGGGTGCATGTTCATGTGTCGCGAGGTCGGGTGTCGCGAGGTCTGGGTGCGGGCAAGGGCCGACCACGCCTCGGCCGGCGATGCCGGTACCGCTACGGTGTGCGCGTTGCCGCGCCGGATATGAGAAAACGTGGGGACCCATGCCCTTGAGCCAACCCCGGAGACTTCCCGTGTGGCCGTTCGCGATCGGGGGCTCGGTACTCGTCCTGGCCGTCCTCGCGGCGGTCGGCACCTGGGTGTACGGCGTCTACCGCATGTCGGACCCCGTGCCGCCCGTCCTTGGCGCACGCGTGGAAGGCAGGACGATCGTCGTCAAGTTCCCCGTCTGCCCCACGGACGTGATCCAGCGCGTGGAGGTGACGGACTTCGACGACGACACCAGCGCGAATCCGCACATCCTGTGGTGGGCCGCCAACCCCACGACGCCATCGGCCAAGAAGGGGATCGCCAGGCTCTGGTCCGGCGAGGGATTCGAGCGCCACGCCCCGGAACCGGCCCGGTCCGCCGTCCCCCGCAACCTCGACATCGGGTACGCGGATCCGTCGGGCGACGGCCGGGACGGCGTCTTCACGCTGCGCACGATATCCACGGCGAGACTGAAGGCCGGACAGTACTGGACCGACGACGGCCCCAAGACCGCCGCGCAGATCGACGCACAACTCACCTGCCACAGGGGCGGTTGAGGAGGCAACGCCCTGGCCCAGGACGCCAGTTCCGCTACGGCGCCAGGGTGCGCATGACGTCGAACTCGTTGCCCTCGGGGTCGGCCATGACCACCCAGTTCCGGTCGGAGCCCTGACCCACATCGGTCGTGGTGGCGCCGAGGGCGAGCAACCTGGTCACCTCGTCCTCGGTACTGCCGTCGATCGGACTGACGTCGAGGTGAAGTCGATTCTTGACGGTCTTTCCCTCGGGCACCTGGATGAATTGCAGGGTGGGCGGCATCTGACGGGCCCGCACCTCCTCGGCGGTCGGCACCCAGGAACCGATCTCGACCTTGCCCTCGCTCCGGTCGATCACCTTGAAGTCGAGGACCGCGCACCAGAACGCCGCGAGCCGCTCCGGATCACGGCAGTCGACGACCAACTCGGTAAACCTACTTGTCATGACACTCCCAGTTAGCCAGGTCTGTATCGAAGGCGGGCGACAACTGGCCTTGGTCCTGGGCCGTTTGCAACCGGGCGACGGTCAGTTCGGCCTGCGGGGCGATGAAGCGCTCAAGGGCGCCCTTGGAGGGCCATCTGCGATAGCTGGTGTACTTCCCCACGCCGGCTCGGGTCGCGATCGCTTCGATGCCGAGCTTGGCGTAGCCGATCTCCTGACCCGCTTCCAGCGCGGTCCACATGATGGTCTCGGTCCGGATGATTGCCTCGGTCCGGGCGGCACCGCGGTGGAGGTCGGTCACGCCGTAACCCTACCGGCAAGGCACGTACCCGTACTTGCCGGAATCTCGACCTGTGCGATCTTCTTTGCGGCACGAAATGCGCTGTTCCAGCGGGGAGTTCATGGACATCGACGTGATCATCGCGGGAGCCCGCCCGACCGGTCCGACGCCGGGTACCGGACCACGATGATGCCCGGCGTCCGCACCGGGCACGGAGCGATCACTGCTTCCGGCACCGTGGACGACCGGGAGGCCGCAGCCCCCGATCCCTCCCCGCACTGAGAAGCGAGCCGTCAGCATGCCCCGTCCATCCCCCGGCACCCCGTTCACCGACTGGCTCCGCGAACATGCCGTCCCGCTCACCCACCTCGACCCCTAGGCGCCGCTCGACGACCTGGAACCGCTCTGCGGCATCATCGGAGACGCCCGCGTCGTCGTGATCGGCGAACACTCCCGTCTTCGCGGAGTTGTTCGACGAGGGCGGGGTTGGGGCGAAAGTGCTCCTGGATCAAGGACTTGCCGCCCGAGACGACGACGGTGATATCGGTGATGCCGGAGTCCACCAGCTCGCGGACGGTGTGCTCGATGACCGGCTTGTCGCCGACCGGCAGCATCTCCTTCGGCGTCGCCTTCGTCAGCGGCAGCAGCCGGGAGCCGAGCCCTGCGGCGGGAATCACGGCCCTGCGAATCGTCGGCGACAACACATCTCTCTCCGGTCGAACGTCATGTGCGTCATGTGCGTCATGTGCTTCTCAACGGGCGCGGCGTTCGGACGCTACCAACAGCCGTTGCCGAATCCCGCACTGCAATGGAACGGCCATCTGCGCTGGAAGTTCCTGTACGCACCCGTAATTGACGTAGTCGTGCTCAAGGTGAAGACCGAGTACATGCCGCGTCTGTGACAGGTACAGGTGCCGCGGCCTTTGACGGCTGCGTTGACCAGGACCTGGCACCGTACCGGCAACCTGCGTCCGCGCCGACCGCACCCCGCGAACGCGGCCAAGAGCCCACCACCGACGAGTTCTCCATCAGCGTGGCCGCGCTCGCCGCCAGCCAAGCCCGCGACGGCCTCGCGAACAAGGCTCGGGGTCCCGCTCCCGCCGCAGCGGCTCCGCCGCCCCGACCGGTCGACCCGCGCGTCGCCTTCTCCCGCAACCGCTGACCCAACTCCCGACAAGATCAAGACGCCGTCCTCGAACGTGTTCGAGCCGAGCAGACCCCTGAGGAATGGAAGGCCGTCCACGCGATCCGCTCCGGCGTCGAAGGCAGGATCCACACCAGGCGGTCACCGCCGCCGGCACCCGCAGACTCCGACTCGCTGCCTGGTGGACTGGACAACCGCTCGCCCCCACTCAAAACATCGCGCCCCGCCGCCCTCAACCTCGCCGTGCAGGCAATTGGGCAACGGGGTCATCGACGGCTTCTACAACTCCCGCCGCCTCCAGGAACGACTCGGCCTCCTCAGCCCGATCGAGTTCGAGGAGAAGCACTGCGCCGACCAGGCGACGGTCGAACAAGCGAATCTGATACCCCGTCAAACCCTACTGCCCAGCTGAATAACGACTCTCGATCAACGGGGGAACCTCAGGCGGGGGGATCACGTGATCGTCGGGCGGCGACCAGATACCTGATTGGCTTCCCGTGCCAGCCAATCGACATATGCCCTGAAAGGCATGACCCAAGTTCAAACTGGCATTGGTAAGACACGTCTCGCAGAGGGATGGCGTGGGAACAGTTTCTAAAGCATTGCCACCTCGGGCATGAACTGGAGTCGCGAACGCGAGGCGCCACCCGTCGGGGGATACGGCTACGGCCGGGCGCACGCCGTAGCAATGCTCGTTTTCTATTGGATCCACGATCAGGTGTCCGGCCCCTCCAGGAGCGGGTCTGCGGTGCGGGTGGTCCCTCGGCAGTCGACGACAACACGTCAACTCCGGTTCCGGTGAACCCGGCCTCGTCCAAGATCTTCGCCCAGACCTGCTTCTCAAGCACCCACCGGCGCATCGTGGTGGAGTGGAGATCGACGTGATCGCCGGGATCCCTGGGAGCCCCGGTTTCGCTCGTGCCCTCGAGATTGTTCCCTGACTCTCGCGTTCGAAGGCGGACTCCGCCCTGGAACGGCGACGGAACTCCCTCCCGCGAAGCGCGAGTTGTGAAGTCGCACGCCTGTGCACAAGTGAGGGTGGGTCCGCTCTGTACACCGTCATGGTGGAAGACCGGTGTGTGAACGCCGGGCCAGCCGGACAATGACGCGGTAGGCCATGGAGACGACCGGACAGGGTGAGGATGCGGAGCGGGGAGAAGCGGATCGCCGTACTGGAGGAACTCGACGAGCGTCAGCGCGCCGCCGAGCACCACTGGGTCGTGGACGAAGAGGAGCACGTTCTTTTCCGGCGCGGTGTGGAAGCGGTGGTCGGAGAAGGCCTGGTCGAGCTGGCCGGTCGCGAGACGTGCGCGGAACTCTCCGCCTACGCGGCTCGTCCCGTGCGCTGGGCGGCGCGACTTACGGGACACGGCCGTGACGTGCTGGTGTTCGCGCGTGGCCGGGCGCTGACCGAGCCGGAGGTCTGCGCCCCGGCGCCCGGCGAGCAGGTGGTGGAGCTGCGGCCCGCGCAGATGGTCGCCCTGCGGGTTTTCGTCGCGCTGGCCGACGAGTTGGCGAACCCGCCCGCCGAGGGACTCGCCGAACAGGTCCGCGGCGCACGCTTCACCCCCACGGACAAGCGGTGGCGGCTGCACCTGACCCAGGAGCAGATCGCATCGGCCGCCTACGGTTTCTACCTGCACCGGCTGGGCGGGTCGGCGGCCGAGGCCAACAGATTCGGCCGCGAATACGGCGCGATCTACCGTTCGTCCCCCACCGCCGGCGAGCCCACCCTGATCCGCGTGCCCGCCGTGCTCCAGCCCGGTCGGATGGAAGGCGAGCACGGCTGATCATCCGCCGGCGGCGCACGGTGCGCACCGGGAAGACACCATCGCCGAGGCGTCACAGTGTCCTCACCGCGGAAGGGGGGATGCTCTGCGGGCATCTCGCCGACGTTCCGGTCACCGCCGGCCCAGCCGAGGCACGGGCCGCCGCGGCGACCATGGTGATGGGACTCGCACACGACTTCCACAAAGTACGCGTCAACGTGACCTGGGATCCGCCCCGGGAACCCGGGTCCTGGACCGCTCAGGTCACCATTGCGTCGACCTCGCCGAACGCCTGTGGTTGAACAACAAGCTGAGGGGCTACGCCCGAGCCAATGGGACGCGCCGGCGCATCACGAGCCCTGCGGGTCGCCTGATCCCGCATACGTCCAAAAAAACGGCTGACGCCACGTCAGGAGCTTGGAAAAGCCGCCGCTCAGACAAAGGGGGCCATAGATGCGGCAGGCGCCTTCTATAAGCGCCTGCTCTGAATTCTTGTCCCAGTAGCTCTGAAGACCGAACTGCGGCAAGCCGGTGCATTCACGCATCACCGCGACGGCTTGCACGCTGCGACCAGCGGCGACAAGCATCCTCCTCCGCTCCCGCCTCGGCCGACAGCCTGCAAAGGAGGCTCCCCGCACCTGACACGGGGAGCCTCCTGGCCGGCGGAGTATCAGAGGTCAGGCCGGGAGCACCCTGACGGGCGTGGTCATGGTGCGGGTGCTGTCGACAATGCGCTCGTCGCCTTGCAGGGTCACCTGGACGGCGACGCCGCGGTCGCCCGCCGACCGGGCGACGGTGAGCGTGAGGTCGCCGGGTTCGACGCGTCGGCGAAGGTCTCTCCCGGTGAAGGCGGCCATGTCCGTGTGGACCTCGAACTCGACGACACGGGTCTCACCGGCGGCGAGGTCGACGCGGGTGAACGCGATGAGCTGGCGGACCGGGCGGGTGACCGAGGCGACCGGGTCGGTGAGGTAGAGCTGGGGGACGCAAGTGCCCGCGCGCTCACCGGTGTTGGAGACCCTGGCCCGCAACGTGATCGTCGCGTCGACGGACACTACGGCTTCGTCGACGGACGCGCTCTCGATCTCGAAGGTCGTGTACGACAGGCCGTGCCCGAACGGGAACGCGGGTGTGGGGTCGATGTTGCTCACGCCGTCGCTCTTGAGGGCGAGCGGAGGCGCCAGGTAGGTGCCCGGCTGGCCCGCCTCGTCGCCCGGGATCTGGACCGGAAGACGACCGGAGGGGTTGATCCGGCCCGAGAGGACACCGGCGATCGCCGCCGCCCCTTCCTCGCCGGGGAAGAACGCCTGGACGGTGGCGCCCGCCCGCCGGGCGTGCCGGCCGATGGCGTAAGGACGGCCCGAGAGGACGACGAGGACGACTTGGTTCGCCGCGTCGAGAACGGCCTCCACCAGTTCGTCCTGGACTCCGGGGAGTGTCAGCACACTGACGTCGCAGCCCTCACCGGAGGAACCGTGTCCGAACATCCCGGAGCGGTCACCGACGACGAGGACCGTCACGTCGGCCGCGGCGGCGGCAGCCACCGCGGCGGCTATGCCACTGCGGTCGTCCCCGATGACCTGGCAACCGGTCTCGTGGCGGACCTCGGCGTCGGAGAACTCGCGCCGGAAGGCGTCGAGCACCGTGGGCGCCTCGACGCCCAGAGGGGTGTCGGGGTGGTGGGGCAGTACGTGGTTGGGGAACGAGTAGCAGCCGAACAGGCACCGGACGTCGTCGGCCGTGGGACCGATGACGGCGACGGAGCGCGCGCCGGCGAGCGGCAACAGGTCCGAGGAGTTGTCGAGCAGGACGACGGACTCCTCCGCCAACTCGCGGGCGATGGACCGGTTTCGGGCCGAGTCGAAGTCCGCGGGAGCGGTGTACTGCCCCGGATTCCAGTCGGGATCGAGCAGGCCGAGTTCGGCCTTCTGAGTCAGGACCCGCAGTAGGGCGCGGTCGACGAGCTCCGCCGATATGCCGTCGTCCCGGAGCGGCTCCCCGTATGCGGTGGTGTGGGGCAGTTCGACGTCGATCCCGGCCCGGAGCGCGGCACGTGCCGCGCCCGGGATGTCGGCCGCCACATGGTGCAGGGAGGCGAGGAACGCGATCGCCCAGTAGTCGGACACAACCGTGCCCTCGAATCCCCAGCTCTCGCGCAGCAGCCGGGTCAGGAGTTCCTCGCTGGCGCCACAGGGCACGCCGTCTATGTCGTTGTAGGCGTTCATGACCGAGCCGACCCGGCCCTTCACCACGGCCTTCTCGAACGGCACGAGGATCAGGTCGGCGAGTTCGCGGGGACCGACGGCGGCGGGGGCGTGGTTGCGGGCGGCCCTGGAGGCGGAGTAGCCGGCGAAGTGCTTCAGCGTGGCGACGACGCCGGCCGACTGCAGCCCCTGCACGTAGGACAGGCCGAGTTCCGAGACGAGGTAGGGGTCCTCGCCGAGGGTCTCCTCCACTCGGCCCCAGCGGTAGTCGCGTACGACGTCCACGACGGGTGACAGTCCTTGGTGGATGCCGACGGCCGCCATGTCCGAGCCGATGGCCGCGGCCATACGGTGGACGAGGGCGGGGTTGAAGGTGGCCGCCCAGGCGAGCGGTGTGGGGTAGACCGTGGCCTGCCAGGCGGTGAACCCGGTGAGGCACTCCTCGTGGGCGATGGCCGGGATGCCGAAGCGGTTCGCCGCCGTCACCCGCTCCTGGAACTCCGCGAGGCGCTTGCGGCCCGCCTCCGGGTCGACCGGCGCCGTACCGAACACCCGGGTCAGATGCCCTAGACCGTCGACGATCGCTTCGTCGAAGCTCTCGGCGCCGCGGAAGGTGTCCTGCATCGGGGCCACATCGCCGGACTCGTCGTGGCCGGGCCAGGTGCTGCCGAGCTGTGCGACCTTCTCGGCCCTGGTCATGGTGTCGAGGAGGGCCCGCGCGCGAACGGACGCCGGCAGGGCGGGATCGTTCCACAGCCCGGTCGTCGGGCGCTCGTCGCTGATCGTCAAGGTCTCATCCGTTCTGTTGCGGGGGGTGCGCGAGAGCGCGCGAATGGTCCAAGAGGTCGAGGAAGCACCGCCGACCGGGAAGGGAGTGGGCCCGGACGCCGGTCCGACGGTCATGGGGAGGCAGACACGCCGGACCGCGTCGCACGGGGAAGTCGGCGCCTTTCGGCGTCCGGGCCCCGAACGGGGAGGCGTCCCGGTTCGGGAACCCGGCGGGACGCGGCACCGTTACTTGCCGCCGGCTCCCATCAGACCCGCGACGAGGGCGCGGCGGGCGAAGAGGTAGACGACGAGGATGGGGACCGCGGACATCAGCACCGCGGCCAGCAGGGCCGGCACGTTCGACCCGTACTCGGAGACGAAGTTGTACAGGCCCAGCGTCACCACCTTGTTGTCGTTCGACTGGGTCATGATCAGCGGGAACAGGAAGCCGTTCCACGCCTGGAGGGCCGTGAAGACGCACGTGGTCGCGATGGCCGACTTCGACATCGGCACGACCAGCGTCAGCAGGGTCCGTGCCGGACTCGCGCCGTCCAGTGCCATGGCCTCGTACAGCTCGTTGGAGATGTCCCGCATCCCGCCGCTGAGGACCAGCACGCTCACCGGCAGCGCGAACGCGGCGGTGGGCAGGATGATGCCCCACAGGGTGTCGTAGAAGCCGAGATTGTTGATGATCAGGAAGAGCGGGATGATCACCGCCTGCGAGGGGATCGCCAGGCCCAGCAGGAACAGGCGGAACACGCCCTTGGTCAGCCAGCCCCGCCCGCGCACCACGGCGTAGCTGATCGGGACCGCGAGCGCCAGCACGATGGCGACCGTGGCCACCGCGACGACGACGGTGTTCCAGATGTACTGCAGGAAGCCGCTGTCCAGGACCGTGCGGAAGTTGTCCAGGGTCACGGTGTCGGGGATCGAGACGGGACCCTTGTCGGTGTACGTCGTCTGCGGCTGTACCGCCGTGTTGACCAGCGCGTACAGCGGAACGCCGATGATCAGCAGCCAGACGAGGGCGGCGGCGCCGGCGAGGTAGTTCGGGCGCGTCCTCACAGGCCCTCCATCGTGCTCGTCATCTTGTCGTACCCGCTGAGCTTCGTGAGGAGGACGGAGGCGGCGGTGGCGAGCAGCAGCAGGAAGCTGGCGATGGCGCTCGCGTAGCCGTAGTCGTAGGTCCGGAAGGCCGTCTGGTACATGGAGAACGGCAGGATCGCCGTGTCGGTGCCGGGGCCGCCGTTGGTCAGCAGCAGGACGATGTCGAAGGCCGTGAGGCCGCCGACGACCATGAAGATGGTCGAGGTGATCATCGTGTTGCGCAGCTGCGGCAGTGTGATGTGGACGAACTGCCGGACCCGACCCGCGCCGTCGATCGCCGCCGCCTGGTAGAGCGTGTGCGGGATGGCCCGGGCGGCGCCCTGGTAGAGCAGGCTGTGGAAGGGGACGAACTGCCAGGTGGTCACGAGGACCAGGCAGGCGATCGCGCCCTGCTGGGTGCCCATCGGATTGGCACCGAAGAGCCATTCGAACTTGGACGGCAGACCGAAGTTCGGGTCCAGCAGCTGGCGCCACATGACGGCCGTTGCCGCCGTGGACAGCAGCAGCGGCAGGAAGAACAGTGCCGACAGGATCGCCCGGTTGCGCTGGGGACCGGCCGCCCAGACGCCCAGCAGGATGCTGATCGGCGCCTGCACCACGATGTTCCCGATCAGCAGGACCCCCGTGACCGAGGTGGACTGCCAGACCTGGCTGTCGCCGAAGAACCGCGACCAGTTCGCCGTGCCGGTGAACTGCGGTGCGTTCAGGCCGTCCCAGTGCGTGAAGGAGAGGTACAGCACACCCACCATCGGCGCGACGGCGAAGACGAGGAAGAACAGCAGCCCGGGAACCGCCCAGGCCACGCCGGGCCGCTCCAGGGTGGGCGGAGCGGCCCGGTCACGAACCCGTTGCTGGTGCACGGGACGCGAAGTCGTTGCGGAGACCACGTGGACGCGCCTTCCTACTTCTTGATCGCCAGAACCGCGCTGACGAACTGCTCCGGCGAACTCTGCCCGTTGAACAGCTTCTGGATCTCGGTCAGCAGCGGCGTGCCGAGGGTGAGGCCGAGCGCCTGGTCCCACGACTGGGTGAAAGAGGGTGCCTTCTGCACCAGGTCGTACTGGAACTTGGCGTACGCCGGGTCGGCCGCCTTGGTGAGGTACTGCGCGGCGTTGGAGGTGACCGGCACCTCGCCCTTCTCGACCAGCCCCTGCACGTAGCTGTCGCTGTAGGTGGTCTGCAGGAAGTCCGTCGCGGTCTGCTTGGCGGCGGAAGTGGTCACCGAAAGGTAGTTCGTGGGGTTGCCGACCACGTTGGCGGCATCGCCCTTGCCGCCCTCCACAGAGGGGAAGGCCACGTATCCCAGGCCGTTCTTCGCGAAGTCGGGGGCCTCGGCCAGCTGGGTCGCGTACTCCCACGAGCCCATCAGCACCATCGCCGCCTTGCCCTTGTTGAGCAGCGTGGAGGTGCCGCCGGCGCCGTAGTTGACCGATCCGAACTTCTTGCCGAACGCGCCGCTGTCCACCAGCTCCTTGATCATCTGCGCGGTCTTGAGGACGGCGGGGTCCTTCCACTGCGACCAGTCGCCGCCCTGGATCTTGTCGAACAGCTTCGGCCCCGCGAGGCGGTCGACGAGGTACTCGACCCACATCAGCTCGGTCCACGAGGAACTGGCGTTGCCGGCGAGCGCGAAGGGGGTGATCCCCTTGCCCTTGAAGACCTTAACCAGGTTCTGCAGCTCGGCGTAGGTCGTCGGCGGCTCGACGCCCGCGTCGGCGAAGAGCTTCTTGTTGTAGAAGAGGAACACCGGCTGGGTGCCCCGGCAGGGGATGGCGACCAGTTTGCCGCCGACCTTGCCCGCGGCCAGGGCCGACGGCAGGAAGTGGGACTCCAGGGCCGTGTCCAGCGTGACCAGCTTGCCGGCCGTGACGTAGTCGTTCAGGCTGCCGCCGCCCCAGCTGAAGAACACCCCGGGCATCTTTGCGGAGCCCATCGCGGTCCGCAGCTTGTCCTTGTACCCGTCGGTGGCGATGACGGTCATGCTGACCTTGCCCTTGCCGGCGGAGTTGAAGGTGTCCACCGCCGCCTTCTGGACCGTGTTGGTCGGGTCCTGCAGCGTCCAGAAGTCGACGTTGCCCGTGGGCGAGGACGTGGAGCTGCCGGACGAACCGCAGCCGGCCACGGTGACGCTCAGCGTGGTCGCCGCCGTAGCGGTGAGGAACCATCTCCGGGACACACTGTTCATCGTTGAACACCTTTCGAGTCGGCAGGATCCCCTTCGCGGGTGCGCTGCACCCGGCAGGCCGTCCCGGGCCTGCCCGCACTGAGGGATCTGGGTCGATGGCCATGACCGTCAGGCGCTGTTGCGCAAGTGTTGCGGTTCCGTTGCTCCTGCGGTTGAGCTGGCGTCGGTCACGTTAAGCGGCGCAATTCGGCCGCGGCAATATCGGAGCGAAATCACTTCCGAAAGACTTTCGCTGTCCGAGGGCTTGCGGAACCGGCTCGGGTTCGTCCCTATTTCCCGGTTTCGGGCGGCGCCGTGGACATGCGCACGACGAGTTCGGTCGCGAGTTCCCTGCGCGTCGTCGCGGGCGGTCTGCCGTCGGCGAGGTTCAGCAGGACGCGCGTGGCCTCCTGGCCCAGTTCCCTGAACGGCTGCCTCACCGCACTCAGCGGCGGCGAGGCCATGGCGGCCACGAGGGTGTCGTCGAACGACATCACCGACAGCCCGCGCGGTACGGCGATGCCCAGTTGCCGGGCGGCTTCCATTGCGCCGAGTGCCTGGACGTCACTGGCGGCGAAGAGAGCGGTCGGTCTCTCGTCCCGCTCCAGCACGCTGCGGGCGGATCGCAGTGCCTCGCCGTAGTCGAAGTCCGTCGAGCGCACGAGTGTGGCGTCGTAAGGGATCCCGGCCTCCGTCAGGGCGGCCCGGTAGCCGTGCAGGCGCGCGGACCCGGCCAGGGAGTGCGACCGGCCGGCCAGCATGCCGATGCGGCGGTGCCCGAGGTCGATCAGGTGCTGGACGGCGGTCGTCGCGCCGTGCCAGTTCGCCACCCCGACACTGGGGATGTCCCCGGACGGCGCGTTCAGGGGATCGACGAGCACCACCGGAATCCGCTGCTCCAGGATCCGGCGCTCGTCCCGCTCGACGAGAGTGGAGATGACGATGACGACCCCGAGGGCATCCAGCTTCTGAGACTCCTCCAACCACTGTGCGATGGAGCGCCGACTCGTCGTGCCGACGGTCGTGTGGACACCGATTTCGGCCGCCGATTCCACGATGCCGCGGACCACTTCCAGGGTGTACGGTCCCGCCAGGTCCCGGAACACCGCAAGGATCTGGCGTCGCCGACGAGCTTCGGCCTCCCACGTGCGGACAAACCCACGTTCGGCCAGCAGCGCCTCGATGCGAGCGCGTGTCGCCTGGGACACGTCACGCCGCCTGTGGACAACCTTGGACACGGTCGCCGGCGAGACGCCGAGCTCGTCGGCTATCGAGGCGAGAAGCCCGTACTGGGCGTTCCGGCGCGAACTGGTTGGGCCCGTCACTGTGGTGTGGACCTCCCCGACCCCGTCCGTTGGCTTGATCTGAGTGCGTGCTGAGCGAACGTACACGCCGGTTCGATCACGGCAGGCCGAGGCAGGGCGCCGAAAGCCCTGTACACCTGCGGAAACGCGGGGGCGCAAGGGCTGCGAAAGTCTTTCGCGACCCGATCGGCCACCTCTTGTAGGCTCCCCCGCAGCCTGTTCGAGCCGCTCAGGCACGTTAACTTCCGGGAGGCCGGGAATGCCGGTGCACAGCATCCACGACACACAACCCGCCGACCGCTGGGAGGACGCTTTCCTCTCCGGCAACGGCGAGTACGGAATCATGGTGTTCGGGCATCCCCACCGCGAGCGGATCGTTCACAACCACCACCGCTACGTGCTGCCCAACGAGTCCCTCGGGATGCGGCCGCCGGCCGTCGCCGACCGTCTTGAACAGGTTCGCGACCTGGCCCTCGCCGGGGAACGGGAGCAGGCACAGCGCGAGTTCTCCGACGGCAGGGCGATGGCCTGGACACAGTCCTTCCATCCGGGGCACATGCTGCATGTGGACACGACGGCCGGGGACGGCCCTGTCGAGCACTATCGCCGAGTCACCGACTTCACCACCGGCGAGGTGAAGGTCACCTGGTCCGACGGGGAACGGGAGTGGGTACGGCGCGCGTTCGTGTCGCGCACCGACGCCGTCGCTGTCGTCGATATCACCGGTCCGCGGCTCGACCTGGCCATACGGCTGTCCGGAGAGCTGTCGGGCCGCCCCGCCGAGGTGGCTTTCACGACGTCCGCCGAGGTCACCGGTGACGGCGAGGCGTCACTCGCCGTCGTGGGCGAGTATCCGCCCGGTCCCGGCGCGGCGGGTTTCACCGGCGTGACCCGGGCCGTCGTCACGGGCGGCCGGGTCGCGGCGGAAGGGGACACGGTCCGTGTCGAAGGAGCGACACGCGTCGTTCTGCTGACCCGGATGGACCGGTCGGCGCCCCTCCCCCGCATCGACGCGCTCCGCACGGGCCTGGCCGAACTGCCCGCCGAATACGACGAGTTGCTCTCCCGACATGCGCCCGTCCACGGCGAGCTCTACGGCCGCGCCGAACTCGACCTGGGTGTGCCCGACAGCGACCGCGGCCTCCCCGTGGGCGAGTTGATCGCCCGCGCCGACACCAAGACGCTGGACGGTGCGCTGATCGAGGCGCTGTTCCACTCCGGCCGCTACCTGCTGCTCAGCTCCAGCGGGGTACTGCCGCCCCGGCTCACCGGCCTGTGGCTGGGCGAATGGGGCGCCGCCTGGTCCGGCGACTACACCACCGACGCCAACATCAACCTCCAGATGGCCGGGGCGGTCCTCACCGGCATGCCCGAACTCATCGCGCCGTACGCCGACTTGATCGACGGTCAGATCGACGACTGGCGCACCAACGCCCGCACGATCTACGGCACCCGCGGGATCCTGGCGCCCAGCCGGACGGACGGCGAACACGGGCTGCTCTTCCACCTGAACGACGACTGGCCCTGGACCATGTGGCTGGCCGGCGCGGACTGGTTGCTGTTCCCGCTCTACGAGTACTGGCAGGCGACCGGCGACGACGGCTTCCTCGCCCGCACCCTCGCGCCCTGGCTCGTCGAGGCCGCCGTATTCTTCGAGGACTTCCTGACCCGCGAGGATGAAGACGGACACGTCGTCCTGGTCCCCTCCTACTCCCCCGAGGTCGGCCCTCGCGACGGGCGGGGCATGTCCGGGGTGAACGCCACCATGGACCTGGCCGCCGCCCGGCACGCCCTCACCACCGCCGCCGACGTCTGCACCCGCCTCGGCATCGAGCAGGCCGCGGTCGGCCGCTGGCGCGCGCTGGCGGAGCGGCTGCCGCCCTACCGCGTCGACGGGCAGGGGGCGCTCGCCGAGTGGGCGTGGCCCGGACTGGAGACCGCCGACGCGCACCGGCACATCAGCCACCTCTACCCGGTGTGGCCGCTGCACGACATCACCCCGGACGACACCCCCGACCTGGCCGCCGCCGCCCGCGAAGCCCTGCTGCGACGGGGTGACGAGAACCTCTCCGCGCACGGCAGCCTGCACCGCGCCCTGGTCGCCGCACGCCTGAAGGACAGCGGGACGGCGAAGGAGAACGTCCTCAAGATCGTGGGCCACAACATGGTCTTCCGGTCGCTGATGACCTCACACAACCCCGATCTGGAAATCTACAACGCGGACGCCGCCCACTGTCTGCCGGCCGTGGTCGTGGAGATGCTGCTCGACTCCCGGCCCGGGATCGTGGAACTCCTGCCGGCCCGGCCCCCTGAGTGGCGGTCCGGCAGCCTGCGCGGCCTCGCCACGCGCGCCGGGGTCGGCGTCGACGAGCTGACCTGGGATGTGTCCGAGGGCCTCGCGAAGGTGGTGCTCACGTCCCCAGTTGAGCGGGACATCGTCCTCGTGTGCCGTGACGGCTCGGACCGGCGGCAGACCGTACATCTGCTGCCGAACGTCCCCACCACGGTGACCGTCCCGCTCGCCTGAGGCGTCAGGGGCGGGCAGACGCGGGACGCCCGCCCTCGGGGCAACGGAAACGGTGCGAGGTGTGCGCCCGGCAATCGCTCACTGCGTGTCGACTCGCCTGCGCACCGACGTCGAGGTGCGCAGCACGAGCTCCGTCGCCAGCTCGATCCGGGACGACGCGGGCGATCGCCCCTCCGCGAGTTGCACGAGCACCCTGGTGGCCTCGGCGCCCAGTTCCTCGAACGGCTGGCGCACCGCGCTCAGTGGCGGACAGGCCATGGCCGCCACGAGGGTGTCGTCGAAGGACATGACCGCCAGGTCCTCGGGAACGCTGAGCCCGTGCTGACGGGCCGCTTCCAGGACGCCGAGCGCCTGCGCGTCACTTGCCGCGAAGACGGCGGTGGGTGGATTCGCGGAGCGCAGGATCTGCAGGCTGGCGAGCAGCCCTTCTTCGAAGTCGAAGTCGGTCGAGCGCACGATCGCCGGGTCGTACGCGATCCCCGCCTCCTCCAGGGCGGCCCGGTAGCCGTGCAGCCGCGCCGCCCCGGCCAGCGAGTGCGAACGGCCCGCGACCAAGCCGACCCGGGTGTGCCCGAGGCCCAGGAGGTGTTGCACCGCTTCCCTGGCCCCGCTCCAGTTCGTCACCCCGATGCTCGGAATGTCGTGGGTCGGTGCGCTCAGCGGGTCGATCAGCACCACGGGAAGCCGTCGCTCGACGATCCGGCGCTGGTCTTCCTCGGCCAGCATGGAGATCACGATGATCAGGCCCGCCGCGCCGAGTGCCACGCACTCCTCGAGCCACTGGGAGATCGAACGGTGACCGGTCGTCCCGGTCACCACGTCCAGGCCCAGTTCGTCCGCCGCGTCCACGATCCCGCGGACGACTTCCAGCGTGTACGGCCCCGACAGGTCACGGAACACCGCGATGATCTGACGCGACGCCGCGGGATCGGGTTCTCCCGGGCGGACATACCCGTGGCGTGCCAGCAGGTCCTCGACCCGGGCTCGCGTCGCCGCTCCGACGTCGGCACGCCGGTGCACGACCTTCGACACGGTGCTGAGCGACACTCCCGCCTCGCCGGCGATGCTCGTCAGCAAACCGTACTGCGCATCCCCACGCGCACTGCCCCGAACTGTCACTCGTACGCCTCGCCTTTGAGCTGTCACTCGACACTCCGCCGCAAGCCAACAGGACGAAAGGCCCGGTGACAAGGCTGCTGCGCCGGATGACGACCAGCACGCCGCGTCGGTCTCACCCCCTGTGGATCATCGGGGGTACGCACGACGCCGTCGGCCGTCGCCCTCGCCTCCCGCGACAGAACATTCCGGGCGAAACCACTGCCAGCTGCCAAGCGGTTTATCATCTACATCGAAACGATGTGTATATCGTTTCGATGCCATGGCCCTTGCCGCACCGACTGCCCGCTCTCGCGGATCCGCAGCGTGAGAGGAACGATCGATGACCGAAGCAGACTCCCTACAGACTTTCGTCACCTCTACCGACGGCACACGGATCTCGGTGACCGTCACGGGTCGAGGTCGCCCCTTGGTCCTGGTACACGGCTCCCTCAGCACCGCTGCGGACTGGCAGAGGGTGGCGGACAGCCTGGCGGACCACATGACCACCTATGCCATCGACCGCCGCGGTTACGGAAGCAGCGGGGACGCCGCCCGCTACTCCGTCGAGCGGGAGCGGGACGACGTCGCGGCCGTCCTGCAGCTGGCCGGACCCGACGCCATCCTGTTCGGGCACTCCTTCGGCGGCTTCCTCTCCGGCAGCCTCGCCCTGAACCACGTCCCCGCAGCCGCGATCCTCTATGAGCCCCCTTTCTTTTCTCCCGGCCCCGTCGCCGGAGAGGAAGCTCTGGCCGCATACGACAGCTTGTTGGCGGACGGCGACCTGGATGAAGCGCTCGCTCTTGGAATGCGCGCCTTTGTGAAGGCTCCTGAGGAGGACATCTCGGCGTTCCGGAGCAGCCCCGCGTGGAAGACACGCACCACGTTCGCTCCGGCATGGGCACGTGAGATGCATGCGTTGGACGCGTTCGACAGCGAGCGCGCGCCGCTTTTCACGATCTCGGCTCCCGCGCCTTCCACGGCAGTTGCCGCGCCCACGAGAAGAACTCCGAACCCCACTCCCGGTCTTGACGAAAGGCGTAGGCACCGTTACTTACACTCCCGCCATGAGCGAACGCACCCCCACGCCCCTGGCCATCCTTGCCGTCGACGCCATCGAGCGCGTCAGCGGCACATATCCCGGCCACCGGCGCGTGCACGCCCGCGGCCTGTGCTTCGACGCCACCTTCATCCCCTCCGGCGAAGCCGCCTCCCTCACCACCGCAGCCCACCTGCAGTCCGCTCGGACACCCGTCGTCGTGCGCTTCTCCAACTCCAACACCAACCCGACCGTTCCCGACGGAATCCGGGCCGGCCGCGGTCTCGCCGTACGCTTCTTCCTCCCTGACGACACCACCACCGATCTCGTCTCCGTCAACATCCCCGTGTTTTTCGCCGCCACCCCCGAGCAGTTCCTGGAACTGCTCGACGCCTTGGAAAAGGATCCCGGCACGGGAGCCCCCGACCCGACAAAGGTCCAGGCGTACGCCGCCGCCCACCCCTCGGCCGCCGCCGGTCTGCAGGAAGCAGCCCGGATGCCCATTCCCGTCAGCTACGGCACCGCCCGCTACTGGGCCATCCACGCCTTCATCTGGGTGGACCCCCACGGCAGGCGCCGCCCGGTCCGATACCGCTGGGAACCCGACACCGGGCTGCAGGAACTGTCCGAGCACGAGGCGGCCGGCAAGAACCCCGAATACCTTGCCGAGGAACTTCTCCGCCGCCTCGTCGACGGCCCCGTCGGCCTCACCCTCCGCGTCCAGCTCGGCCAGGACGGCGACCCCACCGACGACCCGACGAAACCCTGGCCCGCCGACCGCCCCGAGATCGTCGCGGGCCGGCTGCGGATCACCGCCCCGGTGGCCGACCAGGAGCACTGGGCCGCGCAGGTCTACGACCCCACCCGCATCACCCCCGGCATCGAACTCTCGGACGACCCGGTGCTGTCCTTCCGCAGCCACGCCTACTCCGTGTCCTACGAACGCCGCGCCGACGGAAAGTGAGCCGCTCGCCGAAAACGTCAGCAGGAACACAACCGGGTGGACGAACTGAGTTCGCCCACCCAGCGGCCTCGTGATCGGTTTATCCACCCGCGTCCGGGCGAACAATCCAGTCTCGCCCTGCGGCCAGTGGCAACACCGCCCAGTTCACCGACGTCCGCGTCCCATGGGCCCTGTCCACACAGGGAATGAACTGAGGCCGTACGCCTGAGGTGAGCACGCGGGGCTGGGCGTCAGCCCGCCTCGCGGATCAGCTCGACGGCACGTTCACCGATCATGATGCTGGGGGCGATGGTGTGACCGCTGATCAGCGAGGGGATCACGGAGGCGTCCGCCACACGGAGCCCCGTAACACCTCGAACCCTCAGTTGTGAGTCGACCACGGTCCCGTCGTCGGACGGGTCTCCCATCCGGGCCGTCCCGACGAGGTGGTAGGTGGTGTACATGGTCTTGAGGATGGCCTCGTGGAATGCGGAGTCGGGGGCACCGATCGCGGGGTAGACCGCCTCTGTGTACGGAGCCAGCGACGGGGACTGGGTGACTTTCTGCGCGTGACGCATCGCGTCGACGAGGTCCGGCAGGTCGTCGGGGTGGCTGAGGTACTTGGGGTCGATGACGGGCTTGTCATGCGGATCGGCCGAGGCCAGGCGCAGGGTGCCACGGCTCTTGGGGTGCAGCAGCACCGCCCAGACCTTGTAGCCGCTGCGCTGGTCGCCACCGGTGGCCCCCGCGACCGGGCTGTCGTCGCTGATGTCCGGGTTGTAGTCGAAGAGCAGTTCGTAGTCCGGAACGGGGGAACCGGGTGTGCGGGCGACGAAGCCGACTCCGTTCTGGGAGAAGAAGGCGGTGGGGCCGGTGCGGTCCAGGCGCCACTGGGCCAAGGACTCCTCGGACAGGGGGTTTCCCTGATAGGAGCCTCCGGCACCGGAGGGCGCCAGCGCGACGACCGGCGCGACGGGGTGGTCGTGCAGGTTCTCGCCGACGCCGGGGAGGTCCGCGACGACGTCGATGCCGTGCTCGCGCAGGTGCGCGGCGGGGCCGATGCCGGAAAGCATGAGCAGCTGCGGGGTGTTGATGACACCAGCGCAGAGGATCACCTCACGCTCGACGTCGAGGGTGTGCTCGGTGCCGCCCTTCTCGTAGACGACGCCCGTGGCGCGGGCGCCGTCGAAGACAACTTTGCTGACCAGCGCCTCGGTGACGATCCGCAGGTTGGGACGGGCGCGTACCTCCTCGTCGAGGTAGGCATCGGCGGAGGTCCGGCGGGTGCGGGCCTTGAAGATGCTCTGGAACCGGTCGGCGACGTAGGGGGTGGCACCGGCGCTGTCGCCACGTGCCCCGTAGCCCGCTTCGGTGAAGCCGTCCAGCAGGGCGTCGGGGAGGCTGGTGGGCGAGGGCAGGTCGGAAAGGGTCATCGGACCACCGGAGCCTCGCCACTGCGAGGGGCCACGATCCGTGTCCTCGATGCGCAGGTACGTACGCAGGGCCTCGGCTCCGTCCCAGCCATGAGCCCCCTCCTTGCTCCAAACGTCGTAGTCACCCGGGGTGCCTCGAAGCCAAGCACCGACATTCAGGGCACACGAACCACCGACGACCTTGCCGCGCGGGTGGCTGATGGAACGGCCACCGATGCCAGGCTGGGCGGTGGTCTCGTACTGCCAGTCGGCCTCGCTGCCGTGGAGGGCGAAGAAGGCGCCCTGGGTGCGGCTGGCCTCGTAGGTGTTCTCCTTCCCGGCCTCCAAGAGGACGACGTCGACGGTGGGGTCCTCGGTGAGTCGGGCCGCGATGACGGGGCCGGCCGTACCGGCACCGACGATGACGTAGTGGGGATGAGACATGGACAACCACTCCTTGCCTGCGGGCTCACCCGTTTGACTCCGGGAGTCGGAGACATGGGGCGGAGACACCGCGTTCGAAGAGCGGCGGTTCGCCCGCCGCCGATTGCAGCGCATGGCTCCGGACGGTCTGACCGGAGCCACGCGCACATCGATTCGATGTTGAGGAGAATGTGACGGTACGTTTTTTCGCTGAGTTCCTCGCGATTGGGGTTCGTCCGCACCCTCGCGACAAGGCCGCCATCGGACCGGCGGCCGGTCGGGGTTCCCGGAGCCGAAGCCGACATCCTCAGGACGGCCGCCACCAGCTACGCGTTGCGGTTGAAGCCGACCCGGCCGTTCCCGGACCGACTCGCACTCACCGGCTCAGCCGAGGCCGATCTGCCCGTAGAAGGTCTGGTTGTCCCAGAACAGGAACTCCTCGTCCATGGTTCCCCGGCGGTTCCAGATGCCGACCGTGGCCATGTTGATGGCGTACTTCTTGCCGGTCGGCTGGATGAAGCCGCCGTTCCCGTCCGGCATGGGCCGGGTGAAGGTGCCCTCCATCACGCCGGTGACACAGGTCAGTTCGTTCTTCGCCACCCGCAGCGGATGCGACAGGATCCGCGTGTCGGGCCCCCACACGAACAGGGCGGCGAGGTCCTCGATGTGCTTCTCAATGCCGTCGGTGTAGTGCCCGTCGGGCCAGTGCACGCGGATGTTCTGCGCGTGGCTCTCGCCCAGGCGCGCCCAGTCCGCGTGGGTGAACACCTCGAAGTCCAGCTCGTCGAAGGTCTCCAGGTGCTTGCGCTCGGCACGGGTCAGGTTGTGGGGATAGGGCGGGTTCGGCACCGGCGTGGTGGCCGGGTCCGGGAGCAGACCGGGGTACTGCGTGGCCGCCTGCGCCAGACTTTCCCCGCTCGTAACAGCGGTGATGGCGAGCGCACCGAACGCGGCGGCGGCTCCGCCCTTGAGCATGGAACGACGCTCCATGGTGAGTCCTCGATTCTCGTGATGAGCGCTCGTGACGAGCGCTGACGGTGAAGCTGCGGAGGCAGGACCCGGGCCGTGACAGCCCGGCCGTAATGTGGGTGTGTGCGGGAATCCCCGGCGCTCTGCTAGGCGGCGGCCGGGGTGAACTTCCCCGTGGCCCAGGCGTGACTGGTGCTCACGATCGCGGTGACGACGTCGAGTTCGCGCTCGTCGCGGGGCCCGTAGACCAGCACCATGCCCGGAGTGAGCCTGATCCCGGCGAGCGGATGAGCCACGGCCCAGCCGTGCCGGATCGCGTCGGCCGCCATGCCGACCGGCAGCGCTATGTGGAGCGAGCCGTCGTGTCCGGGGTGCAGATGGGCGAACTCCCTGGCCCTTGGCACGAGGAATGCCTGCGCAGGACCGGTGGTGGGGGCGTGCGTGAGCATGAAGCCTCGCGCGCCCGGCACGGAGATCACCGACGGGCCGGTGTCGACGCCGACGAGCGCGCCCAGCCGGGCGAACAGCTTCTCCTGCAGTTCAGGTGGTGAGTTGTCGGTCAGCTGCTGCCGGGGAATCGTCACGCTGACGCGCGGCCTCGGCCCGGCGCGGTAGGGAAGCCCCTCGGGGAGAACCGGCCAGCGCGCCGGCTCTCTGCCGGGAAATCCATGACGGGCAATGTGGTCGGCCCGCTCCCCGAGCCAGCCCGAAAGTTCCGCCAGCGCGCCGGTGGCGATGCCGTGCCCCACAGGGTCCCGGCGAGCGATCGTCGGCGCCCCGGACTCCTCGGTCAGGTACTGCCAAGTGCGGTCGAGGAGTTCCCGCGGGATGACGTGGTCGTGCTCGCCCTGGGCGACGAACACCGGCACCCCGGCCAGTCGCGCGGTCACCGTGGGCACGCCCGCATCGAAGGGCAGAGTGCCGTAGAGGATCGCGGCTCCGGCGAAGCGTTCGGGGTTGTCCAGCACGAGACCGCCCGCGAACGCGGCGCCGCCGCTGAAGCCGACGAGCAGAACGGGGCGTCCGGGTGGGGCGATCCCGTCGAGCCATGCGTTGAACCAGTCCATGGTGGCCCGCAGCGAGCCCGGGACCGGGCGGCCGATACCGCGGTTGGCGAACCAGGCGAACCCGGACCCCTCCGCGAGGGGCGCGCGTACGGCGGCGTACGACAGCTCCGGTGGCAACGCGTCGGCGAGCGCCATGATCTCGGTCTCGCGCGAGCCGCGGCCGTGCAGCAACACGACGAGCGGAGCCACCGCGTCGCCTCGGGTCACCGCGATCGGCGCCCCGAACGGGGAGTTCGACATGTCGTCGTCAGTGGACATGATCGGTTCCCCTCAGCCGGTCGGGCCGAGCAGTGCCCACCCGGACTGCCATGCCCAGCCCTGGGTCGCGTTGAGGGAGATGTTCAGAAAGGCCATCTCCTCCAGGGCGCGGGCCATGCGCAGCCCACCCGCGTCGATCGGCGCGAAGCCGAGCGAGGATGCGAACTCCGCGACGTTCTTCTTCGCGTCGGCATCGTCACCGGCGTAGAAGAGGTGCAACGGAATGCCCTGCTCGACAGGGTTGCCGAGGCGTCCGGCGAAGACGGTGTTGAAGGCCTTGACCACGGGCGTGTTCGGCAGGTGCCGTTGGAGGGTCTGCGCTGCTGCGGTCTCCTCGATGTCGAGGTCGGTGAAGGTCGCGTTCAGTGGGTTGGTGGCGTCGATGACGACCTTGCCGCTGACCGCCGGCGCCAGTTCGTCCGCGACGGAGGTCACCGCGCTGCCGGGTACGGCCAGCACCACGAGGTCGGCGCCGGTCACGGCGTCCACGTTGTTCGCCGCGGGACGCGCTCCCGTTTCGGCCGCTACCGCAGCGGCCTTCCCCGGGCTGGTCGCCGACACGGACACCGTATGTCCGGCAGCGACTGCGGCCTTACTGAGGGCGGAGCCCACGTTGCCCGCTCCGATGATCGCGACATGCATGACAGTCTCCAGTTCCTTGACTAGTCAGATATTGACACAGTAACTATCGATGCCTGATGGCGCAATATCTGACTCAGCAACCTTTTAGCGGGTAGGATTGTCAACATGTCTTCCGCGACTCCCATCGACGACCCTCTGATCACCACGTTCGGCCGCCTGGCCGAGGCGTACAGTCGGCTGGAGCAGTGGCTCGGATCGGCCATGGAGTCCGAGGTGGGGCTGCCACACGTCTGGTTCGAGGTACTCATCCGGCTGGCCCGCTCGGAGGGGGAGCAGCTGACGATGAGCTCCCTGGCCGACCAGATCGCCCTCACCACCAGCGGCGTGACCCGCCTGGTGGACCGCATGCAGGTGGCGGGATACGTCGAGCGGCGCCCATGTCCCACAGACCGGCGTGTCTCCTACGCGGGCATCACCGCCACCGGGCGCGACATGCTCGACCGAGCGGCCGTCGTACACGCCCGCAACCTGCGAAAAGTCTTCGACGGCTTCACTCCGCAGGACCTGGCCGCGCTGGACACAGCGCTGGACCACGTCCGGGAGGCGGCGTCCGGGCTGCCCCGGCGGCCATGACGTGCGCGGTCGGCCGCCGGGACAAGATGAACCCGGGGCCGGCACCGAGGGCTTCCTGAACCACCTCGGCCACTCGGTACCTGATGTTCACGTGCGTCATGCCCGGGCCTTCGTTTTCTGCTGGATCACTTGCCCGGGCACATTTCCGAAGGTCAGAAGACGACCACCGGCTTGACCGTGACACCGGACGCGGAGTCCGCGAAAGCGGTGTTGATGTCGTCGAACTTGTAGTGCTGGATGAGCTTGTCGAGGGGGAAGCGCCCCTGCTCGTACAGCTCGACCAGGCGCGGGATGAACAGCTGAGGTACGGAACTCCCCTGGACGATGGTCTTGAACGTCCACCCCTTCACCAGGGACTGCCCGATCTCGAACGGCGCCTCAGTGCCAGGAGCGGCGGCTCCCACCAGGGCCAGCGTGCCCCGGATGGACAGTGCGCCGACCAGCGGAGCCAGCACCCCGGGGATGCCCGTGGTGTCGAGGATGTTGTAGACGCCCCTGCCGCCCGTGATCCGCATCAGTTCGTCGGCGACGTCGGCATCGCGGCCATTGACCGTGTGGGTGGCGCCGAGCTCCTTCGCCAGTTCGAGGCGGGAGTCGTGGACGTCGATCGCGACGATCGTGGTGCAGCCGGCGACCCGGGCCGCCATGATCGCGGCCAGGCCCACCGCGCCGGCACCGGAGACCGCGAAGGATGATCCGGCCGGCGGACGGAGTTCGTTGAGGACCGACCCTGCACCGGTCTGCATACCGCAGCCGAGCGGCGCCAACGTCTCCAGCGGCGCGGCCGGATCAACCTGGACGACGCTGCTCTCGACGACGTTGGCGTGCGTGCTGAACGCGGACTGGCCGAAGAAGTGCGAGGAGACGACCGTTCCGTCCTGGGCGGACAGCGCGGTCGAGCCATCGTCACGACGGCCGCCGAAGTCCTGGGTGAACAGGTTCTCGCAGTAGGCCATCTGGCCGGCCAGGCATTCCGTGCAGTGGGTGCAGTAGGCGGCGGACATCACCACGTGGTCGCCGGCCTTGACCCGGGTGACCGCCTTCCCTACCGCCTCGACGATGCCGGCGCCCTCGTGGCCGAGCACCGCCGGGAGCGGAGTGGGGTAGACACCGTCCCGGACGATGAAGTCGGTGTGGCACACACCGGTGGCCACCATCTTGACCCGCACTTCGTTGTCCCGGATGTCGTCCAATTGAAGCTGTTCCAGGCTCAGCGGTGCTTTGTGTACCCGCGCGACGGCGGCGGTGATCGTGGTCATTGCGATCGGACTCCAAGCTGTGTATGGGGCCGAACACCCGACCCGTCGTCGCGGAAGGGCGAGGCCGGGCGGGTTCCGACAGGTGAACTTCGGCGAACGGCACCACTGACGGACACAGCGGGTGCCGAGAGACTGCGCCCACGTCCGGCCTCCCGCGAGGTTTCCGCGAGAGGCCGGACATCGGACTACTTCAGGCGGCGGATGGCGTGGTCCTCGACGTACTCCGACATGCCCGCCGTACCGAACTCACGCCCGATGCCGCTCTCCTTGATTCCGCCGAACGGCATGCGCAGATCGAGCGACTCGAAGGAGTGCGTGTTGATGAAGGTGCTGCCGGCCTCGATCCGGCGGGCCAGGGCAAGGCCGCGGTCCGGGTCCGTGGTCCATACCGACGAGCCGAGGCCGTAGGCGCTGTCGTTGGCCCAGCGCACGGCCTGGTCCTCGTCGTCGTAGGCGATGAGGGGGACGACCGGCCCGAACTGCTCCTCGCAGGAGACGGGGGCCTCGTGCTCGACGTCCAGGACGACGTGCGGCAGGACGTAGTAGCCGTCGTTCCACGAGTCGGCGTCGACCTTGCGCCCCAACTCCACGAGCCGCGCGGTGGAGTTCCTGGTCCTGTCGAGCAGGTCGGTGACCTTCTTGTGCTGGGCCTCGTTGTTCAGCGGCCCAAAGCTCGTGGCCGGGTCGAGTCCGTGACCGACTGCATACTCGTCCACCCGCTCGCAGAACGCGTCGGAGAATCGTCGATAGAGGCCACGAGGGACATAGATCCGCTTCACCGCGAAGCAGATCTGTCCGGACCTCGTGTAGACACCCTTGAGCATGCGCTCCAACGCGGCGTCGACGTCCACGTCGTCCAGAACGATCGCCGGATCGTTTCCGCCCAGCTCCAGAGTGACGTTCTTGATGGTGTCCGCCGTCGCGTGGATGACCTTCTGCGCGGTGAGCGTCCCTCCGGTGAAGCCGACCTTGCGGACCAGCGGGTGTCCGGTGAGGGCAGCACCGACGTCACCCTCGCCGTGGACCACATTGATCACACCCGGCGGGAAGAGCTCGGCGACCCGCTGGAGGAGCAGGGTCAGTGCGGCGGGAGCGAAGGGCGAGGGCTTGAGCACGACCGTGTTCCCCGTCGCCAGGGCCGGCGCCAGCTTCATCATCGTCAGGACGACCGGCATGTTCCACGGGACGACCGCCGCCACGACACCGCGCGGCACCTTCTCCACGCTGATGAAGCTCTGCTCGTCGTCGTACTGCACCGGGCGGAAGAAGTCCTCGACGAGACTCGCCGTGTGCTGAAGCACTCCGGTGCCCAGCGCGAAGTCGGTCTGGGCCTCCCACAGCACACCGCCGTGCTCCCGCACCAGAAGGGGAGCAAGTTCCCCGGAGTGGGTGGTGAGCAGGTCACCCGCGGTCATCAGCAGGGCCGCGCGCTCGCTCGCCGGGGTCTGCCGCCAGGTGGCGTAGGCGACGTGGGCCGCCCCGACGGCGCGGTCGACGTCGTCGACGGTTCCCACGGCCACCTCCGCCACGACGTCCTGGAGGCGCCCGGGATCGTGGACGTCACGCAGGTCGCCGACGGGGGTCATCTCCCCGTCGATCAGATGGCCTACCCGTGGAATGGGGGTCGCGGTCATGATCTGAGTCCCTTCAGATGCTGTGTGACGGCTCTGCAGTCGACGGCCACTGGCTGCGCCGCACAGGGAGGGGGCACAGGTGCGGGGCATGGAGCGTCGGGGAAAGCGGCTCAGTACGGCTCTGAGCCGGCTTGATTGCTTCCTCCGAACTAGCGGTTCGGGGATTCGGCCCCGTGCCGACCGTCCGGGCTGGGGAGCCGAACGTCACGGCGGCGGAGCTCACCGGGTCTGCTGTCATCATCGTGACCCACGTCTCAAGTGTCAATATTACGCCGCTCGTTTTCAATATGAGTCATCCGGAGGACGCCGGTCGTCGCATCATGGAGGCCTGCCCAAGCGTTGTGGCAGGGTGATCACGGCCGTGCGCGAACCACACGCCACCTCGCGGGCCGTGACCCGGATCAAGTCGACAGGAGGTGATCCGCATGAAGGCACGGTCGTTGGTGTTCGACCTCTTCGGCGACTATCTGCGCTACCGCGGCGGTGAGGTCCGGCTGCGTGGGCTGGTCGCACTGATGGAGTGCTTCGACGTACCCGAGGCGACGGTCCGCGTCACGGCGACCCGGATGCGCAAGGAGGGGTGGCTGGACAGCAGGCGAGAGGGACGGGAAACCGTCTACGCGCTCACCGACACGGCATGGGAACTGCTCGACGAGGGGCGCGCCCGGATCTTCCAGCGGGCCCGCGGCCCCTGGGACGGCCAGTGGCACATGATCGTCTATTCGGTCCCGGAGACCGAGCGCACCCTGCGGGAGCAACTGCGCAAGAAGCTCGCCTGGTTCGGCTTCGGCCCCCTCTCCTCGGCGATCTGGCTGAGCCCGCACGACCGGACCGACCAGGTCCTGCACGCCTACGCCGACACCCCCGCCGTACAGCTGGACACCTTCCGCTCCCGCTCGAAGGGCCTGGAGGCCGACCGGGACATCGCCGGACGCGCCTGGGAGCTGGAGAAACTGAACCGCGACTACGCCGAACTCCTTGAGATCTACCGTCCCCGGCTCACCGAGTACCGGGCAGGGGCGCTTCAGGGGCCGGCAGCCCTGACGGAACGCATGCAGCTGATCCACGACTACCGGCTCTTCCCGTTCCGGGACCCGGATCTGCCGCCCGAACTCCTGCCGACCGGCTGGCACGGGCGCCTCGCCCACGACGTGTTCCTTGAGGCGCACGGGCTCCTTCGGCACCCCGCCGAGGCGTACATCGACGAGCTGATCAGCGAGGCCTGACCAGCGCCCACCAGGCACAGCGCCTTGATTAGTTTCAACCTCTGGACGACCGTCGCATTTTTGACGTACGTTGGTGTTACCTCGTCATGGCGGTGACGTTACGCCGCCACGACGAGGCCCGGACGGCAAGGAGCGTGACGCCCGTGCCTGAGCGCCAGTGCGGCACTCCCGGCACTTCGCGACGCCATGATCTGAATCGTCGGCGCCCCGCTCGGCGCCGGTCCTGCGCTCCGCCGGCACGCGGCCCGGCCCGCCGCGGCGACCCATGACTCTCGTACCTCTCGTAAGGAGGCGACGATCGCATGACGACAGCCCAGCTCCCGGAGATCACCGAGGAAGAGCAGGCTCAGCTCGACGATCTGTACGCCCGCTTCGCCGAAGCCCACATGACTCCGTTGTGGACCCAGATCGGCGGACTGATGCCCACCAGCCCCCGACCCGACGCGGTGCCCATGCTCTGGCGCTGGTCGACCCTGCTGCCGCTGGCCGAGCGTGCCGGTGAGCTTGTTCCCGTCGGCCGTGGCGGCGAGCGCCGCGCGATCGCCCTCGCCAACCCGGGGCTGCCGGGCACGCCCTACGCCACACCGACCCTGTGGGCCGCGATCCAGTACCTCGGCCCGCGCGAGGAGGCCCCCGCACACCGGCACACCCAGACGGCGTTCCGCTTCGTGGTGGACGGTGAGGGCGTGTGGACCAATGTGGAGGGCGACCCGGTCGCCATGCGGCGCGGTGATCTGCTGCTCACCCCCGGCATGCACTTCCACGAGCACCACAACACCTCCGACCGGCCCATGGCCTGGATCGACGGCCTGGACATCCCGCTCGTGCGCCAGATAGACGCCGGCTTCTTCGAGTTCG
>Ga0307515_10002402_pt1 | contig 40839 bp, 32 predicted proteins | sample 17_EM_MG_FD_194513 | JGI IMG/M metagenome (GOLD analysis project Ga0307515, IMG submission 194513) | Populus trichocarpa ectomycorrhiza microbial communities from riparian zone in the Pacific Northwest, United States - 17_EM | ecosystem: Host-associated > Plants > Roots > Unclassified | place... | reverse complement strand
TTCACGTACAGCGGTGGCAACACGACGATCCAGATCAGTTCGGCCGGCACGTTCGCCGGCAGCGGGGTGGTCAATGGCTCAGTGGGAACCAACACCATCGATCAGACCATCGTCCTGCAAGGGGTGAACCTGACGAGCGGCTTCACCACCGACACGCAGATCATCAACGATCTGCTACAGCGCGGAAAGCTGATCACCGACGGCGGTTGATCGCGCTCAGAGCAAGCGCAATGAGCGACCAGACGAGCCACAACCCGCGGAACCGGCTTTGCCAGGCCCGCTGGGTGGCACCAGTCGCCGGAGGTGACGGAACCTGATCGAGTCGCGCCGGACGCCGGCCCTTCGGGGCTCGGCTTCGTCAGGCCAAATCGGGGGAGAACTTGTCTCCGAGTAAATTGGCTGATGCCTCACCTGCACGTTGAATCGGTGAAAGCCACGTTGCGCCCTGCTACCGCCTCAGATGCGATGGACGCGTCATGGGGACCATGGCCACGGAGCGAATTGGGGAAGTCTCGTGGATCACGGATAGCGGTCGATCCGTCGTTGGTTGGCCAGGGCCTAGGGGCAGCGCTGTTGCCAACGAGGAGCGTTGCCCGGACGCGCGCTGTTTGAAATGCGGCGCTAGCGCAACGCCGGCGCGAGGAGCCGCCTAGCTCACCCTCACAGCGCCATGCAGCAATTCGAAGCCCAGGGCCGCAAAGCGGCGAACCCCGCCGAACATCGTCACGGTTTCATAGAGCGTCATGCCAGCCACCGCGTAGAACGCATACGGGCGCGCAGCTTGCAGCGTGAGGGCGTGTCTGGAGATCGCGTCGCTCACGCGCCAGTGGCTGAGCAGCCGCCAGGTGCCGATGCCGACGAACGCACCACCGATGACATCCGTCGGGTGGTGCAGGCCCATGTAGATGCGGGGCAGGCAGATGACGCAGGCGGCATGCAGGTAGGCGAGCACACCTAGGCGCTTCGAAATGCACCAGATGCCGGTTGCCAGTGCGAACGCCATGACGGCGTGATCGCTCGGGAAGGCGCTCCAGGTGCGAAGCCCAGCGTCGAACCCGTCGGGAACCACGAAGCCGAGATCGGCACGGGCAAACGGACGCAGGCGGAACGGCAGCAGCAAGGCCAGCGCCCGCGCCAGCAGCAGCGCCGCAAAGCCCGTGGCAACGGCCTTCACGATGGTCTGCCGCGTCTTGCCTTGCTGCTCACCCGGCGCGATCCACAGCCAGATGAGCAAGGCAGCGACAACGCCGAACTTGATCGTGAGCATGTAGGTGGCCTGCGCCATCGCGAAGTCGAAAGCAGGCCAGTGCCCGCGCCAACTGTTCAGCCAAAGCAGCACCGCGTCGTCGGCGTTCAGCAGCCATGAAAACCAGTTCGCCATCGTCCCCACCCCTTTGTCCCCTTCTCGAGGCTCCTGCTCCGAGGCTCTCTGATGAGATTTTCCGGGGCGGCATGCGCTGGGAGATGCAGGTTTACGTGGTGTGAAGCAACGCTCTCTGCCATTGCGTGAGGAAGTGGCGCTACGCGCGACTTCACCGCTTCACCCACCTGTTCAAGGGATGACCCGCCGCTAAGGCAGCTGCCGCTTCACGCCAACGCCCCTGAAGAAGGTGTAGCAGAACACGCCATCGGCTTCGGCAGTGCGATGAAGGTCTCGCACGCCATCGTCGAAGCGGGCTGCATCGATCAAGCCGGTGGCGATGGAGGGGTCACGCACGCCTTCGATCATCGCGGTGAAGGTCTTGCGGGTGAAACCGTCGACCCATTGCGGGCGGCTGGCGTCGACGTACACCATGCGCGGCGACACATGCACGTCGCCGAAGCCCGCCTCGGCCATCAATGGATAGAGCTGTCGGCCGATCAGTGCATTGCCGCCCGCCTGGGCCTGCAAGGTCACCTGGCATTGAATCGCGGCCCGGGCCGCGGCGCTTTCGGGGTGGAAACAAGTCAAGCCGTGGTCGCCTTCGATCACGGTGATGCTGCCACCAGGCTTGAGCACGCGGCGCAGGATCGCGAGCGCCTGGACGGGTCGCGAGAGGTGTTCGAGCACGAAGCAGACGAACACGTGGTCGAAGGACTCGGGTGCGAAGGGCAAATCGAAGAGATCGGCCTGCTGGAACTGCACATTGCCGAGGCCCGCTGCATGTGCCCGCCGCTTCGCCTCGGCGACGGACTCAGCCGAGATGTCGATCGAGGTGAAGCGAGCACCCGGGCTGCGCTGCGCCAGCGTGAGCGTCTGCGCGCCGACGCCGCAACCGGCTTCGAGCACGGTGCTGCCCTCGGGGTAACTCGTGTCGTTGTGAAGCAGCTCAACGAGCGTGCCTGCCTGGTCTTGCAAGCGCTCTGTTTCGCGGGGGTCGTAGCCGTGGACGTAGTTCATGGCGCCAGTTTCGGCGCGCCTGGGGGCCTGCGTCTTGAACGTTATTGCAGTTCCGCCGGGGTGTTCACGCCGTGCTGGGGGCTTCAGGCTCGGCAACCGGTTCGCGCACGGGCACCGTCACACGAAACGCCGACCCCTTGCCGACGACGTTCGGCCGCCCTCATGGACGGCGCTCCGTGTCGGCCGACGCTGCCAGCGCGGCACCGCTGGCCTGGTCGGCTTCGCCGCCACCACCTTCAGCCACCTCGGTGCCCCCGTGTGCGCATTGCTCGAATGCCGCGGCCAGCGCCTCGCGCAATACCTTGTCATCCCAGGGCTTCGCCAGGAACCTGTGGACCGCGCTCTGGTTGATGGCCGCGACGGCCACCTCGAAATCGTTCTGCTCACTGAAGATCAGCCGAACCGTCTTCGGGTGCAGACGGCGCACGGTGCTCAGGAATTCGACGCCGCTGGTGCCCGGCAGGCTCTGGTCACACAGGACCACGCCGACAGAATGGCGCGCCATCATCTCGAAGGCCTGGTCGACCTGGTTCGCCACCAGCACCTCGTAACCCGTGCTCTTGAGCGCCTGCGTGACGGCCGACGTGACGACGACCTCATCGTCGACCACAAGCAGGGTGCGGGCATCCGGCTGACGGCCCAGGCCAGGTGGCAGAGTCATGGCGCCATTGCGCAACAGCGCCGCGCAGGCGTCCGCGGGCATCGGCTTGGCGAAGAAATAGCCTTGCACCTGATCGCACCCGAACGAGTTCAGCAGCATCACCTGGCCTGCGCTTTCGGCCATTTCGGCAACCACCTTGAGCTTGAGGTGATGCGCCATCACGGTGATGGCTTCGGCAATAGCAAAGTGCCCCGGATTGCTGGTGATCTCTCGCACGAAGGAACCGTCGAGCTTGAGCTTGTCGATGGGCAGGCGCGTCAGGTACTGCATGTTCGAGTAGCCCGTGCCGAAGTCATCTATCGCCAGGCTCACGCCCACCTCCCTGAGCTTGTGCAGCAACGGGATGGTTTTCTCTGGGTCGTCCATCGAGGTGCTCTCGGTCAACTCCAGCTCCAGGCAGGCGGGGTCGACTTCGGCCGCTTCCAGGCTCTGCCTCAGCACATCGAGCAAGCCCGGGCGATTGAGTTGTTTGGCGGAGATGTTCACCGCAACGCGAACCGGCGGCAGGCCGGCGTCTTGCCACTCCCGGATTTGCCGGCAGGCGCGCCGCAGCACCCATTCGCCAATCGGCACGATGAGCCCGCTTTCTTCCGCCACGGGAATGAAACGCCCCGGCGGAATGTTGCCGTGCACCGGGTGCTGCCAGCGAAGCAGCGCCTCGACACCGGCAATGGCTCCGGTGCGCAGGTCGACTTGCGGCTGATAGTGGAGCAAGAACTCATCACGTTCGATTGCGTGGCTGAGGTCGGTTTCAAGGTTGGCCCGAGAGGCCGCGCGAGAACGCAAGTCGGCATTGAAGATCTGCAAGCTGTTGCGCCCCGACTCCTTGGCCTGGTACATGGCCGCGTCGGCAGCCCGCAGCAGCTCTTCGGCGACTTGCCCGTCTTCGGGGTAAGTGCTGCACCCGGCGCTGCAGGAGATGGCGATGTCGTGGCCATCGTCGGAAACCAGTGGCTGGGAGACGAGAGCCACGATGCGGTTGAGCACGCGAACGGCATCCTCCATGCTGCGGGAGTCGTGCAACAGCACGACGAACTCGTCGCCTCCGATGCGCGCGACCGTGTCGGATTTGCGCAGGCTGTCCGATATCCGTTTCGACATGGTCCGCAGCAGGCTGTCGCCGGCTGCATGGCCAAAGCGATCGTTGACCCACTTGAAGCGATCGAGGTCGATCAGCGCGACCATGAACTGCTTGCCGTTGCGCCGGGCCTGGGCCAGCGCCTGGCTCAGGCGGTCCATCAGCAGCACGCGGTTGGGCAGGCCTGTCAATGGATCGTGCGTGGCCAAGTGCTCGAGCTGCACATGCAGTCGCCGGCTCTCCGAAATGTCGCGCGCCACGATCTGGGTCGCAGGCCTCCCGTTGTAGCTGAACGGCAAGCGGGTGACCGCGACGTCGACCGTCCCTTCATCTAGGCGCCGCGCCTGTTCTTCGACCGTGCGCGGGGCAGCGCCCTCGGCGAGGTCACCCGTCACCATGGCGGCCTCGGCGCGGTCACCCGGGCCGATCAACGTCGGCACAGTGCGGCCGAGCAATGCTTCTGGCTGAGTAGCCCCGAACAGGCCCACGGCCGCGCTGTTGGCGAACACGACGCAGCCTTCCTGCTCGATCAGAATCGCGTCGGGCGACATCTCCACGAGCGTCCGGTAGCGAAGCTCACTGTCCTGCAAGGCCGCATAGGCGCCTTGAAGTGCCTGGCTGGTTCGGGTGATTTCAAGCGTGCGTTCGCGCACCGCTTCTTCCAGCGTGCCCATCTGAGCCGCGGCCTGCTGGGTCATCTGCCATTTGGTGGTCAGCGCGTCGGCCAGCTGGCGCACCTCGATTGCATCGAACGGCTTCTTCAGGATCAGCAAGCGGTCGTTCGTCTCGAGACGCCGCAGGACCTCTTCCCACGAATGGTCGGAGAACGCGGTGCAGATCACGACCTGCAGCCGCGGGTCGGCCTGCCACAGCCGCTCGATCGTCTGCACGCCGTCCCACCCTGGCGGCATGCGCATGTCGACGAAGGCCATGGCGTATGGCCGGCCAGCCTGCAACGCCACCTGCAACTTTGCCAGTGCCTCCTGGCCCTGGTAGGCAGAGTCCAGCTCAAACGCCGCGGACCCAGGCTGCGATGGTTCTCCGAACAGCGCAGCCTCCGTCGCGGCCAAAGCGAGGTGGGCAGCACTTCCGCTGGGCTGCAGGATCTTGCGGAAGTCTTCATGGATCGTCGCCATGTCGTCGACCAGCAGGATGCGGCGGTTCTCCAGCGCGTTCATCGAATGCCTTCTCCGGTGTTGATCGGCAGCTCGAGGGTGAAGGTGGCGCCCAGGCCCGGGCCATCGCTGTGCGCGCAGAGCGTGCCACCCATCTCTTGTGCCGCCAGCACGCAGCTGTGCAGACCGAAACCATGGCCATTCTGGCGCGTTGTGAAGCCGTGGGAGAAGATGCGGGTGAGATTCTTCTCAGCAATGCCTTCGCCGTTGTCGGAAACGCGGATGCGAAGCCGTTGCGGCTGTTCGGCGTCGACTTTCAAGGTCAGCTGGTGATCGCGGTCCATGACACCGTCCAGCGCGTACTTGGCGTTGCTGATGAGGTTGACGAGGATCAACAGCACACGGTGCCTGTCCAGCGGCAGCATGGGCAAATCGGCCACCTCCTTGACCACTGTGACGTGCTGGTGTTCGAGGGCGCTGGCGTTCATCCGAAGCGCATCGTCCACCAGATCGCGTATCAGCACTGCTTCGACAACACCCGCCGCGCGGGCATACGACTGCTGGGTGGCAACGATCTCCTTGATGTGATCGACGCTGCTGGCCAGTTGCCGCAGTTCTTCGATGAGGTCCCGCTGCTCGGCCTCCAGCGCCTGTGACAGCTGACCGAGATACGGCAGCAGCAGCTTGCCCTTGGCGTCCTGGGTCAAAAAGTCCCCCAGATCCGCAGCGTGTTCGTTCATCAGCTTGGCTGCCTGCGAGAGCCCCGACACCTTGGAGGCTTGTACCTTGCTCGTCACCAGGCCTGTCGACACGTTGACACTGTTCAGGACGTTGCCGACGTTGTGCAGCACGCTGGTGGCAATCTCGGCCATGCCGGCCTGGCGCGACCTGTGGCGCAGCTCGGCCTGTACCCGGCCCATGCGCAGCACCGCATTCACGCGGGCCTTGAGTTCGACCGGCGAAAACGGTTTGGCGATGTAGTCATCGGCACCACATGCCAGCCCGCTGGCGCTGGCGTCGCCTCCTCCACGGGCCGTCAACAGGATGACCGGCACATGAGAAAAGCTGGCGCTGCTCTTGACTCTTGCGGTCAGGGAGAACCCGTCGAGGTTCGGCATCAGCACGTCGGAGACGATGGCATCGATCGGCGTGTGCTGAAGCTGTGCCCAGGCCAGCTCGCCATCGGCTGCGGTGACGAGATCGCATTCGTCCTGCAGCAGCTCGGTGATGAGGACCAGCATGAGTGGCGAGTCGTCGACCACCATGACGCGGGGCCGACCGGTGCGTTCGGCGCTGCCGAGAAAGTCATTCTTCGCCTGGTTCGCCGCTTCAGCGACATCGCGGACCCGCGCCAACTCGCCTTCGAGTCTGGTGCGCTCGGCAATTTGAGACTGCAGGCCGCCGTTGGCGTCGACCAGCGCTTGAGCGCGCAGCCGGTTCAACGACAGCAACCACACCACGGCCGCGAACAACAGGCTGATCAGCAGGCCACTACCGAGCGTGAACCAGGCCTTCTGCGTGTCGGCCGTGGTGCTGCGCCACAGCAAGACGGTGGCCGACAGCAGCAACACAAAGGCAAGCAAGGTCGCCGGAATAGCTTGCCGGTTGTTGGCAACGGCCGCACCCATCCGAACCAGGTAGTTCTTTGGCTTGGAGGCTTGCATACAGCGCTATCGGCCGATTCAGTTCCAACTTGCAGGCATTTCTCGGTGTGCCCGCGGATTCCGGCAATCAGGAGTGTTTTGGGCGCCTGCGGGCCAGCGTCTTGAACGTTATTGCAGTTCAGCGCCCGCCGGCGCGCTGCCAGGCGCCGGGCGTGAAGCCGAACTGGCGCGTGAACACGCGCGTCATGTGGCTCTGGTCGGCAAAGCCGCTGCTGCTCGCCGCATCGACGAGGCTGTCGCCGCGGCGAATCAAGGCACGGGCCTGTTCGGCGCGCTGCTGCAGCAGCCACGCATGCGGCGGCACACCGTAAGTCTTCTCGAAGCGGCGCAGCACCTGGTACTTGCTCAGGCCGACCATCGTGGCCAGTTCGTCGAGTGACGGCGGGTCCAGCAGTTCATCTACCAGACGGTCGCGCACTCGCTTCACGTCGCCGGCGGCCTCGTGCAGCGGCGCGCAAGTCGAATGGCGATGGGCCAGCAGCGCACACACCTCGGCCAGCGACTCGTCACACGCCAGCGCATCGATGCCACGCGTTGGCGACTCAGCGCCCCACTCTTCAAGGCGGACGAACAGCTGCTGCAGCGCCTGGCGGAGAACGCCGTCCTGAATCACGGGCCGCGTGATCTCCACATCGGCGGCTGCCGAGGCCTCGCCCACCGTCCCCGCCAGCACACCCGGTTCGAAATAAACCATGCGCCAGCGACGCGAAGCGCCGCCGAGTGGGTGGCCGTCATGCACTTCGCCGGGGTTGGTGGTGATGAGGTCGCCGGCCTGGGCCTCGACCATGCCGCGCCCACTGGCCGACCGTTGTGCGCCATGTTCGACCAGGCCCACGCCGTGGGTCGCGTGCCAGTGCCGGCCATAGTGGCGCGCGCTGTCGATGCGCGTGCCGTACACGCCCTGCCAGGGTGTGCCGATGAGCTGGCAGCGGTGATCCGGCAGCGCACTCATGGCCTTCAGGCTGCCGGCAGCGCCCCTTGGTCTGCGCTGATCCACGGACCGGTGGCGCCGTCGATGCCGCATTCCCACAGCGCCGTGGCGTCGATGTCGTTGCTGACGCCCTCGGCATACACCTGCAGCGACAAGCCGTGCAACAGCGTCACCGTGCCGCGCACGAAGGTCCGGCGGTGTTCGTCGCTGCCGACCCCGGTGACCATGGCGGCGTCGAGCTTGATGTAATCGAGCCCGGCCTCGAACAGGCGAGGGATCATGCCCAGGCGCTCGCCGGCATGCTCGAGCCCGAGGCGCACGCCGGTCGGCCGCAGTTGGCGGCTCAGCTCCTGCAACAGATCGAAATGCTCGACGGCGGCGATCTCCGCCACCTCGAGCCAGATGAGGCGTGCGACACGCGGTGAATCCCACAGCAGCGCACGCAGGCGTGCGGCAAAGCCGCTGTCGGTGAGCGACGCCGGCGACAGGTTCACGCACCGGGCCTGGCCATCGCTGCTGGCTTCGGCCAGCGCCAGCGCCAGCGCGCGCTCGTCCACGTCGACGGTGAGGCGGCTGCGCACTGCCAGCGGCAACCAGCGGGCCGCCGGTTCGAAGGCACCCTGCTCTTCGAGCTGCAGGCGCAACGGGCATTCGAGATGAATCAGTTCCCGGCGTGCATTGACGACCGGAAAGTTGACCAAGTGCACACGCCCCTGCACCAGCGCGTCGCGGATGCTTTGCCGCCAGGCACCCTCGCCCAGCATCGCGACGCTGTTGGCGGGCTCGTTGCCGAGCTCCACGGCGAACGGGCCGCGGCTCTCGGCACGGGCCAGCGCCGCATCGGCCGCGCTCATCACCTGGCCGGGTGTCATGTCGCGCCGCAGCTCGACAGCACCCAGACCCACCGACACGCCACTGCCCAGGCTGGGCAGCAGCACGCTGAGCGCGTCCGACAGGGCCTGCGCGGTTTCGCGGGCGATGTTGGGCACCGGCAGGCACAGGGCGAAGTCGGAGCCGTTCAAGCGGCCGAGGAAGCAGCCCTTGGCGCGTTCCGAATACGGCCGCAAGGCCTGCGCAATGGTGACGATGACGCGGTCGGCCGCGGAATGGCCGAGGTTGCGGTTGACGCCAGCGAGGTCGAACACGCGCAACAGCACCAGGCCGCCTTCGGCCGTGCCGTCTTCGCGTTGCAACGAGGCCGTCAGCTGCCCGAGAAAGTGCGTGCGGTTCGACAGGCCGGTGAGGCGGTCGCAGTTGGCTTGCTTGTGCAAGGTATCGAGCTGCTCGGCCTGCGCCTGGAAGGTCACGCGCAAGCGGCTGACCATGGTGTTCATGGCGCGGGTCAGGCGCTGCAGCTCGGGCACGCGCGGCTCCGGCACGGTGCGGAATTCGCCGGCCACCAGCGCATGCGCCTGCTCGACCGTCGAATCAAGGGGCTTGCGGATGCGCCTCACCACCAGCGTGCCGACGCCGCCCGCAATCAGGCCGACCACGCCGAGCGCAAGAGCCGAGCGCAGGCTGCCCGCCCACAACTCGTCATAGGCGAAATACGTGTGGCTCACGACCTCGACCTTGCCGAGCGCGCGCCAGCCGTCCGACACCTGGGCCAGGCCGGGCTCGGACTCGATGGGAGCGAGGTTCACGAACCAGGCCGGGGCCGTGGTGGGCGTGCCCTGGGCTTCGCGCACGAAGCCGAGGCTACCGTCGGCATTGCTGAACCGGATGCGGCGATAGAAGCCGGTGTCGAACTGCGCCGACATCAGCAGGGCCATCAGCTCCTTGTCACCCTTTTGCTGCGACAGGGCGAGCGCCAGCGAGGTGGCGTTGTCGGCGTTCTTCAGGCGCAGCTGCGTCTGCAGGTAGCCGCGAGCCGACTCCACCGCGACTGTCACGCTGCCGGCAAACGCCAGCAGCACCGTGCCCAGCATCAACAACCAGATCTGGCGAATCAACGACATTCATTCTTCCTTTCAAGGAAACGCCGGGCCGTTCCCAAGTTTCCTTGCTCCCCTCGCGCGGCGGTTCGCCTCAGCAGCGCGGCGGACCTTGGAGGCACAGACAAAAGTCCGTCATTGGAACCCTTCCGCGTGGGCCTTCGCAAGCACTTCCCGCCAGCGCGACAAGCGCGCCGCCGGGTCACCGGCCGCGGCTTGCGGCCCCACACCTTGCCACAGGCCTTCGCTGTTGAAGCTGAACACTGGAACCAGGTCGGGCCGGCGCGATGCGGGCCGCAGTTCGGTGATCAGGTTGTCCAGAATCGTCGGCTCGGCGCCCGGTGCCGCATAGTAGGCCAGCACCATGTGGGCCACCAGTGCGCCCTGCGGTCCGCCGATCTGCGCGCGCACGTAGACCAGGCGCAGCTTGGAGACGGGCACGCCCACTGCGAGCAGGCTGAAGTACTTGGCGATGGCGTAGTCCTCGCAATCGCCAGCTCCCTTGTCCAGTGTCTCGAGCGGGCTGGCCCAGTAGTCGACCTGGCCCCAGACCTCGGTGTCGTCGCGAAACAGGATGCGTTGGTTGAAGAAGGCGTTGACGGCCTGCAGCTGGTTCGGCTCGCTCATGTCCAGCGCCTGCGCCAGCACCGGCTGCAGGGCCTGAACGCCCGCCAGGGCGCGGGGAGAGATTTTCTTGGCGGCAAGCATCATGCGTTCGCTGTCCCACGCCAGCGGCGGCATGCCCGGGCACAACAGGCCGACGACGATGAAGCCGATCCACAGCCAGGTGCGCACGACCCTGCGAACGTGCAAACGCACGAACGCCGCCCGCGCCTGCGGAGCGCCGTTGCAGCGGATTGTCAAAAGGGCGTCGGGCACGAACTGGCAGCGATGGGCTGGTCTGGACGAGATGCAGGTCTGAGGCAACGCTGAACAAGTCCCTCGCGGACGGCGCATCCTCGCTTTGGGCGGTCTGCGGCGTTGCAAATGCTCGCGATACCTGCGGGTATCGCTGCGCTTTGCGCCTTGCAGCCCATCCCAAACCGAGGCGCGCCGCCTCGCGGAGACTTATTCAGCGTCGCCTAACGCTTGTTGTCGTCACCCCGCAGGCCGACTTGAGCCGCCGCGCCGCTGCGCGCTCCATCCCCGTTCGCAATCGACAAATTGCCGGTTTGCGGCAGAACCTTCATCGCGTCATCGGCATGCGTGAAATAGTCCCTGGCGCCTGGGGTGAACCGAGGGTCTTGTGGCGTGAGGCCGCGGCTAAACTCGCGGCGCGCTGAAGGAATCCCTCACTACTTGCCTGCGCGCCTCAAGTTTCAAGAAAGCCCCACCGGATGCGTTTCAAGTTTCAAGCCATCGTTGCTGCAACTGCTCTGTTGTGTGCTGCCGGAGCCAACGCCCAAAGCAACGAGGCTTTGAAGGCCGCAGCGCAGAAGGCCGTCAACGCGAACCCGGACGTGACCGCACGGTTCAACGCCTATCGCGCCGCAGCCGATGCCGTAGACGCAGCGCGCGGCGGCTACTACCCGCGCCTGGACCTGAACGCCTCGGTCGGCCGCGATCACGACACCATCAATTCGCGCACGCCAGAGAACCAGTCGGTCAGCCGCAGCGGCGCTGCGCTGAGCCTCACGCAGCTGCTGTGGGACGGCCTGGCCACGCAGAAGGAAGTGGGCCGCCTGGGCCACGAGAAGCTGGCGCGCTACTTCGAGGTGCTCGACATCACCGAGCAAACTGCGCTCGAAGCCGCACGTGCGTATTACGACGTGATCCGTTACCGCCGTCTGGTGCAACTGGCTGAAGACAGCTATGTGGCGCACCGCAGCGCGTTCAACCAGATCCAGTCGCGCTTCAAGGCCGGCGTGGGCCGCGGGGTCGACCTCGAACAAGCCGGCGCGCGCCTCGCACTCGCCGAGTCGAACCTGAGTACCGAAGTGGCGAACCTGCACCACGTGTCGGCACGCTACCAGCGTGTCGTCGGCGAAGCACCGCCCAAGAATCTGCCGATGCCGACGCTCTTCAAGCAAGGCATTCCTGCATCGGCGACCGATGCATCCAACGAGGCAGTGCGCCACAGCGCCGCCATCAGCGCCAGCATCGAAACGCTGCGCTCCGCCCGTGAACAGGCCTCGGCTCGCGAATCGGCCTATCAGCCCAAGGTCGAGGCCCGCGTTCGCTCGGGCGCCGGCAACAACTTCGACGGCGTGGTCGACCAGCGGCGCGACACCAGCGCCGAGATCGTGCTGAACTGGAACCTCTTCAACGGCGGCACCGACCGCGCCCGCGTGCGCCAGCAGGTCAACCTGCTGAACCAGGCGGCCGACCTGCGCGACAAGGCATGCCGTGACGCACGCCAGGTCGTCGCCATTGCGTACAACGACACCCGCAAGCTCAACGACCAGTTGCTCTATCTCGACCGCAACACGCTCGCGATCGAAAAGGCGCGCGACGCCTACCGCCAGCAGTTCGACATCGGCCAGCGCAGCCTGCTGGATCTGCTCAACTCCGAAAACGAGCTCTATACCGCGCGCCGCTCGTACGCCAATGCCGAATACGACCTCGGCATCGCCTATGTCCGCACGCACGCGGCCGTGAACCAGCTGGGCGTGCAGCTCGGCCTGATGCGCGATAGCGACGCTCCGCAAGCGCCGGGCGAGATGAGCGACTGGGCGGTCGGAGACGACGGCCCGGCGCGCTGCCCGGCCGTCGCAATCGAAATGGAAACCATCGATCTTCCGGCGCTCGACAGGCGCGCCAGCACACCCACCACGCCGGGCGCTGCACTGGCTGTGCCTGCGCCCGCATCGGCCCCGGCGCCTACCTCCGCGACGCCGCGTGCTCGTTAGCCAAGCAGGCCCTGTTTGACCTCGCCACAGACCGGCGGCCAGCGGTTCATCGTCAAGGAATCGAACCGCTGAACGCGTCGGTATCCCCATGAAAAACGGCACCCGCGGGTGCCGTTTTCTTTGCGCCGGTAAGACTTGCCGTTCGGTCAGCGCTTGACCGGAGGCAGGTCGGTACAGGCCCCTTCGAACGCCTCGGCCGCGAGACCGATGCTCTCGCCGAGCGTCGGGTGCGGGTGGATGGTCTTGCCGATGTCGACTGCGTCGGCCCCCATCTCGATGGCCAATGCGATCTCGCCGATCATGTCGCCGGCATGGGTGCCGACGATGCCGCCACCGACGATGGCGTGCGACTCTTCGTCGAACAGCAGCTTGGTGAAGCCCTCGTCGCGGTTGTTGGCGATGGCACGACCCGATGCGTTCCAGGGAAACAGGCCCTTCTTCACCTTCAGGCCACGGGCTTTCGCTTCGTCTTCGGTGACGCCGACCCATGCGACCTCGGGGTCGGTGTAGGCCACGCTCGGGATCACGCGTGCATCGAAAACCGCATGCGAGTCACCAGCAGCCACTTCGGCCGCCACATGGCCTTCGTGCGTGGCCTTGTGCGCGAGCATCGGCTGGCCGACCACGTCGCCGATGGCGAAGATGTGCGGCACGTTGGTCCGCATCTGGATGTCCACCGGAATGAAGCCGCGGTCGGTGACCGCCACGCCGGCCTTGTCGGCACCGATGCGCTTGCCGTTGGGAATGCGGCCGACGGCCTGCAGCACCATGTCGTAGAGCTGCGGTTCCTTGGGCGCGCCCTCGCCTTCGAACTTCACGAGGATGCCCTTCTTGGTGGCCTCGGCCCCGACCGTCTTGGTCTTGAGCATGATGTTGTCGAAGCGCGGCGCGTTCATCTTCTGCCACACCTTCACGAGGTCGCGGTCGGCGCCCTGCATCAGGCCGTCGAGCATTTCCACCACGTCGAGGCGTGCGCCCAGCGTGCTGTAGACGGTACCCATCTCCAGGCCGATGATGCCGCCGCCGATGACGAGCATGCGCTTCGGGCTGTCACGCAACTCGAGCGCTCCGGTCGAGGTGACGATGCGCGGGTCGTCTTTCGGCATGAAGGGCAGCTTCACTGCCTCGGACCCGGCCGCGATGATGGCCTGCTTGAACTTGATGACCTGCTTGCTGCCATCGGGCTTGGTGACGCCGATGTGATACGGGTCGAGGAACTCGCCCACGCCCTGCACCACAGTGACCTTGCGCATCTTGGCCATGGCCGTGAGGCCGCCGGTCAGCTTGCCGACCACCTTCTCTTTGTGCGTGCGCAGCTTGGCGAGGTCGACCTTGGGCGCGCCGAAGCTGATGCCGAGCGAGTCGAAGTGCTTCACTTCGTCCATCACCGAAGCCACGTGCAGCAGGGCCTTGGACGGGATGCAACCCACGTTGAGGCAGACGCCGCCCAGCGTGGCGTAACGCTCGATCAGCACTGTCTTCATGCCGAGGTCGGCAGCGCGGAATGCGGCCGAGTAGCCGCCCGGGCCGGCGCCGAGCACGAGCATGTCGCATTCGAGGTCGGAACCACCGGCATGGCTGGCAGCGACGGGTGCGGGCGCTGCGGCAGCCGGGGCCGCAGCAGGCGCAGCCGCAGGTTTCGCGGCGGCAGCAGGCGCTGCAGCTTCCGCTCCGGCAGTTTCCAACGTCAACAGCAGCGAGCCTTCGCTGATCGTGTCGCCGAGCTTGACCTTCAGCTCCTTCACGACGCCGGCATGCGACGACGGGATTTCCATCGAGGCCTTGTCACTCTCGACCGTGACCAGCGACTGCTCCTTCGCGATGGTGTCGCCCGGCTTCACCAGCAGTTCGATGATGGCGACGTCCTTGAAGTCACCGATGTCGGGCACCTTGATATCGATCGTGGCCATGCTCACTCTTTCGTCTTTAGTTTGATCGTCTGGATCTTCACCGGCGTGGCGGAGTTCTTGTCGAACTCGCAGCCGGCGCTCACGCCGATCTCGGCCACCTCACGCGCCGTCTTGGCGCGGTCGAAGGCGGCATACATCGCACCGAGTGCGAAACCACGGCCCGAGCCGATGGCCCAGAAGCGGTCGAACTCGAACACCTCGCGATACGAATACACGCCGTAGATGCCGCTCGCATTGGCGATCAACGCGGTGAACTGCGAGCTCTCGTACGGATCGGCGTCTTCTTCCTTCGGGTTCAGGTAGAAGACTTCCTTCAGCTTCGGGTGGATCTTCAGGAAGGTGTCGAACACCTCGTCGCGCGAGTCCAGTTTCAACTCTTCGGGTGGTAGCCAGTTCAGCGCACGGCGCAGCACCGGAAAGTGCGCCGTGGTCCCGGCCATGCCGATCCACGAGGTGCCGACCTTGAACAGCTTGTCGTTGTCTTCGTAGCCATGCGGCAGACGGGTGTCGCCGAAGGTGACCAAACTGTCACCTGCGATCGCTACTTGCCCGGCTTTGCGAACGACGACGACAGTCGTCAAAGCAGCACCCTTCGGAAGTCAGCCAAGACCTGGCCGAGATATGCGTTGAAGCGCGCAGCCGCGGCACCGTCGATCACACGGTGGTCGTAGCTGAGGCTCATCGGCAGCATCAATGTCGGCTGGAAGGCTTTGCCGTCCCACACCGGTTCCATCACCGAGCGGCTCAGGCCCAGGATTGCGACCTCAGGCGCATTGATGATGGGCGAGAAGTAGCGTCCGCCAATGCCACCCAGCGAGCTGATCGAGAAGCAGCCGCCGCTCATGTCGGCCGGGCCGAGCTTGCCGTCGCGCGCCTTGGCGGCGAGTTCGCCCATTTCCTTGGTGATCTGGAGAATGCCCTTCTTGTCGGCATCCTTCAGCACCGGTACCACCAGGCCATTCGGCGTGTCGGCGGCAAAGCCAATGTGGAAGAACTGCTTCAGCACGAGCTGGTCGCCGTCGAGCGAGGCGTTGAACTCGGGGAACTTCTTCAGCGCCGCGACGACGGCCTTGATGACGAATGCGAGCATCGTGACCTTGATGCCGGCCTTCTCGTTTTCCTTGTTGAGCTGAACGCGCAGGGCTTCGAGCTCGGTGATGTCGGCGTTGTCGTGGTTGGTGACGTGCGGAATCATCACCCAGTTGCGGTGCAGCGCTGCGCCACTGATCTTCTTGATGCGCGAGAGGTCCTTGCGCTCGACCGGGCCGAACTTGGCAAAGTCGACCTGCGGCCACGCCGGCAAGCCGGGGAAGTTGCCGCCACCGGCCGCAGCCGGCGCGCCAGCGCCCTTGCTGCCCTGCGCCTTGGTGCGCGTGTCGCCAGCCATCACGCTCTTGACGAAGCTGTGAACGTCATCGTGCGTGATGCGGCCCTTCGGACCCGAGCCCTTCACCTCGTCGAGCGGCACGCCGAGTTCACGCGCCAGCTTGCGGATGGTCGGCGAGGCATGCGGCAAGTGGCCTTGCGGCGCGGTGGGTTCGTGCGCCGGCAGGGCCGCCGTCGGCACGACGCGCTCGGCCGGGGCCGGGGCCGAAGCCGTCGCCGGTGCGGCTGCAGGCACAGGTGCTGCGGCGGACGCCGCTACCGGGGCCAGTGCCGCAGCGGCGGGGGCCGGAGCGGGGGCTACCGCTGGTGCCGCAGCCGATGCATCACCTGCTGCTTCGATCATCAGCAGCACCGAACCTTCGCTGATCTTGTCGCCGAGCTTGACCTTCAGCTCCTTGACCACGCCAGCCTTCGTCGACGGGATCTCCATCGAGGCCTTGTCGCTCTCGACCGTCACGAGCGACTGCTCTACCTTCACCGTGTCGCCTGGTTTGACCAGCAGTTCGATGATCTCTACGTCCTTGAAGTCGCCGATGTCGGGGACTTTCACTTCCACCAGGGCCATGTTGTTGTCTCGTTGTAGTGGGTCGGAACGCTCAAGCGTAGAGCGGATTCACCTTGTCGACGTTGATCCCGTACTTCTGGATCGCTTCAGCCACCTTCGCTGCCGGCACGGTACCCTCATCGGCCAGGCACTTCAAGGCAGCAACCACGATGTAGTGGCGGTTGACTTCGAAGTGCTCGCGCAGCTTGCTGCGGAAATCGCTGCGGCCAAAGCCGTCGGTGCCGAGCACCTTGAACGTGCGGCCCTTGGGCAGGAAGCCGCGGATCTGCTCGGCGTAGTTCTTCATGTAGTCGGTCGATGCGATCACCGGGCCGACGTACTTGTCGAGCTGTTGCGACACGAAGGGCACGCGCGGGGTCTCGGTCGGGTGCAGCAGGTTCCAGCGCTCCACGTCCTGGCCGTCGCGGGCCAGTTCGTTGAAGCTCGGGCAGCTCCACACATTGGCCGACACGCCCCACTCCTTGGCGAGCAGTTCCTTCGCCGCGATCGACTCGCGAAGAATCGTGCCCGAACCCAGCAGGTTGACGCGCGGCGTCTTCTTCGCGCCTTCTTCGAGCAGGTACATGCCCTTGATGATCTGCTCTTCGGTGCCGGCCTTGAGACCGGGCATCGGGTAGTTCTCGTTGAGCAGGGTCAGGTAGTAGTAGACGTTGTCCTGCTTCTCGACCATGCGCTTGAGGCCGTGGTGCAGGATCACACCCACCTCGTGCGCGAAGGTCGGGTCGTAGCTGATGCAGTTCGGGATGGTGCCGGCCAGGATGTGGCTGTGTCCGTCTTCGTGCTGCAGGCCTTCGCCGTTCAGCGTGGTACGGCCCGAGGTGCCGCCCAGCAAGAAGCCGCGTGCCTGCATGTCGCCAGCCGCCCAGGCCAGGTCACCGATGCGCTGGAAGCCGAACATCGAGTAGTACACGTAGAACGGCACCATGATGCGGTTGTTCGTGCTGTACGAAGTAGCCGCAGCGATCCAGCTGCTCATGCCGCCGGCTTCGTTGATGCCTTCCTGCAGGATCTGCCCGTCGGTGGCCTCGCGGTAGTACATCACCTGATCCTTGTCGACCGGCGTGTAGTTCTGCCCCGCAGGGTTGTAGATGCCGATCTGGCGGAACAGGCCTTCCATGCCGAAGGTGCGAGCCTCGTCAACGAGGATGGGCACAGCCCGCGGGCCGACTTCCTTGTCGCGCAGCAGCTGCGTCAGGAAGCGCACATAGGCTTGCGTGGTCGAGATCTCGCGGCCTTCGGCGGTCGGCTCGAGCACTGCCTTGAAGGTCTCGAGCGGGGGGACGGTGAGGCTTTCGTCAGCCTTCGTACGCCGATGCGGCAGGTAACCGCCGAGGGCCTTGCGGCGCTCATGCAGGTACTTCATCTCGGGCGTGTCGTCGGCCGGCTTCAGGAAAGGAACGTCGACGAGCTGCTCGTCGGTGAGCGGAATGTTGAAGCGGTCGCGGAAGAGCTTCACGTCTTCGTCGACCAGCTTCTTGGTTTGGTGCGCGGTGTTCTTGCCCTCGCCGCTCTTGCCCATGCCGAAGCCCTTGACGGTCTTGATGAGAAGCACCGTCGGCTGGCCCTTGTGGTTGTTGGCCTTGTGGAAGGCGGCGTAGACCTTCTGCGGATCGTGGCCGCCGCGCTGCAGGCGCCAGATGTCGTCGTCGCTCATCTTGGCGACCATCTCCAGCAGCTTGGGATGCTTACCGAAGAAGTTCTTGCGAACGAAAGCGCCGTCGTTGGCCTTGAAGGCCTGGTAGTCGCCATCGACCGTGTCCATCATGACCTTGCGCAGGATCTCTTCCTTGTCGCGGGCCAAGAGCGGGTCCCAGTAGCTGCCCCACAGCAGCTTGATCACGTTCCAGCCTGCGCCCCGGAACTCCCCTTCGAGCTCCTGAATGATCTTGCCGTTGCCGCGCACCGGGCCGTCCAGGCGCTGCAGGTTGCAGTTGACAACGAAGATCAGGTTGTCCAGCTTCTCGCGTGCGGCGAGGCCAATGGCGCCGAGCGACTCGGGCTCGTCCATCTCGCCATCACCGCAGAAGACCCAGACCTTGCGGTTTTCGGTGTTGGCAATGCCACGGGCATGCAGGTACTTGAGAAATCGCGCCTGGTAGATCGCCATCAGCGGGCCCAGGCCCATCGACACCGTCGGGAACTGCCAGAAGTCGGGCATCAGCTTCGGGTGCGGGTAGCTCGAGATGCCCTTGCCGTCGACCTCCTGGCGGAAGTTGTTCAGCTGCTCTTCGGTCAGCCGGCCTTCCATGTAGGCGCGCGCATAGACACCAGGTGACGAGTGGCCCTGGATGTAGAGCAGGTCGCCACCATGGCCTTCGCTCTCGGCGTGCCAGAAGTGGTTGAAGCCGGTACCGAACATCGTGGCCAGCGACGCGAAGCTCGAGATGTGACCGCCGAGATCGCCGCCGTCGGCAGGGTGAAGGCGGTTCGCCTTAACGACCATCGCCATCGCATTCCAGCGCATGAACGTGCGAAGGCGTTCTTCGATGTCGATGTTGCCCGGACTGCGCTCTTCCTGGTCGGCAGGAATGGTGTTGACGTAGGCGGTGGTGGCCGAGAACGGCAGGTCGATGCCGGCCTGGCGAGCATGATTGATCAGCTCTTCCAGCAGAAAGTGGGCGCGTTCGCCACCTTCGGCTTCGATGACGGCTGATAGCGCGTCGAGCCACTCACGGGTTTCTTGCGAGTCGGCGTCATTCGCCGCTGCGCCCAGAAAAGCTTCAGGCATAGCTGACATGCTTTGTCTCCTGTTTTGTTGCTGTGGAACTGGTCACGAAGTTTCCCACAAGCTTTTCAATTTTTCAAATAGCGCGAATCATTTTCATGATGTGATATCAGAGAGGCGCGATTCATGCCGGTGGTCGGGCTGCGGGAAGTCACCGTCGATGTCGGATTGGCCTCCCGTTCGATAATTCACTCATGTCATTGCCCCCAGTCGCACCCGTTTCAGCCCGCCGCCCTGCCACTGCCTGGGTCGAGCGGCTGCTCGGGAGCTGGTGGCGCCGCCAGTCGCCCGCCCGCCAGGATCGCTACGCCACGCTCGGCCCGCTGATCTCGGTTTTGCTGTTTCTCGCGGCCATCATTTCCGCGTTCTGGTACCTGCGCAATGAGGAATTCGAGCGAGAGCAAGAGTCCGTCAAGCGCGACACCGAGATCGCCCAGCAGCAGATCCGCCTGCGCCTGATCGAGAACCAGGAACAGCTGGTGCGCATTGCGCGCGAGATCGTCACGCGCACCATCGACCAGGACGAATTTCTCGGCCAGGCGGCGAGCTTCACGCGCGAGCGCCCGGAGATCACCAACCTGATCTGGGTCAATGGCTCTCGCGCACGCCGCGCCAGCTACTCCACGCTCACCGAGCACACTGAATTGGGCGTGCCCATCGCCGAGGTCGGACGCTCGCTGCCCGACGCGCGCAATCCTGAAACCGACGACGCGTTCAAGGCCGCGCGCGAACTGCGGCTGCCGGTGTACTCGCGGGCGTTCGCCGGCTCGTACGGCAATGCCGTGTTCCAGGTGCATGTGCCGCTGCTGGACCGCAGCGCGTTCTCCGGCACCTTGATCGCCGAATATTCCATCGACGCGCTGGTGCGCTACTTCATTCCCTCCGAGGTGTCTCGCCGTCACACGATGACGCTGGTCGACGCGCAGGGCAAGGTGGTGGCGAGCACGCTCGGCATCACGCCGGGCCAGACTTCCAAACCTGCTTCAATCGTCTACGACGTACCCCTCGCGCCCGCCGGCAATGGGCTGGTACTGCGCGGCCAGGGCTACCGCACCTCGATCGGCCTGATCAGCAACACGCTGTTCTGGATGGTGCTGGCCTTGAGCGTGCTCACCGTGTGGATGCTGCTCGGCACCTGGCGCCACATGCGCCGGCGCATGCAGATGCAGAGCGCGCTGATGTCGGAAACCAACTTCCGCCGCGCGATGGAAAACTCCATGCTCACCGGCATGCGAGCGATGGACATCGAGGGCCGCATCACCTATGTGAATCCCGCGTTCTGCGCGATGACGGGGTTCAACGAGTCGGAGCTGATCGGCCGCATGCCGCCCTTCCCGCACTGGCCGCCGGACCGCTACGACGAAAACAACCGCCTGCTGCAACAGGAGCTGCAGGGCCGCAGCCCGGCTGGTGGCATCGAGGTGAAGGCCATGCGCAAGGACGGCACGCTGTTCGACGCACGCATGTACGTCTCGCCGCTGATCGACCCGAAGGGCATGCAGACCGGCTGGATGACTTCGATGACCAACATCACCGAGGCCAAGCGCGTGCGCGACCAGCTCTCGGCCTCGCACGAGCGCTTCACCACCGTGCTGGAAGGGCTGGACGCTGCGGTGTCGGTGCTCTCGGTGCAGCAAGGCGAACTGCTCTTCGCCAACCGGTCCTACCGCGTGTGGTTCGGCGCCGATTCGCGAGGCCATGGCTTGCTGGCGGGCGGAGAACCTGGCTTGCCGATGATTGGCGACATCGGCGACTCGGTCGACAGCTTTGGCGGGCTGCCGACGCAAGAGCTCACCGAGGCCGGCTCCGACCCTCGCGAAGTCTTCGTCGACCAGTTGCAGAAGTGGTTCGACGTCCGCGCCCGCTACCTGCAGTGGACGGACGGGCGCCTGGCGCAGATGCTGATCGCCACAGACGTCACCGGCCGCCGCCAGGCCGAAACGCAGGCCGCACAGCAGGCTGAAAAGGCTCAGGTCACGAGCCGCCTCGTCACCATGGGCGAAATGGCCTCATCGGTCGCCCATGAGCTTAACCAGCCGCTCACTGCCATCACCAACTACTGCAACGGCATGGTCTCGCGCGTGAAGGGCGACGCCATCGAGAAAGGCGACCTGATCGCCGCGCTCGAGAAGACCGCACGCCAGGCCGAGCGCGCAGGCCAGATCATTCGCCGCATCCGCGCTTTCGTGAAGCGCAGCGAGCCGCAGCGCCAGGCCGCGCAAGCCCGCACCATCGTCGACGATGCCGTCGACCTGGCCGGCATCGAGTTGCGGCGGCGCAATGTCTCCATCCACGTGTACGTGGCGCAGCGGCTGCCCACATTGATGGTCGACCCGATCCTGATCGAGCAGGTCGTGCTCAACCTGCTGAAGAACTCGGCCGAGGCCATCGACATGGCACAGATGCCACGCGCCCGCCGCAACATCGAGCTGCGCGTCGTGCCCAAGCACACGCCCGAGGAAGGCGGCGTGATCGAGTTCAGCGTCACCGACACTGGCCCGGGCTTGAAAGACGAAGTGATCGCCCGGTTGTACGAGGCCTTCTTCTCGACCAAGGTCGAAGGCCTGGGCATCGGGCTCAGCCTTTGCCGCTCGATCATCGAGAGCCACCGCGGCCGGATCGGTGCTCAGAACTTATACAATGGCGACCTCGCTGTCGGCTGCCGTTTTACCTTTACGCTGCCGGTCGAAACCGCCAAATCACCAGGCCTTGAACCGGCCATGACATGAGACAGCATCCATGAGCTTGATTCCGAAAAAAGGAACGGTCTACGTTGTCGATGACGATGAGGCCGTGCGAGATTCGCTGCAGTGGCTGCTCGAAGGCAAGGACTACCGAGTCAAGTGCTTTGACTCATCAGAGTCTTTCCTCTCGCGTTTCGACCCCCGCGAAGTGGCCTGCCTGATCGCAGACATCCGCATGGACGGCATGAGCGGCCTCGAGCTGCAAGACCGTTTGCTGGAGCGCAAGTCGCCGCTGCCGGTCGTCTTCATCACCGGCCACGGCGACGTGCCGATGGCGGTCACCACGATGAAGAAGGGCGCGATGGACTTCATCGAGAAGCCTTTCAAGGAAGAAGAGCTGCTCGGTCTCGTCGAGCGCATGCTCGACCAGGCCCGCAGCGCCTTCTCGCACCACCAGGAAGCCGCCAGCCGCGACGCCCTGCTGTCGCGCCTGACCACGCGCGAATCGCAGGTGCTCGAGCGCATCGTCGCCGGCCGACTGAACAAGCAGATCGCCGATGACCTGGGCATCAGCATCAAGACGGTGGAGGCGCACCGCGCCAACATCATGGAGAAGCTGAACGCCAACACGGTGGCCGACCTTTTGAAGATTGCTCTCGGCGCCCAGTCCAAGACATAAGGCCCCCCAGTCGCTGCGCTCCTGCCCCCAAGGGGCGCCGTCCGGCTTGGGGCGGCCCGGCGCCGGACAACCTATCAATTTCAAAGGGCCGCTCGCAGCGGCCCTTTTTGCTTTGAATCCCAACTTCATCTTTCATCCATGACCGCACAACTCATCGACGGCAATGCATTGGCCAAGAAGATCCGCGCCGAAGTGGCCGAGCGCGCCGCTGCCCTCACCGCCAAGGGCGAGCAACCGGGCTTGGCCGTGATCCTCGTGGGAGATGACCCGGCGAGCCAGGTCTACGTGAGCCACAAGGTGAAGGACTGCGAAAGCAGCGGCGTTCGATCGGTGCTCGACCGCCAAGCCGCGACGATGAGCGAAGCCGATCTGCTGAAGCGCATCGATGCGCTCAACCGAGACGCCAGCATCCACGGCATCCTGGTGCAGATGCCACTGCCCAAGCACATCGACCCGCAGAAGGTGATCGCCGCCATCGCCACCACGAAAGACGTTGACGGCTTTTCGGTGCTCAGCGCAGGTGAACTGGCCAGCGGCCTGCCGGGCTTCCGCCCCTGCACACCCTACGGTTGCATGAAGCTGATCGAGACCACCGGCATCGATCTGCGCGGCAAGCACGCCGTGGTGATCGGCCGTAGCAACACCGTCGGCAAGCCCATGGCGCAGTTGCTCTTGCAAGCCAATGCCACCGTCACCATCTGCCACAGTGCGACGGTCGACCTCGGCCACCACACACGCCAGGCCGACGTGGTGGTGGCCGCGGTCGGGCGGCGCAACACACTGACGGCCGACATGGTGAAGCCCGGCGCGGTCATCATCGACGTCGGCATGAACCGCAAGGACGATGGCAAGTTGTGCGGCGATGTCGATTTCGATGGCGTGGCACAAGTTGCTGGTTGGATCACACCGGTACCTGGCGGGGTTGGCCCGATGACCCGTGCCATGCTGCTCGTCAACACCATTGAGGCCGCGGAACGCAAAGCAACTCACTGAGTCGAAACGCCATGAGCAATCCACTTCTCGATCATTCCGGTCTGCCTCGCTTCGCGGAAATTCGCCCGGAGCATGTTGCCCCTGCCATCACGCAACTGCTGGCCGAGGCCGACCTGGCCCTTGAGAAAGTCACGAGCGATGAGGTGCCCGCCGACTACGACGCCATGTCGGCCGTGCTGGACGTGGCCACCGAACGGCTGGGCAGTGCCTGGGGTGCCGTGGCGCACCTGAACCATGTGGCCGACAACCCTGAGCTGCGCGCGGCCTACAACGAGAGCCTGCCGCGGGTCACCGAATTCCACACGCGACTCGGCGCGGACGAACGCCTCTACGCCAAGTACAAGGCCATCGCCAACAGCCCGGCCGCAGCCAAGCTGAATGCAGCGCGGCGCCAGGCCTTGTCGAACGCGATGCGCGACTTCGTGCTGTCGGGTGCCGAACTGCAAGGCGCCGCCCGCGAACGCTACGCACAGATCCAGGAGCGGCAGGCGGCCTTGTCGCAGTCCTACTCCGAACACGTGATGGACGCGACCGACAGCTTCGCGCTGTACGTGACCGAGCAAGACCTCGCAGGCGTGCCGGCCGACTCGAAAGAAGCTGCTCGCGCTGCCGCCGAGGCCGATGGCAAACCCGACTACAAGCTGACGCTGCACTTCCCGAGCTACTTCCCGGTGATGCAGTACGGCGAGAACCGCGCGCTGCGCGAGCGGCTCTACACCGCCTATGCGACGCGCGCGAGCGAGCTCGGCCAGCCAGAGCATGACAACAGCGCAGCCATGCGCGAGATCCTCGCGCTGCGCCAGGAAGAGGCACAGCTGCTCGGCTACCGCAGCTTCGCCGAGGTGTCGGTGGTGCCCAAGATGGCCGACTCACCTCAGCAGGTGCTCGACTTTCTGCGAGACCTCGCACGCCGCGCCCACCCTTACGCCGAGAAAGACCTGGCGGAGCTGCGCGAGTTCGCAAGCAGCGAACTCGGCCTGCCTGATCTCCAATCCTGGGACTTGGCTTTCGCCGGCGAAAAGCTGAAGGAAGCGCGTTATGCCTTCAGCGACCAGGAGGTGAAGCCCTATTTCACTGAGACCAAGGTGCTGAGCGGCCTGTTCCGCATCATCGAGACGCTGTTCGAAGTGAGCATTGCACCGGACACCGCTCAGGTATGGAATCCGACCGTCCGCTTCTTCCGCATCGAACGGCAAGGAAAGCTCGTCGGCCAGTTCTACCTCGACCCCTACGCTCGCACCGGCAAGCGTCCGGGTGCGTGGATGGACGACGTGCGCGGCCGCTGGGCGCGCCCCGAAGGCAGCACGCAGACGCCGGTCGCACACCTCGTCTGCAACTTCACGCCACCCGCAGACGGCAAGCCGGCGCTGCTGACCCACGACGAAGTCACCACCCTCTTCCACGAATTCGGCCATGGCCTGCAGCACATGCTGACGCAGGTGAACGACGTCGGCGTGGCCGGCATCTCCGGCGTGGAGTGGGATGCGGTCGAACTGCCGAGCCAGTTCATGGAGAACTTCTGCTGGGAGTGGGAAGTACTCAAGCACCTGACCGCTCATGTCGACACCGGCGAGGCCCTGCCCCGCGCGCTCTACGAGAAGATGCTCGCCGCCAAGAACTTCCAGAGCGGGCTGCAGACGCTGCGGCAGGTGGAGTTCTCGCTGTTCGACATGCGCTTGCACGCCGAGCCGGGCAGTGAAGACCACATCCAGCAAGTCGTCGACGAGGTGCGCCGCGAGGTCGCCGTGTTCGCGCCGCCTGCGTTCAACCGCTTCCAGCATTCGTTCTCGCACATCTTTGCGGGCGGCTATGCAGCGGGCTACTACAGCTACAAGTGGGCGGAGGTGCTGAGCGCCGACGCCTGGAGTGCGTTCGAGGAGACCGGCACACTCAACCCCGAGACGGGCCGCCGCTACCGCGAAGCCATCCTCGAATCGGGCGGCAGCCGGCCGGCGATGGAGAGCTTCAAGGCTTTCCGCGGCCGCGAACCACGAATTGATGCACTTTTGCGGCACCAAGGCATGGCCTGATGCATAAAATTTACGGTGCTGTCAGCATCGATGTCACTGGAGTACCGACATGACCCGCCCTTCCCGCACCCTTCTCAGTCTGGCCATTTCGGTGGCCTCGGCCGCCACGTTCACCGCGGTGCCTGCCCAGGCGCTGTACAAGGTGGTCGGGCCTGACGGCAAGGTCACCTATACCGACCAGCCTTCGGTCGCGCCCGAAGGCAAGGTGCAGTCTGTCGGGGCGCGCGGGTCGGTCGCCAATGACGTCGCCGCTCTGCCCTTCGAATTGCGCCAGGCCACCCAACGCTACCCGGTCACGCTGTACGTGGCGCCCGACTGCTCGCCATGCGATGCGGGCAAGCAGCTGCTGCGTCAGCGCGGCATCCCGTTCGCCGAGAAGCTCGTCACCACCGCCGACGACAGCAACGCGCTGCAGCGATTGACCGGCACGACGAGCCTACCGGCGATGACCGTCGGTGCCCAGGTGGTGCGCGGTTGGCAGCGCGAAGACTGGATGTCGTACCTCGACGCCGCTGGTTACCCGAAGGAATCGCGCCTGCCCGCCAACTTTCCGCAGGGCAAGGCCGAGCCTTTGACCGAAGCACGCCAGGCCGCGCCAGCGCCTGCGCCACAGCAAAGAGCCGCCCCGGCACCTGCGCCGGTGGCAGAACCGGCGCCTCCGCCTTCAGGCATTCGCTTCTGATTTGGCAGCGCGGCCGACCTGCCGCGCCTGCCAGCTGCCCGCCCCCACCGCAGCACCCATAACCCAGAACAGCGTCGAGGCGCCGATGGCTGCGCCGGCTGCGCCGAACAGCAGTGGCATCAGCGCGCTGCTGGAGTTGATGGTCATCGAACGCAGCGCAATCGCCTCGCCGTGCCGATCGCTTGGCGTGAGGTGATGCAAGGTGGTCATGATCATCGGGTTGACTGCGCCGAGCGCAAGACCGAGCACCGCAGCGCACGTCGCCATCAACCACGGCGCATGCACCCAGGGGTAGATGCTGAACACCAGCGTCGTGAGCAGCATGGCGCCAACCAGGACCTGATGCTCGCGCAGCCGGTGCGACAGAAACGGAATGATCAAGCGCACGCCCGCCACCGCGGCGGCGAACGCACCCAGGATCAGCCCGATGGCCGAAGCACTGAAGCCGCGCTCGTGGCCCAGCACCGGCACGACGAAAGAGTGCAGGTCCCAGCTCGACGACATCAGGAAGTTCACCAGCAGCAGGCGCTGCATCCCCGGCAGCGCAAACAGCTCCCAGGCAGCCCGCTTACCGCGGGTGTTGGCATGAGTCGATGGCGCCTCCACCGGCACCTGGGGTGACCACCACAGCGTCGCAAGTGGCAGTAAGGCGAGTGCGATGAACGCGCCCCGAAACCCGGTGAGGTCGATCAAGGTTCCGGCCAACACCGGCCCGACGACATTCGACAGCGCAGGCGCAAGACCCAGCCAGCTGAAGATGCGTGTGAGTGCGACGCGGTCGCCTTTGGCCAGGCGCCCGGCGCTGCGCTGAATGGCAATCAGCCCGAAATTCGTTCCCACGCCGCACAGCGAGGCCGCGATGCAGAGCAGCGGAAACTGCCACGCCACAAGCCATGTGGACGCGATGGCCAAGACGCCCCCAACCACCGTCAGGCCGACCGCCAGGTGTACCGGGCGGTGATAGCCGTGGCGATCGGCAAGCCTCCCGGCCTGCAACGACAGCAACACGGGCGCGCCCGCGAACAAGCTCAGCAACACCCCGACCGTCCACGCTGAATGGCCTTCGCGCAATGCCATCAGCGGAGCCGCCACACGCACGCCCGCCATGCACGAGTGCAGGCAGATCTGGCCCATGATCAGCGCCACCAACGGGCGCGACGACTTGGTCATCTCAGAAGGTGTGAATGACCCCGGCGTGGCCGAGCAGACCGCAGGGGCGGCGCCCAATCTAGGCGCAAAGCGCAGCCGTAGCTCGGGCTACGGCGAGCATTTGCAACGACGACTGGGGCCGCCTGTGCGGGATGAGCGGTCATGGCGGGGTTGTTCACACCTTCTTAGGAGTCAGGCTCCAGCAGGTCGCCGGTGGTTCCCTCGGCGGGCAACGGAAGAATCAGTTTCGCGCGTGCATCGGGCAAGGCCTCGACCGAGCGCAGCTCGCGTGACATGGCGCGTGCACGCACCTCCGCCTGCAGAATGCCGTTGCTCGCTTCATCGAGCTTCTTCTTGGTCTTGGCCAGCACGTCGCCGAACTTGCCGAACTCGGTCTTCACCGCGCCGAGCACTTCCCACACTTCGACCGAGCGCTTCTCCAGCGCCAGCGTGCGAAAGCCCATCTGTAAACTGGTCAGCGTGGCGAGCAAGGTGGTCGGGCCGCACAGCATCACGCGGTATTCGCGCTGCAGTGATTCGACCAGGCCGGCACGCCGCAAGGCCTCGGCATACAGCCCTTCGGTCGGCACGAAGAGGATGCCGAAGTCTGTCGTGTGCGGCGGCGCCACGTACTTGTCGCGAATCGCCCGGGCCTCCAGCCGCAGGCGCTGCTCGATGGCCTTGCCGGCCAGTTCGGCAGCGGGAGCGTCGGCGCGGTCTTGCGCGTCGAGCAAGCGGTCGTAGTCTTCGCGCGGAAACTTGGCATCGATGGGCAACCAGAGCGGCACGCCGTCGGTACGCTGGCCTGGCAGGCGAATGGCAAATTCCACGCGCGCGCCGCTGGCCGGCACGGTCTCCACGTTCTTAGCGTATTGATCGGGCGTGAACACCTGCTCGAGCAGGCCGGCGAGCTGCACTTCGCCGAAGGTGCCGCGCGTCTTCACGTTGTTGAGCACGCGGTTGAGCGAGCCCACGTCCTTGGCCAGCATCTGCATTTCGCCGAGGCCCGCGTGAACCTTGTCGAGACGATCCGCCACGAGCTTGAAGCTCTCGCCGAGCCGCTGCTCCAGCGTGGCATGCAGCTTCTCGTCGACGGTGGCGCGCATCTGCTCCAGCTTCTGCTCGTTGCCCTGCTGAAGCGTGGTGAGGCGCTGCTCGACGACGGCCCTCACCTCGCCAAGACGTCGCTCGTTGGCCTCGGACAGCGCGCGAAGCTGATCGGTCAAGGTGTCCGAGAAGCGCTTGAGGCTCACGTCCTGCGCTTCGCGCGACAACATCGCCTGCGCAATCTGCGAACTGGCCGCCAGCTGCAGCGCATCGCTCACCGCCTGCTGCATGGCCGCAAGCTGCGTGCGAAAGCTGTCGATCTGCTCGTTCTGCAACCGGGCCACGCTGGCCTGCGCGCCAGTGAGCGTCTGCTGAAAATTGGCCAGCGTGCTGCCCAGTTCCTGCCGCGTGCCCTGGGCGCTGCGGCCCAGTTCGTCGCGCAACTCGCGCTCCAGCCGTTCCGCTCCGCTCCTGACTTCGGTCTTCAGCGAGTCATCACCCGGTGGTCGACGCAGCAGCAACCAGATCAGCAACAACAGATTGACGACGGCAAGCGCCGCTACGAACCACCACAGCTTCTCCATGTGGTGATTGTCTCAGCCCCGCACTCGTTGCCCTGAAGGCAAGGTGAAGGCGGCCACTCAGGCAGACGGCTTCAGCACCTCGGGGTTGATGGGCGTGGGCGGCCGACCGGCATTCGGGCCGAGGCCAAGGGCGGCGATCAGGTTGTCGGCCGCGAGATTGGCCATGGCCAAGCGCGTGGCCACCGATGCGCTTGCGATGTGCGGTGTCAGCACAACGTTCGGAACGGTCAGCAGATCGGGGTGCACGCTAGGTTCACCTTCGAACACGTCAAGACCGGCCGCGGCAATGCGCCGCTCGGCCAGCGCACGTGCCAGCGCGGCGTCGTCGACGATGCCGCCCCGTGCGATGTTGGTGAGCGTGGCGGTCGGCTTCATCTGCGCCAGTTCGGCTGCCCCGATCGTGTGGTGCGAGGCCGCCGAATACGGCACGACCAGCACCAGGTGATCTGCCTGCGCGAGCAGATCCGCCTTGCTGACATAGGACGCTCGGCACTCTTGCTCAGTGGCTGCATCGAGACGCGAACGGTTGTGATAGATCACCCGCATGCCGAAACCAAGAGCGCCGCGGCGTGCGATGGCCTGCCCGATGCGGCCCATGCCGAGGATGCCCAGCGTGGCGCCGTGCACGTCGCCGCCGACGAACATGTCGACCGACCACTTCTTCCATTCACCGCGACGCAGGTAGTGCTCCGACTCGCTGATGCGGCGCGCCGTGGCCATCATCAACGCGAAGCCGAAGTCGGCCGTCGTCTCGGTGAGCACGTCGGGTGTGTTGGTGCAGACCACGCCGCGCGCGGTGCAGGCGGGCACGTCGATGTTGTTGTAGCCGACCGCCATGTTGCACACCGCCCGCAGCTGCGGGTTGGCCGCGAGCACGGCTTCGTCGATGCGCTCGCTGCCGGTGGCGAAGATGCCCTGCTTACCTTTCAGCCGAGCGATGAGTTCATCCTTGCTGAGCACCTGGTCACTCGGGTTGTCATCGACCTCGAAGTGCTCGCGCAGACGCGCCACGACCTCGGGTTGCACTGCTCTTGCCACCAGCACGGAAGGTTTCATGTCAGTCCAGAAAAGTTGTGAACGTGGAGACGGGTTCACGCTCGGTCACGAGCGTATTCTCGATCGCTGCAGGGTCGGCATGACCCAGCGACATGCCGCACACCAGCATCTCGCCCGGAGCGGCGCCAATGCTCGGCATGATGATCTGGTGAAAGCGTATGAATGCCGCTTGGGGGCAGGTGTCGAGCCCACGGGCGCGCGCAGCGACCATGATGTTCTGCAGAAACATGCCGTAGTCGAGCCAGCTGCCTCGCTCCATCACACGGTCGATGGTGAACATCAGGCCCACAGGTGCATCGAAGAAGAGGTAGTTGCGGCCGTGCTGCACATGCATGCGCTCTTTGGCGTCCCGGCCGATGCCCAGCAGGCCGTACAAGTCCCAGCCCACCTTGCGGCGGCGATCGATGTAGGGCGATTGCCAGTGCGTCGGGTAGTAGGCGTATTCCTGGTGATGAGTGGCCGCCTGCGCCGGATCGTCGTGCGCTGCAAGCAGCTTGCGCGACAGCTCGTGCAAGGGTTCGCCGGTCAGCACGTACACCTTCCAGGGTTGCGTGTTGGTGCCCGAGGGCGCCCGCGAAGCCACATGCAGGATGTCTTCGATCGTCGCTCGCGGCACGGGCGTCGGCAGGTAGGCGCGCATCGAGTGGCGCGAGGTGATGGTCGCATCGGCCGCTGCCGTCTGCTCGGTTGTCGGTTTCAAACGGCCAACTCCTTCAGCGCCTTGAGCAGCGGAGCCGGCAAGGCGGCGGGCCGGCGCGTCGCGCGGTCCACATACACATGAACGAAATGGCCGCATGCAGCAACGAGCGGCTCGCCTGCCGCAAAGATGCCAATCTCGTAGCGCACGCTAGACGAACCCAGGTGAGCGACTCGAAGGCCTGCCTCCACGCTCTGCGGGAACTCGATCGACGCGAAGTAGTTGCAATGCGTCTCGACGACCAGGCCGATCACTTCGCCGTGGTGGATGTCGAGTGCGCCGGCCTCGATGAGGTAGCGGTTCACCGCGGTATCGAAGAGGCTGTAGTAGACGACGTTGTTCAGGTGGCCGTACGCATCGTTGTCCATCCAGCGTGTGGACAGCGGCGTGAAGTGGCGGTAGGCGTCGCGGCCATGGGGCTGGGGGCGTGGAGTGCTCATGTCGGCTGATTGTTCCACCGCTGCCAGCTGTCCAGCGCTGCACTCAAGGTATTGACCTGGATCTGCACGGTGACGTCGATGTCACGGCCGTAGCCGCCGGCCATCGACAAGGCGACCGGGATGCGCCGCTCGCGCGCGGCGGCCAGCACGCGGCGGTCGCGTTCGGCGAGGCCTTCGGTACTGAGCTTCAAGCGGCCCAGGCGATCGTTCTCATGCGGGTCGGCACCGGCAAGAAAAAAGATCATTCCGGGCGGCCCATCGCGATGGCGTGCCCACAGTTCGTCGAGCGCCGTGTCGAGCGCGGCGAGGTATTGGGCGTCACCGCAGCCGTCGGGCAGGTTGACGTCGAGGTCGCTCGATTCCTTGCGAAACGGAAAGTTTTTTTCGCCGTGCAGCGACAGCGTGAACACCGTCGGGTCATCGCGAAAGATGGCCGCGGTGCCGTTGCCCTGGTGAACGTCGAGATCGATCACCGCCACGCGCAACAGCCGCCGATGCAGCCGGTGCGCCTCGGCCTGCATTAATCTGGCGGCCACTGCCACGTCGTTGAAAACGCAGTAGCCGCCGCCCTTTTCAGCGCTGGCGTGGTGGGTACCGCCTGCCATGTTGGCGGCAACACCATGCTTGAGAGCCGCTCGTGCCGCCTGAATCGTGGCCCCTACCGACCGGCACGCGCGTTCCGCCATGCGGTCCGACCACGGGAAGCCGATCTCCCGCTGCTGGGCGTCACTCAAATGGCCTTGCAGCACCGCGGCGATGTAGTGCGGCGTGTGCGCCAGCGCCAGTTCGCCTTCGCTGGCCGGCAGGGCCTGATTCAGCCGGATGCCCGGCAACTCGCCCTCCACGCGCTCGCGCAGCAGGCGGTACTTCTGCATGGGAAAACGATGGCCCTCAGGCAGCTGCAAAACGAAATGAGTCGCGTAAAAGGCTTGCATCACAAGGATTTAGAAGCGCCGTTCTAAATTGCTGCAATGCAGCAAAAACCACTTGAAAACTTGCAATCGGTTCGTATACTTCTCGTCATGGTGCAGCGCAACAATGCTGTGTCATCCCCGAATCTAACCATTGGAGATTACTCATCATGCTGACCGCAGAACAAGTCATGGCCGCCCACAAGGCCAACATTGAAACCCTCTTCGGCCTCACCGGCAAGGCATTCGAAGGCGTCGAGAAACTGGTTGAACTGAACCTTCAGGTCGCCAAGACCGCGCTCACCGAAGTGGCCGAGAACGCCAAGGCCGCCATGTCCGTCAAGGACGCACAAGAACTGCTGGCCCTGCAAGCCGGCCTGCTGCAACCGGCAGCCGAAAAGGCTGCTGCCTATGGCCGCTACGTGTACGACATCGCCGCCAGCACCAATGCTGACATCGGCAAGGTAGCCGAAGCCACCGCTTCCGAAGCTCAGAAGAAGTTCATGGCCCTGGTCGACACGTCGATCAAGAACGCTCCGGCCGGCACCGAGAACGCCGTCGCCCTGGTGAAATCGGCTGTCGCCGCCGCCAACAACGCTTACGAAAGCGTCCACAAGGCCGCCAAGCAAGCCGCTGATGTCGCGGAAGCCAACTTCCAGGCCATGACCAGCACCGCTGTGAAGGCCACGCAAAGCGCTACCAAAACCAAGCGCGCCGCCTGAAATTGAAGTTTTTTGCAACCGGGTTGAACTTCCAGTCAGGTGCTCCATCTGAAGATTTCCGCAAGAGTGCTTGCGGGTCTCCCTGAAAGGTTGTCTCCTCGGTACCCGCGAATTCTCCATTCAAGGTACCTTTCGGCCCCGGTGGCAACACCGGGGCCGTTTTGTTTTGTGCGCCCGCTTTTCCAGCCAGCCTCAGTGCGTCTTCGCGGCGATTCGCGCTTTCAGGTCGACCAGCATGGCCGTCGCAATCTCACGGCCCGCCTGGATCGATCTCTTTCGAGCTGAAAAGTCGGCCCCCGACACGCCGGCCAGCTTCGGTCGCAGGACGATGTCGGCCTCGCGCAACTCGAAAGTGTTGATGCTGCGGCCCATGATGGCGAAGGTCTGCAGCAGCATGCGCATCGGGTCGCCGGTGGGGTTGCCATCGGGGATGGCCGAGATGTCGACCGCGATCACCAGTTCGGCCCCCATCTGCTTGGCGAATCTCACCGGCACGGGCGACACCAGCCCGCCGTCCACATACTCCCGCGAACCGATGCGCACCGGCGTGAACACCGCCGGCACGGCGCTCGAGGCCCGCACTGCCATGCCGGGGTCGCCGACCTGGAACAGGATGGGCTGCCCGTTGTCGAGGTCGGTGGCCACGATGCCTAGGGGCACCCGCATCTGCTCGATGGAACGCCCGCCGGTGTTCTCGCGCACAAACCTCGCCAATGCCTCGCCGCGGATCAGGCCCCGCCCGGGGAACGCCCAGTCGGCGAAAGCCGACTCGTCCATGTTGTCGGCCAACGCAGCCAGTGCAACACCACTCTTTCCTGAGGCGTAGAGGGCTGCGACGAGGCTGCCGGCCGAGGTGCCGGTCACGTAATCGACCTTGATGCCGTTCTCTTCCAGCACCTGAATCACACCGATGTGGGCAAAACCACGGGCGGCGCCCCCGCCGAGCGCCAACCCGATCCGTGGAGGCCGAGGCGGTACCACCATCGGCACGGACGCCGCTGCGTCGGGTGGCAGGGGGATGACGACAGGCGGTGTGACGACCGGCGGCGCGACCGGCGCGGTCTGGCAAGCGCTCAGCGCGGCGACCACCAAAGCTGTGCCCCACAGGCGAAGCGCCTGACTGGCGCGCGGCAAGAAATTCAGTTGATTCGGCATGGGCGGAATTCTAGAAGGCGCCCCGCGCGCACCTTCTCCTTAGCCGAGCATCGAATAAACAACTTACTAAACTGTTCTTTCTATATATATAGGCGGTTCGCACAATCCACTTCTGCTTGCCGAGGACAATCGTCAATTGCCTGCAGCATGCGCTGCACCTCGTCACTCACCTGACCCTCAGAACGATGTATCAGTACACCTCATTCGACAAAGTGTTCGTCAAGCAGCGCGCGGCGCAGTTCCGCGACCAGCTGGAGCGCAACCTCGCCGGCAGCCTGAGCGACGACGACTTTCGCCCGCTGCGCCTGCAGAACGGCTGGTACGTGCAACGCCATGCGCCGATGCTGCGCGTGGCCGTGCCGTACGGCGAGCTGAGCAGCACGCAGCTGCGCGCACTGGCGCGCATCGCACGCGAGTTCGACCGCGGCTACGGTCACTTCACCACGCGCCAGAACCTGCAATACAACTGGATTCCGCTGGTGAAGAGCGCCGACGTGATGGAGGCACTTGCCGCCGTCGACATGCACGGCATCCAGACCAGCGGCAACTGCATTCGCAACATCACGAGCGACTGCTTCGCCGGTGTGGCGGCCGATGAGGTCGTCGACCCACGCCCGTACTGCGAAATCTTGCGCCAGTGGAGCACGCTGAACCCCGAATTCGCCTTCTTGCCGCGCAAGTTCAAGATCGCCGTGACCGGCGCGGTTGAAGACCGCGCAGCCATTGCGTGGCACGACATCGGTTTGCAGCTGCTGAAGAACGAATCCGGCGACATCGGCTTCAAGGTGCTGGTCGGCGGCGGCATGGGCCGCACGCCCGTCGTCGGCACAGTGATCCGCGACTTCCTGCCGTGGCAGCAGATTCTGGTGTTCATCGAAGCCGTGGTGCGCGTCTACAACCGCTACGGTCGCCGCGACAACATGTACAAGGCGCGCATCAAGATCCTGGTGAAGGCCGAGGGCCAGCGCTTCATCGACGACGTGAACGAGGAGTTCAAGAACATCCTCGAGCGCGACGTCGACGGCACCGAGCAGATCATTCCGCAGGCCGAGTTCGACCGCGTGGCGGCGTGCTTCAAGCTACCCGAAGGCGTGGCGCCGATCTCTGGCAGCACGCTGCAGGTGCCCGCCGACGCGCCGGACTCATTCAAGCGCTGGACCGAGCGCAACGTGCATGCGCACCAGATCGCCGGCTACCGTGCGGTCACCTTGTCTCTGAAGCGCACCGGTCAGGCTCCTGGCGATGCCACCGACTCGCAAATGGAATTGGCCGCCGACCTGGCCGACAGGTTCAGCCACGGTGAGCTGCGCGTCTCGCATGACCAGAACCTCGTGCTGCCGTGGGTCAAGGAGAGCGACTTGTTCGCGCTGTGGGAGGCCGCCCGCGCCGCCAGCTTCGCCACGCCCAACATCGGCTTGCTGACCGACATGATCGCCTGCCCCGGGGGTGACTTCTGCGCGCTGGCCAATGCGCGGTCCATCCCCATAGCCGCCGACCTCAACGCCCGCTTCGACGACATCGACGAGCTCTACGACATCGGCGACATCGACATGCACATCAGCGGCTGCATCAACTCCTGCGGCCACCACCACAGCGGGCACATCGGCATCCTTGGCGTCGACAAGGACGGCAAGGAGTGGTACCAGGTGTCGCTCGGCGGTCTCGACGGCTCGGCCATCAGCGGCAACGCCTCCACGCCCGGCAAGGTGATTGGCCCGTCGTTTTCTGCCGACGAAGTGGCCGACGTCGTCGAAGCCGTGATCGACACCTATCGCGCGCAACGCACCACCGCTGCCGAGCGCTTCATCGACACCGTCAAGCGCGTCGGGCTCGACCCGTTCAAGACCGCCGCCAATGCGCAGCGCCGCACCACGGCCCAGCACGCTTGAGGAGCCATTCATGAAGTTCATCGACACCTCACGCGATCGCTGGCACACCATCACCGGTGAAGACGGCCCGATGGTCACGCTCACCCCCACAGCCCATAGCTTGCTGACCCTGATCCAATGGAACGGCATACGCAACTCGTGGCCCGCCGACATGCCGGTCGGCGTGATCTTCCCCAACGATGCCGACATCGAAGACCTGGTCGACGACCTGCCCCGCTTGAGCCTGGTGGCACTGCAGTTCCCGAAGTGGACTGACGGCCGCGCGTACAGCCAGGCCCGCCTGCTGCGTTCGCGCTTTCGCTTTGCCGGCGAAGTGCGCGCCGTCGGCGAGGTGCTGGTCGACATGGTGCCGCTGCTCAAGCGCACCGGTTTCGACGCCGCCGTGCTGCGCCACGACCAGTCGCTCGACGCGGCCGAACGCGCGCTGCGCTTCTTCCCCGGCCACTACCAAGCAGACGTCAACGAGCATCGCCCGCTGTTCGCGCGCCCACCCGAAGAAGCGTATTCCAACGTCGAAGATTTCAACCAGGCAGGGTCGGCCATATGAGCGCCATCACGCTGTATGACCGGCTGACGCCGGATTTCGATGCGCGCGTCGCGCATGCCGTCGAGGTGCTGAAGCAGGCCGCGGCCGAGCACCCCGGCAAGGTCGTGCAGGCCACCAGCCTGGGTGCGGAAGACATGGTGCTGACCGACCTGATCGCACGCCACAAGATCGACATCGCCATCGGCACGCTCGAGACCGGCAAGCTGCACCCGCAGACGGTGGCACTGATCCCGCGCATCGAAGAGCGCTACGGCCTGAAGGTGGAGGTCTACCGCCCCGAGGCCGAGGCCGTGATCCATTTCGTGAAGAACTACGGTGAGCGCGCGATGTACGACAGCATCGATCTGCGCAAGGGCTGCTGCGGCATCCGCAAGCTTGAACCGCTGTCGCGCATGCTTGCCAGCCGCACGGCCTGGGTCACCGGCCTGCGTCGCGAGCAATCGAATAACCGTGGCGACGTGCCGTTCAGCGAGCCGGACGACAAGGGCCGTACCAAGTTCAGCCCGCTGGCCGACTGGAGCTGGAACGACGTGTGGCACTACATCGCCGCGCACGAGGTTCCCTACAACCCGCTGCACGACGAGTTCATGCCCAGCATCGGCTGCGAGCCCTGCACGCGCGCCATCGCCGTGGGTGAAGACTTTCGCGCTGGCCGCTGGTGGTGGGAAGACGAGAAGGCCAAAGAGTGCGGCCTGCACGTGCATGGCGCTGCTGACGACGCAAGCGCAGCTGCTGTATCGATGATCGGAGAACACAAATGAATGCCCCGCTGACGGTGGAGCAATTGCTCCCCGCCCTCGACCACACCCATCTCGATTGGCTGGAAGAAGAGGCAATCTTCATCCTGCGTGAAACGGTCGCCGCCTTCGAGCGCCCTGCCCTGTTGTTCTCCGGTGGCAAGGACTCGTGCGTCGTGCTGCGCCTGGCCGAGAAGGCCTTCAAGTCCAAGGGCAAGGACGGCGAATACAAGGGCCGCCTGCCCTTCCCGCTGCTGCACGTCGACACCGGCCACAATTTTCCTGAGGTGATCGAGTTTCGTGACCGCCGCGTCGCCGAGATGGGCGAGCGCCTGGTCGTGGGCCACCTCGAAGATTCCATCAAGCGTGGCACCGTGCGCCTGTCGCACCCGCTGGAGTCGCGCAACGGCCACCAGACCGTCGCTCTGCTCGAAGCCATCGAAGAACACCGCTTCGACGTGCTGATGGGCGGCGCCCGCCGCGACGAAGAAAAGGCCCGCGCCAAGGAGCGCATCTTCAGCCACCGCGACAGCTTCGGCCAGTGGCAGCCGAAGGAACAACGCCCCGAGCTGTGGACACTGTTCAACACCCGCATCAAGCCGGGCGAGCACATGCGCGCGTTCCCGATCAGCAACTGGACCGAGCTCGACGTGTGGCTGTACATCGCCCGCGAGAACATCCCGCTGCCGAGCCTTTACTACAAGCACGAGCGCCAGGTGATTCGCCGCAAGGGTCTGCTGGTGCCCTTGACCGAGGTCACGCCACCCGAAGCCGGTGAGACGGTCGAAACGGCGGAGGTGCGCTTCCGCACTGTGGGCGACATGACTTGCACTTGCCCCGTCGAAAGCCCGGCCACCAATGCCACTGAGATCGTCGCCGAGACGCTGAAGGTCACCGTCAGCGAGCGCGGAGCCACCCGCATGGACGACCGCACCTCCGACGCGTCGATGGAACGTCGCAAGAAAGAAGGCTATTTCTGACCCACCCCCGAAGCGCTGCGCGCCTCCCCCTCAAGGGGGCGCCGCCGGTGGCCTGGCAAAGCCAGTTCCACGGCGGCCGCTGGATCAAAAGCAATTGAGAATGAAATGACCACGCAAGCAATCAAAGACCACCGCGCACTGCGCTTCCTCACCGCCGGCAGCGTCGACGACGGCAAGAGCACGCTGATCGGCCGCCTGCTGTTCGACAGCCGCGCCATCCTTGCGGATCAGCTCGACACGCTGGAGAAGCGCGCCGCCGGCGCGCCCATCGACCTCTCTCTGCTGACCGACGGCCTCGAAGCCGAGCGCGAGCAAGGCATCACCATCGACGTGGCCTACCGCTACTTCGCGACCAAGGAGCGCAAGTTCATCATTGCCGACGCGCCGGGCCACGAGCAGTACACGCGCAACATGGTGACGGCCGCAGCCGGCAGCGATGCCGCCGTGGTGCTGGTCGATATCACCAAGCTCGATACGCATGCCGTGCCCGTGCCACTCTTGCCGCAGACACGCCGCCATGCGCTGCTGGCCCATCTGCTGCGTGTGCCAAGCATCGTCTTCGCGGTGAACAAACTCGACGCGGTGAGCGACCCCGCTCAGGCTTTCGAGGCCGTCAGCATCGCGTTGCGGGCTTTCGCAAAGCAGGCTGGCATCGAAGTCGCCGGCATCATCCCCGTCTCTGCGCTGCGGGGTGACAACGTGACCCAGCCGCTGGACGCCACTTGGTACAACGGCCCGTCGCTGCTGCAGTTGCTGGAATCGCTGCCCGCGCTGCAGGAGCGCAAGGACGGCGACCTGCTGATCCCCGTGCAATACGTCAGCCGCGAAGGCGAAGGCACCGGCAACCAGCCGCGCTCGCTGTACGGCCGCGTGGCCCACGGCCGCGTGAAGGCGGGCGACACGGTGCAGCTCTTCCCGAGCAACCAGATCGCCACGGTGGCCGAAGTGCGACTCGCCGGCGAGGTGGTCGACGTGGTCGAAGCCGGCCAATCTGCCGGCGTGGTGCTCGACCGCCAGCTCGACGTGTCGCGCGGCGACTGGATCGCCACGCCGCAGACCATTCATGACGCTCAGCGCTTCTCGGCCACCCTCGCCTGGCTCGACACCGAGCCTGCCGTGGTCGGCCGCAAGTACTGGGTGCGCCATGGCAACCGCTGGGTGCAGGCGCGCATCGCCAGCGTCGAAAGCCGGCTCGACATCCACACGCTCGAGGCGATCGAAGCCAACCAGCTCGCCGTCAACGAGATCGGCCACGTGATCATCGAGACGCAGCAGGCGTTGCCGGTGGAATCGTATGAATCCAACCGCGTGGGCGGCTCGCTCATCATCGTCGACCCCGCCAGCAACCGCACCAGCGGCGCGCTGCTGGTGAAGGGCGCGGCCTGATCATGGCCGGACGCGTGATCTTCATCGGCGCAGGCCCTGGGGCCGCCGACCTGATCACCTTGCGCGGGGCACGCCTGCTCGCGCAGGCCGATGTCGTGCTGTTCGACGCCCTCACCGACACGGCCTTGCGCGATTTCGCACCGCGCGCCCGCTGGCTTGACGTCGGCAAGCGCGGCTTCTGCGACAGCACTGGCCAGACCGCCATCAACGCCTTGCTCGTGAAGTGTGCCCAGGAAGGCGGCACCGTGGTTCGCCTCAAAGGTGGCGACCCCAGCGTGTTCGGTCGGCTGGAAGAGGAGCTTCATGCGCTCTCCGAAGTCGGCATCGGCTGCGAAGTGGTACCCGGCGTCACCGCGGCCATCGCGGCGGCCGCCAGCAGCCAACGACCGCTGACGCGCCGCGGTACCGGCCGCAGCGTCAGCCTCGCCACCGCGATGACGCGCAGCGGCGACCTGAACGCCACCCGCACTGCCGACACCGAAGTCTTCTACATGGCCGGCAAGCAGCTGGCCTCGTTGTCGCGCCAGCTCATGTCCGCCACCTGGCCTGCGGACACGCCGGTGAGCGTGGTATCACGAGCCGGTTGGCCCGACGCCTTGCACAGCGACCACACGGTGCGCACGCTGGCCGAAGCGAGCGTGCTGCATGCAGGCCGGCCGACCATCGTGACGGTCGGTGCCGGAGCACGTGCGCTGAACAGCCCTTTGCCAACAGAGCCATCCGTCGCGACCTGCGGCGAGCCTTTAAAATCGATGGCTTCGCCTGCCGGCGATGCCCGTCCAACTGCCACTTCAAAGCCAGAGCCATGACCCACGTCGTCACCGAAGCCTGCATCCGCTGCAAATACACCGACTGCGTGGACGTCTGTCCCGTCGATTGCTTCCGCGAAGGCCCGAACTTCCTGACCATCGATCCCGACGAGTGCATCGACTGCGCAGTCTGCATCCCCGAGTGCCCGGTCAACGCCATCATGCCGGAGGAAGACGTGCCCGGCGATCAGCAGCACATGATCAAGATCAACGCCGACCTGGCCAAGAGCGGCTGGCCCAGCATTACCAAGCGCAAGGCGCCCCTGCCCGATGCCGACGACTGGAAAGACAAGACCGGCAAGCTGCCCGAACTGATCAAGTAAGTAGTCAACGCAACACCATGGAATTGAACGTCAACGTGGAGATCTCCAGAACCGCCAGCTCACACGAGGGCCCGATCGAGACCGATGCGGTCATCGTGGGCGCGGGTCCGGTTGGCCTGTTCCAGGTGTTCGAGCTCGGCC
>Ga0307515_10002401_pt1 | contig 40862 bp, 40 predicted proteins | sample 17_EM_MG_FD_194513 | JGI IMG/M metagenome (GOLD analysis project Ga0307515, IMG submission 194513) | Populus trichocarpa ectomycorrhiza microbial communities from riparian zone in the Pacific Northwest, United States - 17_EM | ecosystem: Host-associated > Plants > Roots > Unclassified | place... | reverse complement strand
CTACATTCTCTTCCAACCTCAACCCAAGTTCTTTCCACCTCTTTTCACGGCCTCTTTGAAAGTGCGGAGCCCACTGTATCACGAGTCAACCGAGTCATTAACAGCATTGTGTTGGTCTAGACCCCCCCACCCTCTACCCTATTGTGCAATAATGTCGTCCCTTTGCCTCACCATCGTTTCGTTTGTCAGTCTCAATTTCAACACCAATTAGGTGTGCCTGGTCCCTTCCCCGGGCTGGCCGCATATGGATACTCCGTGTCGTGTGTGTGTGGACTCCCGAACAGCAACGGAAGTGAACCGCACAGCCAATTGGGTCTTTTGTCCGTAGTCTGGGTCTCGTGCTTGTCGCCCCTGCACAGCAAATCGCGGCGCCTCATATTGAACCAACCCAACGGAAGGAAGGCGAGGCAGGCGAGGCTGAAAACGCAGACAAGGCAGACAAACAGACAGGTGGCCACCACACACTCACTCACACTCACACTCACACTCACACTCACACTCACACTCACGCTCACACTCCTGACAATCTAATATGCTTACTGTATTCCCGCTGCTCCCGTTTCCGGCGCCAGCGGTCAACCACTCTTAATCATCGCCCCTTTTACCCCCTTCCCCCCTCTCCTTCCCGTCCTCCCCTTGCACTCTTTTTGTCGGCAGCGTACATACGCACGCAACTCGCATGCAGCCTACCGCATTGTTGGCCCTTTCTCCCACTCGTCGCGTCTTGGTCAAGCTCGTCCTCATTCAATTTCCTCCTGGCTTCTTACCCTCGGTGGTATATATCCATCTCCTCTCCTCTATTTCTTTTTCGTTTCTTTTTCGTTCCTGTCTCTGCTTTCTAGAGCTATGGCTGGTAAATACTAATCGGGGTATTGTTATCGTTAAAAACTCTCCCGTCGACATATACCCTTGCAGCAGTGGTCTCGTCTTCGTTTACTCGCCGGCATCTTTGTGGTCGCGTATTTCTTTTCTTTTCTTTTCTTTTCCTCTCTTTTGGATTTGATTGCGGCTCGTGGGCGGTATATTAGTTATTAGGTTACATACTTGTCGGACCCAAATGCGAACTCGGTGCCCATCTGCGGCAAAAATCTGCACGCGATGTATACAAATTTGTGTTTTTTTTTCTGGGATTACTTTGAAGGCTACAATATCACCAAGAAGGAAGGGGTAAACTCGGGAGCTAGGGGATAGGATTATGCAGAGGGGCCGACCCCAGCAGGTGCCTGTGCAGAAGCAGAGAGGGCCTCCGCAGTGGTTACGGCGGGTTCAAGGGTCGGAATGACCTCATCCAAGAAGCCGGGTAAGAAGGACTCGAGTCGTTCCTTGGTGGCTCCCCATCTCCGCCGTTGCACCTCTTCATCGATGTGTGAGATAGCCTTGTCCTCGCCTTCTTGTGGAATGGATGGTGGGCGCAGACAAGCACTCGTGTTCATGACAAGTAGGACATTCTTGAGCGATTCGGGCACGGCTTCATACTGAATGGAGGATTATCAGACATGGGAAACCGGGCCAGGCACGACGCGGGAAGATCGGAGGGACACGGACGGTGAACCCCCCAGCAAGGGAAAAATGCTTGACCCGAAAGGATAATTACTTACCAGTTGGTGGTGGTGATCTATGTGCATTAGCCCGTTGAGAAAGTCTAAGACTTGCAACCATAGCTTGGTGAACGCCTCGGGGTCGAGAGCGAGTCGGTCAAGATAGTATAGGAAGACTCGACACAAGAGGGCAGAAGCCTTCATCCGAGTCTCTGGCATGCCTTGCGAATGCGGGTCGCGCAGGTGGACATCCGAGTCTAGCAGTTCTTGAATGAGTGGGAAGATGGCCTGCTCGAATACGACATAAACCTGGGCCGTGGTTGCTCCTTGTAGTGTCTGCGGACCGAGCAATATGCGCTGGAAATGATTGATAGCCGAGTGGCGCAGATCTCGGCTTGGGTTCGTGGACTGGTGACTGAACGACACTAGAATAGGCAGAATATTGGCCTCCCAACCTGCGCAGTCGTAACATGAGATGATTCCACACGAATCCCCAACGGAACTCACGTTGCGGGGTATCGGCCAGACGTGGGATAACCTTTCGAACTTCATACATCAACTCGACCGCCTTGCATCCACGTTGAACAAAGGGATCCTTGTCACTGAGGAGACATGAGCCCGGGTTTTTCTCTTCACGTGAATTGAGCTCACCTCGACACTGGGTTGCGTCTCTTCTCAGTGACCAGCCCCGCTGCCGTTTCGAAATCATCCAATATAGCGATGAGGCCGCCAATGTTATCAGCTGTTACATGGTCACCCGTAACAATGCTACTCATAATTTCCAACGCCTGTTTGCTGGCATTCGGATGCGCGACGGTCGCGCGGACAAGTTCAAACGTAAGGCTCCATTCAGTCTGTGACCTATAGAGTGATCAGTCTAAGTCAACTAATCTTGCGCTCAACGTCGCCTCACTTAATGATTGTTCGATTAGTCTGAATAATTAATCCAAGTCCAGAGATGAGGACTTCCGAAACCGAGTTAAGAACGTCAGAGTAAAGGCCCCTCAAGAGGTCAAAAGATACATAAATCTGATCCCGAAGACTGGGCTACAAAAAGGATGAACGGTTCAGCTTCGCTTCGAGGTCCGAGCACAACAACCGACCTGGTCAGAAGCAAGCTGACAGAGTTTCAGTAAACCCACGACTGCACGCTCGATAAGCAGGATGCTGTAATGTTGAGCTTGAGAAAGCAACGCCGAGAGGTGTTCGAAGATAATTGGCCTGTGCCGGGCTTAGAATGGTAATGCGATGAATAAGATACCTACCACACGTCTTCAAGGTATTGCTTCGCCTGATTTGCAATGCTGAGCATCATTTCAAGGAGGAAAACTGATGATGGATCATAGCGGAGTGATTGAACATGCCGGTGGGCCCGACCTGGCGGGGAAGACGCTGATGGAGCTCCTTCTATTTCCTCCAACAATGCTCTGAGTTTTTGAACAGTTCGTCTGTCGGCGGCTGACTGAAGAGCACGTAAAGCAGCCAACAAAGGCTCTAGTTCTAGGGACCTAGTCGTATTTGAGTGGCACATAGGTATCCGAGGCGGAAAATCACTGACATGATTTGACTGTATAATTCGTCGACTTTGCAAGCGGATATGCAGTCGATGGCGCTCAATGTGAGCTCAACTTCTTCGGCAGTGGCATTCAGAAGGGCCTCTTCACTACTGCCATACGGTGTCATCAAATATGACGAGAGAGCCGAAAGTAAGCCGCCATCTGATCTCGGAGCTGGTTGTTGGGGCTTCGGCGCTGCCAGAGGAATTGGCAAGACTCCTCCGAGGAAGTCTTCCATTTGCAGCATCCGCGTTGGGAGAAGAGAGTGCAGGAAAAGTGTTTGAAGCATTTCGAATATCTAGCAGAATCAACCTCAGGCCTCACAACAATGAGTTCTTTGGAGAACACGTACGGGTGCCCATCCGTCCTTCAGATGATTGCCATTTCCATTGGAGATTGTGAATAATACCACAGCAGCGAGCTGAGCTCGCAAACTTGTGCCAAACTTGACTGAGAGCGGGGAAACTGTAATGCTCTGTCCTTCAACCTCGACAACCGGGAAGGATGATGTCCTTGGCGGGACGGAATCTTCTAATAGACCAGTGGCATAGGAGAGAGAGAGCACGATGAAATCGAAGACCTCTGGGAGTTGGAAAGTGCTTGCGAGAGTTGCACATTGTCGGAAACCCGAAACCGCTTTTTCTATTATATAGTCGTCGTCGATGGTCGTGAATGCAATCGCAGTCGCTGATACGACTTGCTCCCAGACCAGTTTGAACATGTGAATGTCCAGTGCGGATGACTTGCAAAGCACCAAGGGTGCTACAGAACAATCAACGCCAGATACCTTGTGAAGAAATAGTTCTAAACGTACGAGTAGCCCGCGCCCGCTTCAATAGCTCTTTCCAAGCATAATCAAAGCCAAGTTGTCCGACGTGCTCCTCAGGCATCACAATTTCTCGTTTGCGAATGGTATCATAGATCTCTTTCTAGGGTGGCATTCAGAAGCAGGCGCAGGCACACACTCTGAGATACGTACTAAGAACTCTGGAGAGAAGTCTGTATTCTCATTGACCCCTCGAAGATTTCTCTGGTAGTCCTCTAGCGTCATCCGTTTCTGTGGAAGTATAAATGACGGAAATCGACAGAGGTGGAGAGGCGTACTTTCAGATTTGGGCTGTGCAAGTCTGTGTTCAGCATGATGATGGAGAAGGAGAGGACATGGACCGCGTCTGAAGATTTGATTTCCGCTACGTTTTCGGTGTCAGGAGAGGCTACAGGCTCGCGAATTCCACTCACAATCGGTATTTGCGATATAGTACTTCTCAGCGAAGACTCCGGTTATTCGTTCAATCTGTTGCGACTCGCCAGGTAATCTGAAGCTCTCCAGCATCTCTCGCATAGACTCCGCAACAGGTTTCTGTAGTATCGTGAATCGACGCGGTCGGCTACAAACGAAAATCGCGCACCTCTTTAAAGTCGAATAAAGTCATGAATGCATTGAGAATATCGGTATGGCCTGGTTTGGAAATAAAGTCACCAAGAAGTCGCTTGTCTAGTCTCGGGGTATTCTTCAGGAAAATTGCAAGGCTCTCTGGAGTCTCATTGACGAAACCATGCTCCTTAAGGAAAGCGATGCCTGTCTTAGGGCTTTTGTTAAATCGAGCGGCTCCCGTAAGCAGAAGACGCTTTTTTTCCTTCGTATTGAGGACCTCTTCCAATGGTGGGTATTCCTAGGGTGTATATGAGCGCCATTTAAAAGAGATTGAGGGAGTTCTCACCGACGACCATGGTGCTGCCGGCTGCTTTGGTTTCAGCGATGCTTCCTGGACACTTACAAATTCCCTCACCTGGGAGGCACGTTCAGCCATGTGCTGAATGAAAGCTAGTAACAGATCCAAGCACAAAAATTGGGCACTACGTTGCTGATGGTCGGTAGTCTGGACATGCTTGGGGAACTCTCAGACCTCGTGCTATGTTCAGTAACACAAATACACACCTTTGTCAAGAATGCGATCATCCTCTCGAATAAATCTTCGCAATTGCTATCACAATCATAGTTGAGCCAAACATCAACCATGAACTCTGGATATCTCGATAGATGGCCCAGGGTTTCCAGCATGAGCTCCCTGGTCTCTCCTTTGGCAGGAGCAACTAAACGGCTTGCCTTCGGCGTTTCTTCGTCTTCTGCTTCACCTCGTTGTTCAGTACCGCCAGTTGAGCTTGTTGCTGAGGACGCATTAGCAGTAGCTCCTTTCGATGGCAGGTTGAGCCTCGTTCTTGGCTGAATGCTAGTCCCAGGAACCGGTCCTAATTTGTCGATCAAAAAGCTGAGTAGTAGTTCTTGCTGAAGTTTGAGGTGCGGGCGCATAGTCTCAAATACGGTCGCTATGACACGCAATGATAATGAAAGGACACTCGGATTATCGGAGCGGGCGAGGAGGAAGAGAAATTTGCATCCTTGATCGACAACCATAGAGCGCAAAACTGGGAAGTCGCCAATACGAGGGCCAGCGGATTCAAAGGCAGCCTTCAAAATTCCTAAAGTGGACACGCGCATAGAGTCCGTGTGGAGATGATCATTGGGGTCGAGTAAGTTGATCAGCACGCGCATGAGCTCAGTGATGGACGCAAGGCCATAAGGTGTCACTGTGCCAGTATTTAGTAGCTTTTTAGATCGAGAGCCGAGAAACCTGCCTTCAGACGTCATGTCAAGTGGTATTGGGGAGGGTTCCCTTGACTTCTCTGTCCGCAACAGGGCTTCTTCGATGGTTTCGTGAGAAAAATCTGCGGCTGGTGAGACTTTCATCTTCAAGTCTGCTTTTGGTGTCAAAGGCTCAGCCACCTCTGCATTCTTTTCTTCGGTGTTCGGGTCCAACTGGTTAAGGCGGTGGACTATGACACGGACAAGATCCTGCATCTTATACTCGGCGCTCCTCCGCAACACCTCTGTGTCACCAAATCAACCCGCTGCACAAAACTACGGTCATCGGACTCACCAGAGAGTCGGATTTGACAACAGGTAGTCAACACGGTCTCCAACATCTCACACACTTCCACATCACCCAGAAACCTTCCGACACTCCCACATATGCAGATGTGAATGATCGAAATGATGCGGAAAATAACCGCCTCCTCCACTGCCGACGTCCCTGATTCAAACTTGGAGTGCGAAACGGTGCTACTGAGCTCGGCCAAAGCTGGTCGGATGCCAGGCGAGTCGGGTGAAATCAACCCGCATACAAAAAATGCATGAAGCGCATTGAGAGCCGCTGATGTAATTGGGGCAGTGGCGAGTGGTGAACGTATTAGTGCAAGGAAAGGCGAAAGTATCTCCGATAGCGGCATAGTGGACAGATCTATAGGAGCGCGTTAATCTCGAGTCGGGGCCATGAACGTAGGTGAGGGGATGAGCGATATCGTACCAGAAGTTCCTCGGATCTCACGTTTCAGATCTTCAAAGCCCAGCATGAGATCGAATTCCCTCCGAGAGTGCACCTTAGTATTCGTAATTGTTCCGGCCTGAGTCCCAGGCCGAAGTCCCATGCTACTTGCCAGAGAGGCGCGGCCTTGAGAAGGATAATAGGCTGTAGGCGTCGCCCATCTTGAGTTCTTGCGCATAGCAGAGGTTACAGAGAGGATCTCAGAGTACACGACATGGGTCGTTGGAACAGCGAGATTGTACGTGTCCGGTGGCATACTCATAGTGATGAACGGGCAGAGTCAGTATAAGTTGCTACATAACTTGGTTAGGTTGCCGTATACGTGCTTTCATCGCGAATATCTTACACGCTTACACCCCCGAATTTGTGGAGAAAAGCACGCCTTCGTATTCCCCAGACGCAGACAAATCTTAAGGTCACTTTACGTCACTGCCGCGTGAATGGGCGGCCGAAGAGCCTATTTGCCTAAAAATTACCCGCAGGGGAGTTGTCGAAGTGTGATGAGGCTGGGAGATGACACGAATTCCGGTGGTTTTCAGAAATCACTTATGACTAAGATACGAGTGGGCTATGCCCAGAATAACAAGCATACGACATCTCTCATCTACTCTGTCCAATGGTCCCCATCACATGGGTGAGTTAATGCTTAATAAACCTCCATGTTATAACGGGGTTGCGGTTATGTTCGGGCCTAAATTATTCAATAATACGTTATTGCAGAGCACCATCTTTTCCTATATAGATCTGATTCATTCAGGCGAATTTGTAACAGATTTTACCCTTGGAACAATAGTTAGTACGGACCATGTCTATTTGTCTCGTGTAGAATAATACACGCACCGATTATGGCGCCAACAAAGTCTCAACCAGGGCTGACCCAATCCACCTATCGCAGTAATGATCACGAGAGCGTTGGTATAGGCACCCAGTCTCCAGTCGCGCATTATGGCACATGAAGCAGGGTGTGGTGCCCTTTCGTGGTCTTGCGTACTTTAGCAAAGGACGATGGGGCCAACAAACCTCGGCGCAAGCTGGAGTCTGAAAGCATGAGGAGGGATATTTACCACTCATGGCAGTAGTGAGTTGGGCAACAATCGAGGAATGGGGTAGCCGCCAGAAACGGAGTACTTGAATCCGTCTCAGGTGGCGACTGTCAACCGACAGCAGTGCGGAAATGTTGCGGAGGTATATCATTTGAATAAATCTATCCCAGCATGATGGATAGTCTCGATTGGAGATTTCTTCCAGCTGGGGACAGAAAGTGGGGTCCTTTGCCATTCTCTCAGTCAACAAGTCGATGTACGGAATGAGCTCGAAGGTCACAGGTGGAAACGCCACCTTCTGTAAGGATGGAAGTATCGTTAGAAAGTCGCAAAACCGATCGAGCACTGCATCGTGTGGTTGGCATCCTCGCCGTGGGTTATCGAAAGACAAGTCGGTGATATGGTTGAATTTGGGCTCCAACAGCGACTCCAGATATGTAACATTTCCATCATCATCTGGAGCTTGATCGTCAGTCCCGGAAATGTTCAATCATTGACCTGATGCTCACCTCGTGAAGGACTGTTTTCACAGTCGAGTTCTCCTGATTCCTGGGTTAGACCAGTAATCTTGGTTTGGGGCTTGAGGTACCACAGAGATAATGCTGATAGTTCTGGTAGATCCAGCGAAAGCAGGTCGGTCCAATTTATCAAACAGCCGGTTAACGTTTTGAGTGTAGGGAGAGAAGGGATGTCATAGGCATGATGAAAGTAGAGGGAAAGGTGCTGTAGATGCGGAGAAGAAGATAGAATTTCGATATCTGAGGCTTTTGGAAAGACAATGTCATCGCAGTCGGGACGAGCCAGATTTTTCTCGATGATTTCCAGGCGTAGCAGCGAGGGCACGTAGATCGCGTTGAGGATGGAGAGCATGTGATCATCAGAGTCCCCGAAGAAAACTCGTAAGTGCTCTAGGTGCTCTAGAACCACCTTATTTACTTTTGGTAGGCGTTGCTTCACTGTAGTTAGGCCTTGGAAAGTTAATTCTAAGAATCGCAAGCGAGAGTTGAATGGCGGCGGGGTTTCAAACGTTGGCCAGGATAATGAACAACTCTCAAGAGCTGGGGTATTGTACACGAGGCGGGTGGGTAGGTTTGTGCGCTGAGTTCCCAGCATACAAAAGCTAAGATCTTTGATAGAAATGGAGGGAGTCTCAGGTGGCGATGATTTCCATGGTGTCCCCTTGGTCTTCGTGATCTTGAGGTCGAGGTACGCTAGCTTCGGCATGTTGCATAGAAGGTATGATTCCAACCCCTCGTATTTTTCCTTTGAAAGGGTTTTTCTGATCGTGAGTTGAAGTTGATGGAGCTTATGAGGTGGGAAATTTCGAAGGAGGGAGACAGGATCGTCCGAGGCCTCATCGGTAATGGAAAGTTTGTGAAGCATGGGCAGTTCTCGCCCATGGAGTGCGGCTATTGATATGTCTGAATCTCTGGCGACTGTCAGTCGCAGGCATTGGAGATTTTGGAAATGCCACAGGTAATCTATGAAGGTAGCAGGCATGTTCACATCCAGTTCTCCCACAGTAACTGCCAACGGTAGTCCCATGGTTTGCCCATGTTGTGGGTGAGCGATTAGGGTGAAGGTATCAGTCTCAGGACCAAACTCCCAAAACCAATATGTATCTGACACATCTGAAGCGATGTGAATTCGATGGGCATGGGCGCTGAGGATGTCCAGTGCTGGTTTCCGAAGTTTACCAAGAGTTTTGGACTCAGTAATAATCGTAAGGGATTGGTCGCGAGAAAGTTCGAGGTAAAGATGGAGTCTCTCTATGGACTCCTGGTCCACTAGCGCGTTGAGTCTTATTCTCCTCCAAAGGGATGGACTGGATAGCACAAGCGCTTGCCATCGAAGACAAACTGTGCACAACATTGATGGTAGGTTATCATACCACTCCAAGAGATCTTCAGGCGAGATTGTTGAAGACATGTGAAGCAAGCGTAGCACCCAGTAAAGGACGTCGTCTGGGAGTGAGTGGATGGAACTCGGGGTTGCTACATAGGATAGGCTCTTGAGTTTGGTTACAAGGTAGTCATGTCGTGCGGAAAGCTGGAAATTCAACGAGGGTGTCACGGCAGAACCATCCAGCTCGTCAGTGACGGCTGCTGTAGAATCGTTCTGACAAAGATGAACGGGGTGATAACACTGAGGCCCTAGATGGCAGCAGTAAGATTGGATTTACTAACCCATGCGCATATCTCAGATCGCAGACGATCCAGTTCGCAACGGAATTGTGCAATCTCATCGCGCACATCTTGATCCAAATTATGAAGAGGTTCTACTGACATTTCTTGTAATAATTTCTTTGGATGCACCGACAAGGGTACCGCAACCGGGTTCAGGAACCGATCACTTCGCGTCACACGACCCCACTAACAAAGGAGTCGACGTCTTTCATCGTTGTATTTAGCCAAGCTTCGTCTAATCGCCTTTTTATCATTATGGTTTGCTTGTAAATAAGGGCTGAAATCAAGAACGTTTTGTCAATTGCCTCACTTTGGAACTCTCGAGATTGGGGTAAGCCTGGGCTGGAAATTGGTGGCGGGGCTCAGACAAAACCACCTCGTGCCCTCTAATCGTTGATGGTTCCCAGTAAGCGCTTCAATGAAATCTAGCTCAGCTATAAGAGGGTGTTTCGGGAGAAGGGTGATGTTCGAGAGAACGAAGCCGCGTCCAGGATGGCTCCAACACACGCACGTGAGCCCTGAGTTTATTCTGGCGATGTTTCCTTACGTGGGTTTGTGTCCTGACAACCGAGCCCCAAGCCTCGAGCCCCAAGCCTCTGCAGTACGGCTCCTTAATGGTGAAAAGCAAACCATAAACTAATAACGCGTGAATTATGCTACCAAAAGCTATACCCAAAGGGAGTATGCGCTAAGTAAAACTACATTTGGTGCAAACGCAAGAGCGATCCGGGTGACCGACACTGCAAGTATGGAGGAAATAAGCGTGCTACAAGGGAAGGGCGGCAGCGAACTATCTCGAGCCGAGTACCAAGTAAAGATATACGGGTTTGGGGGAGCCAATTGGGGAAATAAATGAGGCAAACGAACCAGTGAGGGAACGAAACCGAAGACGAAAATTAAGAGCTATCGATATATACCAAGACTGTGCTCCTGCGCACAGGAGAGGGGTTGTGAAAGGGCTACGAATGGCAGTTTGGAAACAGTCGAGGTTGATCAAACAGAGTCGGTGTTGGATATAATAAGACGAGGATAAGACTGAAGGAGTGTGATATTTTATTCAGACAGACCGAGACCTTGGAGATGGCCTTTCGAACGAATGAGTGTGGTGTGGCTGCGTGCCGGGATAAATATGGGTCAAACCGCAATAGATCTGGATAAGGTGGGGTCGAATGGGTCAAAAGTCGAGGAATTGGTCCGCATAGGGATCATAGGGCTCCTCGTTAGCAGAGGGAGAGGCAGGGGAAGGAGGAGTGGTGTCGCCCACCAGCCCAGGAATGTCGGCGGGATTCGGTGGCTCCAGGTTGGAAAAGTTGCGCGTATCACCAGGGGAGGTCACTTGTGGTAGGATGGGCGCCTAAGATAGTGCGCGTCAGAGGAGACGTCCATGATGACATACGGCGACTCACCTGGATCTCGCGGGCTTCCAGCGCAACCCAGTTAACTCCGCGAAACCACGGGTGGTTTAAGACGTCTTCAGAGCCCCCTATCAGGTTGCCTAACCTCTTAGTACGGTCGGGATGGAGGAATGCGCGAATGAGATCACGAGAGAGCGGGTCAACATGTGCTGGCCAAGCAATCTTGCCACGCAGGATCTTTTCGTAGATGCCAAAGGCGTTGTCGTCGAAGAAGGGCTACAGAGAGAACGTCAATTGTGCTGCTCAAATAGCGCAGAGTGATTCGCACGGGGTATCCAACGAGCATTTCATAGCAGAGAATGCCACATGCCCACCAATCCACAGCCTTCCCATGTCCATCCGATTGAATGATCTCGGGAGCGAGGTATTCAGGTGTCCCGCACAGAGTCCATGTCCGGTCGTCGACGACTTTGGCAAATCCAAAGTCGGCAATCTTGAGATAACCGCGGGAATCAAGGAGTAGATTCTCCGGTTTCAGGTCACGATAGATAATGTTGAATGAGTGGAGGTAGCGAAGTGCGAGGACGATGATGGCAAGGTAGAACCTGGTAACGTCGGCGGAGAAACGTTGGGCCCGACGAATGTGGGAAAACAACTCGCCACCTGGGACATATGATAGGAGCATGTAGATGTTGAGGTGGTCCTGGAAGGTGGCATAGAGATCGACAATGAAAGGATGGCGAATACGAGCGAGGATGAAGCGCTCAGCATTGACATGTTCCACTTGCCTCAGTCGGACAACATCCGTCTTACGAAGGACCTTCATAGCAAAGTGTGTCTGCCGTTCGCGCTGTCGCAGACGGACGAGTAGAACGCGCCCAAAGGTGCCAGTGCCTGGGCCGAGTAAGCATCGGGGGCGATCGTAAGAAGCGTTATGACGACATACCGAGGGTGTCAACGACCTGAAAATCGGAGAGCTTGAGCTGGCTGTCGTCACCCCCGTCCCCTGTTGACTGGGCAGAGTGGTTAGCCGCCTGTGGGACATGGGCTTGTGGCGGTTGCTGTGGCTGGTCAACCTCCATCGCATGGTGAGGAGTATAGGATGACTTGCGATCGCCGCGGACTGGCGAAAGCGGCGGGGTGATCAAACTCGGCCGACGATGCTGGTCGGATACGGACGGGATCTCAATCTTTGCAGGGGCTTTCGCAGAGCGAAAGGAAGAATGCGAGCCCCGATGACCAGCATGTGTCGCGGTGGGAAGGGTCAACGGCAGCCGGTCCATTTCGAGGAGGAGGAAGGGTTCAAGAGACGAGGAGGAAGAAAGTGGAGGCTGGGGCTGTCCACCACCGAGTCCGAGTTATAATTTATGATCTATGGTGGTGGTGCGCAATGTTTCAAACTGGGGGACTGGGAATGAATGATGGTGGCGGAGATACAGCTTGGTCCCCTATGTACTTTTTAGCCATGGCGGCGTGGCAGGGTACTGCGGATCTGTTCCTCTTGAAGCTGAGGCTGAGCCATCGTCGTTACTACTAATACGCGGATGTCCTGTCGGTTGCGGTTGCCTCTCTATAAATGCACCGCTGATGTTGTCACGGCATGCCAACGCCGTGTTTCTGCTTATGTGTGTGTGTCCATTAGCGTACTTAGTATTCCTATTTATGATTCACATCGTCAGTTGTCAATTGTGGTCACCCACTCCCTGGTATCCGCGCGAGAGCATCCGGGTGGGAATGGGTCCATGGGTCCAGAATATTGAGATGTCGAGAGGAGGTTCTAAGGACAGTGACATATTTATATGTTGAAATGTTCATGTTCCTGGGGTCCTTCCTGGATGTGGGTCCCCCTTGGCAGTCGCAGGGTGGCCCGGAGGGGCCTGGCCTGGGCGTGTGGGACCTGTGACGTAGGCTCGATGTTCGATATTCTGTCCCCCTATTTCAGTACTTCCTCGCCCTGTAGGCGTCATGCCCAGTACAAGCTCCGACCTTACCTTTGACGAACGAACGCACGCGCATGTAACAACCCCTCACCGCTTTCGGCCAATTTGCTCATTTGTTGCACAACACATTGGCCATGACAGGCACTGAATGGGTCCCATGTGGCGTGGTTCGCGTGGTCAGACTTTACGCATATGTATGAATGAATGTATGATAACTCCAACCACGTCTCTAATCACGACACCGACATAGATCCCGTATGACTCATTAGCTATAAATTAAATAAAAAGATTACATCCATCAATGCCGTCAATGGTAACGCCGAGGCCATCGAGTGCGTGGAACCCACTCTCCGGGGTGTAGGGGCTGAGTTGAAGAGCAGGGCATGCGCGTGCCCCGGAAGCGGCAATGTCGGAGTGGCGATGCAAACCAGGGCTAGTCAAGGTCGAACGGGTATAAAGGAATGAAGCTAGGACTTGAAATGAAGGACTGCTTGAGCATAAAGAATGTGCTCATATATATTTCCTTCAAGCAAGTCGGACCCTGTATTGCCTACTTTCCCTGACTGAAAAGTAATGGAGTAGCAGAGGTGAGACGAGTCCAAGATGTCCTCCAACATCTCTCAAGACTCAATCAAGTACTCCTGTAATTGCTAAGATGAGGGATTAGCGGAGACACAAAAACGAAACACGGTCCAACTTCTGTTAATGCGAAGAAAGTGGGACGTCTGAACCTTGCCGAACAACACAATTACCCTAGCAATATTCCGGTTACGAAGAGAACCACGAAATACGGGTCTATAGGAAACAGATATGCGTCGAGTACATGGGATACAGGAAATAAGATACATCTAATATACGCGAGTCTATACAACATCCGAACACTCCCTCATCAGGTAGGCAGTCCCACCAGAGGAGCAATCTCCAACCCGGATACGGCGTAGCGGATCGCTCGTTCCCAAGCGTCTTCCAAGCGATATCCACCAGCTCTCGAAACCTTCTCCAGGCGCCCACGTATTTCCTCGCTCGCCGAGTCGACATAATCTCGCCGGAGAACGTACTTGTCCTCATACGCATATACATCGTCCATAAAGGGTTTGTGGGGCGGATCGGGTATCGCTGCGGGCCCCTCTCGTCGTTTGAGTGGTGCGAGCGTAGCGGCGTTGAGGGCCGCATTCCGTTCTTGTTGTCTTTTCGCCACCGTCGCCCGTACTTTCGCAACTAGCCTTTCTGCGCTCTTTGTGTTTCCTTTGGCGAGTAACTCCAGGATTTCCTTGTCGTGCTTTGCCTTTTCTTGCCGCTCGTGTTCTTCCTCGAGTCGCATATCTCTGGCGCGTTCCAGGCGCTCTTGCTGCTCTCTCTCTTCCTCATCTTGTGCGTTCATTACGTCACGCTCTTCTCGTTGTATATTGAGCTCGATGAGGGCTGCGTTTTGCGCTTTGAATTCCGCGATCTCCGCTTCGGTCTTCTCAACGTCGAGATTGTTGATAAGATTAAAGGCTGTAACACTATATCAGTACGCAGGACACTCTGCACACGACTATTTGAAACTCACTCATATTCTCGACCCATTCTAAGTAGTCGTTGTATGATCGCAAGTCTGGGAAGTCTTCTCGTCTCTTATTGAACCTAAAGGCAAGCAGTCAGTGCAGTACTAATGGGTTTCTATTCATACATACTCTTTCGCCATCCGCTTTCTGACGGCAATCTCCTTCTCCACTTGCAGATCCTCGAAAGTTTGCACGGAGAAGGCTAATTTTCGCAGCGTAGTCCCACAGATCGGACAGGGAGCAGGGCCTAGGGCATATAGTCGTTCTATACACGATTCGCACCTATGCAAAATATGGATAGCAAGGTAAATAATCCGTGCAAAGTCAAGCGCTGTCGAAAGCGATAGAAGCTCACATTCGGTGATAGCAAGTACTGACAAGTAGCCTCATTCTAGTACTGAAGTATCGCTCGGTCTTGCAAACAGGGCACTGATCATCTTGTGCCTATAGAGATCATGTGGGTCAGCGGCCCTCGCCAGTTTACAGATCACGCGCCAAGTATGCCCTGACGTACCGAATATTCGACAGTTTTACCTGTCGTATCTTTTACACCGCCGTAGTATATACCTGTGCTCGATGGAACAGGCACGTTCGCGGTGGATGGCGCTGCGCGCACAACTGGTCGAATGCCTCCACCCCGGCCTCCCCGAGTCGCGTTTTTGGACATAGCAGGTTCTCTTGATTGTAAATTGGGTAGTTTTTCGTTATTTTCTAGAGTGGCAGACCAAGGTCGGAGTTCAAGCGAGACTGACAAACAAAGACAAACAAAGACAAACAAACCATCAACGTGTTGAAACCGCGTCAAAACACGGTTACATCCTCACGTTCTATCCTCACTCTTACAGTCAAACCACAGAGACCTCTGTGTGATCAACTATTCGAATATTCATTCGCCCCGCAGACTTCTCGTTAAATACAGGCTCTCATCGATTGACGCCATGCGTTGAGGTATCCCCCCTCATTGCAGCGAATCCTTGTGCATACCTTGGATTGGGAGTTCACCCCGCGCGTGTATTGACGAACGCTCTCCTATGATCCGAGCATCCACCCTCGATCCCCTCCACGCGATACGCACATTTGACTGTCGATACTCACCAAACGAAATACTGAGATTTATTACTGGCTATTCGTGAACTAACCTTCGTCGCCACGCCAGTCACCCAACTTTTGCTCTGTTACCGAGCGTGGATGCCCGCACCAGCAGGATCATTTCCAAATCGACTAACTTTTTCTGTTGGCTTATTGATGAGATAAGTGGAGTATACTGGCGATGTTGGAGGGTTATGACCCATCACCCTATTACGTAGTTTGTTTGGTCTCTCTTCTGTATATATTCTGCGCGATGTTTGGCCCACATATATTTACGGTTTGATCCCCCCTTTTCTCGTTCATCAGGCGAAAGCGTCCGTTTGACGTGAGAGACAGCTGTGAGGACGACATTCCGTCACCCCTCCTGCACGACTCCTCTCAGAAAGAAGCCTGACTAGTATTAGTGCATCAACAGACTTGGGATCTACAGCCATCTGGACAACAGAGCATAATGTGTCTTGATCTCCGCAAGATTTAACAGCCTAATTAGGCGACTCCATCGTTCAGCCACCGCCCATGGCCATGTCAAGCTCGTAGTGCTACCTGCCGCGGCAGCCAATGCGTCCACATCGCTGCCCGCGCCCACACTCGAGCTGGCCACCATGCCTTTACTCGAGCCCAAACCGACAGAAAACACTATGCACAAAGTAGCCCCTTGTCCTCGTCTTACTATACCTCTTCCTGGATGCTACATGAGCCGCCCAACCAGAAACCTCGTCTCTCCTGGTGATCCAGCAAGAACTCTTGAGCAAGGCCTGAGGAACCAATCAGTCCTGATGACCCGCTACTACCACGCCCACACCACGGCGCCTCGTTCACGTCCAACGATCTTGAGATCGACGCGATCGGGCTCAGGTCTCCTCAGTGGAATTCAGCCCTCACGGCTGTCTGATCTCATATGTGTGCAAGGCGATGGATGGATGGAATCAACGGACTTTGCGGGTTGGCGTAGGCTGGGAGGACATGGAATGAGCAACTTGATTCTCATATGGAGAGTGAGGGATTCACGGCGGTGCTCATGGGACCAGTGGTCTTTGTCATGAGCCCCTGGAACAGGGAGAACTCCGCTTACGGGGTTTCTGGGTGGGCGATTTTGTTGGGGCAGGAATTCGACATGCTTTCGGAAGGCATCAGGGCGGTGTATGGTATCAATGGCCTCAGAATTCTGTATTTACGCTTCAAAGAACGTACCCTCGCTGCCATGTTAGAGTTGGGTGATCCGAATAGAGAATCGAGTTGACGCGCACACGCCAATGGCCATGCTGGAGGCACTCGCACCTCTACATTTGGTTCTAACGTCATTAAACTGCACTTGAGGAGGAAAAAATAGTTACTAGAGACGATGCTGATGAACCTATGTTGCGCCCTGGCCCTGCTGCGTTGGCAGTAATCAACTTGGCGGTCGCATTCGTTTATGGTTCCCTACCCGCAGACCGGAAGCATTGGCTATTGCGGTTCTGGCATATTTACTGACGTTTGAGTACAGCCATACCGATGCAACCCCAGTGACCTCTCCAGCAAATGTCCGTTCAACCCCTCCCAGACTTCCTTGACCGAAATTCGTGTGCAGGCCAGCCCCATCGCATCGCTCAAGCCACCCGATAGTCCACAGTTAGTCGATAGTGCCACCTGTTGGTGGGATATGCCTCATCACACGATACGTATGTTGTTGTATTCTGTTTGGTCATTCCCCATTTCCCCAAGTCGCGCACGGGCATGTGTAAGTGCAACTTCCCCGTATTTATAGCGGGCAGCTAAACCGGCACGGTTCTTTCCCCTCTGAGCTACGCCCAGTCCTTCGACACCACCTGTACATGTACGGAAGCCGCCACTTTCTTCGGCGCTCAGCCAGGTACAGCAATTAGGGCTGAGCAGTCTTCCTTTGCCCGGATCTCTTACACAGATTATGAATGGGAAGATGATCCTAATGATTAGAAGATTCAATGGCCTATTTTTGGAGCCTGACAGAATTCTGCTTTTGCTTTGTTTTCGCATACAAAATATATTACATTATCACTTCGCTACACTTTGTACAAATGAGGGTCACATCGAAGAATAATTTTGAGCGACAAATATGTTCAATTGGTAACCGATTCTATAAACTGGTGCGTGGACAGTTCTCTGACACGGTGATGCAGACCCGGCGTGTCCGGCGCTCGGGTCTGGGACATGGTACGTTTCCCACAAAGGAGATTGCAAACCAGCACAACTAAGGAGCAACAAGTATAGCAACTACAAGCACAGAGTCAATAATAAAGAAAGGCTAGCACCGTGCAGCATTATAAATTTGGGTCCAAGACGTTCCAAATGCAAACTCATCAAATTGAAGAGAAACCGACCGAACAAGAGATGTGAGGGGGATCGTGAGAAGAGCCGGTGAATGGAGACCCGAGCGACAGTCATGGGGTACCCAATAAAGTAAGCCGCCCCCTGAGTCTCTGACCCAACCCTCTTGGTCTGGCGGTTCAACCTCGATGGACGAGGTAATTCGGGGAGAAATTTGTGAAAATGAGTCCGATAAGTGAATGCCCCTATCACTGGATCTAGAACTGGTATGCTGCGCATTGGGCGCCACAAAGGGGGTGTGCCCCTCTGGAGGTCTGCCAACTGCAGAGCTAGTTTCGGCATCCCAGATCCGAATTGTCTTGTCATCAGATCCAGAGATGATGTGCCGCCCATTTGGAGAGTAAGCAACTGACCGCACCGTAGAAGTGTGCCCCTCCAAAGGCTTGCCAACTACAGTGCCAGTCTCAGTATTCCAGATTCGAATTGTGCTGTCATCAGATCCAGAAATGATATAAGGCCCATCAGGAGAGTAAGCAACTGACCGCACCCCTTCAGTATGCCCCTCCAGAGGTTTGCCGACCGCAGCTCCAGTCTCGGCATTCCAAATTCGAATTGTTTTGTCATGAGATCCAGAGATGATGTACCGCCCATCTGGGGAGTAAGCAACTGAGTACACCTCGTCAGTGTGCCCCTCCAGAGGTTTGCCAACTGCAGACCCATTCTTGGCATTCCAGATTCGAATTGTATTGTCAGACGATCCAGAGATGATGTTCCCCCCATCGGGAGAGTAAGCAACCGACCGCACCCAGCTAGTGTGCCCCTCTAGAGGCTTGCCGACTACTGCACCAGTCTTAGCATTCCAGATTCGAATTGTCTTGTCAGATGATCCAGAAATAATGTACCGCCCATCGGGGGAGTAAGCAACTGACCACACCTTTTTAGTGTGTCCGTGGAGAGGCTTGCCGACTGCAGAGCCAGTCTCGGCATTCCAGATTCGAATTGTCTTGTCCAATGATCCAGATATAATGTACCGCCCATCGGGAGAGTAAGCAACTGACCCAACCCAGTCAGTATGCTCCTCCAGAGGCCCGCCGACTGCAGAGCCAGTCTCAGCATTCCATATTCGAATTGTGCCGTCGAAAGATCCAGAAATGATGTGCCGCCCATCGGGGGAGTAAGCAACTGACCACACCGGTTTAGTGTGTCCGTGGAGAGGCTTGCCGACTTCAGAGCCAGTCTCGGCATTCCAAATTCGAATTGTCCTATCACGAGATCCAGAGATGATGTGACGCCCATCGGGAGAGTAGGCAACCGACCACACCCAGTCAGTGTGCCCCTCCAGAGGCTTGCCGGCTGCACCGCCAGTCTCAGCATTCCATATTTGAATTGTGGTGTCATATGATCCAGAAATGATGTGCCGCCCATCGGGAGAGTAAGCAACTGACCGCACCCAGTCACTGTGCCCCTCCAGTGGCTTGCCGACTGCAGTGCTAGTCTCGGCATTCCAGATTCGAATTGTGGTGTCAAATGATCCAGAGACGATGGACCGCCCATCGGGAGAATAAGCAACTGACCACACCCCGCGAGTGTGCCCCTCTAGAGGTTTACCAACTGCAAAGCCAGTCTCGGCATCCCATATTCGAATTGTCTTGTCATATGATCCAGAGACGATGGATCGCCCATCGGGAGAGTAAGCAACTGAACACACCCCAGAAGTGTGCCCCTCCAGAGGCTTGCCGACTGCAGATCCAGTCTCAGCATTCCAGATTCGAATCTTTTTGTCAGATGATCCAGAGATGATGTGCCGCCCATCGAGAGAGAAAGCAACTGACTCGACCCTGTCAGTGTGCCCCTCCAGAGGCTTGTCGACTGCAGAGCCAGTCTCAGCATTCCAGATTCGAATTGTTTTGTCATCAGATCCAGAGATGATGTGTCGCCCATCGGGAGAATAAGCAACCGACCACACCCAGTCAGTGTGCCCTTCTAGAGGCTTGCCGACTGCATCGCCGGTCTCGGCATCCCAGATCCGAATCGTTCTGTCTTCTGATCCGGTAGCAATGTGGCACCCATTGGGAGAATAACTCGTGCATTTCACACCACCCTCGTGTCCAGTCCATTCTAATGGCGGCTCTGGCCATGACAACAGCTTTCCTCTTTGCATCTGGATGCCTCTAGTGAAATGTGTCTTGAAGATCGTTGACAACGGTGACTCTGAGGGCAGGAATGGTCCCGTTGAGATATAGGTATGCGGAGTGCTCATAGAGATGGGAGTGCGGAAGACGATCATGAAACGACAAACATCCTGAATTCTTTCCAAAAGTTTCTTGTCCGTATCCTAGAGTAAGTTAGAATCACTTGGAATCCCCATCACAGCAAGCCGGAGCTGTACTCACCTTGACCAATTTCGATGTCAATTTACGAAGGCTTGGAACGCCAATTCGCAACATTCCCATAATGCTCAATACTTCAACCCAAAATAGTGCATAAGGTCCTTCAAAGAATTTCCTCAGCATGTCCCACACACGCTCCTCGCCAATGTCGGGAGTAAAGCAAAGATGATTTGACCAATACAGAGTACTATACTGCAAAGCGTCGGAGATATTTTCCTTGATTCGAGACGCGAGTCCTTTCACATCGGCATTCGCGATCCGGGAATCTTCGAGCCCACAGATATTGAAACGGAGATTTTCAACCATCTCCTCGAGGCAAGCGATACCCAGTTGCACATTTGCGTCTCGGGCGTTGATCTGGTAGTCGGCCTGGCAGTCATCGTTCATAAAGAAATCCGAAATGGACAAATGTCGGACACGAAGCCCTCCACCGGCCCCTTCGTCTCGGTAGAGCATAGAGCTGAGATCTGCCACCCACATTTTCACCAAGTCAGGTCTCACTCCTGTCAGCTCTGCAATCGTCTCTTCGCGTAGTGGGCGGTGCGGCGCCGTTATAAGAAGCGCTCCAATCATCCGCTGAAACTCGCCATTACTGTGCACCCTCCGTGCTCTGACGATACTAGAGTAGAGCCCGTGTAGAGATGCTAACCCAGGACCGACGGAGTCTTGTAAGGTCGTCCTCAACAGCTCAGTGGGGTCATGGCAATGCTCCAGGGAAAGTGCAAGAGTCTCGATGAAGATGAACAAACCCGCTGCCCGGGAGATAACTCCATTGAAGAGGAATGATTCTGGCCAAGGACTTTGGAGGCACCGCATTGAAGCCACCCTATTGAATCGATATTCGGTGAAGATTCGTAGGTCGGAGGTGGTCCCTTCGTCTGCGGTCAAATCATATCGCAAATGCGACAACTGGGTGGGACCATCAAAGAAACGTTGGATATCGACTTCGGGTCTACTGGTGATGATAACCTTGAGCCACGGTGCCTGTGAGGCGGCGTCTGTCAGGGCCCTCAGGATGTCAGGACGACTCTGAGTGCTCCCACACTCATCAAGGGCGTCAATGACAAAAACCAGAGTCTTTTTTGGGGGACGAGGAAGTTTGCGGATGAAGTCAAGGAGGAGTGAGTGTCTCATTGACTCTGGTGACATGTTTGGGTCTTTGCGAAGACATTCTGCGACAATACTTCGAAAAGGGGGGAAGAGTATCGCGAGTTTATGGACGAGAGTTGGAAGGATATTTCTAGGTTCGCTCAATTCCTGGTCATCCCTCTGGCAGAAAAACGCTCCAGCGAGCTGCTCTTGATCGTGAAGGCTCGCGCATATAGAATGTGCTAACGACGTTTTTCCGATGCCAGGTAAGCCGTAGATCCAGTATGTATTTTTCCCGTCTGTCTGTTCCAACCCATTGGTCACCCAAGCTATGATTTGTTTGAGGAGGGATTTGCGGGTGCCATCCATACAGCAGAGGTCCCGGTGATAACCTGTCTTGACATATTTGAGGCGACCAAGCAAAAGCTCCTGCTCTACGCGGAAATGTTAAGAATGAGATATCGAGAAATTGAGGAGATCAACACTTACCAGTCTCCTTAGTTCGGCGGAGAGCCTCAACATTCACTGCACGGTCGAAGTCTTCGATGGCCCTCGTCAATTCTCTGTCCATTTCTTCGATCGCTTCCTGGTAGACCGACCCGCCCACCGTTCTCGCTGCGATTATCAGCACTACCCAAAGTCATCAGGAGACCACCTACCATGTTTCACATAGTCGCACGAAACTTTCGCGACGTTGTGCATCACCTCAAACATTCGTGGGATGATCTCCTCCAAGAGATCCGTCTCTTCGCAAACGATTTCTTCCGCAATCCTGTCCGCGAAGGGCAAAATGCGCTTCAACCGGTCCAGAAGACCCGATGGTTTCTGGTCGTACTTGTTTTGTTCTTTCAAGAGCTAAGCAGTCAAGTGTTACCCTTAACTACCGACCGCCACTAGCGAGCACAAACCTCAAATGTAACCTTGGCAACACCGAAGACAGCTTTTGAGATTGGATTCAACTTCAAGGTGTCAATATCCTGCTAGTCTCCACGTGAGAAAACGGACCTCTGCAAATACGGCGCCATATTTAATAGCGTTCTCCACAGCCCTCTCGGTTGATGCACACATCAGCGGGGAGTATCCTTTCAACAATTCTTCAAGTTGGTGGAGTGACGAGCGCAGAGATTCCGTCTATGCGAAGACTATTAGGTGACTGTGTCTGGTGATTGTAAGGAGACAAACGGTAGTGCTTGCGGAGAACTGCAATTCTAGAGACCAGTGGTGCTGGTGCTGCTTTCCAACGACAATGATGTCCTCTGCGCCTCGTGATCAAATACGAGCGGACTAGTTGGTGATGATGACTTACTAGGTACTGTGAATTCATGCTTGTTGGAACTCCAATAATCATCGAAAAGCGCTTGAAGGTCGATCAGCTCGCTCGCCAGACGATTTTTGGCCCAAATTAAATGACCGCTCCTCATTTGGATCTCGATGCGCATCTCTGATACCGGGGAAACACCTCTACACATGCAAATCCATCGGCAAGTGTTTGTAGTGAGGAAACAAGGGACGTACGGGTGTTGAGTAGGTGTCCAGATTTGGTTGTCCTGCATTTGCAGTTCTAGTTCCTCATTTTCTATAAACAACCTAAGTGTGTAACCTCGATTTGGGACGCCTTGGAGTGCAATATCTGTATGTTGCCCGATGTCAGTGGTGTGGACCAAACTTGAAGTGAAGCGCCGGACTTTCTAGGTAGAGGCTTAGACTGATCGTCAGCCACGATACTGCTGCGCGATATAGACATCGCTCACAGGTTCTCTGTCCTGGGTTGTTGAGTCGCCATGTTTAGTCACTTTGAGGAGGATATCGGAGGGAAGAAAAGAAACGTGCGATTGGCGCTGACACGCCGGGCCATAGGTGACAGGTGACAGAGCGAAATAAATGCAGCCAACGACATTCGTCCTCGCGTAACGAATAAGCATGTCTCACAGAACCTATCGGCACCGTACCAGTATTCTCACTCCGTTCGTTGCAGTTATTGTAACACCTAACATTTCCAACACGTTGCACATCAGGATTTTCCATCCCGTGCATAAAAAATCTTGCGACTATTGATTCGCTCCTCACCCTTCTCCATATTGTCGTCGCCCTCAGTGACACAGTCGCGGTTGCCATTGCCGCTACCATTGCAGCCTGGAGTTGGTCGCCATCGCAGCTTTGATTCATTCCGCATCCCCTCGCATTCGTCTTCGTGGCCGTTGCCGCCTTCCTTTCGTGTTTACTCTCCGCAAGAAACTTGGCTTGATACTCAGGGATCCAGACATCACGCAGTACTGGTGAACTGAAACTTTGATCTATACACGATCCCGTCATTTTTCAAGCGCTTTCTCTGCCCTTTTGGTGTGAGTAACTGAAAAATCGTGCGTGGGAGACTAAAGCAAAGGTAGGGACAGTGAGGAACCCCTTAATAGTCAATAACCAGCCCACTTCTGTCCTTTGGATGTCTGGACCTTCAGTGGTCCCCCACCGTGGTACTAACTGGGCGGCACTCCGGTTAACTGCGCAGATCGGACGGGATGCGGTGCTTTCGAAGTCCTATGGCCGTGGATAGAATGAAGTATTTCTATTTGTTATTATGTACTCTCTTGCGGTCCATAAGTCCTGGCGCAGCTCCCAAAATATGAGGGTGAAGGGCTGGGGATCCTTTTTTCTGATGTGCCTGTTCTATCCACCTTCTGAATTGCCTCACTCCGGGCTCTGGTCTTTACACCAGTTGAAGGCGTGCGGCCGCAGGCTACTATGATGCCGATCGAACGAACAGTGACAGGGCTTCGTCTAGTATTGGAAATGAGACTGCGAGAACACACCAAGATCACGCAGTACAAAGGCCGCTTCATCTACCCTGCCAGCAGCAACAGTAAGGCGCATCATCCTCTCCTCCCATTCCTGCAGCGACTCTTTCTCCGGGCGCGTCAGGAGGTCTTGATCCTCGGCGACATCGGTACGCTCCCGTTTCTCCAAGACTGATTTGAACGCCGAGTGCGATGATTCCGCCGCTTGCCGTTCCAAGAGGTTCGCAAGGGTGCTGGTGAGAGATGAGAGGAGAACGGCGTATGCTTTGCGTAAATCAAGGTGCCTGGAAATGCGGTTTATTTATGGGGAAAGATGTATCAGATAATCCACGCGCACCAGAGGTAGAAGGTCCTGGATGGTGCAAAGTCCTTGCCCTTGGGAACCTCTCTCAGCTCGATGATTCCTGCAGTCTGCAACTCCGAGACGATGGGTCGGACTTCGCTTGGTGCCAGTAGGCCGACTTTGGTAAAGTGCTTTTCGTCCACATTGCCGAGTTCGACTAAAATCCGCGCAACCCGAACTGCCAGCGGGCCCCATCTCTCGCGTATATATCCTTCGAGAACGGACAGTCGAAGCCGGTGGTATATGTTTTCGAATTCAATCTGCACCTTTCCTGCTCCGCCGCTGGGTCCAGTTGAGATGAAAGCGGCTGCACGACCAGCCGGTGTGGGATTGTCCCATGCCGAGAGAACCGCGATATAATCCTTCATCATATCCGCTGTGGAGGGAGGCTTAGTGGATTTTGAAGCCAGTCCCGAGGAAAGCTCCTCCTTCGACACGATAGGCGACAGTTCGTCGAGAATATGGTGATTGGATATTGGCTCTGGATGATGTAGGGACCATCAGCACGCGTTGTGTTGAGGGTGCTCTGAACGTACGGGATCGGCTCTCTGCGAGGGAGAGCTGGTCGTCCTCCGATGCTCGGAGGATGGCTTGCATCACCCGAGCAGCTTGCTCATTATATATTGCTCGGACGGCAGATTCTATCAACTAGAATAACTAAAACCTTAGGTCATAAACGAGCAGCGGGAGGTTGTCGCGTACCGTGTTGCGATAGTAAACGTTGAACTTAGAAAAATTGATACGGAACCAGACGTCTTGCTGTGCGCCATTATTAGAATAGAACTCCATGCGTTGAAACACATACATCGATGGCTGAATCTTTTTCCTTCTTTACGGCCCGCTATAAAGCACGTAAATTTCCATAGAATCGGACTATTAATTGATCGAGCATACTTTTTTTGAGGAAACGTCCTTAGAAGGTTTGGTCTGTAGTCCCAGGTTAGAATGTCGCACGCCAGCCATCGTGGTATGACCAACCAAACCCAGCGATTCTGCTTCATCCTCAAGCTGCTTGACCTGAGACGAGGCGGCAGAACGCTTCTCGGCTAGTTTCTTGGCAGCAACGATAGCCGCTTTCCGCGTGTCCGCGTCTTCCGAAATCAACCTCCGTTCGAGCTCGGAGATTCGATCAGCACGAGATTGGTTGAGGTACTCGGTTGTTGATTTGACGAGGTGCCGTCTTATTAACGATCGAAGAGCTTTTGCGCAAACTAATGTGGGTTAGCTTGGTAAAAACTGGACGAGCTGCAACACACCTGTTGGTTCTCGGTGGGGCAGCCGAGTGCAAATATCTGGTAGGCGTATTCTTCCATGATCCAAGATGATTTGCATCACTTCCGCGCCCTATTCTAACACGTCACTTCGTCATTCCGATCGCCCTTGGAATGGAGACAAGACACCCACCTCATCACCTAACAGGTCCTGGGCTATTTGGACATACTTTCCGAATCGGAGGCGCATGAAGCAGTCCTCGACTATCAACTCGAATATTTCTTCTCCGTCGGAGTTCGAATGCCAGAGTAAGTTGTGTTGGACCAAAATAATAATCGCCCCACGAATGATTCGTGGCTTTAGCTTGGTGAAGAAGGCGAGATCCCGGAAAGATAGTCTGCCTCTTGTTGCAAGCGCCTCCGCCACTGTCTACATTTTGAAGCGCGAGGGTCACAGTCAGAGCGGTCCAGCGACTTGGAAAGGTACAGTAGACTCACAGCCGTGAGAGTACCAAAGTGTGACCGTATAATCCAAGTGCAAAGTCGCATCGTTTCTTGTGTAGCCATCGTCTAGATACAGGCCTTTCAAAATTCACTGAGGGGTGGAAGGGATAGGGTCACAGAGTATTAAAATGTAAAGGAGGTTGACTATTTCAGAAAGCGGAGACTGAGAAATTAGAAAGGGACGGGAGGAGGGAACCTCAGGTTTTTGAAAACAAAGCCGCGCTTGATTGGACTCTGGCCGCAATCGCAAATGACCTCTGAGGAACGACCGCCAATCAAAATACCTATCAGCACGGCCCCAGACATCAACTATGTTGTGAGATGTTGGGCGTTGCGGGTTCGTCTGAGTTTTCTGTCTCACACGACTGAACGTCATTAAAATCTAGGGCTGGCAAAATGCGTGCATGGCAGCTGTACCGTTGTACCTCGCATATACCTTCACAAGGAAAAAGGCAGTGCGCAAACCTATAACTGTGGAACGTATTCTGTTTGCGAGTTGGACAACGGGAGCAGCTGGAGCGGTTGCTGGTGGCGCACTGGGCTACACCCGCTACTCAAACGTAGACCCTCGTGTACTAAGACGCACAAGAGTCGATTTACAATTCTCCGTTCGTGCCATCGAATCCGAGTCCGTCGAGTTCTACTGATACACATCCAAACAGGAAGCAAACATACGGCGTGATGGAATGGCGACGATAGGAGGATTTCTTACCGGTGTCATATTTCCTGCGATATTCTGGTATCAGGCGCGACTCTACAACCTTATATTAGGGGGGGCCGCACTCGGGACTGTCGCTGGGGTGGCATCTGACATGCTAATGAAAGTGTCAAACGTCCCTCAGACCACTAACGAACGAAACAATACTCCCGAAAAGGAAGCCGCTATCCAAGCGGGATTCGTCAAACCCAATGAATGAAGAAGGGGATTTGGTCTCTCGTTTAAATCTTGCATTCTCGTATACTCCTTCATATTGTATCACCTATGAAGTCCATACATTGTCCTTACAAACGGCAAACGGAATTGGGCAAAGGATGAACTTGATAAAGGAAAATCCCAACTCCTAAGTATTGTAATTTTCAATAGCCGATAAGTAAGAGAAGGACATCTTACATAGTCTTAAGTCACACAAGGCTGCTAGACAGCGGGCATCTTGATCTCAGATCTCAATTTCATATAGATTTCTCTCACATGAAGGTTTGTAGTGCTCAACGTAGTACTAGTACTCATGTCGACTAGAGTTGGCGAGTTTGGAATGGTTGTGAACAAGGAGTGGGTCAACCTCCGCCTCAACGGGCACATTTCGTCGAGCTGCCAAAGCTGTCCACAAGTAATGGCTTTTGGCTCCTCAAAACTCCGTGGATTACTCATTGCGCTTAACTCGTCGAACAAATACACGTTTCGTCCCCCAGAGTTCCAAGTAGATCACTTGGTGATCGGCGGTGGTACGCCAAGCACACCGACCTTCTCATTCCTTGTTACGTTCTTACCACCACCTTCTTTCAGGTGTCGTGGGACTCGCCGTCGCTCGCCAGCTTGTGCTCCGCCATCCGGAGAAAAGCACATATCTCGTGGAGCGGCATAATCGTGCTGGAGAAGAAACAAGGTGAACTACTGCAACCAAATTATGGGAGCAAGTCTCATCCGACTACCACTAGCTCCCGTAACTCGGAAGTCATACATGGAGGTGGGCTCATGTCGGCTCGCCAAAAAATCCTCAAGTATTGATTACCACATATCAGGCTTTTATTATCCCACCGACTCACTCAAGACTCGTTTGTGTCTAAGAGGACGTCACCTCCTTTACGAACACTGTGATCAATACTCTATTCCCTATCGAAAGACGGGGAAGCTCGTCGTCGGACATTCCCATCAGCGGGAATATCTGGAGAATCTTCACAACAAAGCCCAGCGTCTTCAGTGGCCTCCATCGTACGGTGCCGACCCCGATCCTTCGAAGATTGCTACCCCGACTAAACTCATCTCCGGCGATGAGGCTCGCAGCATGGAGCCGGATCTCTCACCAGATATTTCACTCGCCCTTTACAGTCCAGAGACCGGCATCCTCGACTCGCACGCCTTTATGGAATCTCTCGAGAAGGATATTGAGGAATCTGACTCTGGCTCCGTGGTATATTCCACGCGCGTTGTACGGGTCGACCCCTATGACAAGCAGCCGGGATGGGTGGTTCAGATGGTCACTGAGAATGGCGAACCAGATACGCTGCTTACGCACACCCTGATCAATTCAATCGGCCTCTCCGGTCCCTTCATTCTCAACTCAATCCTAAGCCGCATGAACCCCCCGCAGCCTCTCCTGCCTATATACTACGCGAAGGGCTCCTACGCATCTTACCTCGGCCCAGGCATATCAAATGTTCGGCATCTCATATACCCGGTGCCAGACGTTGGCACCAAGGCGCACGGTTTCGCAACACTGGGGACGCACCTTACTCTCGACCTTTCGGGGAACATCCGCTTCGGACCCGATATTGAGTGGATAGCTCCTCCAGGGGAGGGTGAGCTCACAGAGGATGAGGGTGCCGTCGACTTTTGGGCCTCACATCTCGTACCTTCGGAGGCACGGATGCCCTTAGTGTACGAGGATGTAAGGTCTTATCTCCCGAACATCGCGCTGGAGGGGTTGCGACCTGATTACTGTGGTATTCGACCAAAGCTGGCCCCACCGGGTCATGGATTCCAAGACTTTCAAATACGTACGGACTGGTTATGTGAGGACAGAAAGGGTGGGAGGATGATTAGTCTATTGGGAATCGAGAGTCCAGGGCTGACAAGTTCCTTGGCGATTGCTGAGATGGTTGTGGAAAAATTCATGCAATAACAAACTCTGTTATACCAGAGTACCCGCCAATGGAAGCAGCTGTGCCCAATTACGGTATATTCATCACGGTAAGCAGATGACCTCAAACCTTGACTCGTCCCCAATTTCTGTATCCCATCTTGAGCACTTGACATCGCCACTCGAAACCTCCATCCTCGGTAAAATCGCCTGTTTCCAAAATACTCTGCGGCAGCCAGCTCTCAGGCCAGCTTTATGACAGTGCAAACACGGTAGAGTTCCGTCTTCATTTTCACCACAACCACTCTCCTTCTCGCTTTGTTTTTCTTCATCGCCATTCCCCGTCGTATCCTCCTCTTCTTGAGCCTGAACACGCGTTGCTGCTGTCCGTTCATCCCCATCTTGTGCTTGCAATCTCGTCTCTTCATCAGAGTCCACCGTTACGTCTCCTCCGCGAGACGACGTTATGTGCACAAAGGTCGAATCTATCAACAATGGCCAAGGGCAAAGTTCTGGGAAGGATTTGATTGAGACCTTTCCGAGCATGGCGTCTTGAAGCTGCTCTACAATTGAGCCATGAGGGGTGATAGGGAAATGGAGAGCACGGATAGGTTGGAGTGTAGGGTCAGAAAATATTGAGGCCCGCTTCCTATCTCGCAGGAACTTGAGAAGATTCGACCATTCGTTTGGGTAGTCGCGAGTGCGAATTTCTTGCAAGTGGGGACATAGTGTAGGAATCTCGGAAATCCTCTTTACCAGTTGATCGATATAGGGAGTGACCTTGAAGGAAACGGCGGGGAGTGTGACCCGCTCTAGGGCTGGAAGAGCAGCGAGCATATCAGGGAAATACGAGAGGGTGGGTGGGTACAATCCCGAATCAGTTGAGACCTCAAATTCAAAGTGCTTCAAATATTCGAATGAAAGCGCAGGAAAAGTCGGGGCGCTGGTAACGACTGGATCAGAAGGGGCCTCATGTCGATCTGTATCTTTGAACCGACTCATTCCTGCCCCGTTCTCGTTTCCTTCGAGGATGTTCTTCTTTTGTGCCTCGTTCCCCATTTTAAGGGTCTGCCTGGTGTTCACCACATCGGGCATATTTGGGCCACCTGCAGCCTCGAAGGAAGGTGGAGGTGAGGATATACCGACCGAATCCTCTGCTACATCCTCGTCCTCTGCTATGGACCCATCCCCATCGATCTCCAGGTATAAATGTTGCAGCTTGGGCACATCGAAACTTGCGAGTACAGAAATGTGAGGTATGTACGTAACCTTGAGATTCTGGAGCTCGGGTAGTGACAGATTCATACTGTCGACCAGGAAATCAAGTTTCATGTCGCGTATTCCCTGAGAGGTAGAAATAAATGCCAAAATAGCATCTACTAGTATTGAGTAACTTGGTAAATCCCTTTTATGCACGTGTGAGACGTTGAGAGATAGTAATGATGGGGCTTGGAAAAGATTGAGGAGCGGCCACTGTTTAGGGGTGGAGAACGTCAGCATGAACACCTCCAGGTGTACGAGTTTGAATAGTCCTCCATTCATCAAATGCAATATGGGCGAACGAGAAAATCCGAATTCGAGTTCTCGGATTTGGTGGCTAAAACAGGGCCATGATTGTATGGGAGTTTTGAGGTGACACTCATCTAGATGAGGCGCACTTTCAATGAGTCGCTCGAAGGGGGGGACTCTAGTCTCCGACAGTGAAACGATGTCGAGATCAATACGCCGCAGGCTTTCACTTTGCTTTGTAGCCGAGGATTGTGTGATGGACCCCTCCTCCACTGGCTGCACAAACTCTGAGTCTATGTACCTGGATACTCTTAAGGTGACCCAACGGAGATTTGGCATGTGGTGGATAATGAACGCTTCCAGCTTATGGTATGCCGTGGGCGAAAGAGGCTCTGGGAGCAACAGCCGCAGACCAAGAAGTTGAGAGGGGGAAAATATTTTCAAAACCTCAAGTGGATTTTCATGTGGAACCAGAAGGACGAGTGTCTGGAGAGCGGGCAATTGAAGCGGACAGCCTAGTTCGTGCGGCTGAAGTGTGTAAAGCTCTATATAGAGCATCCGTAATTGTGTAAATGATTGCAGGCGATGAAGGGGGTCCCCTATCAGATAAACGGAGTGCAAAACCTTCGCGGAGCTCGAAACCGGAATAGGAAAGGTCTTTTTCCGAACCCGATTAGTGACGACCACCTGAACAGTGTCCGGTTCTGAGGTATTCGCCTCCAAGATTTGGGATATTGTCAATCCTGTGAGGGAACGGATGCGTCGGTGGTGCCTGGCGAGCTCGTCCGCGATGCTTTGCGTCACATCTGTAATGCGAATATTGAGACCCTCATCACGAGACAGGAAGAGATGTACATGGAGTCGTCCTAACCAGTCCGGGTCCGCTGGATCGATCCAGACCCAAGACCAGAGACGACGATTGCGTACTGACAATACAAGCGCTTCCCACTGACTACACACCTGAGTCAGGCTGAGTGGAAATGCTTCATCCCATGGTGATGCATAGGTTTCGTATTCTTCAAGAAGCAAGTGAAAGATTCGTTCGAGCAGTTCCAGAGGAAGCCGATAGATCGGGTGAGAAATAGCTCGGGAGCTTAGTCTGTTTAGCTTCGTTATGAGTTTGTTATAGTGGGAAATGGCCTGATCGTGGTTCTTAGGGTGCTGATTGGATCGTCGGATTGATGGTGTATCATTTGTGTGAGTAAGGTTGTCCACAGAGAACTATTTAAACGAGTCAGATCTGGGATCCGGTGGAGATTGAGTGACTATGCATGAACCACTCGCTCAAGTTCCTCGACTTCGTCGATGATTGGTGACAATTCAATAAGCTCGTCCCGACATTGTGTAATCTCGATGTCCAACAGACGGTGACTCGGTATTGTGTTGTCCATGTAAATTTATTGGTGGATTCAAAGACCTGGCCTGTCCAGCCTCACTGTCACGGGCCACTGAGGTGGTGGAGTACTGAAAATACTAACCACACCAACCACAGGTTACTTAAATGGAATGAATGTAACACACCGCAGGGATTTACAAAAGGCATGATCACCCAGCCATGGATGGTTGTCCAGCTACCTTCTGTATTGATAACTATGTATCTGAATATTCGCAACTATGGGTTCATGAGACGAGTTTGTGCCTTTTGCAGGAAAAATATGATGCGAGCGAGGTGAGAAATCCTAGGGTATACACCACACGACGATCTGTGCACATTTCTTGCGCCCTAGTTTCCACGTGCGCTCCCGATTTGTATATAATACAAACTCCGCTGGCACTTTCAGACTCAGCTGTTTCCCGCCCGAAACACTGAGCTGTAAGTCGCCTCTTTCTTGTTGTACTACTTTATTGCTTATGTCGAGTATCTAGCACTTCACGTTAGGTGCTTAATACACAGCTGTTTCCCCCCCGAAACACTGAGTTCACTGCGTAAATAGCCTAACGTGAAGTGAGCTCAATGTTTTGGGGGAAAACAGCTGTGTATTAAGTACCTAACGTGAAGTGCTAGATACTCGACATAAGCAATAAAGTAGTACAACAAGAAAGAGGCGACTTACAGCTCAGTGTTTCGGGCAGGAAACAGCTGAGTCTGAAAGTGCCAGCGGAGTTTGTATTATATACAAATCGGGAGCGCACGTGGAAACTAGGGCGCAAGAAACGTGCACAGATCGTCGCGCGGCGAAGACTTTACTCCAACAACACGATCAATCACGGCCTAACCCATACGAGTGCTACAATCAACTTTGAAGATTTATATGTGTATTTGGATCAGCCGACGTAACACGGTCCAACAATCGGTTTAAATGCCTTCGAACGATCCCTCCCGGCATTCATCTGCCGTGGCGCTTCTCCCATCCACGCGGACACTCTCCAAAAATGGACTCATAGCCTAGCCTTACGCTAATACCAACGCTTTCCCTGCCTCCTCCCTTACCTTCCTTCCCGAGCGACCTTCTCGTACGTACGACGTGCGGAAGAGGGAGAGCTGAAACTCTGCTGGAGCGAGGGAAAAGCAGAGGGAACGTAGAGCGTGGTCCGTTGGCATCAACAGAGGGAGAGTAAGCCAGAGGCGTGCAAGAACGTATTACTAAACGAGAGGTAGTGGAAAGGAAGGTGAAGGGATTGTGTCCGTATAATGGGAGATTGGTGGTGGTGATGGATGGTCGATATCTAGGTGAAAATAGGAAGGTGATGCTGTGGAGGAACACGCGTCATTAGGAGAGGCCATGGTGTGCGTCAGTGGCCGCTTGGCATTCGCACTGGCCTCGTGTCCGAGGATATTCGCGTGATTGCAGCAATAAAAGAGAGGTTGTACAAAACTTGAAGAGGCGGGTCGATGTGGGATGTAGATGAGGTGTGAAGAAGTGTAGAGACAATAAATGGAATTGGCAACTGGACAGACTTGATATGCTCGGCGGGAACCTAAGGCTGGTTTATTGGTGGGCGGGAAACCCAAAGGTTCAGGGGTTGGTAGGTTGGGTTGGAGTTGCGAGTGGGTTAGATTCGTAAACGCGGGGCAGTGACTTTGAGTAAGCCCTGGTTGAAATTAGCCTGGATGGGAGTCATGTCTGTGTCCCGATCAAAAACTATGCTCCATTCGTGGTGGCCTATAAAGTCACCTCAGGGTCAATATAACACATTTGAGGCCCAAGGTTATGCAGCGAGGACCATCATTGTGCAAGCGGACAGCCGAGAGAAAGCGTTGTCGCGACCTGAGCGGATGAGGAAAGAACTTCTCGCGATGAGCCGCCTTGGCTCACTTGCTCGGTGGATCTGTCCTTAGGCGCACCCACCTGAGTGGTCGGCGAGTCTGTGTCGCGACTGACGAGTGAACACGAATGTGTTCGGGAGAGCGAGAAAGTGTGGAGGGCCGGAGGACGGAGGAGTAAAGATGGGCTCATATTCTATTTCGGAGCCCCAGCAGTCCACAATGATAACGAGGACGTAATTGCGCTTGAGGGCGATGGTGATAGAGTCGGAAGAAAATTTTGGGGCAAGTGGCGCAAAGAGGACGTGGGATGCCGACCGCGATTCGAGAGAGAGAGTGACTGGTTGGTATGAGGAAGAGGATCGAGCGTCCCTGGGTACGGAGGACCAGGAAGCTTAGGAGGGCAAGGTGCCTGTGGTAACAAGAAAGCGGATCACGCGGAAGGGTAAGGGTTGGTAAGGGCGGGTATTGTGTGGACTTTGTGTGGACGTACCGTTGCCGTTGGAGACGAGGTTGAGGACTGTTGCTGGAAAACGAAAAACCCTCCCTCTGTAAAGTTGTTGTACTTGTATGCTCGTAGTCCTCAGTTAGTCACCCGAATCCCTTTATATAAAAGAGACAGGATGTACAGGCGTGAAAGATACTGAAGATAGTGGGCGAGGGCAAAAGTAATAATTGTCCCCAAACAACGATAAGATAACATTACGTAGCTATTAGGATATACTGTGAAAGTCTGTAGTGCTCGACCTGGTACTAGTACTAGTGTCGACTAGAGTTGGCGAGTTCGGCATGGCTGTGAACAAGGAGTGGGTCGACCTCCGCTTCATTGACGGGCACATTTCGTCGAGCCGCCGAAGCTGTCCACGAAAGATGGCGTTGGGCTCCTCAAAACTTCGTGGATTACACATTGCACTTAACTCGTCGAACAACTACACGTTTCGTCCCCCAGTGTTCCAAGTAGATTATTTGGTGATCGGCGGTGGTATGTCAAGCACGTACGCTGGCCTCCTCATTCCTCATTACATTCTTACCACCACCTTCTTTCAGGTGTCGTGGGACTCGCCGTCGCTCGCCAGCTTGTGCTCTGCCATCCGGAGAAAAGCACACCGCTCGTGGAGCGTCATAACCGTGCTGGAGAAGAAACAAGGTGAACTACTGGAATCAAAGTATGGGAGCAAGTCTCATTCGACTACCGCTAGCCCCCGGAACTCGGAGGTCAAACACGGAGGTGTGCTCCGGCTCGCCAAAAAATTGTCAAGGATTGATTACCACATATCAGGTTTTACTATCCCGCCAACTCACTCAAGACTTGTTTGTGTCTAAGAGGGCGCCACCTCCTTCACGGGCACTGATAAATACTCTATTCCTCATCGGAAACTCGTGGTCGGACATTCTCGTCAGCGGGAATATCTGAAGGATCTCCACAACAAAGCCCGGCATCATCAGTGGCCTCCAGCGTACAGTGCGACGGTCCCCGACCCCGATCCTTCGAAGATTGCTTCCCCGACTAAACTCATTTCCGGCGATGAGGTCCGCAGCATGGAGCCGGATCTCTCGCCAGATATTTCACTCGTCCTTTTCAGTCCAGAGACCGACATCCTCGACTCGCGCGCCTTTATGGAATCTCTCGAGAAGGATATTGGGGAATCTGACTCTGGCACCGTGGTATATTCCACGCGCGTTGTACGGATCGACCCCTATGATAAGCAGCCATAATGTGTGGTTCAGATTATCCTCGAGAATGGCGAACCAGATGCGCTGCTTACGCGCACCATGGTCAATTCAATTTACCTCGCCGGTCAACTCATTCCCAACTCAATCCTAAGCCGCATGAATGACCCGCAGCCTCTCCTACCTATGTACTAGGTGAAGGGCTCTTACGCATTTTACCTCAGCCCAGGCGTGGCAAATGTGGGGCATTTCATATACCCAGTGCCAGACGTTGGCACAAAGACACTCGGTTTCGCAGGACTGGGGACGCACCTTACTCTCGACCTTTCGGGGAGCATCTACTCTGGACCCGATATTGAGCGGATAGCTCCTCTAGGGGAGGGCGAGTTCACAGAGGATGAGGGCGCCGTCGACTTTTGGGCCTCACATCTCATACCTTCGGAAGCACAGATACCCTTCCTGTATGAGGATGTAAGGTCTTATCCCCCGAATGTCGCGCTGGAGGGATTGCGACCTGACTACTGTGGTATTCGACCAAAGCTGGCCTCACCGGGTCATGGATTCCAAGACTTTCAAATACGTACGGACTGGTCATGTGGGGGAATGAAAGATACAGTATATTCATCACGGTAAGCAGATGGCCTCAAACCTTGACTTGTCCCAAATTCCTGTTTCCCATCTTGAGCACTTGACATCGCCATTCAAAGCTTCTATCACCGATGAAATCCGTTGTTCCCAAAATACTTTGCGGCAGCCGGCCCCCAGGCCGGCTTTATGACAGTAAAAACACGATAGAGCTTCGCCTTCATTATCACCACAAGCACTCCCCTCCTCGCTTTTATTTTCTTCATCGCCATTCCCCGTCGTATCCTCCTCTTCTTGAGCCTGAACACGCGTTGCTGCTGTCCGTTCATCCCCATCTTGTACTTGCGATCTCGTCTCTTCATCAGAGCCCTCCGTTGTGACTTCTCCTAGAGACGACACTGTGCGCACGACGAATGGATATATCGGAAATGGCCAAGGGTAAAGCGCTGGGAAGGATTTGATTGAGACCGTTCCCCGCATCGCGTCCTTAAGCTGCTCTACAATTGAGCCATGAGGAGTGATGGGGAAATGGAGGGCGTGAATGGGTCGGAGTGTAGGGTCAGAAAGTAGTGAGGCTCGTTTCCTATCTCGCAGGAACTTGAGGAGAATCGACCATTCGTTTGGGTAGTCGCGAGTGCGAATTTCTTGCAAGTGGGGACATAGTGTAGGAATTTTGGAAATCTTGTTTACCAGCTGATCGATATAGGGAGTGACCTTGAAGGAAACGGCGGGGAGTGTGACTCGCTCTAGGGCTGGAAGGGCAGCGAGGATATCAGGGAAATACGGGAGGGTGGGTGGGTACGATAATGAATCACGTAAGACCTCAAATTCAAAGTCCTTCACATTTTTGAATGTAATCGCGGGAAAAGCCGGGGCGCTGGTCACGACTGGATCAGAAGGGGCCTCATATAGATCCGTTTCTTTCGACCAACTCATATCTTCTCCGTTCTCGTCTTCTTCGAGGATGTTCCTCTGCGCCTCGTTCCCCATTTCAACGGTCTGCCTTGCGTTCACCATATCAGGCACCATTGGGCCACCTCCAGCCTCAAGGGAAAGTGGAGGTGAGGGTATGCCGATCGGATCCTCCGCTATGGACTCATCCTCACCACGTCTGTGACCGATTTCCAGGAAGAAACGTTGCAGCTTGGGCACATTGAAACTTGGGAGTACAAAAATGTGAGTTGTGTTCATGACTTCGAGATTTTGGAGCTCGGGTAATGACAGGTTCATACTATCGACCGGGAATCCAAGTTTCATGTGGCATATTCCCTGAGAGGTTGAAAGAAATGCCAAAACGACATCTGCTGCTATCGAATAATCTTGTTCATCGCTTCCAATCTCCGAGACCTCGAGAGATACTAATGATGGGGCTTGGAAAAGAGTGAGGAGTTGCGACTGTTCGGGGGCGGAGAACGTCAGCTTGAACACCTCCAGGTGTACGAGTTTGAATGGTTCTCCATTCATCAAATGTAATATGGTTAAACAAGAAAATCTGAATTCGAGTTCGAGTTCTCGGATATGGTGACTAAAACAGGGCCATGACTGTATGGGAGTTTTGAGGTGACACTCATCTAGATGAGGCGCACTTTCAATGAGTCGCCCGAAGGGGGGCACGCTAGTCTCCGACAGAGAAACGATTTCGAGATCAATACGCCGCAGGCTTTCACTTTGCTTTGCAGCCGAAGATTGTGTGATGGACCCCTCCTCCTTCACTGGCTGCACAAACTCTGAATCTATGTAGTCGCCTACTTTCAAGGCGAACCATCGGAGATTTGGCATGTGCTGGATAATGAACGCTTCCAGTTCATGGTATGTCGCAGGCGAAAGAGGCCCTTGGAGCTCCAACTGCAGATCAAGAAGTTGAGAGGGGGTAATTATTTTCAAGAGTTCAAGGGGATATTCATGTGCAACCAGAAGGAGTCTCTGGAGGGCGGGCAATTGAAGCGGACTGCCTAATTCGTGCAACTGGAGCGTTCCAGTCATTATTTTGAGCACCTGTAATCGGGGAAATGATTGCAGACGATGAAGGGAGCCCTCTTCCGGAAAAACGAAAGGCAGTGCCTTCACAGAGCTCGAAAGCAGAAAAGGAAAGGGTTTTTTTCCAGCCTGATTACTGATGACCACCTCAACAGTGCCTGATTCTGAGGTGGTTAACATACAGAATGGTGCCCCTGGAAGAAAAGAATGAATTCGTCGGTGGTGCTTGACGAGCTCGTCCGCGATGCTTTGCGTCACATTCGTAATGCGAATATCGAGACCCTCGTCACGGGACAGGAAGAGATATACGTGCAGTCGTCCTAACCAGTCCGGATCCGCTGAATCGATCCGGATCGTTGTCCAGAGACGACGATTGCGTACTGACAAGACAAGCGATTCCCACTGACGACACACCCGAGTCAGGTTGAGTGGAAATGCTTCATGGCGTGGTGATGCATAGGTTTCGTCTTCAGATTCAAGTGGAAGAAGCAAGTGAAAGATGTGTTCGAGCAGTTCCAGAGGAAGTCGTCGGATCGGGTGAGAAATAGATTGGGAGTGTAGAGTGTTTAGCTTCGTTATGAGTTTGTTATAGTGGGAAATGGCCTGATCGTGGTTCTTAGACCACTGATTGGATCGCGGGATTGATGGTGTATCATCTGCGTGAGTGAGGCTGTAGTCCACAGAGGACTAATTAGACGAGTCAGGTCTGGGATCCGATGGAGGATGAGTGACTATGTACGAACCACTTGATCACGGTTAAGTTCACCTTCGACTTCGTCGATGATTGGTGACAATTCAATAAGCTCGTCCCGGCATCGTGTAATTTCGATGTCCAACAGACGATGATTTGGCGATTCTTTCTCCATGCAAGCTTATTGGTGGACTCAAAGACCTCGCATGTCCAGCCTCGCTGTCAAGTGCCACTTAAAGTACTAACCACACCAACCACAGGTAACTTGAATAGAATGAATATAACACACCGCAGGGATTTACAAAAAGACATGATCGCGCATGGATGGTTGTCGATCCATCCAAAACCTGCCACCTTCTGTATTAGTACCCATCTGAGTATTCGCAACTATGGGTTCATGGGACGCATTTGTGCTTTTTGCAGGAAAAGGATGATGCGAACTGGGTGAGAAATCGACCTAGTCGAGATTGATTCAGCCTGCCGACCTGTTATGTCTAGCCTAGCAGTCATACAGCAGGCTATGTCAGAAGAGCGTGAGACAACCAGGACAGGACAGGTTTCTACAACACGAACCAAGGGGTGTTGTGTCCGCGGAATGGAATAATGGAATCCGGACACAATCAATCACAACCTAACTCAGCTCACCCGCGCGGCGCCGATACAAGTGCTATGATCAACTCTGAAGATTTATATTTATATTTGGATCAGCCGACGTAACGCGGTCCAACAATCGGCTTAAATGCCTTCGAACGATCGATCGCTCCCGGCATTCATCTGCCGTGGCGCTTCTCTCATCCACGCGGGCACTTTCCAAAAATGGACTCATAGCCTAGCCTTGCGTCAATATCAACGCTTCCTTCCTTCCCTGCCTCTTCCCTCAACATCCTTCCTGATCGCCCTGAATGCATCGGGATTTCGGACTTCTTTCTTCCTTTCTTACGTCCTTACGTTCTATATTCACTCCACGCGACCATCTCGTCCGACCTAAGGTAGGGGGCAGCCAAAACCGACATCCTTCCCGATTAGGGAAGACAAAGCAAGGGCTCTGAGGCTGGAGGACAAATCCTGGCTCGAGAAAATTTCAATGTCTCAGAATCGCGAGTTGAGACCCTATAAAATCACAATATATTGTAAAGAATAACTAGTCACTATCAATTGAGTTGGTTGCCTCAGGAGGAAGCGTTCGATGACCATGGTACTTTCGGTTTGCCCAAACGGCCTGTGCACCTGTAAGTCCCTTTCGATAAGCATCCATGAACCCTGCAGAGCGATTAGCATATCTAAAGAGGGGGTGTGGTGAGCCATTGAGATGGTTCCAGAGGGTGAACTGACCTGCGGATGAGGCTTTGACTCCCAGTCATTGAATGCCTTCTGTAGTTTCTCTACAAATTGCTGACGTGCTGACACTGTATCCTCCTCTGATTCAACATCCTCCAGCTCAAGCTCCTCAACACTTTCAACTTCGCTCTCCATGACAATTTCCATTGGAGTTGGGCTATTGGAGAAGTTGTCAGACGTGTTTTTAGATGTGTTTTTGTACCTATTGATAATTTCCCTACCTTTCTCCAACAGATCGAAGCGCATCAGTGAGCGAGTGAGCCTGAGCTGACTTTGTCTGAGTGCATCGCCTAAGATTGGCAGCTTTGGTAATTGATCTTTTTTTGATTTTCGACCCATTTTTATATGTCAAATAATTTTTCCTTGCAGTTAGAGCGAGCAAGTCGGAGTTTTAGGTTCCGTTTAATTTGAATAGAACAAAGCAAAACAACAAAACAAAACAACAAACAAAGCAACCAAGGGGACAATTCGAGACCTGAAAAAGTTGACATAACTTGTTTCGATGTTCTGTGAAATTTCAATCATTCAGTAATTTCACCTCAGGGAAGAGGGCGCGCAGGTTTTTAAGACCGTACAAATTTTTTATTAGAGCTATTCTACAGTTCTACGTAATGGTTTGTGCTTGTGGGCAAGGGCCGACCCAGAATAAGGTCGGCTTCCCTTGCTTTGTTCCAAATCGGGACGGGTGCCTGGTTTGGCTGCCCCCTACCTTAGCACCCTCCTCTTCTTACTTCTTACGAAGTTTCCCTGATTATATAATTAATTATGTCTTGTTGCGATTCTATCTCTTTGCTACGGTCCTATCAAATTATCAAATCTAGTAATGCATGAAACCC
>Ga0307515_10002400_pt1 | contig 40876 bp, 43 predicted proteins | sample 17_EM_MG_FD_194513 | JGI IMG/M metagenome (GOLD analysis project Ga0307515, IMG submission 194513) | Populus trichocarpa ectomycorrhiza microbial communities from riparian zone in the Pacific Northwest, United States - 17_EM | ecosystem: Host-associated > Plants > Roots > Unclassified | place... | reverse complement strand
TGGACTCGAGTGATAGTAAATATAGGTGTATAGGTAAGATTATCGCTAGAGATCTAAGTCTCGTGGCGAGCTGACTATATAGAATGGCCGTTACCCGGCCACAGTCACGTGTCGCCGTTACATTAGCGCACACTTTAAAGTATATTTTAAAGGATATATTTATATGTATTATTAAAGAACAATGTTTTGATGAAGGAGAAAGTATATGAAGACAGTACAAAGGCTGCCAAAACACCATTCATGATATATTACGCCAAAATAAATGATAACATATTGTGGATATGCCCATGGCAAAATAAGTGTCAATGGAGCGTCAACAATTTTTGGTCTTGCACCATTGGTAATCTGCTTGGCGAACGGCTGAGACCATTCATAATTGCGGTATTGGCTGGCTCAATAGGCGAAAGAGCGAGCCTCATGCTGCCTGCCCCATTCTGAGGTTGAGTGTCAACGGAGCTTCAATGGTTTCTTGTCTTGTAAGTCGGGTAAGTCCAATGCGATATGGTCGTTCCTATATATAATGAAGGTATTGGCCGCCTTCATAGGGACAAAATATAGCGACATGCTCCGTGCCCCTGCATGAAAATGGGCGTCAATGGAGCGTCAACGATTTTTGGCCTTTCATCATTGGTAATCAAAGCGCGATGCATTTGTCATTGTGTACATACGATGTTCTGACAGTTTTTCTAGGCTACAATGGTCATGAAATCGTCTTTGAATCATTGTACATGAAATTAGTTGTTACTGTCCAGGAGGCTGTCACACGAATGTCGCTTGCTTATCTGCCTAGAGAGGCTGCAAATTCCTCCTTAATAGAGGTTTGCAATCATGCGGCACTTATATTACCCAAGATGCGAGACCTTAATTCATTGAGGCTCATTTGATGCTCATTTTCATGATGGGGCAGGGAGCATGTCGCTTCTGCTTCTGCCTATAAAGGAGGCCAATACCTCAGTTATGACTAGCTGCAACCAATGTCCGCTCTGATTACCCAGGATGCAAGACCAACAATCATTGACGCTCTGTTGACGCTCATTTCCAGGATGGGGCAGGGAGAGTTTGTCTCCATATTTTGATCACAAAGGCGGCCAGTGTATCTAAAGAGAACATCGACGTACCATGGTGAATATTGTACAATTGACAGTAAGATATCTGAATGCGACCATATATAGAACAATCCGAAATCCAAAACTGGAGATTGTACTAGACGGCTCTAACCAAACCCGGCAAAATCCGAGGGTTGACGGGTACGGGGCCGGGTTTGGACCGCCAAGAAGCAGCAGGTCGGGTTTTAGGACCATTCTGGAACTGAACCGAACTGTTTTTGCGGTCCAAACTCGGACCGCTGGTGGGTTACTCGGACTCGTTGCTAACACTATCATGCACTCCAGATCGGTGTTTCACATTTCGTTGACCATTCCTGTTAATCAATACCTGGTCAGAGCCGAGGCAATTCATTTGCCAAAATTTGCTAAACAGTGGTAAGAACTCAGGATACTGTTTAGGAACAACATTCTCCAACAGTCATTCTTTTTGATCCTTTGGTTCAATAGCATTATTAATATCATACAATGAGTGATTAAATACCCTCAGCATCCCTTTCTTGACTGTACTAGAAAAAGATCCTCTATCAAGCATCACAATACTCCTTCAAAATGGTTGTTGTGATTGTATTCTTGATTTAAATGCATCTCCTATTGGGGGTAAACAGGTTCCAGGGGGTTTGCTGTAACCCCTTGTCCTGCAATGGATATATTCTGACAATGTGAGGTGCAATGCTGAGATTCAAATATCACTGTATATGAAGCAAATCATACCACCACATTGTGTAGTAATACACCGGGAATTTGTAGAAGAATAGAATAATGTCCCAACTTCGAACTTTGGGATGAACATAGGTAACTGTTTCTTATGATCATGGGGCATCATCCCAACTCTGACAACAGGTATAATATCTCCTGATTCAATAGGTCTTCAATCCATGACCTTCACATGGCGTTTCTCCTTCTACTCTTGAAGTGGTACTTGATGATGGTGGGTAAAAGTTTAATCCATGAATGTAATGCCTGTAGCACTGCAGTCGATCAGTGCATGTGTTGATATTTCTCAAGTATTCAGGGTCAATGTGTTGGTTATAACTAAATGTTTTCCTTCCATTGATCGTTTAAATACCTGCACGTTGCTAACTCTAACACGCGAAATCCCAATTCATTTCAGAGCATTTCGAACCAAACGTGTTCTGCCTACTAAAGAGCCATCGTTCTTGGGCTAACTTAATCTTTACCGGATTCCTCAGAACTTCTACTGGTTCCTACCTTCTCACCCTCTGCCCCCACCGCCATGAAGATCGGAGCCTTTATACTTGCCATACACTCCATTGCTCTAAGGTTACACCCAACACAGTACAAACACCTCCCTGGGGCATATCTCTTTGCCCTTTCTTCTACTGAATTTCTCCTATTGCCTGCGCTGAGATCCAGTGGTGCAGATCCAGTCTGGCCAGCAACCATCTCAGCCAGAGCAACAGCAGGATGCTTCAGGGGTGTAAGGGGTTTTGGGGAAGAGGTGAAATATGTCCCATCAGCCGCTTCTTGTGCGGCTGTCTCCACCTGTTGTTGTCAAATCTGATTATCCCGCCTCTGGCACATTGCGGTGAATGAGGTTAACTTGGAGAATATGGTTATACTGTAATAAATCTTTCATTTCTTCCATCAACCCAATTCTCACAGCATTCTTCACAGCCGAAGGGTTCCAATCCAGGTCAGCAGCAATAATTTGAAACTCAGCTTAGTACTCAGAGAATTCTCCATTGTTTTGTTTGACTTCGCACAGTATTCCTTCTGCTGTTGCCACCCTGTTGGGGTCCCCAAAAGCCTCTCCCAGGAGGTGCATCAATGCTGGTAGGTCTCCAAGCCCGATAGTTTAGTCCTCTGGGACGTGTGGCAAGATGAGTTCGAATGCTGTATGTGTCCTGGCGGTTGAATGCGTACAATGTCTTTGACTGATCGTTTTGGAATGCTGCTGGGCATGTCTCACATCACCAGCCAGTGTGGAGCAATCCAACCTCTCGAGTAAGTTTGATCTGAACCTTAAAAGATCAGGGAATCTCGACATTTCTGGCCTTTGTCATCCTGGTCCTGTGCAGCGCCTAGATATGCTCTTGCTGCCTGGGTGAGGGCATTAGCAAGCTGCGCCCACATATTCCGCACCTCTTCTCCTGATTTTCATGCATGCTGGGTCATCATGGTTACATGAACCTGAAATTACTTCACGGTCCCGTCCACTGCAGGTTGGCTCCTCACATTTACGAGTTGGTTCTGGTGGGTCCGAATACCCCGTGCCACCTTGGAGTGGTTGCTTACTGGCTGTAGGAAAAGTTAAGCCTTCCAGTCAGTAACTGATTCTGCTAATGTGATTGTCTGTACCAGGATCTCGCACACCATCTGTACTAGCTCCACGGGATCTGTGTATCTGGCCACGCACAACAACCACTCCTGGCATGGTTTCCGTCGTTCCTGTATTTCCTCAAATCCGAGGCCTTCAGCTGTTGCATTTAGGAGTTCTCTCATCAGTGCCTGATTGTCGCTTGACACTAACGCCACACAGTCTTGCTGCACAGAGCCTGACATCTTGATGAATAAAGCACATCTGACAGTGCCAGAATTCCATATCGATCTCAGAGGCAGTCGGTGTGAGCGGTACTACCACCATCAGAAGCACTCCTAAAGACTTTGGTGTTGTTGTTACTACCACTACATGTCCTATTGTCGAGTGTGTCTGCGCACAAATATGAACTTTACAGCTGCAGGATTCTCCATAATCACAGGGAAACCACAAATGTGATCCCAAATATCTTGTCCAGTGCGGTCCAATCACAGAATGGTTAACGTTCAAACCTCTGTCTTCTCTGGTTGGTTGGTCCAATACCAAATGCAACGAGTGGGGATGATGAATTGTTCCCAAAAGTAAACTCCCAAAGTTTCTTCCTTGAAAGTTGCTGCAAGGATTTCTTCAACCCTTTCGACAGCATTCAAAGGCTCATATTCAACATCATGGCAATGGGTTCCAGCAAAATGAAACCAATTTGTTAGGGATGTACGGTTACTATCATACTTTGGCATTCGAATATGGCAAATGGTGTTTGAATTGATGGATAACAAAGCCAGTCTGTTGTAACTGACAGTCAATACATTCATCTCAAATACAAGTGCAATGGTAATTGCGTGCTACATACACCCAACTGAAACCAGTCACCGCAAGATTTGGAAAAATACTTCCACTGAGTCAAAGGGTAAAGGCACATTCAACATCAGGTAAGCTGTAAAGGACTCATTCTAACATAACTGGCGGGGTCAGATGTAGGTGATATTCAAATCAGGAATGTAATATCAGGACAAGGCTTTGAACTCGAAAGATGTATTGAGAAAAACAAAACAAGACTTCAGCTGACGCTGGGCACAGTTGTCTGTTGCTTTGCTATACGAGAGAATGTGTAAAGAGAGAAGAAAAGGATATCCTCCAACATCAAACAACCTCTGTTTGTATGCCGTTCTGCTGCCACCCGTGAACCATCTCGGATGTTCTGATGTACCGGCCAAATCTTCACCACTCATCTTATATAGCATCTAAATCCTGACTCATGATCTTACACACCCTGACAAAAACTTCTGATCAATACAACCACACCATATCATCTGACGTCCCAACACCTCAGCCCACTTCTTTAACATTCCAAGTATACATGCCACCACTACACAATATTCTCATGCCCTCGCTGCTTCTCCCAACGTCTCCGCCTGTCCTTAGCACTGATTTCTTCCTGCTTCCCATATACATACTACACTTCTCCATTTGTACTGTCACTCACAAACCTGGACAGTGACAGTAATGCTACAACGGTATTATATAATCCAATCATACTCCATCACAAACTTCATTATTCCTGGAATATATTGGAGTATATTTTCCCGTATTGTTGTATATACAATATTAGTCACTTACTTCTTGAAATAATAAAATATTTGTATAAATTCTACCAATATTTTCATTTATTTACTGCATTGACATGAAATGATATTCAATTATTGTTAAATGTCATCATAATACAGTCATTTTAATAGGTGGAATAATAATCTCATCAAACCAATGCTGTGAATAGATAGGAATATGTTATCTACTACTAACATATTGAAGATAGCAATCATATCAGTAGTGGTAATATATTGATAATTATCTGTGATAGATGATATTATAAACATTGATACTCATAATACTGTACAATAATTTTCCATTACAACATTTCTATTATCTGTATTTGTATTATTACAGTGATTTTGATTGAATGCAGCCAGTAAATAGTGTATGATGAACTTATACATTTACTTCAACTAATACAAAGCTGATACTTGAAAGAATAATCTTCATTACGGACTATATTATATTGCATACACTATATATGTCGATTTATCATACAATTGTTCATTGTTCTTACCGTGTTTCAGGAATTGAAATTATTATGAAACATAACATTACCTGCCACGGTGGCATGCAACCCGAGGCTGTGTAACAGCCAATTAATATCATCGGCTCGCCATGAGCCTTCGATCTCTAGCAATAATCTTTCCTAGCCATGTACATCTACAATCACTCATATGCACGTTAGCAACCATATTCCTATAACTACCATACGTATACCTATCTGGCCAAATGCAGGCATATGTGACTGTACACTATTATTGCTCTCGCTGTGAACTGATATGTTTCGCTTGGGGGATTACCACTACATGAGTGTCACCTCCTTTTCCGACTAATGAATTTATGGGTGCAACAACTTCGAATACTGCACTTGAAATGAGATATCGAAGCATTAACGCTGCAATGCATGGAGGATTGGCAGCAGCATCATTCTGTCTAGGCACCAACTGGCACCCGAGTAAAATTCAGAGACCAATTGGCGCACAATGGACCTCATCCGCAATGATGACCACGATCACTGGTACCGGCCAACACAAACCAACACTACCAACAAATGGAATCTAAAACCATCAATATTATTGAGTTCAAACACTATTCCTACAAGGTAATGGAGTGCAATCACCAGTCCAAGCACCCACAGTGGACGAAGTGACCTCACACCTGCATATGGCCATACCACGACTCAAAGGCAAAGTTATTGATGATTTACAAGTGAGCACAGTTACGACTACATTCCTTCCAATTGAGCGAAGCGCACCTAGCTCAGTTTGCATGTCCAACTACAGCTCTAGCAACCGCGAAGACACCCTGTTGTAGAAGCATTCTTTGACCAACCTAGGGATACGCTACTTGAGCGAAGAACATGTACTGAGAAGACACCTTACAATTGAAGCACTCTTACTGCCACAAACATCTTCATGAGTGTAGTGCACTTATGGAGAAGACACCCTATGATTGAAGGACATCAAGGATGAAAAGCTTTGCCTCAATTGAACCGAAATGATAGTGGCAATCAATTGCATGGAGTGAAGTGCATTTACCGTTAAAGACCGACACAATTTGGCAGAACAAGTCTGACTACAGTGATGACTACACTGACTTTGATAAGCTTAGAGGCCCAGTAATATGGACAATTGAGTTTCACCGACCCTGTGAATGATCTTCAACTGGAATTACATTAATGTTGAATGTGGCAATCGGCAAATCAAGCGCCATCTTTTCTTTCACACTCAGAAAGTTTAAACTATTACACCCCTAGATATAACCCGAATGGGGGAGGATTGAAGAGATGGAGCCGGGAATCGACAAATGGGTAGCGCAGACACTAATGGTGGCTCAGGACGAAGATCAATCCGATCAGATGTCACTGAAATCCACAATCATTTCCCAAAACCTGGCGGCAAGATGTTTAAGTCAATCTCATTGTGGCAATAAACAACCAGAAATGGCACTCATAGTTCACGAAGTACAAATACGAGGCAAAAATGGTTTGATGCAACAGGCACAGGCGCTTATCGAGTGCAGCATGACTAGCAATGTTATGACACCGAGGCTTCTCAAGCAACTCAAGATATCACATAAGGCGGCACTCATTACCAACCTTGGCATGAATGGAGGAGTGATACAACATGCAGAGGACAGCCGGAGGAAGACGCAGATCAGAGGCCACTACTTGGACTATCTCGCACCGGTTGACAGAACGGTCATGCAAGTCGTGCCAATGAGTGCATACGATTTAGTACATAACTTACCATATTTCAACAAACAATCTCCTGATATTTACTGAGCTAGATTGACTCCCTGCGATCCCTGAGTGCATGTGGAGCGGAGGAAATGACCCTGATGACTATGGCAGTAGGATCAAAGCTCTCAGAAGGCCAAAATAACTAGACCCGCCGCCTCTTGGCCGACCAAACTGGGACCCGTCCCTGTCAACCTGCAAGATTTGCCTGGGTCTGTTGCACCTGTCAGCTCCAACCTCCGGTTCTGGCTTTTGGGTTTTTCGATGTATGGTCGCATTCAGATATTCTACTGTACATTGCAAAATAATGACTTTGGTACGTCCCTGTCTTTTTTTGATGTATTGGCCACCATAATGTTCAAAAACAACAGAGATACGCTGCCTACCGCATCCAAACAATAAGTGTGGACAGAGCATCAACAATCGTTGTTTGTGTATCCTGGGTACTCTGAGGGGCGATTGGTTACAGACAGCCATAAACGAGGTATTGGCCGCCTTCATAATGAAAACGCAAAGCCCAACCCTTTCGGCCCGATCGTGAAAATCAACGTCAACAGAGCAGCAACCATTGTTGGCCTTGCATCATGGTTAATCACAGCGCAATGTGGCCGTTGTTGTATATATTCAGCGCTTTGACTGTTTGTGTACGCTAAACGGCTGATGAACACTACGTGGTAGCTTTGTGAATGAGATAAATTGTTTCTGTCCTGGAGGCTGTCACTGGAATATCCCCTACTGATCTGCCTATATAGGCTGCCAACATCATCTTTATGGATGTTTGTGATGAAGCGTCACTCATATTACCGAGGATGGAAGACCATGAATTGTTGACGCTCCGTTGACGCTTATTGTCAAAATCGGGCAGGGAGGGTATCATCATATCTTTTGCCTATAAAGCCAGCCAATAATTCCTCTATGACTGACAGCAACCTATCATCTGTCAGATTACCCAGGATGCAAGACCAAAGATTGTTGACACTTGGTGTACGCTCATTTTCAGTATCGGGTAGGGTACATATCGCCAAAAATTTCGCCTATAATGGCGGCCAACACTTTGACAATGTATAACCATGTCCAGACCAATTCTTAATTATCTTACATACAAGACCTAAAATCGTTGATGCTCGGTTGACGCTCATTTTCAGGATGGGGTAGGGATCGTGTTGCTATACTGTCTGACTATACAGGTGGGGAATACTTGGATTATGCAAAACCACGACCATATCAATTCTTAATTACCTGACTTACTAGACCTAAAATTGTTGACGCTGTGTTGACACTCATTTTGCCACTCGTGTAACCGCAATGTGCAATAAGTTGATTTGGCATAGTATATCATTCACATTGTTTTGGCAGCCTTTCAATCATTTTCATTCACTTTCTGCTTCATCACTACCTTGTTCATTAATGATACATATAAATATATCCGTTCAAATATACTTTACAGTGTCCGCTAATTGCAAACAATAATACACTCAATAATCCTGATCCTGTCGATCAATGCTCATCCTCACTTACAGGTTCACTCAATAGGCTGCCCTTGTATGCAAAATCAATATTAGCTGCATTACCACACTGCAGATAGTGTACTAAGCAGTGGATGTTCCTTCATCAGTCAGCATATCTGGATTACAATCTGTATCATGCTAGCTCTCCTGGGCATATACATCAAGATTGATAAAATGAGTGCTGGGAAGAGGAGCATGTGAATACACATATCCTGGTGGCAAATTGTCTGTTTGGGAACATTGACCTCACTCAGTATCGCCGGGTGGCACAGGAGGCGTTCTGGGCAGAGGTGGCATCATTTCTGGTGTCGGCTGTCTGAGTCGGTTGGGCAGAGGGGCATCTGTTACTTAGTGACTCCAGCATGTCTGCGGATTCATTGCGGTGCAATTTTGACAAGGAAGGCATTTGTAAGTGTGGTTTCGACAAAGTGTAGCTGGGTGTCTGTCTATCGCAGCCATCATCATTCAATGCCGAGGAAACTCAACTCACCACTTCTTCTCTTCTCGGACATCGGCGTGAGGTTTCTTGTTCAGGTATTACCTTTCCTCTATTGCGGCACACAGAAACTCTCCTTTGGCCATAATGGCCCTATTCAAGGCCAGGGGCATGTAGGACTGATCCAGCATTTACCCGAACTCCTCGCCTTGCCATAGTAGCAGACATGTTGAACACCTACGAGAAATTAGTTACAGTGTCTAACAAAGATGCTCGGCTACTATCGGAAACATATAGGCTTCCTTAGCCTCTGCAGAGGTGATTAATGCCTGATTCGTCCACTCTCGGGGACCCTTATCATGAAATTAGTCCGAGAGAATCCCAGAACTGACAACATAATCAAGTTCAGCTTGGCGGACTGAGCGGACAATAGCCTTGGTCAACCATGGATGATTCCTGTTACACGCAGCGATATACTGGTCACGTAGCCCTCTATGTATACCCGCTTTGTGTCCGATGGTTAGTTGAGGGTCATTTATCATGATTTGGATATACTCACAACCAATTGCATACTCCTTCAAATTCTTGCAGCTTCTGGTGTTATGGACGATTTTCAAATGTGCATCCGGGGTCATATTTTTGGCTGGCTGCACTGGCTGCATTACTGTGGACTCTCTGGCATCTGACTTATTGCTGTGTGCCAGAGAGGGAAGAATTGGATGAACCGCCCGTCGATCGGCTCGATTTGGGTCCGCTCTCACCTGTGTGAGGTGTGTGTGTAGCCTTGATTTGCTGGTGTAGAATTGAAGCGGAAGATGATAATGAAAGGAAGTGTGAGGTCCAGAGGAATATATAGTTGGCTTGAAGTCGGAATGGAATAAGAAACAGCCAATTTGTACATTCCAATCAAGATGAATCCTGCTGCATTTGGCTGCAAAGGGCAGCGGTTTCCCACTGTCAAGCAATTTGCAGTAAGTCGGTCCAATGTTGTTTGTTTGTTTACAGGGGTCAATAGAGGTGTACGCCAGCCAAAATCTCATGATTGTCAGATACAAACACGCAATTCATTGAGGAAACGGACATCTGGTGATGTTTGTCTCAAAGTATCCCTGGGATATTTCAGGAAACTGACGCTAACAATCAAGTAATGTTGTACCATAAGCAACTGTATTCTGATTTTAGTGACTGTCAAAACACTGATTTTGCATTATTCATGTTGATCAAACATACCAAGCTTTTCAGAAAAGACGCAGCTTGACTCCATATCGTCCATATCTTGCAACATCCAACATTGCGCCCAACCACAATGTCAACTCAAACTACATTACTGAATGCTCCAAAAAAGCACATTTTCCTACTTCAGGCAGGCAAATCCCAAAAATCGTCAAAGCATTGCACATGACAACGACCTCCAGCGAATGATGGGAAGTGAGGCTTGGAGGCAGAATGAGTCCAAGCACTTGGAGTGTTGCGCTGCTTGCAATCTAAAAAAGTAGCTTGTGGTGGAGATCCGATGAGAAACGCACTTTTTAAGCAATGAAGAGAAAGAGAATTGGATGGAGGATTAAGGTGAGAGAGAAACCACTGTGGCAAGAAAGCGAGTTGAAGATGCGGAGGCAGCGATTGAGCAGGAGCAGGAAGATATAAGGTACGCTGACAACGCGGGATTGACAACCAGAGAGCCCAAACCAACTTGTCAGCAGATGTTGAATGATAGCAGAGACAGTATGAGTGATCTCACCAGATCTGACAATCACAAGGATGCGGATGATGAGGATGATGAAGATACACAGCTGGGCAAGCGGGGCAAAGATGACGAACCCAGCTGGATGATGGGCACTATCTCCAAACCGGTACAGCAGCGCATGGAGAGGTGTCAGTAGAAGCAGATCAAGCTTGACGAATTGACCCAACCAGGATTGGGGGACGCAGCTGACTGCTTCAGTGAAAGAGATGAGAAAAACGGCACAAGCGAATTGAGGGTTCTGGTAGTCATTAAACCGCAAACATAGGATATTGCAGCTGCACGTGCACCCATAACAGTTGGAGAGCATATGGAGACTCTTGATATCGTGCCCGAAATATCGCAATTGACCCAACGGACACCTCAACCAGGAAGTCGTCATGACATGTGAGATTCCGGGCAGCTGGTGTCGATCAAAGGCATAGCGTGCGTACTGCCCGATGTGGAGGCTCATTCATCACCTATGAAGAAAGTGAAGCCCGTTGAACCCGTAAGCTTTTACCACTGCATATTGCCTCCCCATCTAATCACCCTATTGAAACCGGATTCGGACGAAGACATGGTCCTGGCTCCTGCATTGCTGGAGAAACAGATTGGCAAATTACATTGTTTGACATCATATCTGAGTGACAAGCATTTCGTGTACCGATTATCCTACGTGTCAGCTTTTCCTTGATTTAGGTGACAACATTGTGAGATACAAAAATTCATCGGTGCATGTGCAAGGGTCGTTCGCACCAAGCGAAAGGTTGAGATTCCAAAACAGACTGCAAGACGACCAATAAACTCGGTAATTTTTTTCCTCTTACAGTCAAGTGGGAAAGTAGAAACTAACTTAGTGACAAAATTTACTAACAAAATTGAAGTGAGTGATGTCATACAAGGCACAGAAGGAGGGGTCAGTGCTTGATACGAATGATTCTGAATGACGACCGTCATGCCGCAATCATCCATGTATCCAACTGCTTAACTCTCCGCACAGACATCGTGCACATTGCTGAGATATTAAACATTCTAGATAGTACATCTTGGAAATTGAGGAGGAGGAGCTGGGTATTGAATGGTGTGGCAGTCGGGTTATATTAAACAAAAACTAGTGGCAGGATCTACATGCCATAAATTGGCTGCCGAATGCACAGGACTGTGATAGGACCATGTCATCCAGCACCCGGATAACCTGGATAGTTGTTTCTCTGAAATTAAGAAGCCACAATATTTCTAGATGCAAATGATTATAGAATGACACTCTATATTGGCTGTTAATTATGACTATACAATTGGTTGCATACGATTAGTGAGAGTCGGTTGACTTTCTGGATGTGTTCAATGTGACCGTCAACAGAGCGTCAACAATTTTTATTCTTACACTTTTGGCAATCAATGGGCTGCATTGTCACATTTGTTCAAATTGAATGCATTGGTCAGCATTATAGCTACCATGGCAAGCGACACACATGTTACCCAATGGTAACAATGAGCATGAACCGACAGTCAACAATTGTTTTCCTTGCATCATGTATTATCCAATGGCTGTGCAACCACATTAATCCATAATCAAACTATTGGCCACCTTGCTATGCAAAAATGCTCATGACAACATCACTATAATGTCCTAAAAATGTGCGCCAACGGAGCATCAACAATTTTTGTCCTGCAACTTGCATAATCCAATGGCTGTGCATCGCCATTCATTCATAATTGAAGTATTGGCACCATTTATGGACAAAAATGCTAGTAACTTAACCACTACCACCCCCTGAAAATATGCGTCAGCGGTGCGGCAACACTTTTTGTGGGACTCAGTAAGGTTCACAGCAATGTACTGCTTTGTGTCGTTTCTAAATTGAATTTTTAACGGTCAGTCTTATAAATATGTCCTTGTATACAACTTCACAACTTAGCATGCATTGTCTCACAGGGCTTATTTTTGTCTTGGGTGTAGCTCTAGAGGAAAGATTTAAGATCCAGAGTTCTACTATACTATAAAGTAACATTTAACGTTCTCTCAACTTGGATAGAGTAGCGTCCAAATTCATACGACCCTGTCGGATTCCCAATCTGTAAATACCTGGTTGCGTGAGGTCATGATTGCTTCCAACAATGAACTTGTCTTGTTCCATGATTTGAGTGACCTTACTTTACAAATCATATTTGATGTATGGTGGGCTTCTATGAATGAGGGTTGAAGCATCCTATTGCTTGGAATGATTCTACACACTCCCCTTTGTGGCGATTCTATTTGCACTGTACCATCGAGCAGACCAGCAGCTATGGCATCATATGAATCATGTGTGATCAAGTTTTTCACCATCCATCAGAACATGAGACCCGCTCAATGAGGATACATTTACTGGCAAAAGCGCACATTGCAATGTTAAATGAATTAACTGAGTCACAAATTTCTGAACTGACAAGGACAACTGTTGATGAAATAGCTTTGGCCATACTGAAGAGACATGGCAGTCGAGCAATCACAGTAGAAAGTTTGCAGAGAAGATTCATATTGAACAGTTAGATTTTTCCTATATTCATACAATTGCCAGACACAACGGTCCAAACTGGAAGCAAACGACTTTGTAACTTCCGAATTTCACCAAGACACCTGGACTCGCTACCTCATGTTATCATTTGTTAGGCTGATATTCCTTGGAATGCTATATCAAACTTCTAGCTACAGCGGTCATATAATACATTACACTGCAAGCTGGTGTGACTGTCAGCCAGCACTGTTAGCAACATTTGCCGAAGGGAGTACTCACTGACAGTGGAAGTAATTAAGAAGCAAAAGCTATGAAGAAATAAGGTTACCTAATCTTGGGAAAGGTAGACATCGAAAAAAAATTAGCAATAACGTCGGTCACTGTTTATTATATGAATCACAATTGGCAGTAGCGAGAAGTAGAACCCGCTTTTGATGAGGTTAATAGGCTGTCAATTTCCTATTTTAATAGCTAGGTAACATTAATAGGTTGATGGTCAACATACTGGATCAAAGATACACATATATTTGGAGCAAGTTCTCGATCGTTTTGAGCTTACCGCCGGCCGTTTACTTGGAATCTAGACTGACAATCCTTGCTCAAATTACTGAATGACTCGGGATATACAATCACCCCTTGGGGCTTCCGCAATCGAGTGGGCTGCAATGAGGAGCCACATAGCATGCATGGCGCACATCATTCAGCTTGATTTGGGTGCATTCATGAGCAATCTCGGTGTAAAAGGCCACCCCAAGTACTGAGAAGCCCATGAGCATGATCAGCAATTTGGTGAGAATGGAAGCACAGCCATTGGGCACAGTCAAAGACTGCAACAAGAAGGCAATACTAGAATCAAAAAGGTGTCGGCAATGAGACTGGGTTTCACAAAGATAATTCAGAAAGTACGTATTTCATGACATTTCGAAAGTGCTGAAACCGACCCTCATATAGCAGTGAATGCTTGCTGTATTGATTACGCTGACAACTGGTCCTTGAAACAAGTTCATTGACTGTCAAAAATGCACAGTACGAATCGCAGTACTACCTATTATGGATATGAAACCCAGCTGGGATTGCACTCTGGAGTTGCTTGAGTGAGCCTACCGATTACAAGAATTCACCTGCAAGTGACGTAAAAATCCAACATACAATGATTACAGGGCATTCGTCACAACAGTGAATGAATGGACTATCGTCAAGTACGTGATGGAAGTGTGAAGGCCATCCCGATACTAGACCCTGTGGATATCGACAAGGCATATTGTTACTCTGCATCACATCATCACTGTCTACACTCACATGTTCAATCGTATGGATGGCGTTACACCAGCTTTAGCTAAAAGATGACTCGATGGAAGGAAGACTTATACTTTTCCATCAAGTTTGTGTCACAGACACTGTTAAAATAGTATGCTGATCTAACTCCAATGACTGGTAAGTGTCTCATTTCCGCACATATCCTTGATCCTTTCCGAAAGTTGTGACCATTTAGGAAGTGGGAAAGAGGAATGGATATTAATCCAGAGGAGGAGATATTGTATATTACCCAATCCGGAGTGGCATTGCGGAAGTCAGTGGAGAACGAAAACTATGCCAGACATTGAAGAATGTCCATCATTTTACCCGAAAATGGTCTGGGCAGCAATCTCTTCCCTTCTGCAATGGCCCCTATATTTGGTCAATCATGTTTTGATCCATCTGATTGTCCAGCGATGGTGAACATTAAATAACACCTAGAAGCGTGGCTGAAATCACATCCGGACGAAGCGATCGCGCAGCACGTCTATTAACAGCTGCATAACTCCATTTGAACTCACCGCCTGAAGCACCCAAGAACTGGGGGCAATCTGATCCAATTCTTAATGATTACCAGTATGACCCCATGGAGATTAGCAGAACATTTTGGTTACGAGATATCACTGACTAGTGGCATCAACAGGGGGAAACATGCTCAAAGTACGCCAATCTCTCCAATGTGGCACGCGACACATTTTCTATCATACCGCATGGTATCATAGTGGAGGCCATGGTTTCCCTTGAATGAGACGTTAACAGCTGGAGACAGTCCAAAACTAATGGCAAGACGCTTTGGGAAAGAGTCATTGTAAGTCAGCTTGCTCGGCCAATAATGGAATCTTGGCGGGCATTTTCATAGCATTGGATACCATGCAGACTAAACACGATTTGGCAGTGAAGACAAAGGCGGAGGAAAGAAAACCGCACAGAATGGCCAAGGTCCATGACCTTTTCAAGATGTGGCAGGGCAGCGACATCCTATGTGCTGCACAGATAGAATCTTGTGCCCAAAACAAGCAAATGACTACTGTACAATGCATTTCAGATAACGAAGAGATCATGAAGGCATCCTGGTCAAATTTTCAACATGATGGTGCAGCTGCACCTAAATTGTCAGAAAGATAACCATTGCCACCAGCTTTGTCTGCAAATTACCTCTCTGGAGGACGAACTCAAGTATTAAATGCCCGCCGAATCAAAGGAATCGACTGTGATCCAGCCGAGAGTGCCAAGGATAGTGCATCTGAAAGTATGTCAAAAACAGACAATTTGGCCGGACTGGAATTGTGACTGCGATAATACAAACACAAGCGAGGACCACTGGGAGGCAGACAACAAATCTGATTTCGAGCTACAGAATGGCATTGAGGCTCCAGAATTCCCTGTGCACCAAGATGGTGGTGCCGAACCAAATGTTTCCGCATCGATTCCGCCAAGACCGATGTCAATCCAACAGACTGAACAGCCGCTGATGACGGTCACTACAATTGAAACAAGGAGGAATAAAGGATGCATGAAAGTGTAGCACAGGATGCATCAATATGTTATCACTAGGTTCTATATGTTCCTTGACCGAGAAATACATTTCGAGACACATTATGGGACAATATTGAGCAGTTGCATGTGAATATTTGGTAATGAACAGAGGTATGGCAGGCGAAATGAATCTTTCGAAAAGATACCTCACTTTGGGAGAATGAGAGCAACTGGTGCAAGTACATTCCTGGGCTCGACTTTTCCCAAAGGCTGAGTCACAATCTGGTAGAAAGGCAACCAATGAGTCCAAATTATTATTCATACAATAATCGATGGCCACATATATTGACTAGACAATTCATTCCAATCAGCATCAATGGAGCGTCAACAATTTTTGGTCTTGTAAGCAAGGTAATTGTAGAGTAAATTGGTTACTCTCAAGCATAACTGATATATTGGGTGCCTTTATAGGCAAAACAGCAAGCTACACAGTCCCTGCGCCATTCTGATAATGAGCATCAGCCCAGCATCAATGATTTTGGCATAGCATCCTGGGTTATCTAGGTGTTGATTTGTGGTAATGATTCATATTCAATGAATTTAAGGCATTTTCAGGGAAAATGATGCGTCATATCTTCATTACCCCACCCTGAAAATACATGTGAACGGTGCGTTAACGATTTTTAGTCTTGTTATGCAGGTAATTACAACGTGACGTTGTTGTGGTTAGGCATTATGTGTGTAATGGCAGTGTTTATAGGTTAAAGAGATAGCGACTGGGTCATTGCCCCATTCTAAGAATGAGTGTCAACAGAGCGTCAATGATTTCAGATTTTGGATCATTGGTAATCTAGGTGGTGGTTGTGTTACCAATGGTTCCGGACCGTCACTTCTGGTCTGGGTCTGGGTCCAAACCAAACCATCACCAAATTGGCGGCCTGGGTTAGGGATAAACCCAAACTGTCAACCTGGGTACTATTCGATGGAAATCTCCAAACCAGTTTGAATTCAGTGGGTTGTCAGTGGGTCGCCCAGCAGGTCCATCTATTGATTCATCAGAGGCTCATGATTTTGCAGTTTCTTAATAGTATCCTATCAAGTTTGGGTGTTCATCGACCCTTGATATGTTTTTGCACGTTGTGCAGTTTGCGATATCGATATATTTGGAATCCGTGGTTTTCCTATGATATATTGCATTTTTCCCAATTAAGGCGGTCAATAATTCTGTTATGTGCTTGACGAGCCGCGCGATGCCTTGATAACCAAATAGGCAAGAGCAAAAACTGTTGAGTCTTATTGACACTCATTTTCAGGATGTGGCAGAAAGCGTGTCGCTGTTGTTTTTGCCCCTAAAGGCTGCCAATATCTCATTAATGGATGTCTGCAACCAATCGGTACTTTGATTACCCAAGATGGAAAGCTAAAAATAGTTGACGCTCCATTGACGCCCATTCTCAGAATGGGACAGTCACCGTGTTGCTGTCTCTTTTGCCTATAAAAGCTGCCAATACATCAGATATGCATAACAGCAACCAAATCACTGTGCAATTACCGTACATACAAGACTAAAAATTGTTGACGCTCCATTGACGCTCATTGTAATGTTCTGTCCATTCAACATCTGCTGCCATCGATAATTGTTTTCATAATGATTTGATACTATTGGTTGTCTTTCTGACAGATTCAGACTCAGCGATCTGGCAAAGCTGAGCGCAGTATCATTCCTGCACTGTTTGCTCTCATACTATGACACCTTATATATGTTACCAAAAGATTCATTGCGCCCACCATATATCTGTTTATCAACCGATATTCTCAAGTGACTGCTCAACATTATCCCGTATTATATCTCTAACTGACTCTCTCGGTCAAGCTACATTTTCAAGCTGGTGAATCATTCATGCATTCTGCCCTACCTTTTCTTGATCACCTGATATCTCCTTGTTTCCATTGCATTGACCATCACCGACCCCTGTTCAGCCTGTCTCTTTGACTTCCGTGTTGGCCGAATCAATCAGGGATCATTTGGTGTAGCACTCACATCCCACAGCTCAGGGTTTGCTGGATCCTCGATGCCATTGTCTTGCTCTATTTCAGAATCAATGTCAGCCGCGGCATCGACTTCACTGTCATTTGGTTTAACCAAGTCGCAATTCTATTTAAGCCAATTTGCGGTGTCTGAAATACCTGCATGTGCGCTATCCTCATCGCTTTCAACTGCATGACAGTTGATTCTTCTGATTCAGTGGACATTCAATATTTGAATTCGTCCTCCAGTTAGGTCCATTGCAGACAAAGTTGTTGCAAAGGTGATTTTTCTGACTATTTACATGCAGCCGCAACATCATGTTGAAAGAGTGACCCAGATACTTGGACGATCTCTCCAGTGTCCAAAATGTATATAACGGCGGTCGTCTGCTTGTGTTGGGTGCAAGATTCCTTCTGTGTAGCACAAATGTTTTAGCTGCCATGCCATATCTCCAAAACTTCGTGGACCATGGACATTCTATGCAATATTCTTTCCTCTGCCTCTCTCTTCATTTCGGAGTCGTTTTCTGTGTTCATTGTATCCAATGTTTGGTCATCGCCTGCCAATATAGCGTGATTGGCTCAAGAGAAGTGCCTTACAATGACTGTTTCGCGAAGTATCTCTCCTGTGGTTTTAGACCACCTGCTGCCGATACCATGTCGCCCAAGGGAACAACTGGCCTCCACTCCGACACCATGTGGTATGATGGAGAACATATCACGTGCCACATCAGAGAGATCCGCCTACTTTGAGTACGTTTCCTCTTGTTGGCACCACCAGTTGGTGATGTCCAGTATCCGAAACGAACGGCTAATCTCCATTGGTTCCGAGTGGTAATCATTCAAACTTGGATTCATTAGCCCCCAATTCTTTGGTGTTTCAGGTGGTGAATTCAAACAGAGCCTGGCAGCGGCCAATCAGTGTGCTGTGCGATTGCTTCATCCAGATGTCGTTTCAGCCACATTGTTAGATGTTAAGTATCCTTCATCATTGCTGGACAAATCATATGGATCAAAGGATCATTGGCCGGATCCTGAAGCTATTGTGGAGGGGAAGAGATTGTTGTTCGGTATACTTTTTGGTTGATTCACCGGCACACGTCCCTGTTTGACACAGTATTCAATCTCCACATACTTCAGGAAGGCTTCCTGGTATCGGGTAGTATAGGATGTCATATCCTCGGGATTTATATCCATTCGCGTATCCCACTTTTGACACAATTGCAACTTCCGGAACAATTGACGATATATGCAGAGGTGAGAAGCATACCGGTCTGTGGAGTCACTTCAGCATAATAATTGGACAGCTTCTGCCTGGCTATCCTTATGGCAAAGTACAAGTCTTCCTTCCATTGGGTCTTCTTGTTAGCTAAACCTTGCATAATGCCATCCATGTGAAAGAGCTTGTCATTGTCGACTGTGATAACGTGATACAATGATACAGTATGCCTCTTCGACATCCACAGGGTCCAATATTGGAATGGCCTCAAAAGTCCATCACGTACTTCACAATGGTCCATTCATCCTGAGTTTCGAAGAGTGGCTGATAATAGCAGTATTTGGGATTCTGGAGCCACTCACGGGCGAATTCTCGTAATAGGTAGGCTCACTCAAGCAACTCTGGTGACTAATTCCACGGTGTTTTCACATCCATAATAGATAGCACTGCGATTTGTACTTTGGCTTTTTGACAGCAAATGAACTTGTTTCGACATCCAGGTGTCAGTGTAATCAATTCAGCAAGCATTCTATGCTATATGATGGTCAGTTTCAGAACTTTCAAACTATCTTGAAATAGATACTTTCTCATTTATCTTGGCCAAACCTGGTCTCATAGCCGACACATTGTTTATTCGAGCATTGCCCTCTGTTTGCGGTCTTTGGCTCTTCCCAATGTCTATGCTTTCATTCTCTCCAAATGACTGATCACGCTCATGGGCTTCCCATGACTTGGTGCGGCCTTCTACACAAGGACTGCTCATGAATGCACCTAAAGCCAGCAGTATGACTTGCACCAACCATGGTATGTGGTTCCTCAATGCAAGGCACTTGATTCAGGAGGCCTCAAGGGTTGATTGCAGCTCTCGAGTCATCGAGTAATTCCAGCAAGTATTATCATCTGTAATTCCCAGCAAACAGCTGTCGATATCCTCAAAACGATCAAGAAGATCCTCCCAATGTACGGCTAGCCTTGCTCCAGCATGATGGCGCTTTACCCATCATGATTAATTAGCTATCGAAAAAGGAAAAGAATACGAGATCAACGTCATTGAGAGCCAGTAGTAGCTCTTGCAACGCCCAATTTGATTCCGTATGGTAAGCAATGACCGACATTATGGCAAGTGTGTTCGTTGATGTCCAACAATCCAATGCAAAAGAAACTACATTGCGTGATGGCAATTGCATTGTAAATGCATCCACGGTGAGTTGGTATTCCCTCCAGCGAATGATGCTAAGGGTAGTGGCGGACGGCAGCAAAGAGCAACTTTGAAATGCTTTATATGACCGTCGTATCGCAAGATTTGATATAGCGTTCCCAGGATCATTAGGCGAGACAAATCCTAACATGACATAGCGATCACATGCGTCTTGGTGGAATTCGGAATTTTGAAACTGCTTAGCTGACAATTTGGAGCGTTTCGTCTATCCATTTGGTTAATATAAATGTTACCTGAATGTCAAATATGAATTTCCTTGGCAGACATACTATTTTACTTCCTTAACTTCCTTGCCTCTGAACGATGGCCAAAGTTTTATTGTTGACCGTCGAACAAGTGAATTCCGTAACTTCCGACTTGGTTAATCCGTTTAACTTTGCAATGTGAGCTTTGCCAGCAAGTGATTCCCCATGGAGTTGGTCCCATGTTCTGATGGATGGTTAAGAACGTGATCATAAACAATACATATGATGCCTTGGAAGCTGGTCTCCTCAATTCTGCAGTGCAAATGAAATCGCCACGAAGGCAGATGTCTCGAATTATCCCTAGCAACAGGACGTTTCGAGCCCACATTCATTGAAGGCCACCAAGCATTGAAGATGATTTGTGAAGATAGGTCGCTCAAATCACTAATAATCACACGTTCATTTCTGGAAGAGATCATAAACACTGGCAATGTGGTATTTAAAGATTTTGAATCTGTCATTGTGGTTGGAATTAGAAACCTTGGTAATCTGACTTGATAGACTGCCAAAAGTAAGGTTATAGCAAAGTTGAATGCAGGTTCTTAAATATTGACTCTAGAGCTACAAACAAAAAAAGTCAGATCTGTAAGACATCGAATGCATATTTGTGAAGTTGTATACAATGACAGATTGATGAGACTGACCGTGTTAAACTCAATTTAGGAACAATGCAATGCAGTTCATTGCTGTGTAGCTCACTGAGCCCCCACAACCGTTGATGACACTGCTCAGGTGCTCATTGGTAGGAGGTGGATGCGATATCATCACGAGCATTTGTGCCCATAATGGCAGCCGATCGGTTGTTTGTGGGTCAATGGCATTCAATTGCCCATAGATTATCCAACATGCAAGACCAAAAATTGTTCACGCCCCATTGATGTTCAATTCTACGAGGTGGTAGTGATATTGTCAGGAGCGATTATGCCAGTAGCGGCGGCCGATACATTGATGATGGGTTCGCATCGTTGCACAGTGCTTTGAGTATCAATGGTGCAAGACAGAAATCGTTGACGCTCCGTTGACGCTGAATTTTAGGTGGTGGTAGTGACATCATCCGTTGCATATTTGCCCATCAAGGTGGCCGATACTATGATCTTGGGTTGATGCCATTGCATTGCCCATTCAGTATCCAAGATGCAAGACCAAAAATCATTGACGCTCAGTGCATGCCAATTTTTGGTAGGTGGTAGCGGAATAGTCAGTAGGATGTTTGCCAATAATGGCGGCCAATGCTCAGATTATGGCATAACAGTGTTGCACAGCTCTTGGATTATCCAAGATGCAGGACCAGAAACTGTTAACGTGCCGTTAACAGTCACGTTCAGGAGGTGGTAGTGATATCGTCTGTATCATCAAATGCCTATAACGGCGGCCGACACTGCGATTATGGGTTACTGCAGTTTCATTGCCCATTGATCAGGCAAGACACAAGACCAGAAATCATTGACACTATGTTGATGTTCATTGTTCAGAGGTGGTAGCGTTATCGTCACTAGCATGTTTGCCCACACAAGCGGCCAATCCTCAGATTATGGCTTAGCAGTGTTACACAGCCCTTAGATTAAGCAACATGCATGACCGAAAATCGTTCATGCTCCGTTGACACTCATTTTTGGGAGGTTGTAGCGATATCATCACCAGCATTTTTGCATGTATTGGCTGCCAATACTTTTATTGAGGATTAATGGTCGTTGCACAGCCCTTGAATTATCCACGATGCATGACAAACAATCGTTGACGCTTCGTGGAACCTGATTTGCAGGTGGTCGTGATATTGTCTCTAGCATTTTTGAAGAGAGAGGTGGCTTTTACATAGATTATGTGTCAATGGCTTTGCATAGCCATTGGATTATCCGCAATGCATGACCAACAATTGTTCACACTCTGTTGACTTTCATTTTCAGGCGGTAGCGATCTTGTATCTAGCATTTTTGCATACAGAGGTGGCCTTCACATTTGGTATGGGTTCATGTCGTTGTATAGCAATTGGATTATTGAAGACGAAAGACGAAACATTGTTGACCCTCCCTGGATGGTCATTTTTAGTTTGGGGCAACAGGAGTGTTGCTTGCTATTTGGGGTTTAAACCCAGCCAATACTATTGCTTTGAAAAGATGCGACTATGCAGCCCGTTGATTGCAGATATTGAAAGACTAATCCTCCTTGACGGTCCATTGATGCTCATCTTAACCACATCTCAACGGTCATTGTATGCTCTATAATTGGATTTAAAATTCATACAATCATTACTGACATCCAATATATCATTTCTATGTGTAATCATATGCATCCAAAAGCTTCATGGCCACTCGATTTCTGATCCACCACAATTCTTGTTCTCTGAGATATGGATGAAGTAGCCCCATCGCATTCCAGCGCTTTATGCCAGCAACTTACAGCATGTAGATTCGTTGATTATTTTTTCATTAATATAGCCCAACTTCCTCTCCTTGCCTGATCCAGCTCCATCACCTCGATTTGCATGACCTACCATAAGCAATTATCAACAGCCGGACCTTGTGCACCTTGTCTGAGTGGGGAGGTTTGCAGTGGGGCACAGGGTTGAATGCAGCATGATCGTGGCCAATCGTACTGGTTTGCATTCCATACTGACTGCTCCATCCATGACTGGTATGACATCACTGACTTAAATTTTGTTAGAAAAGGTTGTCTCAAATTCAGGTTTTGCATTCTGACATGACACTGACAGGCAAGTCGATATCAAGCTCATTGATTGCGTATGAACTGGATTTGGCATCAGCAACTGTCGCAGGGCATGTACGACCCTTGCACATGCACAGACGACTTATCATATCTCTCATTCTGGTCACAGAAATCAAGGCAAAGCTGACACGTAGCAGAATAGGTATTCAAATAGCATTTCCAAGCAATATGACGTGAAAAAAAGCAATTTGCATATCTATTTCTCCGGCGATGCACGAGCCGTCATTATTCCTTCATTTGAATCCGATTTCTATATGCTGATTAGTTTGGGAGGCAATTTGCAGGGGTAAATGCTTACCAGTTCCCCAGGCTTCATTTTCTTGATTGGTGACAAATTGGGCTATGTGTCGGGCTGGAGAGCCTCCATTCATTTGGGTGACTGTGGTTTCTCAGAACCAATCCTCATATGACTACTTCCTGGTCGAGAGGTCCCTTGAGGCATTTGCAATATTCTGCGCACGATATCAACAGTTTCCATCAACTATCCAAATGTTGTCGGGGCAGGTGCGGCTGTAAGTTAGTCCTTTTTGAGCTTAATCACTGCCGGGATCTTCAATTCAGCTATCACATACTTTTCATCCCTTTCACAGAAGTAGTCTGCGGCGTCCTCCCATCCCGGGGGTTTCAATTTGTTCCACCCCATCAGCTTCTGCCGAAATCACTTGATGTGGTGCTGAACCATTTTGGAAATAGTGCCCTTCACCCCGCCAGGTTCGTCATCTTCGCCCAGCTTGCCCCGCTATGTATCTGAATTATCGTCCTGATCATCCCCGTCCTCTTCCTTGTCAGAACTTGCAAGATCGCTCAGACCATGTCCGATAGCATTCAACATCTCATGACATCACGTTTCTGGCTTTCAGGATGTCAATCCCACATTTCCAGCATTTCGGATATCTTCCTGCTCGTGCTTAATCGCTCTATCTGCGTCTTCAACTCGCTTTCTTGCCACGGCGGATTCTCTCTCCACTTGATCATTGAGCCATTGCTCATTTTCTTCATTGCTCAGAAGGTTCGTTTCTGGTCTTTTCTCAGACGCAAGCTTCTTGTTGGATCGCAGCTGCACAATGCTGCAAGGGCTCAGACTCTAGCTGCTTCCAAGCCTCATTTGCCTTCGTTCACTTGATGACGTTGTGATGTTGAGTGTTTGGTCGACTTGCTGTATTTGCCCGCCGGATGTAGCAAAAAGTTGTTTTTCAGAGTGTTGACCATTTTATTTTGTGTTGACTGTGTTGTTGGGCAAGATGTTGGATGTTGAAAGATATGGACAATATGGAGGCAAGCTGCATCTTTTATGTCAAGGATGGTATCATATATCAACATGAACAAAGCAAAATCTGCGTTTTGACCGTCACTAAATTGGGAATAGTTATGCTAACTGTACAATAGAACCTTGTTTTTAGCGTCAGTTTCATGTAATATCCCGGGGATTTGTTGCGACAAACATCACCAGATGTCCTTTCCGCCAAAGAATTGTCTGTTTACATTTTCAAGCATGAGATTTCGGCTGTTGTTCACGTCTATATATGCCTCAAACCAAACTCACAACCTCGGACCGACATACCAAAAATCGCACCACAATTTGGCACCCCGCAAACCTGCAGCTTTACGCGGCAGTATTAATCTTGAGTAGAACGTGCAAGTTGGCAGTTACTCATTCCATCTTGGCTTGAAGATTACTCTATGATCCTCAAGACTTCCCACTTCTCTTCATTATCATCTTCCTCTCCTATTGCACCCAAGCAAATCCCGGCTACACAAACACCTCAGCCAGGTGAGACCCGATATGAATCAAGCGAAACGACGGACACTTGCTCCAATCAATCACTCCATGGCACACAAGAACACTGCAGGCACCAGGTAGACCACCGCGGTGGTGCAAATGAAGCCACCATGAAAATGACCCGGGTCGCCCATGTAAATACAGTCCATAGAAGCGGAAGAAGCAAAAACATGAAGCAGCACGCGCTTGGATGTGAGTATATCCAGATCAAGGCAGACAGTCGTCAATTTACTCCAAGACCTACAGCGGGAACACGTAGGGATCCATGTGGGCAATTGATAGCAGCCGGTCACAGGAAACCTCCTTGGTCGACCACGGCATTTGTTTGTACATTCTGGAAAATGAATCATCAGGATGTTGTCAACTCTGGGTTTGTCACGGAGAAATTTCATGATAAATGTCCCCAGGAGTGGACAAAACATGCATGAAACACCTTATAGGAGGCTGCGGCAGTGTATATGGTTGAGGTAATAGGCAAATTTCATTTTTAGAAGCAACTAATTTCGTGTAGGTTTTCAACATGTCTGCTACTATGACAAGGCAAGGAGGTCAGGTACTGCTAGAACAGTCTGACATGTGCCTCGCCTTGAATATGGCCAAACTGGCCTAAGGGGGGTGTCCACGGGCTGCAATGGCAGGAACGCAACACCTAATCACCACACCTCGCACCGAAGTATGGGAAGAGTGTAAGCGGGGAGTTGAGTATCCTGGGCATAGACAGGTGAAGACTGCGATGGAAAGAAACCCAGCTGTGCTTCGTCAAAACCACACGGATGGCTGCCATCACTGCCAAAACTCCAGCCGAAAGAATTCGCAGACACGCTGGAGGTGCAAAGGGACTGGTGCACCTTCACCCAACCGACACAGACAGCCAACACCAGAACCAACGCCACCTCGGCCCAGAACACCTCCCGAGCCATCCAGTGACAATGCTGGAGCTCCAAGTTCCCAAATCGACAATTTGCCACCCGGATATGTGGTTTCACATACTCCACTTCCTTGCACTCAATTTTTCAATCTTGATGCATATGCCCAGTATAGCCAGCACCATACAGATTTTAATCCGGATATGCTGACTGATGAAGGAATATCCACAGTTTAGTTGACTATCAGCTGTATGGTAATGCAGCTAACATCCATCGTGTCGACCAGAGTAGCCTATTCAGCGAACTTGCAAGTGAAGACAAGCATTGATCGAAAAGAACGGGATTTTTGAGTGTATTATTATCTACAATTAGAGGACACTATGAAGTATATTTTAAAGAATATATTTATATGGATTATTAAAGAACAATTTCATCGTAAAGGTGAAGGTACATGAAGACAATTGAAAGGCTGCCAAAACCCCATTAATGATATCCTGTGCCAATTCAAATCATTGCATATTGTGGATACACCAGTGGCAAAATGAGCATCAACAGAGCGTCAGCGTTTTTTGGACTTGTAAGTCAGGTATTTAATCAGTGACTTTGTCACTCTGCAGCATAATGATATAATTTGCCACCTTTATTGGCAAAAACAGTAGCTACAACCTTGCTACTATCTCCTAAATATGAGTGTCAATGGAGCGTCAACGATTTCCGGTCTTCTAAGTCAGGTAATCACGAACTGATTTGGGAGTAGTAGTACATAATGAATATAATGGCGGCCTTTATAGGCAAAAGAGAAAGCGACACGCTCCATGCGGCAGTCTGAAATCAAGCATCAACGGAGAGTCAACAATTTTTGTTCTTATAAGTCAGGTAATCAAGAAGTGATTTCGTAGTGGTCATACATAATGATATAACTTGTTGTCTTTATAGGCAAAGAAAGATGCAGCACGCACCATGCCCCATCTTCAGAATGAGCATCAACGGCGCGTCAACAATGCGTGGGCATGCATCTTGGGCATTCTATGTGGCGCTTGATCGTACAGATCTATAAACATGGCATTGGCACCCTTTATAGGCCGATAAGATAGATATATTCCCGCGACAGCCTCCTGGACTGTATTGACTGGTTTCAATGACAAAGCAGCAACTAGGTGCGCATGGGTGTGTTCCCCAACAAAAGCGGTCAAAACATCGTATATAGGCAATAACAGCAACATTGCGCTTTGATTACGCATGATGCAAGGCCAAAAATCATGGACTCTGCATTGACGCTCATATGTTGAAGATAGTATTGATGTCTGCACTCGTGTTTTTGACAATGAACGCGGCGAATTAATTGATTATGCATCAAATCGACCAATCCTGTTTTCAAGTACCCGACTTACTACCCCATATATCGTTGACGCTTCATTGACGCTCATTTTCAGAATGGGGCAGAGTGCCAGTTGCGTTCTCTTTTGCCTATAATGGTGGCCATTACTTCGTTTATGAATGTGGGCAACCAATCGCCACTCAGATCACCCAAAATGCATGACCAACAATTGTTGACGCTCCCTTGACGCTCATTTTCAGGAATGGGAAGGGAGCGTGACTCTCTTTGTTTCGGTTATAGAGGCAGCCAATACAGTCAAAACAGATAATGCAGTACTGATGTCAATATGTTGCGATTATCAGTAGGATATCTGAAGGCGACCATGAATAGACAAACCTGAAATGCAGAACTGGAGATTGGAACTGATGGGTCTAGCCAAACCGACCAAAATCTGTGGGTTGATGGGTACGGGTCCGGGTTTGGCCTGCCAGGAAGCAGCTGTTCGGGTTGTTGGACCGATCTGGAACTGAACCGAACAGCTCGTCCAGTCCGAACCCGGACCACTGGCAGGTTACCTGGACCTGTTGGTCACAGTAGATGTTGAATTGTGGTATTGATTCTCATACAATGAAGTTTTGGGCTGTTCAGGCATAACGATGGGGGATGACATCATTATGCCATCATGAAAATGAACTTCATCGGAGCGTCAATGGAGCATCAATAATTTTTAACCTTTTAACTCAGGTAATTAAATAGTCATCTGGTTGTGCTTAGGCATCACGGATTGATGGCAGCGTTTATAGGTAAAAGAGAAAGGAACACGGTTATTGCCTCATTCTGATAATGAGCATCAATGGAGCGTCAATGATTTTTGGCGTTTCATTTTGCGTCATCTAAATGGCTATTGGTTGCAGACATCTATAGACGACATATTAGTCACCGTTATTGGCAAATACAACACCGGCAAGCTCACTGCACCATCCTCAAATTGAGCCTCAATGGAGCCTCAACAATTTTTGGTCTTGCATCTTTGGTAATCTAAGTGTCGCTTTGTAACAATAATGCATATGCAATGTAGTGGCGGCCATTTCAGCCAAAAGAGTGCACAATAGCTTCGTTACCCCATCTTGAAAATGAGAGTCAATGGAGAGTCACCAATTTTTGGTCTTGTATATTGGGTAATCAAGGCATTGCATGGATATCTGACCTCATAACAGAAATATTGGCTGCCTATGTACTCCAAAATAGAACACACAAAATGCAAAACATTGATTGCAAAATGATCGATACCTCAGACTCCAAAGAATTCAAATCGTGATTACTGGATGTTGAATGAGCGATTTTGATCGCATACTATTATCAAACAGCACCAGCAAGTGCATTATATAAATCTACAGACAGACCTGCAGGCCAATCCGCTGACAACTGGCCTAATGCGGACAGGTTCGGAGATTTCCATTGTACTGTACCCGAATAGACAGTTTGGGTGGGTTGACGACCAGGACTGCCAATTTGGCGACCATTTGATTCCAACCAGGACCCGGACCCAAAGTGACGGTCAGCAACTGTTCCTGATAGTACGCAGGGCTCAGCGGCGTTGGTTGCAGCAGAAGAGGCGCTTGATGGACAGACTTGAATGACTGCTACCATCTCACCGTGACCTGGACGGAGTGACCGGACAGCTGGGCCTGGCTCATTCATTGGTGAACTGTTAATGACAAGGCCTGCTGGATATTTTCTTCCACCACTTTCAGCATTTGCCTTGATTCCTTTGAATAACATAGATGGAGCAGATCATAGATAACCCAAGAGAACAAATGAGAAGTGAACTAGAAGAGCACAGTTCGGAAGGTCGACGACTGATACACTACAACTGTACCGCCAAAGTACGAGATAATGTCCCAAACACAATAGATATCTGTCATACAGAAAGCAACTCTATCGAGGAAAAGAGCTATTGTCGAAAACATGAGAGTTCCACTTACAACTTCCAATATGCCCATCTCACAGATGGTTTGAGATTGATGACAATCGATCATTGACTATGGTGACATATACAAAGTTATGTCGAATACTACCCTATCAAATATGCTTACTTCCGATGTCAATCTATGAGACTTGCAATTCAATGCCGAGAGGCTGTTATACATACCAGTCGTCTTGCTGTACTGAGCCCAATCCCAACTACTATTCAACAGACCAAATCAATTGCCATGTGGCAGAGATTACAATGCCATATCTGTTGCAAAGTTATATTACCAAGAATACTATCTGAGTATGATCTCAACTCAAATTGGGCAATCCCCAGCTACCCTTCTCCAATGTCAATTGACAACTGCAAATTGACTTCACAAATTCAGCCATTCCAGTCGATGTTCCCAATGAAGCCATATGAGATTAGTTGCCGGTGGAGCAATGACTTTCGAAGAGGGGGATGACTGTACTGGAATCTCAAACAACCCTGAACCCAAACAATTACCGTCCGGGAAGCAGAGGAATGAAGCACTTTAAGATCCATTCACCGATTGCGAACCATAGCAGTGCCAACTGCACCGGAACATGAATCTAGTAGTGGACTCAGAGAATGATAAGAAGCACAGGGAGTTAATTGATGGCAAGCACGCCTTCAGATACATTGATTACTGGACTTGGAGAATGAAGATCAGCGCATGGAGTTAGATGTTGACAAACACACCTACAGATGAATCAACACAGAGACAGGGTGGAGTGCCAGTGAGCACACCCCGCGATCTAACATGATACGTTCACCTAACATATCACGCATGTCCAGCTGTCTTGTAAATGCACGCGAGGAATGACCAGTCGAATGAGTCTCATCCATTCCGACTGCGATACCTAACAGCGGTGACATCAGTACCGAATAAGTCCCGAAGGAGATCGAAAATGACCCCCAAGAATCTCAAGTATTGTACGGAATGGCATCACAAGTGACAGTCAAGATAACTACCAACAGGTGATCACGGATATCTCACAGGGATGGATATTGTTACAAAAGGACTTCATATGGAGATCAAATGAGAGAATTACCGGCAGCCCAGCTGGCCAAAGCCACAGATGGAGATGTTGTCCGAATCATATATCGAAGGATCACGAAGCTATCTTTAACTCAGAAATCTCCAAAGCCATCTTCCATATGTCTTTCGAGGAGAAGCGGACCACCAAGACCCCAAAATCTGCATATGCACTGTCTAAAGCGGCTTTCCAAAAGCAAAAGCATGCTCCTATCATGGTGAGTATGACCACCTACTCTGAAGCTGACATATTAGACATGGATCAATGACATACCGCCCATGCCTGATGCATTTGGCACATTCTACCTCCCACAATGGGCACAACTGAGTCACATATGAGAACTGACGATGAAGATGATGCCAGAAGTGCAAGATCACATCGTTGGGCACTGTCACGATGAGACGATAATGCAATGAGGTTGACATTGTGCATATTCGGATGCCTCGGACAATAGAAATTCAACAGACATAACCACTTATGACAAGGCATAGCCGTTGCAACGACCTCAAAATTGAGCGAATTGGGACGGCTCATATTAACGTAAGTCGAAAGGCAGAGCGACAGCGGGTTGTCACTGGACAGATGGCAATGTGAATGGACAACTGAAGCCAGATAGTCTGCAGACAATGCAAATGCCGAATTGAATTACGTGTCAAATCACAGAGATTACACTACCAATCCTGAATCACCAATGATTCCGAATATCAATTCGGAGATCTATGTTACACTGCTAGCGAGCCACAATGCCAATTGACAATCGATATGATGAAGTCATCAATTGAGCAATGAATTTTCACAAATGGAGATTGCTGTGTCAGATCAGGCAAGTTGGACCAACCAGTCAATAACCCATCTGCAGGCAGTCGACAGAGACAGACAGTGACAAGTCTACCAAGATGTCGACCAAGAGTCTACTATAGCCCGCAATTGAGAGCGCAACCATGAAGTCGACTAGATGATCAACTAAGGAGATTTCGAACAACAATTATCATGTCACACAGCATCTAAGAGTCAATGCCACTCACGAATGACTGCCAGCATCAAGTGATATTCTACATGGCACGTGGAAGCACTGCACAGAGCTCAGACAGTGCAGGCATGCTTGAACTTGCTAAGAATAACCATCTTTGGAGAACCTCACTTGTAAAATATCAGCAAATGAGACGAGACTACACACTTAACGTTTATGACTGATGGGTACGAGCTAAAATTGCATGACCGGATGGCAGGTCGGATGCTGAATGAATGTCGGAGTGGAGATACAGAGGAATTAAGGTCCGAGACTCATGAGCAGTGGAAATGGGTCCATAGAGTTTTGGAACTCAGGACTGGAGGAAAGTTATCAATTGGAAGTTTCTTTGTTCTATTTTTTCGCTTCTGTTCTGTTCTGTTCCCCATGCATCATTACTTCTTTGGATCTCGGCCCGGTGAGAATGGTGTTAGCACGGGTTTTACCACCTGCCACAGGAGGAGGAGTTTCCCAGTATGCAAGGTCCACGTAAAGGTCACCCAGAGCTTGACAGATCCGTTGTGGGATCTAGAGGTTCATTCAATTACGTACGTTGGATAATTGATTCATTGCTTGTGTCTCTTTGCATCTCTTCCCATTTCCATACTACTTCACTTCCTTCAATCTCAGCCCAGAACACATGCTGTCCGCATGGTGTTTTACCAGGACTGGATGTCAGCGATGTGTAAGTGCAGTGTCGCCGTGTGCTGGATTCACCGAAAGGCTACTGTACAGTGTCAATTGGTAGCAAGACATGGGAGTTTGTATGAGTAAATACGCAGATTGATGGTTTAATCCTTTTCTTTGTTTGTCTCTTGTATGGTTTATGCAGCCCAGGAGGTCTACATCTGAAGAGAGGGATAACGTCATGGGGACACATACTCTAGCGCTCAGTCATGGCCATTCTATATAGTCGTCTTGCCATGAGCTTTAAATCACTAGAAATAATCCTACCTATACATCTAGGTCTACAATCACTCGCATCCACATTTGTAACGGTATTCTTGTAACTACCATATGCGTACCTATGAGGCTGAATGCAGGCATATGTGCTCTTTCATTACCATGCACAATACCAATTTATCAAAGTTAACATGGCTGTTTTGTCAACATATTATAGAGCTATTATCTACAATTATATATTATATAATGTATTGTTGTTAGTGAACTTAATTAGTAAGTTCAATTTTAACATTTTATGGCTGAGGGTAGAAGAGTTAATATTTTCTTCCGATGGAAATGCCTTTCAAATTATAACTATGTCTGCAAGATGTAAAATGATTTAAAAGCCAGATGAAAATCAACCGGACACTCAAGTGTACCTCATGGATTCTTCTAAGTTTTTTCCAATACTCCCTGACTACCCTGACTTTGAGCTATATTCATTCTGTTGCCACAATACTATTCTTACATACAACTCAAAATATCTGCAGTTGTAGAGGTACATTCAAGATTAGACAAAATATAACTTCTACACTAATGAAATTATAATGTACTTCATATCTGTCTATAGTTCTGCAGATGTGGTTAAACTTGGTGGGCTGTATTTTCACCGCAGTTAATCTTACAGTCTCAGAACGGCTAAGAACCAATTTCTTCTTCAATTATACTTATCTTTGTTGGAAATTTGTATTGTACAAGGTATCAGTTACGATATCATAATAAACTATATAATCCTGATTTAAGTCTATTTCATATAGACATATGGTAGATTCCATAGTATATAGTACATATATACAATGAGACAAGAATTCATAGACAGCATTTAGTGGACTTAGAAATGCCATATTGAGGCTGTAATTTTGCAAACTTGGAGGCTAAGATGCTTCAGTCTGTCAATATATGTATAAATAATCAATCTGACTACCAATTGTGTTTACTTACAATCTGAGAATTATCTAGAGATAGTAATTTAGTAGATTAAGAGATATACCTGGAGGGTGTCATGCTATAAACTTCAAAGCTGTGATTTAGTAAAGATGGAGATAAACTTGGAGATCACAATTAGACATGTATAAAGATATAGTTGGAGGCAGTGACTAAGAAGATTTGGGGGCCGCTTTAAAGGATATAATTCATATTGTCATGTACATAGTGATCATGTAAAGGTTAGAGTAGATCTTGAAGACAGTGATTAAAGAAGTTTGGATACATACATGAAAGCCATCAAGGTTCACACCCAAAGATAAATGTGGATGCTATAATTGTGCGGTTGGAAATGCAATTGGATGATGTTGTCAGGTGTAGTTGGGCCAGTATGTTAACAGGGGTGACATGGAGATGCTGAGTATATAGGTAATTGAAGTAGAGACAGTTGGTTAGAAGGAGGATACAAGGATATATAAAACACTAGAAATTGACTAAGTTCGAATTGAGTAACTGTACAAAGCGGACCATATTAAGGTATGCCACGAAATAGGAGACTGGAACCAGAAGTCAGTCAATCACAGGTGAATACAGTAATTCGAAATAGCTTATCAATATATCATTAGAGGACAGCGAGAATAACCTAACTTTGGATTGTTCAGTGACACATGAGATGTTGGCAACAAATAAAGTGATAGGACATAGAGATAAGAGGGGATTTGGGGAAATAAACATGAGAAACTAAAACTTACAGCATTCTTTAACCACAGCCAACATACTCGAAATAATATATTAGATACAACAATGAATGCAGTAGGGAACAAAATAATTAACAGGGATTGTACACCTTGAATAGTATGTAGTACTACATATTTTCCACATCCCCTCATAGTCTCACATATTGTGTTTGTTACCATCATCTACTATGCAAATACGGTGTCATATCAAGTGATCCCATCCCACGGTATCCCAGAATATCAATAACATCAGGTAATTCAAAGTACAGCATCTGCTCAGGATCAATTGTCTAACTTTCCTGATCTGACTTACTTTGTTTTCAAAGATGTGAGGTAATCATGAAATATAGCAAACTTCTGATATATCTTTGAAACAGAACATATGGTTTGCATTTCGGTTCAGATCACATTATTATTCTGATTGTATAACTTCAGATTCATTGGTTTATTTGATCACATCCATACGTACCACCTTGAAGTTTTTATTCAATCCAGCAAAATTGATGTCACCATGTACATTACTGAAGTTACTCAATTGTTGTCTTCAAGTCATGGTCTATGTTCACTTCATCATTATCTAAATTTGGATTTCTGACGTGTCACAAGGTTGCAAGTAATGAGGAGGAATTCAACATCGTGTGCTAGCAAGAGTTATGAGAACTGGATGGCATTGGAGGACACTGTGAGGGTGAGAAAGTGATGCATAGTAGTGGCAGGATAATGTATGGTAATAAAGAAGTGGCTTGAAGTGTTATGATGTTGACTGAGGTGGTATGGTTGTGTTCATATGAGTGTTATTGATGATGTGTAAAATCATGAATGGGGATTCTGATGGTACATGAGGGGATGAGAAATGATTTGAGGACAGTGGACACTCTGAGCATAAAGGGAGGTTGTTGCATATTGCGGAATTTCTGTTTCATCTGTCTTGACTCATGTTCTTGAATAACAAAGCAATAGAGGACATTGGAGAATCACCTCGATCCTCTTTGCCTCGTTTCTCAATATGCAGTTGAAGTTTGAACTTATACCACTGCATATTATTCTTACCAATATCACCTTCATGTGACCCCACACCATTACAATTTCTCAGTTGAGACACTGATGAACACTAAGTGTATCTTCAAATATAGTTGGTTACAGTCTCCAATTGCATCTGTATGTTTTCCTTAGAGTGGCTTCCCACCAGTAAAACTATTCTTTTGCACCATGATCTTCAAGAAGTATGTTAAAGTTGCCAGATAAGAATTGTACAATGGTCAAATCTCTGAGTGGATCCAATCTATCCAGTGGCCTGTAGATCCACCTGGAATTAATCATTACAAAACTGCAACTGCATGAGGAAGCTGGTTTTCATTTCACAGGCACAGTCAAATGCTTGTGACAAACTTGGAAGTACCATGCAATACAGATGACAAGTTTGGGAGTATCTGGGAATATATACTTTATACACAAAAGCACATCAAATTGCTCTAGAGCAGTGGTTGAAAAACGATATACTCATTTGATATGTAGGCAGTGTACTGGGAAATCATATTTACTACAAAATGTTAAATAATTTTAACACGCAGGTAGTCAGTTTGAATTCTCATCACTCAATGTCTTCCGCTCTGGTTCTATCTGCAAATGGTCTATTGCAACTGATTGAAACGAGTGCTCAAGTGCACTTAGTGATGCTTTCAACATAATACAACAGAAGAAAATTGAATAAGATGCAATCAGGACTCGAAAATGATACATGAATACTATAATCAAGCGAGTTTGGAGATACATTTGATAAGATCACTTTGAGGATGCATTCCAGTAAGTATGTAAATACAAATAGATGTCATGATCAAGCAAGTTCAGGAATACACTGAGAGGTGATGACAGAGTAAATTTCAAGATAATCATCAAGGCTATAATCAAGCTATGGCAGGGACATACATGCAGGGTGCAAAGGAGTGAACTGGAATATATGCCCAGAGGCTAATGTTGAACAAATGTAGGAATATACTTGGAGGTCAGTATCAAGTATGTGTGGTGAAGTACATGGAGGCAAGGATGAAGTGCACTTACAGATGTACTAGGAGACCACGATTGAGTAACTTTGTGAATCCACTGGGAGGTAATCATCAAGTAAGTTTTGGGATGTACATTATAGATTGCATTGAAACTATGATGAAAGTGTATTGGAAGGTGATATTCTGAAGGTAATCAATTGTGATGGATATACATTGCAAGTAGACTGTGATTCAAAGTTAACTTGCAATTATTAGAATGTGACAAAAATAGACTTTATCTTTATTCTTTTGAAGATATGGGGGAGGTTGAGATGGAGGTGATTAATGAGCAGAGAGTTATGACAGGTTACCTAATTGTCGTAGGAATATATAGAGAATGGATTTGAGTTGAGGACAGTTGATCTTGAATGGATACTGTACATATTTTTACCTTCTGATTATCACATGAGAAGGTAGTAGAGGATATATTAACTTCTTCCTGTTCCAATTTAATAGTACTACTGTGGATGATAGAAAGAGAGGTGAATATGAACTATAGGGAGAACATGAGGAGATGGGGAAAGGAAGGAGTACAGTGTAGTTGATAATATTCAGTACCTTTCAGATTGCGAATTGTAACAGTTAACCTAGATATTGAATCTGCTGTATTGGTATTTCTAAATGACCTAGGCAGATGAAACTTCATAAGTTAAAGTATCCTATAATCATTTTCCCAATCTCGGTCAATTTCTTCAATTATTGCTATCTCTCATTTACACCTTCAAACTGACCTGAAAATCAACCCTTATGCAATATTTCGCCACCTTACAATTTCATAATCTAGAGCTATTCCTAAATACTGTATCTTGTCAAAATCAACTAAATCCTCTTGACAGTTTGCATTGTCATGAATATTGATTTATTTCAGATTATGACGATTGCCCTTTACATCTCTATTCTGAATCAAAAATCTCCAGATTACCCATCGGCAGATCAACTCCCATCTGATGAGTCACCTGCAGATCAGCCACCTTCGGATCAACCACATGCAGATCAATGACCTTCTGTTTTACCACTTACATATCGACCACCTTGAGATCAATGACATCCAGATTAACCCCCTCCAGGTTAATAACTCTCAGATCGACTACTACCAAGTTAACTATCTTCAGACTGAACATATTCATATTCACAACCTCCAGATTGACTACTTCCTGATTAACCACCTCCCAATTGACCACCTCCAGATTGCACACATTCAGATTAACCACCTCTAGATTAACCTTAGTGTGTGAGAAGTTTACATATTACTTCAGAACTATCTTACCATTTGATAATGTGAAAGTTAATTTGTAAGTTCACTGGGTCATATCCCCTACATCAGCAAAATGTAAATCGGTCCAGATGACACACATAACCTTCCCAGACACTCAGGTTGACCTCACCAGTGCTCCTAAGTCATTCCAGATGCTCCCAGGCCCCCCTGGAGCTGGGCAAAGTGCTCTCAGACTCTGCATGAGCATTCCCCGGTGTCTCTGAAAGTACCTGCAGTTCCAGAGGTGCATTCCAAAAACTACATTATTTGACGTACAGGATAGGTAATTGTTGGGTCAGCTGAGACCTCTGCGCAAGTCCATGGGAAACTTCGAGAGCAGCTGAGACATCTGCGTATCTCTGCTGATGACTATATACTTGGTGCTGTCTTCTCCCAGCTGAGGTTCCTAGGGTTCCATATTACAAGCCATGTTGTGTATCATATTGTTCATTGTCACAATCACACGATTCACTGCATTCTAATATGGCATTTATTAATTATCTGATTCTCTCTATATATATAGATACAGTCAATCTGGCTGCAGATGGTAAACAAGTGCAATCTGGAGAGCACCCGGTGATGCTGTTGCGGAGCACACTGAGATGCACATGGATGCTGTGATCGAGTGAGTTTGGATGTGAACTGTGAGCCAAAGATCAGGTGAACTCAGAGATGCTATTCGAGGTAGCAGTCATCGAAACATTGGGTTGCACTTGCAGGAAGTGACCGAGTGAGTTTGCAGATACACTTGGAGACAGTGATCAAGTCAGTTTGGAGATACACTGGAGGCCACCATTGAGCAACCTTGGAGGCTATAACGATATGACTATGGAGATACACCTTGAGGCTGTGATCATGTGAATTTGGAGATGCACCTGGAGGCAGTGATTGAGCTAGTGTGGAGATGCACTGGAGGCTATGATCATGCAACATTGTAGGCTGTGATTGAACGACATTAGGCATACACTTGGAGGCTACTGTTGTGTGAATTAAGAGATTCAGTTGATAGGCGTGATTGCGCGAGTATGGAGATACACTGAGAGGCCATGATCATACGAACGGGGAGACAGTGATGGAGCAAATGTGGACATTCACTTGGAGGCCAACATTGTGTGAACACAGAGATGGATTTTGGTTCAGCAATTGAGCGAAATTGGTGGTGATCTTGAAGGTGGTCATTCTGGAGGTAGTTGATCAGGAGGTGGTTGATAAGAAGGCTTTCAATCTGGAAGTGGTTGATCTGGAGGTGGTTGATCTGGAGGTGGTTGATCTGGAGGTGGTTGATCTGGAGGTGATTGGTCTGGATGTGGTTGATCTGGAGGTGATTGATCTGGATGTGGTTGATCTGGAGGTGATTGATCTGGATGTGGTTGATCTGGCGGTGATTGATGTGGATGTGGTCGATCTTGAAGTGGTCGATCTGGACTTGGTTGATCTGGACATGGTCGATCTGGACATTGTCAATCTGGGTGTTGTCGATGTGGACTTCGTCGATATGAGTGGGGTCAATCTGGATGTGGTTGATGTGCACATGGTTGATCTGGACGTGGTTGAGCTGGACATGGTTGAGCTGGACATGTGTGATCTGGACCTGATCAAGCTCAACATGGTCAATCTGGACATGTTCACACCGAAGACAGCAGATCAGGGGGGTGGCGCAATGGAAGCTTGGACTCTAATTATTGGTTAACTTGTAATCATGGGATTTTAGAGAGTTCAGTAAAACAACGTCTGCCGAGAGATGAGTGATGAGTGATGAATGATGAGTGACGAGAGACAGAAGCCAGAGACTGTCGATCTTGGGCTGATGCTGTATGCTGTGTATGCTGTACTTGGTGTTAACTAATGATCATGGCCCGGCCAGATAGGGAGGGATGACTTAGCTTTGTGTTCTCTGGTCATGGTAGAGTTAATGACAGAAGAGAGAAAGATAAGAGGAGATGTGGAAATCATCATGAGAACCTGGGACTTCAGAGAACTTGGTGTGCCAGTCGATATACCATTCCCAATATGGCTGGTATAGCTCCTGATTCGGTGCCTTAGAACACTGACATGAGGTCTTCTACTCCCAATACAACAAGCTGTAATGCTGATTTCTCAAATCCGCTGGTATCCTCCATATTGTTACCATCCTCATCCTCCATCTCTCTTTGTTGTTCACAACTCTAACATGATCACAGAATCCAAAGTTAAGTCATCCCACTAAATCTCTTCATACTATGATCATGGGTTAACACTGTATTGGTAATACACCATCTAGAGCATACACTGAGTACAATATACACTGACTACGGCATCCACACATGGTTGGCTCTCTTCAGTTCATTTGCACGTTTAGGTGTTGACCCCTGAATATAGCTTGAATTGCCGGTGTGGCTCACTACAGATTGACTGCCAGTAGTCAGCTGTCCAGGTGAGCTAAAGATGGATGTGAACTTGTCACATTCCCCCAGTTGGGAGTTAACTAACTGATGGATACAGTCTTAGCACCCAGCCCACCTCTGATCGACCACCACCAGATTGACGACTTATGAGTACTCCTCCAAACAAGTTTGATTAACGCCTCCACATATATCTCAAAACTCGCTCAATTATGGAGTTGGAGTACATCCCCAAACCTTCATGATCATGGCCTTCAAGTGTATGTCCAAGCTTGGTTGATTATGGTGTCCAAGTGTGCAAAATCATGAACTCCAAGCGCATCGCACAAATAGCTCTATTACGGACTTGGAGTCCAACCTTACGTGCACTCAATCGCAACCTCCTAGTGTATCGCTGAGTTCACTCGATCATCAACATAATGTGCACCTCCAATTGCTCTCAACCACCGCCTGCAGCCAGTCCAGATAGACCGTGTGAAGATTGATGGCTATATAGATACATAGACATATAGATGACAATATAAACCGAATGCATAGGTTGTAAAAATCTTCTACCGATGAGTAGTATCTAATAGTTGTAACTATGAGTCGCATGGGCACCTGCAGCGCTCCCAATGAAGACAGCGAGAGTTGCAGACTACACTACAGTGATTCGAGGTGCTTCCAGGTTTCTTGCACGTGCCCCCAGGCTTGGTGCTGATGCTCCCTGGCATGTCACCGTCACTCGCCAACTTGTCACTGGCACACTGCAGTGCTCCCGTTGTTGTTACCAGACCACCTGTGCCATTGCAGAGTTGTCACCACCTCTCCCCGGTGCGCCTGACGTCTGCTGCATAATTCAACTCAACTCTAGGATTTGACCACCCTGGGATTGTAACGGGCGGGGTCGGGCGCAGGTGATATGGATGTTGCGGAACTGAACTCGAAGTGCGTATCGAGAGAACAAGAATCAGAATATCTTTCAAAGTCGTACTACTGCTTGCTATACAAGAGAACGA
>Ga0307515_10002399_pt1 | contig 40877 bp, 42 predicted proteins | sample 17_EM_MG_FD_194513 | JGI IMG/M metagenome (GOLD analysis project Ga0307515, IMG submission 194513) | Populus trichocarpa ectomycorrhiza microbial communities from riparian zone in the Pacific Northwest, United States - 17_EM | ecosystem: Host-associated > Plants > Roots > Unclassified | place... | reverse complement strand
ACATACTATTGCTTGCTTAGTAATATTATGAAACTTTTGGTTTATATATCTTCATGACAAATCATAATGAAACTAACCATATTTGGAATACCTCCAGCTATAATCAACAAATAACTGAATATCTTTATAAATATTTCCCATTTGAGTTATTTTGCTTTTGATTTGTCATTTCGAAATAGTAATGTCAAGTTTCATGTCATGACTCAGCAAAGTATTCTATGTTCATTACATTTTTCAAAAATAAAAGTAGCTGACTTTAATCAATTAAGAATTGTATCCAACTAGGCTATACCCATTTTGGAACACTATACCAAGTTTGAAAATCCCGTCATATTGTGGATGCAATATCACTGAGTATGATTTGTATAACTGGACCCGACAAAATTGACTAAATGCGAACTTGACTTTCAAAAACCTTCAAAATGCTCAGAATGCTCAGAATACCTTTTCCACTTTTTGCTGATGAATTAAGTACCTCAGTTTTACTCAAATAGCAATTAAATCCATACAACAAATGCACAAAGTAAAGAGCTGAATTATCTTTGCATTTCTAATCTATATTATATGCATATACTTGTATGCCACTGTTTAACAACTGCCAAACATAATAATTTTTATACAGATATAGTGTTTTGATTACTTTCATCAAAAATGGGACCGAGATTTAAAAGTTGAACTTGTTCAACATATTGCATTTGTCAATGACTTGATGATTGGAGAGGAACATGAATAATTCTTTTCGAGAAATCTGTTTTTATAATATCGTATGAAGTACAGATTGTCATTATAGTAGCTAAATATTATAAAATCTACTGGCAGTAATTATATGTAATGTAGCTGTAGATTATACTAACACCAGCTAATGGTACCGAATTGTATATTCACAGGAATATTTATACACGAAATCTTTTACTAAATATGAAGGCATAATTCAGATTATATCTGGGAATTCGATAATTCACACTTATTCTATCTTTGTTTCAGTTCGTGCAACTTACTAGTCTCTGACTTTCTACCAGCAATATTCATTATAAAACCTAGTGTACAATTAGAAAGAACCTAATGCAATACTGTAATGCGGTAAGATTGTAAAGCAATACAGATTACAGTTAAAAATGCTGGCTGAACAGAAGCTGCATGTGTAGTTAATATACCCGCAACTAATAGTTTATTACTGGATATGCAACACAGCAATCAGCTACTGCTGCAAACATACAGATCAATACTAATAACATTGGCATACAACTCGCCTTGAAGATAACTTTATGTTCAGTTAGCAACTATATCTATTCTATTCTCATAAAGAGGTATGTATGGGGATATGTGTTCTTTTACTGTTTAGATTTCTAAAGTATTCTGTTGTATCTTACTGGTGAAATTATAAGATTTAACTTTATCAGATATATCTTATAAGAGTTGTCTGGAAATGGGTCAGATTTTTACAATCCATAGAGGGATAAATGATGTCAGGTCAAATGAGAGAAGTTTAAATGCTGAATGTTAAATTGTGAATCTGATGTTAAAATCTAAACTATCACTTTATTTCATATATTGCTTTATTATAAGTCAAAGTGTCAAGTCAAAGGCAATTTATGACAGACAGTCATATTTATGGCCAGTAATAAGATATCAATATTCTAATCCAGATAAATGTCAGGTACAATTGGTAGTCCAGGTGTTGTTACAGGTTCTGGAGATATCTAATGAGAAACTGAATGATATGAGAATTACATAGGTCAAGAATCAGATACAGATGGATGGAGTAGACAGGAAATTTATGTTGATGAAAAAGGCATCTCCAAAGAGAATGGCCCAAATATCCTCCAAAACAAAGTGATATAGACTGCTGAACAATTGACCGGTCACTAAGCAGGCAGATCGACCCAAGTTGCCAATGTGACATCTACCCCAGTTTATCAGAATTGTAGGATACACTCATTATCCACAATTGTCTTGATTTCCAGTCATGTACAGAATGAACCATTACAACAATAGAAAGACTGTCAACAATCAATCTGCCCACTCCATCCAAAAACCACAAGGATATACTCCAGCAAGACAAGTACAGGGCATTCCATCTACGAGTCTATCTGGGGCACCGAGATTGTATTGAAGCTACATATCAAGAGCAACTATGAAGTTGATCACATAGTTCCCAAGCAGAATTTACTAGCCATTACCAAGTCAAGACACATTGATAAGTCAATGGTAAATACCATTAACTACTAGTTGCATAATATATTCTATAAAGTACTATACAAAGACTGATTACAGTGCAAGTATAAATAAAGTTAACTTGTAATGCTGTCTTACAAATGCCAATATATCCGGTGTTGGTAAATGGAAGTTAGCAATGGCAAATATATATTATTGAAGAATATAATTGAGTAGAAATAATGTCAACTATAGAGACTTTAGTACTTGAATCAAGTTTTACAAAAACTATTTGCTCTGAAAGGAAAGGTATCTGTAAGCATTGTCAGCGAAATGTAGATTGAGATGTCAAGATATGAAGAAAGGCATCAGGTTGGGATATTTCTATATTGCAGTAAGCTTTCTCTCTTCTTCAAAACTCAAACTCATACAGATCATATTGACTTGGATATCATATATAGAAGTCTCAGCCAGTGATGAACCTTGCATGGCCCAGATGGTGATGTCTTGTATAGCTGGGGACAGTAATGTCTCATATGGCCGGAGATGGTAATGTCCCGTAGGGCCGGAGACAGTGATGTCTTGTATGGCAAGTGAGAGTTCTGTCTTGTATGCCCTCAGATAGTGATATCTCATATGGCCAGAGATGGTGAAGTCTGAGATGGCTGGAGATAACTGTGACCTCTGGCACAGGCTGATGGCATTCAGCTGTAGTTGCACTTCGATGTATTGATTGGCGTGGTGGCCTTCTTAAACAGAATGTAATCAATCTTCTCTAGCATCACTATTTGAACAGATTATGAGCCCGGCACCCACTACTATTTTCACCTCACAATTATAAAGAAAGAGCCTCAAAACATGCTAACCCACTCGCAAACATCCCTGCTTATCAGCCCCAACACCGTTTCAATCTATCACTCTCCATCACCACCTTTAGAACCTCCACTCTCAACATGCCAAATGAAAAATCCAAGACTAATCATGGCATTGTCCCAAAACTGTCAGAGGAAAACAACAGTGTCTGGATGGATAATATTCACCAAGTTCATATCGCGAAGAAAACCTACAATAACGTCAACAACATTCAACTCCTCTCTGTCGGCAACGGCATTCCCTTAAGTCCTCAGCAAGATACATGGCTGGACCTAGCCAATAAAGTGATAGCACTGATATAACTCAAATGCTGGTACGAACTTCTACCACTCATCAATGATATCGTTCATCTCATAGAGATGTGGGAAGCAGTCATGAACTGACTCAACAATCCATCAATGAATCTCGGCAGCAACCGATTCATGCTGACGTTCACCACCTCTCGACCATCACCATACATTAAGCTGAGGCAGCGTTTTACCAAAGTAAACACGTTTTGCAAAAGCTGATCAGCACCACTGACCATATCACTGATGATACCATGAATACACAAATCTTCAGTCCCCTACCTATATCATACGAAACGACCATCGAAATCCTTGGACACCAGAGCCATGCCCCCTCGATCCAGGACTGGATGGATGTAATCCGAGACTAGGCCGAGTGAACAACCATAACCAATAAACCGGAGATGCATCCAGCGAAGTGGCTCTGTACTGATGTGGCAGAGATTGTGGCTGTGGCCATGGCGGACAAGGTGGTGGACAAGGAGGCGGATGAAGAACTGGACACCAGATGCGCAAATGCAAATATGGCAAAATGGACAATCATTCCACCAAAGCTTGCAGAAAGAGGCTGCTCTCGAAAAATAACTCAAACAATGGCGATACAAACACCTCCAGGAATGATGAGCAAACATGCCAGCACTGCGGTCACCCTGGACACTTCATGGCCAACTGCATCTACTTTAAACATGCCTGGGATCAAGATAATATAGTCCATAATGGCACTGCATCAATTGCCACAGCTGGAGATCTTGACCTAATCTGACTGGCTGACAATGCAGCCTCACTCACTGCAGCCTCCGTTCCAGCTGCAGGGGTTATCGATTCTGCAGCATCTCACTATATGTCCAATGGCTGCACCTGATTAAACTTGATATAGAAACTTTGTCAGCCAATTGTCTTTGAGCTTGGAGATGATACCATAGTTACAGCAAGTCAGCATGGACTCGTTAACATCTCACAGGAGTACGATGTCAATGCACTCTACAGACCTACGTTCTTGCTCTCCCATCTGTCCATCGATCGATTAGACTCAGCGGGATACAGATTCGCATTTGGATGTGACCAGTGTTCCGTTTCAGCTCCATCAAGTACCATAACTGTCAATCGGCTCACTGATCCCTGCATCAGATCTCCCACAACTACACTCAAGTCGACATTACCAAGTATATCTATGAAGTCCACTTTAAGTAGGGGAAAGAGGATGTGAGAAAGAGCACCATCAAATGCACATACCACTGTACGATCAATATTGCACTTCACTGAGCCTACTACATGCTCTCTACACCGTGCCTCTCCAAGTGCAGCCAGCACCATACCGAAATCTCCACCTGCCTCCGAATTTCCAAAGGCTACTTGGAAGCCACTCACAATCTCAGAATCACCACTGTCACATTGTCATGCAGCCAACATTCATCCTACTGCCCAACCATCTCTCATTCATGAGTACACGAAAGACGCCTCAATGTTCATCGTAAGCATCCAGGCCAAGCACAAGCAGAAAATCATCAAAGTCATGACCAAGGGCACTACAAAGCCATTTGGATCTATGCATTCGGATGTAGGTGGACTGTTCTCCATGCCCACCTAGGCCTGCAATCGCTACAATATCCTAGTCATTGACGATTACACATTTGACACCTCTGTTTGGGTCCTCCCATAGAAGAAGTTGAAAACATGCACCTCAGCCTACCTAACACTACAGGCCTGAGTTGATTCCATGGGACAGGGAGTGACACAATTTTGGTGCAATAATTCCTGCTGGGAATACAACAACATCACCTTCTGGCTGGTGCTTACTGCTCATGGTACAACATACCAATCATGCCCTCCTGATGCTCACCGTCAGAATGGGGTTGCCGAACGGATCATCCATACCATCTCTGAGAAAGCACGATCTATGATGATTGACTCCCAGGCGCTACATGTTCTCTGGGTAAAAGCAGTCAATCAGGCAGTCTACCTCCGCCAGCGAACTCCAAATGTTGGCCTAACAACCAGTGATGACCACAACCACTATGAAGCACTGTATCCAACTCCGTACCAGATGCTGCATGCATATGGCAAGCCCTCTTGCAACAATGATGGCAACAAGATCTCGTATCAACCTCCTCACCACCACCTTGGGGGATTCACCTACTCTGTTTGTCGACTTTGCTCCAAGCTGCAACGCCATAGAAGATTCAGCCCAAGATCCAAGCGAAATATGTAGGTCCATTCTGCACACGATTCACATACACTTTGGAGGGTATCGCAACCGGCATTAGAAGTAGCAATATCGCAGTCTCATGTCATTTTCGACACCAAGCAAAATGCCCATACCTCATGGCTACATGGAGACCAAACAGCCATCTTTGAGCTACTAGATGAGATGGAATATGTTAAGGAAACTGAAACAGGTGGAGGTTGACTTGTCCATGACCAGGCAGGAACCAGTTGTAAACATGAAGCCCCATAAGTGGTGATTATTACTTTACTGATGATGATACAGACCACAATCTGCCCGACATTGACGACAGTCAAAGTCTCCCTGCAAGTACAGGTGTGAGTTCACATCCTCCTGACAAGGAGGATGCACCACCAGTGTCCAGGAATTATATTGTCCACAATTGACTTCACGGCTGTGAAAATAACTAAGCTAGACGCATGCTGGCCACGACTAAAAATTCGTGTCAACCACAAACACACAGGAATTGTATCCCAAGAAGTCAGGTTCTGATCTCCGCAAATTCACTGAGCATCATCGGAATGGCTCTCGCATTGACATCCAATAACATCTATTCATTCGCAAACGCAGAGCGCATGGACAGCCCACAATGATATGACTGGAAACAAGCAATGTAAAACAAATACATATTGCTCCTGCTCAAGAACTCATTCAGATAGATCAACTCCCAAGAAGCAATGTAATTGCACGACAAGCCAATTAGCTCCAAATGGGTCTACAAGACGGAGCACAATCCTGATGGCACCATATGATACATTGCACACCAAGTAATTAAGAGCTATGAACAAATGGACTTCAGAGACAGATATGCCACCATCAGAAAACTCACCCTGTTTTGGCATCTGATCTCCTGAGTCGGACATCATGGCTGGAACATTTTGCATTTGGACACGGTCACCTCATTGCGCAATGCTGTGGTTGATGACGATGATATCTATACCACCGTGCCCGAAGGCAGGGTGGAAGGCCTCAACACCCCTGCGATCATTTTTTGACTAATTAACACACTTACTGGGCTCAAACCAGCACCATGGCTTTGGCACAACAATATTAACACCTTCTTACTCTCTCTTGAGTTCACAGAATCCATGGCTGACCCCAATCACCATCTCCGCAGCGATGGTTTTCTGGTGCTTTTGTATGTTGACGATATCACCATATTGTACCCAGATGATACAACCAAAGCTGCAGTAGAAGTTAACACCAGGCTCTCAGAAATGTACGAAATCATCAATCCCAACCATCCACACGAATTTCTCACCATTGAAATCCACTGTGGGCAAAATGGTACCAACACTGGCATAGGTCTTGGCCTGAAGGCCTGCATTGCCACAATGTTCAAATGATTCAATATACAGAATGCTCACCATGTATCAACTCCAGGGGAACGTAATGTGAAGCTAGATCTGGCTGAGGATCAGAGGAGAAAGAACTAAACAATATCAAAGGCCGCCAGGCAATATCAGTTCATTGATGTTGGTGGCACTTGCAACTTCGCCTGATATCCGGTTCCCAGTCACTGCACATGTGCCCATACAGTTCCCATGGTATCACCAGCCATCTCACCGCTGCCAATATAGTTCTCCAATATCATGAATTCACTGCCAACTTTCAACTAAATTTTAGCAGCTGCGGCAGCACTACCATCAATGATCTACTCACTGGCTACGTGGACTCGGATTGGGCCAATGTTAGTACCAACCACTGATCCCTAGGTAGTGACAACTTGCATCTCCGCACTGGAGCTGTCTCGTGGCGACCACTAAAGCAAGATCTCACAACCATTTCTGCCTTCAAAGTTGAATACATCACGTTTCACGAAGACTCCCATGACGTGCAGAAGCTACTCCAGCTCTTCCGGGTACTATGCAGCACAGATGCATCTCAGCTCGTGATCAATCACGACAATCAGGGTGCACTTAGTCATATCACACTTGGGATCATTAATGCTCCCTCAAAGCATATTGATGTTTGCTATTACAATAGTCTAGATCTCCTTGCCCACCAGATAGTTCACAAATCGTACATACATACAAACGAGAATGTAGCAAATAGACTAACAAGGGCTTCACAAGAGTCAAGCATTAGAAATTCACATAGGCGATCGGGCGATGGTAATTAGGTTTGATTCATGGTTTGATTTCAGTTTGTTTCACTGTTCTCTTGGGCATGCAGATTTCTTTGGATGTTTCTGTATGGATGGCCATCCTCATGCTACGGTAGTACTTGTTTCCTGCTCAGTCTTGCAGGTTTTGACCGAGGCCACTATGGGAATCACTTTGCTTCATCTTTTTCATTTGTTTCTGGCTCTCTGGTGTATTGAAAGAGGGGGAGTATTCCATATACTGGGTTCAGCCGGAGATGAGCCATATATGGCCAGAGACTGTGATATCTTGTATGGCCAGAAATGTTGATGTCTTGGATGGGGGAAAACTGTGATGACTCCTATGGCCAGAGACTACTGAGGACCCTGATATGGGCTGATGGCATTCTGCTGTACTTGCACTTTCATATATATATTCTCCTTGTGGCCCTCTTAGATAGAATACAATCAAGCATCTCTAGCATCACTATTTAAACCTTGGGTTTTGTCAATTTCCCACTAGTAGTGAAGTTTTTCTATATACTGAATGACTCAGAAGGTTACTTTGCACTTGATAATTGGGAGTAACACTTAATGGTTGGTATAATTGCATATAAAGGATGATTATTTCATTTCTTGTTTCTGTTTCCTTTTTATCTCATATAGTTTCATTGGCAAATCAGAAGTTTTACAGCCTGAGCAGAGGGAAAATGGAATCGGTCAGTGTAACTTGTTGCTGGGTGCACTACCAGGTATACAGTTATCAATACCAGAACACACCTCTGTACTGACAAAGTTAAAATTAAATTACTCCTTTAGATCGCTTCAATCATCATTTGCTAGAGTATCTGTTCGATTTTGATATCGTGGTACTAATGCACATACCTAGATGGAATGTTGAGTTGTACTTATCTGGTATATCGAGTTTGAATCTATAGACATCAACACATCAAGCTGTATCTCAATAAGTATGTCAATGACAATAGTTATAAAATGATTATAATAACAGGTTATCCACTATATTTGTATTGGTGTAACTATTCAATATATAATATGAAATTTCATGATTTGGTGTTTTAATGCCATTCATAATGCTGATATATACTGAGGATTGCCAACAGTGGGTCTGTTAGTAAGAAAGTATGGATTTTGTTAAACACTTTGATGTTTACGATTGGAATCTAAATTCAATCCTACGATACTGTAACTAGTTACTGAATTTCTGTATCATCCACAGCTTCATACATTTTCTCTTGTTGTAATTGTTATGAACATATGCCACAATACATATGCAACAACAGTACCCAGAGTTAACTTTAGACGAACCAATATGGTCACATCATCAATTCCCTTGCTGTAATTTGTTATATTACAATCTCTTTTGTAATTAAAATAAGGAGAGAAAACTGGAAATAATCCTTGTAGGAGGCTTTTATGAAAGTATAAATCGTCATATATAGAGTTTGTGTAAGATAATATCCAAGGTAATACCAGCTGATTGATAACTATGTTTGGGTATGCAAACCACTATGTCCACTTTGATGCATCAGTCTTAGATTTGTTATGTTCTTTCTTGATTGTACTGTGACTTGCCGCATCATTCAACTGTTGTATTGTCCTTGTGGGCCAGTTATAACAGATTGTGAATTATACTACATTAATTAGCAGCCGTTAATTGAAAGTATTTGTATTGCTGAATTCGTTGTAAAGGCAAATATGTGTGCATATGGCCATTTACTACAAGACTTGATATGCAGGAGATGACAATTGCTGATGAGAATTTAAGTGATTACATGTGTAGACATATAAGTCAAATTGAAGCAAATATTTCAGATTTGGAGTAAGCCAACAACATACAATGGGGGGTTACCCACTCTTAGACCTGTCACAGGCAGCTGTGCAATCTAATTTTCCTCCCATTCAGGTGCAAACCACTTATATACCATTTCCCAACAAAAGATTTGAATAGAAATGAACCAAGAATGAAACAATGCATTAACAGTTTGATATATGCAATTGTATGAATCCAAACGCCCTACACATAAACAATGGTACTCAGTGGGACAATTTGGCAAAACCAGCATGTAGGAAAACTCCACCTCAAGTGGCAGATTGTGAGAACAAATGCCAATGACATTTGAACAGGGGTGAAATCCAAAGCAGAGAAGAAGAGATGTGGAGAGAACATCGTAGTTGAAAATATCCAAATTGACCATGTCTCCATATCTTGACTTGCTAACCCATGCTTTATAACAATCATTTTGATAGCTTATATAACTGTGTAGGTCATTATCTGAATTCTCACAGTGAGCAAGCTTACAATGCAGAATAGGCATTAATGGGATGTTCCACTTCAAAAATTCTTCACAGCCATTGATAATAATGAAATATATGTCATCTGATTATGTAGTTGGATCTGATTTGTTAATATTTGACACATTAGTTGCTTGAGAGATGATTGTACTTTTACACTCGATGCATACCTATTCTATCCAAGCTTATTGCAGTGATTACTGAAACTCTATTCAGTATATCTTACTGTTGGTGTGTTATCTGTTATTGATATTGACTGATAAATGCATAGCGATTTGATAATGACATTTGGTTGTGAAATTTAGTGACCATCTTATCGACATTCTGATTGCAATCTAATATGGAATCTTTCCAGGGAATGTTAGTTGATGTTATTTCTAGTCTTTGTGTGGATCTTTTTACTGAGTCTTTGTAGACTGCCCTCCACTGAGCATTGAACTTATCAGGAGTACTATATAATATAAATAAAACTATATCTTGATATTTCAAAATTTGCTAACTCATCAATATCTTCGGTGTCATATTAGATATCTATTGCCATTTCGATGGGAAGCAGTGTTACTGGAATCTCAAAATTAGTTTGATGGTTTCTTTGGGACTTGATATATGATCAGGTTTGACTTTTGATTGGTTTGCTAATATTGACATTTGGTGTCATATCCCCAACCTCAACATTAGGTATTACACTCTGCTGTGCTCGACCTTTTGTATCATAGTAATTAATTTCAACCTCAGCCTCAGGCCGCAGTTTCCCAACCACAATGTTCCGTACCAATGACTATTAATCATGATTTGTAGTATCATAACATCGACCATGACCATAGACTACAGTTTTCTGACCTCCACTGGTTTTGGAATTGTCAATAGTTATCAAAACTCAATTACAGATAGTATAGCCCTAACCTTGATTTCTGATATCATAGCCTACTGATTATGACATTTGTGGTTATGTTGATTTGTTTCTGTAATTGATCTCAGGTGCCATGGTCTCCCAATTTCAATCTTCAGCATCCATGTTATAGTTGGAAATTGACTTGTCTCTTGACAAGAATTGGAGCCTCTGCATATACACCATTATCAATAGATACCTCTATTTGCAACTTATTATTGCTTATTGCTCTCTACCAGAACCCTGACACCATTCAATTAATCATCATATTGGCTACACAGAGCTGCTTCCATAGTAATATTTATACTTGCATTTTATTCATCAGCTCAGTTTGTCTTCCTGTTATTTCCAGTGGAAATGTTGTTGTTGAAGTTATCATTTGTTTGCAAGTGGAATAGCAGGTGTTGTTGAAATGGAAATTCTAAATAAACTGGTTTACTCTTAATTTTTGAGCATTTTAACATCTCGCATTCAGATGAACATGTTGAGTCATCTTAAACCATCTATGCAGACTATTCCCATATACCCATTTTGAATCTTATCCTGGTGAACTCAGTGCAGTCACTCTCGAAATGTCGATGCCATTAACAACAGGCTGTGTGCTCTACAGCACTCCATTGCTGATCATTTTATAACATAATGCTTTCTTGTAGAGATTGTTTCAATTCCAATAAAGTCATCTCTCTTGAAAAGATCTTGATACAACAGATACCTTTGTCTCATATTGCTTTGTATAATATCAAATTGCATGGGTAGCTGTGTAACTGAAGCTCGTTTTTGTTAAAGCCACACTGCTGATATATGATACATCAGGGTAACTCGACCTGATTCTTGATAAAGTCATACTGCTGATATATAATATATCTGTATATCTGCACATATGCACTTGATTGCACTTGGTACATTGTCATCAAAAGTACAGGGTTTCAATGGCAGAGTTTAACATAGCCTCAAATATTATTCAAAGGCTGTGGGCTTATTTTTATCTATCACCAATCTATCTTTGGCATTTGCAGTCCTCACTTCTGCTGCCTATATTCAATTGCTTGGCAATTGATTTTTGAATTCTCCTAACAGTCGTGGAGCAATATTTCTGTACTTGTATGATGTGGTGATAGTATATTATCTGTCTAAGTGAGTGATCTCATATCGTCCAGCCGAACCACTGAATGGTGAGGATACCCATGATCTCATTTCTGGCCTGTGTATCCCGTATTGCTGCACCTTATCTTAACACTTCCATTCTTTCCACAGTATATCTGTCCTAAACAGTTCCAGATACTGCTCGAGAGAAAGATCAAACCTACTTGAAAATGACTCGCCAATGTTAGCCCTTCCTTCTCTGTTTAACCTTCGCGTCTCCCGATGTGAGTTGCGTTTTCTAGTCATCAATCGTTTGCTTTGCTTGTTGGACATTGATGGGTGCTTTCCAGGTGATTTCATTGTAGCCTTCCCATACGATCTGATACTTGTAGCAGCCTGTGATGGCTGGTGCTTCCTGAAGCTAGGTAATCACTTCCACGACAAATGAACACTGATAAGTGTCATCTTTCTCTCATGCTGTTTGGACTGGAGGAGGTGGTGGGTTTTCTCGCGGTCGATCTGCAGTGTACTTCTTGAGTCTGCTGACATTTACTGTCTCATGCATCATCATATCTGCCGGTAATTCCAATTCAACAGCATTTGGCCCATTGAACTTAATGATCACATAAGGTTCAGCAGATGGACACTGCAGCATCCGCTATGAAGGGTCCTGGATCGCATAAGTTATCTGCAGATATTTAGAAATCATCATCACAAAGCCTCTGACATCGATGGTTCATGGCCTGCGAATCAGGTTTGCTCCTGGCATTTGGCCGTGTTGTGCCTTTCAGATGTTGTCCTGGGCATCTAGCAACGTGGCCTGCAATCTTTCGACAAAGACTGTGTATTCCAGGCGCTCGATTCCATCATACTGCGGTTGGACCACCATGATGTCCAATGCAACTGATTGCGTGTGTCCTAGGTCCAGTTCGAATGGGCTGCGAAGGGCAGATGAGTGCATAGACACCTCACCTGCCTATTCTGGAATTGCAGGCCTGGTGTCCCTTCCTGGTCCGGATGGTGAGTGGTGGAAGCCTGTAGATACCAGTTGACCGGCATATTCGAGATCTCTGACAGCCCAGCTATTTGTGGCTGACATGCTGTTGCCATCGGCAGCTTAGTCAACATCCTCTTACTTGCATCTGCCAAGAAATCCGATGTGGAAAACATGTCTCTGTCGCTAATGAAATCTCGAGGGACACTATGCAGTCTTATGATGGCCTCCATGAATAACTGTGCAAACTCTGCAGCGTGAATGGTCTTAGTGTAGGGCATGCAATGGGCTCATTTGGAGAAGTGGTCCAGGAAGGTCACAATGCAGTCGTTTCCTCTCTAAGATATGGGCTCTTCAGTAATGAAATCTACCCCCATGCACTCCCAGCAGCCTTGTGCAACTAGTAGTGGTTGTTGCAAGCTCACTGCATTCCCAGCCTGTTGATTTACTTGTATGCGTGTGTCACTGCATTTTATGTATTCTTGCATTACTTTTCACATCCCTGGCCAGAAGAAGTGCTGTCTCATGGCCATACATGTTTTTGCTGCTTCGAAATGGCCTCCCACTGCGGCATTATGTGCTACTTTGAGAGATCTGAATCTTAGGGGCGTCAGAATGTAGAGCTGAGCCAGCTCGTCCTTGTGTCTTGCAGGGTCCTGTTTCTGAAGGTCTAGGTGGAACAGGCCAACAGCGAGGGAGCAACAGTGGCTGCGAGCCCATGCCATCCATAGTATCGCTGGAGTGGACACCTTCGGTGCGTGTTGCTGGCCTTCCTTGCAGAGTATTGGTTGTCCTACATCATTACTCCAGCTGTCATCCTTCGTTTCAGTGGCGACTTCGCATAACCACACCGTCAAGTCCTGAATTATGAGCTGTGTCATTTGCCGCTGGGAGACTTCGCAGCATTCCCGCCAAAAGTCAGATCATCCCAGCAGTGCATGAGCCGGTTGGGTCTTTGTCTGTGGGATGTGCCAGATGACCTAGATATAATTTTGTAAGGGTGTTAAGTACTCCTTGTGGGATGCCATGAGTTGAGGTCGTGTCAGCATGTGCAATAGAAAGGCGTTCTCTGTATGGCCAGTGAAATATCTGAATGAATGGAGGTAGTGGTGCTAGTTCACGAGTGAGTCCCGAAGTGGTAGAAGTTCTTGATTGTATGTCGGGTATCGTGTCTCTGCACTGTTAAACCTCCAGCTCCAGAGGCAATGACTCTGGTTTCTCTATCTTGTTGCATCTGTGATAGTACTGCTCTGACTGCATACTTACTGCCATCAGAATGCAGTATGTATTCGCCCCCATCCTCCGTTAGCGGGCGCAAGGGAGCCATTCAGGTGTTATCTGTTAACGTTGGCAATGTTTCCTCCTCTACTCCACACTGAGTATATCATACAGTTCCACTGTCCCCCATTCGTGGCTCTCCTCATCAGCCTCCCAACTTGACCTGTGATCCAATCTGCACGTATGGTATAAGGGAAACAAGACGTGGGCGTAGTGGGGAATGAACTTGTGGTAGTAGCCTGTCAGTCCATGCAAACCCCAGACATCCTTGGCATTCTGAGGTCGAGGCCATTTAGCTACTGCCTCCATCTTTGTCTCCACTGTGTTTAATCCTTCTTGGTTGATCTGGAAACCCCAAACTGAATTTCATTTTGGAAGCATTTGCATTTGGATTGTTCTGGCTTCAAGCAAGCTGTCTGTGTCAGTTGGAGCTCCGCTAGCACATCGTCCATATGTTCTCAACTTGTCTAACATTGGATCAAAACATTATCGAGGTAGAAAGCCACATATTGTCCCACCTCGGAATTACATGCAAGCAGATGGTTTATGATAAGCATCAATTCGGTAGTTGCATTTGCTTGTCCAATAGGCAGAGCCATCCACGGGTAGAGGCCGTGCGTTGTTCAATAGGCCGTCTTCTCTCGATCTCCTGCACACATCCTAATTTGGTAATACCCTGAAATTGAATCAATCTTTGAGCAGTATGATTTTCCACCTAATGGTTACAGCAGTTCCTTGATATGGGGTAATGGGTATCTATTGTATTTGGTGATGTGGTTAACAGTGCAGTAGTCTATACACATTGTCAAGCCTCCAGAGTCATTTGGTATGAATCATACTGGTGAACAGTAATAGCTGCTACTTGCACGTATCCATCCATTCCCAAGTCGTTTTGCTAATTGACATTGCAGTTCTGCATCTTTCTCAGCCAATACTCAGTAAGGGAGTTGGTACAGAGCCTCCTCATCACCTTTGGGTGAGAATTCAATCCGTGGTTGTGGTTAACTTTGTGTTGTTTCGCACGACTGTCAGGCACATACACCACGATTCTGACAACCTTGAATCAATTCTTGAAATTCATCCAGCAACTCCTGGAGCTCAGGTGTTTCTTCAGCATTGTGCCCCACACGAACCATGAATTCTTTCGCACAAGCGGGTACTTGTGAGACGAACTTTCTCCTCATCCCTAAATTCACTGCCCATGATAGGAGTGGCTTGTTGTGGCATGTCCTAATCAAGGTTATTGTCCGGCTGGAGAGCACAGAGGTCATGGATCCAGGTCTCGTTTTGACTGTCATTGCATCATACCCCACCCTGTGTTATTCCAACCAGGTTGGTGCAGTGGGCACTGCTGTGTGTTCTAGTGATATCACAAACCCCACCTTGTCCTAGGACAATATCCAATCCCTGTACGTTGTAGATCATAAACCACCCTGTGCATGTATAACCATCATCTCCAAGCCTTAGTTTCTCGCACACATGCTGTTGCATTTCAGTACCATCATCTACCTATCATTGGCTGTTTCAATGATCATCCAGCCATCATCTCTCTCCTCCAACACCACACCCTTCTCTCTTAACTTATATAATGTTGCTCTTCTCACATGATTATCTCATGCTCCATCATCGTTGACTGTCTTGGCTGCTAAACTACAATATGTTTCATCTCCCTTCTTGAATCGGAGCTTCCCATCAAAACGCAGAAGGCCTAAGCTATCATTATCACAGATTCTGAGATGAAGGTAATGAGTAACTGTTTCCATTGTAGAAGACAGAGTAAATATTATTGTATTAGGGAGTCGATTTCGGGCTGATCGCTTGCATCACTATTTCCCAAGCCTGAATCATCCGAATCATCATTATCATAGCTTGCACAATCAGATCATATCCACCCCACAGGTACCTTGGCATTGTAATTATCTCCTCCCGAGGTCTGTGCTAAATGGAGGCTGAATTGACTTCCACCACCTCTGCCTCCATAGCCGCCATTCTGGCAACCGCCATGGTAACCTGTGCTCTTCTTATCCATCTCTGTCTCTTACATCTCTGTGCCTATGTTCGCAGTCACTTTTTTCTCTTTCCATACAGCCAAGACATTATCCATTTTTATGTGTGAGTGGGCGTGGCGGTCCACAACTCCACACGCCGAACAGGCCCAGTTGTTGCACCCTCTGCCGCCGTCCTCTCCATGTTTGCCTTCCATTCTTTAGGATGTCCGTTGCATTGGTTGGTTGTTGAAGTTTTGCATGGTATCCGCTTGAGAGACATGCTCTATAACGTCGTTGAGCAACTCTGTAGGCTGACTTTGCTATTTCTCAATCAGAGACTTGGATGCTTCTGGGTTGCGCCCAAGTTGCAACTGGTATGAGTCGCAACAGAGTTTGTCAGTGAGTGGTGAATGGGGTTCCAGCTAGTGTCCGAGTACTCTGAAACATTCATTGAAAGTGGAAACACACTCATGATCATTGATTCATAGTGACTCCTTATCCTGTGTTGATCTGGTCACAGCATCAGGAGGGATCAACGCCTTGTTGACTGCTGTTGGGAAGTGTTCCCTCGCTACGACTGCACTCATGTGCACCGGAAACCAGTGGTTCACCCAATGTGCCTTATTTTCTCAAATCTGAAAAATTGCCATGGTGGACCAACCATTTGTTAACGGAATTACAATCCTGGCTCTCAAGCCCAATTCCTAGGCACGAGGTTCAAAATGGTGGTGGAGGGATGATTGGAAAGAGGTGACAGCATCTAGGGTTCTCGTACCATCGTAAGTGGCCAATCCGGTCATGCTGACGTTGACTTTGCAGTTGCTAGAGTTAGTTTGGCAAGTGCTGCTGGGTGCCGAGTTAGCCTTCATTTCAATTATGGCCTCGTTTGTAGCATTGTGTTCAATCATGGCTGACTCCTTCTGTTCACTGATCATATCGCTCTCAACGTCAGTGGTTGCCAACACTGACATGCTTTGTTCGAAGTCATGTTAATCGGTACCCTGTTTGGCTTGAATCGACTTACCGAGCGAGTTCTTCAAGGCGATCTCTCATTTCAGCTTCACCATCTCCTTCAGGGTGGCAGCGTCAACCAGGAGTGGCACTGCATCATCGGTCATATCATCGGAGGCTTGTTGAACCACACTGTTGCACTCCACGTATTGCCCCATGAAGGCCAGCACCTTGTCATCCAGAAGCTTCTGTAAATGATCAAGTTCATCAGTGCCTGCATCCTCTTCCCGATCGGCATTCTCACACCTTTGTATTAGATCTTGGTCTTCTTCACAGTTGTTATCTCCGATGGAATGCGACCGCTTGGTGCCCTCATCTGGGATGTCCTCCTGCGCTGTATTCTGCGAGGGATTGATTAACTCTTCCGGGTGGGCTCGGTCATCATTGGTCCGCTGATGGGGACCCTCAACCCCTATGGGAACCAATCAGGGAAGATGACACTAGCCTGGGGTGCTCTCAGCATACGCGACACTTTCACGCTATTATCTGTTCGGCTGCCAGTGAAATCACCGCAGGATGCAGCAGGCTTCATGTTTCAAGTTATGGTGTTTCAATGGGCCGAAATTCTTCTTTTTCAATGTCACAATGTCATCCGTGCTTAGTATCAATACTGTTTCTCCGAAGAAATTGGGGTCAGGCACTTATAAAGTGAAGGAGAAGCCAATTTGAACTTGCTGCTACCAATGTAGTGGTATGAAGTGACAATAGTCTATTCTCTGGCTAAGCGAGTGATCCCTATCCTCCGACCAATCGACTCAATTCTGTGGATACACACGATCCCCTTTCTGGGCCATGCATCCCGCAGTGTCGCACCGTATTTCCACCATACCTTTCTCTCCACATCTCCTCATAATAAACCATATAGCGCAAATCTGGTCCACTAGAAACTTGGTTCCCTGGGGGCTTGGAATTTAATGCTTGTGGCCAAGAAACAGGTCAGCTTTCGAGTGGCAAATCGAGCAGGCATTCAGCAGCCTGGCTGCCGCCTCAAGATGCTCAAGTTGGAAAATGTGGAGGATTGTATTGAGAACCACGGTCATCACTCAACCGCTATTATCAGGATCGAGGACATCCTCACCATTCTCGACTTGTTTCTGCACCTCCCTTGCACCTTTGTCTGTTTTCATTGTGTCCTCACTGATCTTCTTTAGTTGCTCCAATGTGAGCAGGGCAGATGGGCTCATGCTCTGGCGCTCCTGAAATTGATCATAATGTTAGGAATTTCACAGACAAGCAAGCATTTGGACTAATATACATGTAAGGAATATAATCAATTATATTCAATCGATTAGAAGTCCCATTTATACAAGCACTATTCTCTTGCCCACCATTCTTTTCTCTTTTCTCTTGTACACCTTCTTCAGAACCTCCCAAAGTCTGTGTATAATGCCTAGCAAGTTTCATATATCTAGCTTGAACATAGTTAGTGGGGATTAGCTTTGCTGTCTAATTACATGCTTGGCAATCTCCTTCCTTGTAGCTCTCTTCATTCCTATCAAAGATATATTCAAATTGTGTCTCAGTTCCAACTTGAACGCATTAGCAAGGCAACAGTTGTATGAAATTGGCCCATATACGGGGTCTTTCATCATTTGCCCATGTGCAAATGATTCCATATACTCTGAGTCCAATTTGTCCTCCTCCAAGATGCACATGATCATCGATACTTCAATGTACAGCTCTTTTGCACTACGATAATTGTCGACCAAATCAGCACCTCCCAGTGCCTAACATCTGTATCAGCAAAAACTAAATTTCCATCATTGAATTGATTTAGTTTATTGTACCCATAAACTCAAAAAATGAAATCAAGGTTTCCCTGAAATATGGCATTACTTTACTGTTCCAGAGTGTTGTTTGAGACTTCGCAATGCTGTTTTCAAGCGTCACAACCTGTGTACCCACTTTTGCGAATGTGACAACGAGCACATGACAAATGATTCACACTTCCTTAGCCAGTATTATAAATCGTCTCGCGGCATACAGCTACATCACCCAATTCGATTTGTCCTCGCGATGATGGTAGTAGTCGCTCCGCACGTTCAATGAAATGTGTAGTTCCTGTTCTTACAGCCCATCATGGCTTCACTTGACCAATGTTCGTTACCATGCTGAAGTGGTTCGCGCTATTTGATTTGTTGAAACAAGATTGTCAGTACCTTGCATTTCAACCATCATGTGAGGGTTATGCATCATTGCGATTATGATTCCACATGTTTGGATCAGACTTCACCAAACCATCAGTTCTAATAGATTTACTACTATTATGATATATCGACAAAACCTAGAATGAAATAGCACACAAAGTGAATCCTAAATCCGATCAATGACACCATTCCTAACTGCCAAGCGACATCGCACCCTCTACAATCGTACTTCCATTGACTAATCCTGTATTCTCAACACTGGTCATGTTGGTGATGCTGGTGATTTCGTTGCTGTTGCTGTTGCTGTTGCTGCAGGGGATGGGCTGGCTGCTGCTGGCGATAGCAGATCCACCGATAGGCAGAACAGCTTTGAATCGCATGCTAGCTTCAGTTGCAGCAACAGAGCTGCTGAGAAGATTGATAGAATTGTCGGGATGCTCTATCAGCTCCTCCGGGATGTAATCAAAGAAGTCCTCATCATAGCTGCCCTGATCGTTGTGAGGTTGTGCCATCACAGGGTCCATTCCAGTTGACTGGATCCTTTGGCGAATCATGCAGCGGATATTGTCTATGTTTTTGGCTTGAACCTCTGGCAAGGAAGAAAGATAATCCGCATAAAGACGATGAAATACATCTATGCATGCATTATTAACCACATGATTGATGTTCCTTGTATTGCACTTACGTTGTGCTCCACCTCCTGGACCAAACTGTGGGGGGACCGTAAACTTGCCTGTTTTCCAGGCTGACAGACAATGGTTGATGGCCATCACGGTGAGGGCAATGAATGTTGGGTTGATTATCTCAATGAATGATCTATCTTTCATTCGGATTTGTCGTATGCCATAGAAGTATGTCCGGTGAATACGATCAAGAATTTCAGTCGCTGCAAACGGAGACATGCACACCTGAATTGATCGTCAAGCCAATGATCAAGCAAGAAGGGAACTTTGAACTTACCACAGCAACGTTTGTGGCACATGTAAACCTGTCCTTGTCCAGTAGCCAGGCTACCATTATCCAGATTTCTGTAGGCTACTGTGTTCGAGATACATAAATAGAGTCGATTGAAGTCTTGCAGAGGTACACCATTGCTGCATGGGAGCAAGTAATCTTTGCAAGAGCCTGATGCACAATGTCAGCGATCAAAACGATGGTTGAGATGATTCATTTACCACTGAAATGTAGGCACGTACAGGGTCTGAGTTTCTCTGGGCTGGATCAATCCTGGCGATTTCCTCATACCACCAACTATGAATCTGGGGGGTCTTCACTGCATTCTTGGCTAAGAGATTCACAAACATCACATAATTGATAGCTATAGGCTTCACACATGCCATGACCATCACCGGAATGGCTGAAATGGTTGTCTGGGCTTTGTATCCTTCGCTGACCATGAGGCCTTGCATGTCGTCAACAAAGGGCTCATATCACCACAGATTTCCAGCTGTCCATTCAACCAATTGCTCACCGGCTTCGTTTGGATCCTTATTGTAGTCAATGTATACATTAGCAGGGGGATTAAAGCATTCAAACACTTGATCAGATACTATCTTGGATGCCAGTGGTGCAGGGTCATGTGCATCCTCCTCCTCTGAGACAGTGTAGACCTCCCGACACTCAGTATGTAGGGGTTGTGCCGATGCAGGGGTGAATTTAGTTGCCTCGACTTGTCGTCCAAGTGTTGATGTGCAGGAATCGTTTCATGGCTGCTTGCCCATCGTGATCCCAGATTGTAGCTGAAGAGGCTCGTCGTCTGATTCTAAATTTTCGTCTTGACAATCATTGTAATTGACGGGTATTGTGCTGTGATCGTCATCGAGATCATTCTCGTGGATAGCTCGTCTGCTTCTTCTGGATCTGGAAGGAACAGGAGGAGCAGATGGAGTGCGGTGCCTTCATGTCATGACTTTAAAAGGCGGCAAGTGATACATACGAAACAAATAAAGGAGTAACCAAAGGAACTGTGAATGAATGTAGAGTGAATGAATAAAAGTGTTGTGCAATGGAGACAAACCATTGATATCAGTAAAAGCATCGTCGTGATGTGTCTTTTTATTTTGTCGACGATTCTAGGATCATCCCTTGTTCAGCCACCCACACTTCCAACTCGTTGGATGGACAGGAACTCAGAACTAACAATGGCAGGTGACAAGCAGGCCGCAGGGTTGTTGATTGGCTTCCATTGACGAAGATTGTTATCGTGATGAGCTAAAAAGCGTTTGCATTTCTCTAATCATTCAGGCTAACTTCTGCTGGGTAATGATACCGAACTACTACAACACGATAGCCATACACAGAGTCCTATCGCTGCCACTATGCCGTTCCCAACACCAAACGTCTCAATGATTAATCCCAAAATCGTGAACTCTGAACACAGCCCTTCATGGATGAATACGAATGATGTGATAATTAATTGAACAAAACACTGAAAAGAGACCCAAATCCTCTCCAAAAAACTCCAAATTATCACCCATCCGTGCACCCTCCAAAGTGCCAGAAAAATACCCACCCGCTACACAATTCCTTGAACAATTCTCCTGCCATTGCATTCCATCCTCACAACGACAAATTTGCAGCTGGGTGGTTGCTTGTATGCTTCCTATTTGCCAAAGAGCCTGCAGCAGGAGGATTCACAATGTGATCATGCTCACATAGCCAAGCCACATCCTCATCAGCACCAACGCTTTGCTGGAAATTGGAAAAGAGACCAAGAACACGGGGTTGGATGACTTCAAGGTATCGCTGCTGGCTGACGATCCGCTTTTGAAGGTTCCGTGTAGACTTCTGGAAGCCTGTTTTTGTCGTCAGGAAGCTTGTTGAATTTGGGGGCCGTGTCTCACCATCATCATCCGATCCCTCCCCGATGTCATCGATCATATACTCAGCTGGAGGTTGGAGGATGTCATCCTGAGGAAGGTAGCTGCGGTCACCTTGTATAGGCGTCTGGGCACCAGCTTTGCCGTCTGCTTGTTGGCCACAATAAACGATGCAAGAAAGCATTGGGTTGCTTACTTTCATCGCCGCCTTGCCCCATCCGGCAGCAGTATTGTTATTGATGATTGGGGTAACATTGCGGGTGTATGGACCACCATCTCCATTACGCTCCTCCCGGTAGCCCCAAAGCTCTCGGATTTTCTGGGATCGGTCTGGCAGACTAGTGATTGAACCATTGACCGTTGAGAAAATGGTTGTATCGACGATTGATTTAACTATCGGAAGTATCAATTCATCATCTCCTGGCCGGTGCCATGTGAATTGCGGAGTATTGCTTTCACACACCCTCTTCCCAGCGAAGGCGGGATCCACATAGGCGATGGTAAAGCTAAATGGCTCAACAAGGAAATCGGCCTACACATCGCAACCCGCCTCTACTGGTGAAGACCTGTGACCCACGGTTTCTTCCTCATCGTCTTCGATATCTACACATCATCCTGAACAACAAAAGAAGCATCGGGGCGATGAAATACATACCAATGTGCATGACGTTCCTCTCCTTTGTCACAGTGTCTTTCGGCCTAATCTTCATTTGGTAAAGGCCCACCTCCGCTAACTCGTCCGGTGCTGCCTTGATTATCTGACCTGCGAGGTTTGTCTTGTCGGCCATGTACCGTGTGCAAAGCGGTCTTTTAGAGTCCAGATCACAGATTCCAGTAACCCAACGATCAATTAGGACATCCCATAGCTCGGGGCCAGCGCCTTCCTTGTTGATGCTGCTCATGGACTGGGCAATCTCCCAGACGCACTCCCTGACTTTATTATATATCTGTCGCGTTGTCAAGCCACCCGTATCCTGCCCAGTCCGGATGGTTTCTGGAGCTCATCGGCTGTCTCCAACACCAGCATTCTCGGCGCAGACGCGGACTTGTAGAGTTGGCATCTGGGTCGTATTAGCATCTGGGCTGTCTGACTTTGGCAATGAGAAGAAATCACATTACCTTAAAGGTTCTCAAGGGTGGTGGATGATTGAGTGGTGGATATCGAATGCTTCTTACTCCAAACAAGCGTCGGGAGTGTTCAATGTGTCATCAAGGGCAATGCGATGCAGTGGCGGATGTGAGAATGGTGTGTCAAAGGTTCTGGAGATTATAAGTACGGTGGGCAGGTAAGACGGATATATATATCGGCTTGGAGGGTGTCCTTCATCCAGCGACATCATCTTGGCTGCAATTCAACTATGAAACACTTTACTTTGCATCATCTAACTGCCGAGATTTGTCGACGGAATGCTCAAGTTCATCACAAAGACAACTAAAAGCATGCCCTGCAGTGATATCTCACTCGAATGTGCTTGCTCTAGTTCTTGTACCCCGGGATGATGTCGCTGGGTCTGTATCTACGGAGAATGCACAGTTCATGTAAGGTACGATCCCATACTAAAGTGACAACAATCAATCAGGCAATGGGCATAGAAGGGTCATGTGAGAGTGCAAAACAATGGCCGTGAGGAGCTCAATGCAGATGCGGTATGCTCTTCAAGATGCAAGGGATGTTGAAATTGAGAGAGGAATTAAACACTTTGCAAACAGGTGAAGGAGGAAGAGAGGAATCCTATGAGAGTAGTAGAACCCCTTTTTGGAAACAGTATATCGAGGTGCGGCTGTTTCGGAGAACCAGCCAGCTTGGAAGCTTATGAGCAGCTAAATGACCATCAAGACGCTTCTTAACGTCTTTGAGTCATTTCATTTTGCTAAGGAAACATAGATCTTCATCAATGGTGTTGTTACTGCTCGAACACATACACCTACATCGGCGCTTACAAGACTCACCTCCATCCCAACCAGGAAGAAGAGATATTATACGTATCGGGCGAACATCTGCCAGATAATGGTTTCGCGATCGAGCAGGATAGTATTCTCCTTCCATTCGTTCATGAACCACATCGCGACCCATTTTGTCACCTTTCTGGCAATGATTCCTGCGATACAGATGCCGACAGAGATATTGCGTGTATCGATCCAGAGCAACCTCCAGTTCGGACGCGTATTTATGGTACTCCACGTTTGGACAAACATCTAGCCGGCTAGCCTATCAGTAACGAGTATTTCGATATCTTTGACAATCGTATTGATCCATGGTCTCCGATATCTGGCGAGGAGGAGTATCGATTAGCACACTGGTGCGTCACGTGCAACTTTAGAAGAGCTGCTATCAACGAGCTTTTCACGAACCCTAAGATGGTTACCGTCAGCAGCTTCGCTTCATCCCACACATCATTCAAAGGGTAGAACGAAATGTCCTCTGCGATGGGAATCGACTCTTGGAATTCTGGCAAAGTATATTGCAATCGTTTGGGCAATCCAAACAACCTTAGTGACAATGATTACACACGTTTCTTTTACTGCTATCCTGTTAAATGCATTGACTTCCTCATGATACAGCCAGCATTCAGGGAACATATGTCATATGCTCCAGCAAAGGAATTCAATGATGCTGAGGAATGTATCTACTCAGAGGTAAAATCAAGCGACTGGTGGTGGCATGAACAAGTACGTGAGTTGAATTTTGTCATCGCTACGATGATTTCGACCGCTTCAATATCTCCAGCGGCCACTTGGAGCTACAATCGTCCCTTTATTTGGCAGTCCAGACCAGACACATCTTACAAACTGTTCGAGTTACAAGCAGGAATGGCAGGTATATCTGAGTTTCGGAAACATCGACTCGATCATTAGATCAAAAGCTTTGAATCTTGCAACCATCCATGTTGCGCTTCTTCCCGTTCCTCCAAAATATCACTTTAACGAACATGAGAAACCAAGCGCCGTGATGGAACGACAAATCCACAATCGTGAGGTTTCAAGGATGGTCTTCAAGCTTATTTCTCATCCTCTCAACACGCTTTTCCACACTGGACAGCTTATGCTTTGTGCGGATGGTCAGATGCGGCAATGTTATCATGTCATCTGTCCATGGACTGTTGACTACTTTGAGAACATTCAATTGCACTCAATCAAGCAGCCTCACTGCGCTGTGTGCGAAGCACCAATATCATAGTTTGGAAAACAGAATTCATCGTAGAGGTGATTGAAAGACTATCAGCCTAATTTCCAAAAGATGATAATCGCGACTTGGGGAGATGAGACGGATAGACGGGATGCATGCCAATATCTGGAAGATCGAGTGGTTGGAGACTCAGAAGGGGTCTTCTGGAATATGAAATGCATCTCTCCGACCACTATTCCTGTACCCGATATACTTCATACCGTTCATCTCGGTATGCTTAAGCATGTGATGGACTGGTTGATGTCCTTCCTCGAACAATATTCGAGGATCGACAAATTTTACCAGCTCCGGGCGATGATGCCTCCATATTCTGGCCTCGCTTGATTCAACAAGCTATATAGCGAGGTGATGCAATGGAGGGGCAAGGAGATGAAAGCACTCGGGCATGTGGTTGTTCCAGTTTTCATCGCAACTCTTTTAAACCCTTTGGCAAGCCAAAGGATTCCCTTCACAGAAGCCCTGTTGAGGGTCAAGAACTTGGTGTATTGTCACATTATGGCGTAGTACCAGTACCATACTGAGGCCACGATTGAGTACATGCAGAAATACCTGTAGGAGTTTCATCGTCAGAAGGATATTTTCAGTCGATTCCGCACCAGTAAATCTACAAAGAAGGTCTCGGAAGAATTGAAAATGCAGCGTACTTTGGTCAAACAGGAGGAATGAGAGAGTGACCCGGCTTGGAACAATCTTTCTGTGGCTGAAACGCATCGTCGTGTTGATGAAGATAAAACACAGAGAGAGTCGGCAATTGCACAACCTCTTGTCGACGAATCAGATCTCAACTTTGTGAATATCCATCTGCTGAACCACTTCTCTGACCATATCCGCCAGCTTGGAGACCTCTTAAATGTAAGCTCTGAACTCCGAGACAAAACGATGATGGATCTTGAACAAGCGTACCAACAATCGAATCGTCATGAGGCCTCCTTCCAGATTTTCCAAACGAAAGCTCAACAGGTGGTGTTTCAGTATCGAGAGCTGAATGCACATGCTGCAAAACAACATTGCGACGATGATATGCCTGCAACCACAGCATCTATCAAGCGAATGATGAAAACCCCATGACCAGAAATCACGACCCTTGATGACTTGACCGAGTGGTGTGCAATGCCAAAAGGGTAGCTACAGAATCACATTGCTTGGTGTCTCAAGAGATTTGCTGACTTCACAGACAACGTCGATCACGATCAGTATGTCAGTTGTCTCAACGATGCAAAATACATACAGTTCAATGCAGTAGCAATCCCAGTGATGTCTTTTCAATGCAACAAGCAAGCAGTTCATATGGTTCGTTGCACTGGGTCCACATGGTGGAGAAATCATGAGCCACCAAGAAATGATACAGTGCTTCTCTGGATGGGGACGAGTCCGGATAGCCATCTTGAGTCAACTGCTGGATGGATTCCTGCCCAGTTAAAGTGTGTTTTCGTCATCGAGGATGCTGAATTGAGTGTTAAAGTACTTCTTGCTCTGGTTCAGACGTTTGCAACAGGGCCAATACATCAGACTGCTGGAGTGGTAATCGTCGAGGAGAGGCATCAACGTCTGATGCAACCCTTCCACAGTGGAAGCTACCGTCGTAAGCCTCTTGCCCGCATCGGAACCACTTATATTGACCCTATCAACGCGTTCCTAGGAGCTGTACACCTGCTTCCGTTGACGCTGCAGCCAGATAGCTCGCGGGGGTGCTTGAGCAACACGATTGATTTGAATGCTTTTATTCTGTTTCACATGTAGATTATTTGACTCTATGCTTGAAGTACTCATTGCAGCAATATATAGAAATCTGATGAGTGTCTACGCTTGGTGTCTTAATTTTGTAATGGGAGTTGTGCAAGCTTTGGTATGATTAATGTCTGAAGATAGTAAACAGTTTCGAATATTCTTGAAATCAATGAAACAGTTCAAAAGACTGTCGAAACGATTATAATCTAGAGGACCAACGTGAGAGCAACCAGTGCAATAAAATAGGTTAAATGACTAAACACGTTTTTCAGATGTTGTGACAATGCGATCACATCGTTGAGCGCTTCGAGGCGTGGTGGAAGATTTCAAATATGTCACTCGGATTATTTGTGCGGAATGTGGAGAAGGATCGGTGTGAGGGGTCCATTTTCAGAAACCAATTTCACTTTTTGCTGATGTGTGTACACAGGTGGGAAGTGTTTGGGTGGCCAATGGTTGCAGTTGCCATTTGGACACACAGCAAATCACAATCTGAAACGTTGTATTAGACAACTCGGGCAGGTTGTCTGTTGCCATTCTGCCCACACACTCTCCCACATCCGTCGCTGGTCACTTGTTGCCTAACCCTCCCTTTTTCCTCTCCTCCAGACAATCACGTACACATTGCTGCCCAAACATCTCAACCCACTGTCCTCGAATCCATTTAGCTTTCTTGAACCTTGCCCATGGCCGCCAGCTTTTGAATTATGTCAAAAAATCTGACACCAGTGGCTCCCAGTTCAGCGAGCCATTGTGATACTGTGTCAAACAGTTCTGCCCCCGGATAATGTAACAATACTTTTTCTGCACAAATCTAGCCACCCATACTTTCTTCTACTTGTTGAATGAACTGTAGTTGGGCGGCTGCATCCTTATGGCACATTGCTTTAAGGATAATTTTATGTGTTTCAGGATTTTTGGGGCTTTGCCTTCTGAACCTCCTAAGTTCAACTAATGATTGCTCTCATCATCTGCCATATATTCGTCATGGCACAGCTCAGGCGATAGGAGCAAATTCACAAACCCTGCTATATCAGGTTTCCATGGCGCTGCGGGCAGCTGCAATAATGTTGTTGGGAGACTTGGCAGGGGCCTGCCAGGTGCACCAGATGAAGGTCCAGGTGTGCCACCAGGAGGTCCTGGTGGAGGAGTAGAGATGGAACATATTGGCCGAATGACTGTATTGTTCCTGGCGGTGCTGTGGGCACTTTTGGTGCACCTTCAGATGACAGCCATTGTCTTGACAACTTGGTAAGGGGGAACATTTCAGACCTGCCATAACCATCTTGGTGGAGGTAATATCCTTGCCAATGTGGCCCATAACTTGAAAATCTTTACATGGCACTGGTGCTTGTTTGGGGACTATGTGTCATGTTGAATGGAGAATGGAGGTAAAACTGAGGAGTATCTGGAAATGGCAGCTGTGAAGGAGAGTACCCATACCCCTGTGGCAGATGAAATTGATTGGTGTGCTTCCCAAATGGACTGTCTTTGTTAGTAGCAGTTCCACAAATATTATGCTATTATCCCACATTGGGTTCAGGGAGTTGTTGCCAGCCAAAGAGGCTACCTATTGGCACTATATTGGTTGCCTGTGGTGGAGATCTGTTTGTCGACATGCTAGGTGACCATGTTAATGGTACAATATCGTTGACATGAGATGTGATGTAGTATTTATTCAACTATGGTTGATTATATTGCAGGTAGCACTAACCTTCGGCATAATGAGGGCTCAGTATATCCCACCATGTGGTCATGAAGCGTGATGTTTCACAACACATTTGATCAAAGAAACCCTGCTGCGAAAATGAAATCTTATTCACACCCAACTTGCCATTCTGTGATACATGCTCCAATTGATATACTAGGATCTTGCATATAAGCTCACCTTTGTACGGTTCCATGACTGTATAGGTCATTGATGGGATATGATATGATATCTGCAGCAGTTCAACAAGAACTATATCCAGTTTGAACGTAGACACTACTACAGCTATTACACATATATTGTACGTGTACTAACTTACAGCTTCATTCAATCCGAGGCCTGTGAGTCAGCAGCAACTGTGATACCTAGGTATTGAGCTTCTTGTCTACACTGCTTTGTACTCCTGAGGATCCATACTCCAGTCCAGGGTTGTTACTGAAGCAGACATCCTACCAGCCTATCATTGCTCAATAATCATTGACCAGGCATACAGCTAGCTAGGAAACTCACCTATTCATTCCCATAATATGATCTTACCTTCATTGTCAGTTGCCCAGAGACTCAAGCATTGATGTAACTAGCAATGTCACAATGACGTAGTATATGGCCGATTGTGGCAATTGCAGCAGCGGCACTTTATGAACAGGATATATAGTAGATTCCAGGGAAGTAAATGGAAATGATCTCTGCTTACGAATTTCAGCAGAAGTTGTGAAGGATTGTTGTAAGTGATACAATATATATCCTGGTCTATAAAGAAAACTAATTGTAAGATAACTTAACTTGACACATCCCTTCCATTTTGCGAGGCGCGATGAGGCTGTATAAGTCATACACTAGCCTGAGTCATGTTGCTTTGAAACTGATATCCCCTTAAGGTCGGAATCACCCCATGAAGCAGCATTGAGATTTGTCTGATTAGATGTACACTTACCATTTCTGAATTATGATCCACACTGGTCCAGAACGCGTTCAGTGCTTTATCTGCAATACGAAATGATTTCATGAGAACTGACTGCAGGCTCGCTATCAATAATATCACCCTATAATGCTGAATGAAGAGCAATTACCTGATGCAGTTTTACCACCTGCAGGCTGGGATCTACCCAAACCATCTTGGTGTGAGTTCAGTAAGTGTTCCTGAATGGCAATTGATGAGCTAGTCAACAAACCATCTACCCATACGCTGCATTCCAGGTGCACCACCACCTGAAGATATACCCGACGAAGAATCCATAGACCACTGTAAACCTGATCCAGTATGTACCCCTCATCCAAAGGAGTCAAAGGCTCAGAGGGAGGCAGTCAGAGTGGATAAGGCAAGGGGAAAGCATCTGGCAAAGCAACTGGATTGTACAATAAGCATTGCAAGTACTCAGAGCAATAGATTCCATGGCATCCATATCAGTTCACGCTTGACTTTCAATAGATATAATCTTTTAGCCTACAAATGAAAACCCGGATTGATCAACAACTGAAGCCTACACTGTACAACATCAAAATCTAATCATTCCAATCAGCAGATGCCATGCGAAAGCTCAGTGCTGCAGGTGATTCCTGGCTCGGCGATGATCTTTGGATTGATGATCATACACATATCTTCTGAGCACTATACCACAGGGATGTTTTGAAATCCATCCAGTTCCTTTTGCAACATCTCCCAATTCAGGTACACCTCAGGTTTCAGCCAGTGTGCCAGGCAGACTTGAAACGTCACCGAATGTACAGCTAGATGAATATGGGCGATTGGTGGTGGGTTACGCAGGATCATCTTCCTGCTGGAGTGACAATTATCCCACTCATATCTGCATCGGGCAAGACTCACTTCACCAATTCTTCGGGCGATCATTATCCTTGACCGCCCTATCTCACAATAGCTATTATTCGACAAGAGGTATGCTGCAAACCTCCACATTGTACCTGGATCCTCATTGGGCTGATCTCCTGTCCCCCAATCGGTGCCAAAAACAGTGAAGAGGCATGGCATTCCATGTTTGGAACTGTGCTGTCCCCACTATGAAATCTTGACATAACAGGTCGTGGCTTGAAATGGGACTTTGCTGATTGATCCCCGAGACAATGTTACCCTCTTTTAGCTGGCTGGGGCGGTGATTTTCCTGAACAAGTGATCATTGCTCCACTCTCATAAGGCTCTTGCCGGTTCCTGAAGGGGGCTGATAATGCATTGCAGTTTTCACCCACTCGATCCCTCCACGGATCAACATCATCATCCAGCGTTTCTGGAGGAATGTTATATTGATGTTCGGCACACTCTAGGTGTTCGCCCGATCCACAAAAAGTTTGGGCAATACCCTCTGTGCAATCTCTACTGGCTTTGGTAGACTGATGAATTCCCTCAGCTGCTTTTGGTTTTGATTAAGGACTTATTGCACTAGCTGCACAAATTCCTGAAAGTGAGAAATGTTAAGGATCACTTTGGCAATGGATTCACATTGGTACCACAATATCCAGCCCGCCAGCACTTCTCTAATCCATTCAATTCTCCGAAAAGGGTCAACTGGTATGGACAAGAGATCTGTGGCATGATCAGAATACTCTCAGCGGATTGCACTCCACTACTCGTCTGCTCCAATGTTGACGGGAAAAGTGTGGCAGACACAGCCTCTGATGACATGGTAATGGGAGCAGTGTGGGTATTATGTGACTTCTCTCTACTTGTTAGCCAATATAATCACTCCAATCTATCCCTCAAAGCACTAGACGTAGTGCTGAAGCAATTTCGGCAGATGAAGGGGCTTTTCAAGAACAGAAACTGTCGATATCTGCAAAGGCGAATGGGGATGATCAGTTGCCAAGGGAATGCCATCAATTAAGAGAACAAAAGATTGATCATATTCATACTGCAATGGTGGTCGTTCTGTACTGGGCTGGAAATGTTACTACAGCAAACTAAAAGAAATATCCGGTGTGCTTGAATAGAGTCTGACAAGCACCAACCAAATGGTCAAATAGTTATCGAAAGATGGCAAAAGAGCAATTGTAGTGTGAAATTCATCCTGTGACGCCTATTCAATTCAACTATTGTGATGAATTATTCCAACATCGTAAATGACAATGTTTAAATTGCATGGGCACAGAGGCAACCGGTCCCTGAAGCATATTTGCCACCAAATTTACTCAAAAGAATAATGCTGGAGAATATGAGGTTTACAGAGAAGCTGACCTGAACCCCATCAAGCCTGTGAGAGTATATATCCGTCTATCGGAGGCATCAGCTGAAGCTAAAACCTAGAGTATCACTGATACAGACTGAGTAGAGGATCAGATAGAGTGAAAAGTCAATGGTATCACTTCGAATGAGCAGATGCAGTTCAACCAGGAATTCTCCATCTGGTGTAGTGAGTTTGATGCATGTTGTAATACAATCGGCGTTAAGGAGCTTTGGGAAACCATTACGCAGTCTGTTGTACTTTTCAGATATCCAAAGATGCATCTTGTGGGCCATATATCACACACAGTTCAGCCAATGAATTCGGGCTACAATCTCACGAAAGATATTTCTGAACAGCAACATATCTGCGATATTACAGAGACATATCAATTGTCCAACAAAGTCAATTACATTCGACTGATGCTCAAGCATAATGACCTGTACACCAGTCTTCACTATATGGAGGAGGTACTGTCACATTTTGCCCTTCAAGGCTGGTACGATATCAACTCTGCAATACTTATCAACCTACTGTCTGCTACTGACAAACAGCAAACTTCATGCAGATCACAACTTCTATGCCTCCAGCATTGTCAGGACAAGCCATTTTTCTGCCATGCACCCCAACAGGTATATTATTTGAGAGAAACCCTTGTCTGCAGTGATTGCAGAAGTATCAAATTAACCTCACTCAGAGATGCATTGGTAGATTTCTGAATTCGCCACTACAGAGAGCGATTCTGCACACAAATCAAGGAGGACTGGTCCTCGGATTTGATCACAATGTACTCATTGACAGATGATTAATTACACCTCAGATTGGGCTGGAGTACCATGGCAACCATGTCGCTACCCTACTTCTGTTGAGTGTCCTGGACTGGATTGCAAGGTATGATATTCCTATGCCAACCAACAGATCATGCTTCAATCTTATAACATCTGTGTCCAATATACAGAAAGTGAAGAGAATAACCTCAACAACGCCTTCAATTGCATAGTTCCTTCGTTTCCTGTACTACACTTTAGCTGGTCTCCACCAAATCAGATCCTCCAATTTGACGAGCACCTCCCAGCCAGATATATAATATCGACCTGTTTGAAGAGGCTCAAGGAGACTCCACAATGGCTATCATGTTCTGAAGCTCAAGAATATGAGCTGGTGATTCAAATGTAGTACAAACATCCACCTAGTTGGGCTGTTTGTGTTGATTGGTTCATCCGGGTTTTCAACCAGATCAACACGATGTATATTACACCTGTTGGAGCAATTGTTGGACTGGTAAATGTCATCAGAAAGAATGCTGCATCAGCTGAAATCGATAGTATTTGGATTCTAAATAATCATATGGAGTTAGATTCCTACCGGACTGTATATTTATTAGAATACCTGAATCACAGTGTGCATGAGTGAAATAGTCTTTTGACCTGTACTGTTTAATATAGACATTATAATAATCACACCTGGAAAGTATGGCTCCAGGTTCAAGGTGCTCCGGAATAGTCTCGGGGATGTGGTCAAAAGTCCCAATACTTCCGAATACTGCACAACCTAATTGTTTGATCTTGGAACATTTTGTAGACGACTATACACTGCTGCGAATATTCTTGTGTTCTGATCCACAATTTCCGGAGTATTGAGGAGCGCCGGAGATGAATTCTCAGTGTACCTGTAATGCACATCACTTTCCATAAAGCCTATCTATCATGGAGTATCAGGGAGCCCCTCAAAAGATTGGCGTGGCTGATCAGAGTTGCTGAGTTGATCAGTTATAACTTCCAAAACATTTTACATTTTGCTGATATAAGTGAGTTGGCTGCTGCCAAAAACTTTGTAGTTTCCTGCATCCTGGGCTACAAAATTCAAAGTGTCACCATCCAAGTCTTGCAAGCTGTTGGTTCTGTGTTTCCAATGGGTTCTGCATTGGGCAGTAGCTCACTGAATGCAACCTCTTTGTTGAAAGTTTATACTTCTCAACAATGGCAATTGTTGAATCTTCCACATCTTTCATCTCAATCTGACCCCGCTTATTAACACCTCTGGTTACATTGTGCATCCTCCTCTTTTACTTTTCCAGAAAGGTATATTATGTCAGTGTGCATACAACTGCAGACAATATTTCACACTCTTGCTCCATGAGTGGTGCATTGGTGTTACTGGTACATTATCGGAGGTTATGTGAAATGGCTCTGGGGTGATTCAGGTTGTTGGGTTTTACTTGGTGTTATTGGAGTAATCAGAGATTGTGGCAAGCGATATGGCTTATACTAGATCACTGTTGATGAAATACCTTTTTGCATACGTAGGATATTTGTAAACAGAAATCATGCTGATTGCCAAACATTTATCATCATGAGTTTCACAGAACAAATTAGTTGAATAGACAGTCCACTATAGGGGGTTCAAAATATGGAAGAATTGAATCGTGTAAGTGCGTACTACACTGATATTGCCCTAACGAAACTGGCAGGAGCGAGCATTTATGAAGTAGGACCAATGTAGAAGAACCAGGTGGACAATGTCAATCAGTACTGGTAAGATACTGTGTTTACTGGAGTGGTCACCACTACAGCTGTTGTTCGAGCTCAGCTCCTGCCAGATCTGCCAGTTGAATTCAGAAATGCGGCCAATTCTTCTTGCATGGTAGAAGAGGTGATAGATTGTCAGAAGTGTCAAACAGAAAACTTGTTACACCTTGGGTGTTACAGTTATATTTCCGGGATCATATGAAATCACTCGATGATCCATATATAGATTTTTGATCCGAAATCACAAACTGTCACTCAGATTTCTATATTGGATCTACCTTCCGGATTTGTTCACCTATTTGTCATATCTCTATTACCCGAACTTTTTATGAACTGATCCAGGACAACAGTCAAGCCAAGCGCGAATACGATGTATATCAGCGTTGGATCAGTACTGGTCACAACTTCTCGATTCTCAATCGTTACTCCTTATTGGGAGGACAGCTTATTCCTGGTCGCAGACCAAATGACTATTCAGTCATGCTCCCATGGTTCATTCCTAAGGAGAGGAGGTGTCGTCAATATCAGACTACCATGGCATCTCGAGATATGCCGGGTCATATGAGAGATCAGTCATTAAGCAATAATTCATATATCGGAATCTTGGCGACCGAATGTCCTTATACGAATCAACCCTTAGTTTGACCACACTGTCTGTGTTTGGGCGAATAGGACTTGGGATTCACATGTCCCAAGTGACGCAGGATGCACTCCGCTTGATATATGGCAAAACTACTGGGTTGCAGATCACTGTATATTTGGCTCCAATAAAGTGTAGTCAAATTAAGTGTTCTGTCGTTTGCCGCGATTGTTAAACCATTACATACCCACTGTGTATATGAGAGGGCACTCTGACTGGCTCCTGGTGACACGAACCTGTTTGTTGAAAAGTGGCTTCAGATAAGCTTGTATCCAGACAAGGTATCGCGAGAAGCAATTGGGTCGCAATCCGAGCACATTACCTTGATACAGTAGTTAATACTCCCGGGAGTTTGAACTGAACTATGAATGGTAGAAGCAAAGGATGATGAGGCAGTTACGTATGTGAACTCCAATGCAGGTGTTGGCAGTCTTAGGATTATTATGGGTGTGGATCGTCCAATATATATTCAACAATACTGACATGGAGGAAGGACATCAATAACAATATCTACAACTGAGATCTATCTATGGATACCTATTGACCTTCTTGACCTCGAAGTCAAGCATGAACTTCATTCGCGTGTATTATCTATTAGTTCTGCTTTGAAGTCAACGAGGATGCATCTCCCTTGCAGTCCAGAGTTGTACATTCACTATTCAGTTCTATATCACGGATATATCTATTACCTTTTTATACTTAGTTATTCTTAGTACCTTCTTCAAGGCAAGTCATTGATCGGGAAGTGAGCAACACGATACGTTGGAATCTGAACATAGTTCGAGGACCAGCCCGATTGCGTGGTGGTTCAGAGGATACATCCATTAGGATACTCTGGAGTCGGCACTACTGCTGCTGCTGAGGCGAAGCTACTGGGCTTATTCTTATAGACAAGTCGATACTTACAGTCGTTGCGTTCTGCGACAGACGGTCCTCAAGTATAAGTGCCGGTTGCTGGGATGATATTTCAGCATCCGTTAGAAGTCCTAGAGTCATCATGATAGTCTGGTGGTTCAGAGGATAATTTTTCAGGTTCTCCTGAAGTCGTGTACATCAGCATACAGATAGCTTAGGACGGTACTCTTTAGTCCATACTACATATCGGGAACAGAGAACTGAACAGTTACCTTTGATTCTTTGGGTGTTAATCCTATTACCCATCCTGAGCGAAGCCTTATTCATCTTCTTCTTTATCAGGCCGGAACTCATTAGGGGCTGTTATAGATTAGGACCTAGGGTGAATCTCCTGGTGTTACAAAACTTAAAGGAGTCAATGGCAGCATTATGTATTACCATGGAGATCGGAAATTCTTTGCTGCTCTACGAAAACATGCAGTTAGAATCACAGCAATACAGAGGAGTATTGATATTTCCAACCCACAAGGGATTATTAACTGAAAGTAATGGCCGCCAGAAAGCCACCATGGCTACAGTGGGATGTATAACTTGTTTCTGTCATTCTATGATATCACAGGAATAAATACCAATATGGATACTGTAAATTAAGTTTAAAATAGTTCTTCACTGATGGTGGCAGAATGAACAGCTGCTGTAACCATGATCAGAGGAATACATTTACATCTCCATTGTGGGACTTCTCACTGTAGGACTGAATTCCATCAAGCTGGTCTTCATTATACACCACATAGCATATCCAAAATCTTGACTGTTGGGACATTGTACCTGTTGTTTAAGAAGAGAAAGCTGATGCAGTGAAATTATGGAACCCTAGTATATCTCATTGGGTTGTCATGGATAAGGCTCACAGGATAAGGACAAGTGTAGCCCCAATATACAAGTATTGAAAAGCTAATAGTATATTGTCCAAAATGGACTTCCATTATTGCAATGTACATATTGTATCTTATATAGTCAATCTGCAGCTGCAATACAAACAAATCTTACTGGCAATAGTATTGGTAAATGGCATCAAAGCCTGGCACTGAATTCTGTACTAGATATATAGTAAATTATGGTTAGCACTACAGCTGCTATCAATATATTTTCAATAATTGTTTCAATTTGGTGAACCATTCGATTGTGAACAGAGGTATTGTATCCAGCAATAAACTCAATGTTGGGATCAACCCAGATGCCAATCAATTCTTAGAAGGCACAGAATCTGAATTTCTTGTTCATTGTATAACAGTAACTTGAAGTCATTATATATTATCCTGAACTGGTAAAGCAGAAAAATTAACCAGGGTTATACAAACATGGAATATAATACTTAGATAGGATATCTAAAATCATACTATTACCAAGCAAGCAGATATAGATGTAAGAACATTGATAAAGTGGTACACCATGGTCAGTCACATCCTGTTTAAGATACCAAACGCCAGCCTCAATATTCCTCCTATATGTGACTGTACCCCACTCATCCCACTTACACAGATCATTAGCGCTAGACAGTTTGGGACCAATATAGCCGACGGTAGTAATAAGACACTTAGAAAGAGAATTACAGAAATGGGCTCCAAGCTAAATACAATAGCTGGCAAGAAGAAGCCTTCAGGTGATTGTTAACATTTTATTCACTATATCCTAGATGAATCGATTCATTTCTCCCTCTTCATGTATCCAGACATTTCTTCACTGAACTACTTATAGATGTCATCTTCTAGGGTTGCTGATACTGACAGACTTCATACAATTAAACAGTAGATATATGTTGTTAAATTTGCACATTCTGTTCTACTAAACATACAATGAACTTGTCTATCTGAGAAGGTTGAAGATATGCCATATGATCAAACTAAGAGCTACAATGTGGTTTGGGTCTCCAAAGTTGGCTTCCCATATAGTATTTCTTGGGAAACCATTCACAGCAAATAACAACAGGGTGAGGATGATTGTATAGGTATATGAGCTGAATATCTAGTATTTCGTAAAACAGATGAGGTCTCCTTACAGATTCTGACTTTCTGCTACTCACATTAACTGTATCATCAAACTATCATATTAAACTCTGCTACCAACTTATTGTATAACAATGATACAAACTGTAGGCAGTCCTGATGCCTTTTAGGCTCCATTTATTTTAATTTTTAACACTCAACCAGAGTCAACACACATTCTTTTTAAAGAAGTGGCTTATCCATAGTGGGCAGGTGAGAGATATTGTCTGTACCAACTGACAAACAATGAGGGCTTGACCCTACATAACAATTTCTGAAATTCCATCGTTGTGGAATAGAGTATATTATACTCAATGGAATCTTAGGAATCGTCTTATATATTGTGGGTTGGTTAGCTCTAGATACATTGAAAAACATGATAGGTTAATTGGAGTATATTCAATTGGTGGATTGGAAACAGTCTGTAGATGATTTATTTGCAAATGTAATATGTACTGCAGGTATGCTACAATGTGGCTAGTGAGGATACTAATCCCAATACTAATCAAGTAAAAAATTCAATCATTGGATATACTTCCCACCAGGTATACCAGTCAGCTAGGATTAGTCAATATAATAATGTAATAGATGTTAGTTAGTTTCTAATTTCTCAATAGTTTCAAAATTGGGTCTGCAATTTTCCTTCTGGGTTGATTTGTGAGTTGAAGGTTCATCATCTGGATTCCCAGATAAATTCTCTTTGTATTACTTTCTGAATAGATATCTTGGATTTCTGAGTTTGTTTGGGTTTCTGGATTGCTTCTGTTGTACATCAGCACATTTTGGGTATCAACATTTCCTCTGCTAGAATTGTGGTCACATTTGGGTTACTATGCTGCTTCATATTTTGGGATTGATTCAAATGTAAAATACAAAACTAGTACTACCAAAATACGCAAATTTGTCACTGACTATGACTGTCACACGATCTGACTGCAACTCAGACAGTACCTTGTCTGACAGCAGCCACTCTAACAGCAGCCTCTCTCACATCAACCACTCTGATGTTGCGCAGTCTGCTTGCAGCCAGTGTAACTATTGGCCTTAGACAACAACTCTGTCTTTTACTCTGGCAATAGCTCTGACAGTAACCATACAAACTGTTTGCCATAACCATGCTCAGTGGACAAAAAGTCATTATTATTTACCAATGTGAAATCTCTACTAGTCTGTCCTCTAACAGCATATCACCCAGTCAGTTTTCTACAGGCAAAGTGATCATAAGTAATGGTTTTAGAAATTAGCAGAATTATATGGGACGGTCACTGTGATATTAAACGTAACTCAATCTGCATGATACCAATGAATACTAAAACCATCCCCTGAAGATTCTATAGAACTAAACAGAATAAATATACAGTACTCAACCACAATGGTCAAATCAAATGATTTCTCCATACAATCAGAAATAAACTCAGCTTTGTTACTAGAATGTATAGACTTCAGATATATAGGTTATACTGACAGTGCAGTTACTGAATTAGTTACGATTATTCCAATAACGTTTTTACTTGTCATACTTGACATCGGCTAGGATGCATAACTGATATTTTGTGTTGCCTCCCATTCTGACTACTCAATTAACTGATATATTATTATGAGACAAGTACAGATGAAAACTCTAGAATAGTAGCCAGTTGTAAAAGATATTAAATTGTAGTAGTCTACACTTTGCCATTGATAAAGAATGGAAATTTATTCTAACTGACAGTAGTAGTTCTAGATTCTATATAGGTTTTACCATAGTACTGCACAAGCAATATTTATACTACACACTCCCAAATTAAGTTGACAGTATTAGTTAAAGTAACTCCAATTTTTGAGACAATGCAGTAAACTACAATCTATCTCTAATATTGCTTCATCAATTGCTAATTTATTGATAGCATAGACATTGGGGTAATGTACCAATCAAAAACAACTCAGTTGTGACAATATTAGCCTGACAGATCACTCTGAGTGGTTGCACTGACGCAGTTGAACTAGCACAGTTGCTCTTACCACTTATTCGAACAGGTTACTCTTATAATTACGTATTACTCGAATGAGCTGAGTACCAATTGTGTATGATTGTTTCTGACCAGTCACTATACTGTAGATTGTGGGAGGTTCAGATGCAGACATAACGTGCAGCTCTGTGCGATTGTGCTGAAGCACACTGACCAGGTTACCTGGCACTGGCGTGATCAACCACCGCAACACTAACTAGCTAATAGTCTGAACCTTCTCACAACCCCTAAATTGGTAGCAACTTCTCCATTTGCCTTTCTTTCACTCATATGGTACTCAGCAGCTCAGCAATCCCAAGATCTCGCGACGGAGTGATGTGCCAGAAGGTTTGTTGGGTGTATTTAGAAGATACACGAAACGGTGAAGATACCACACACACAACTGCACAGACGATGAGACGTTCAAATCCCGCACCCACTATGACACATGGTTGCACTTCACGTCCTACTACTGCAAGCTGTCCGCTAAGTATTCTAGTTGGCTGGCACTGTCTTCTGACCTTGTTGGACATAGCCTTAGGAATTTGCTATCAGAACTTTCACTACTCAGAATGCAAGCAGAAGGTTTCGGCTGGCCTCTCCCAGAAGTATCCAATGATGATAGCCTGATTCAACATCTGCAGGAAACGGCTTCCATATCTCGGAATGCTATCGATGGCAACATTACAGCTGTCAGCCCCCAGGGACTTATCAATTTTTATGCTGCACTCAACCAGTCTTACTCCTCCCAAGCCAGAGACCCATCAGCAACGACCCTAATTTCCGTCTGAAACACCCGGGTGTTCCGGACGGCTCTGACGGCTCTGACGGAACCTCGTACACTCTGACGGAGAATTACACGCTACCCGTCGCCCAGGCGACGGG
>Ga0307515_10002398_pt1 | contig 40891 bp, 51 predicted proteins | sample 17_EM_MG_FD_194513 | JGI IMG/M metagenome (GOLD analysis project Ga0307515, IMG submission 194513) | Populus trichocarpa ectomycorrhiza microbial communities from riparian zone in the Pacific Northwest, United States - 17_EM | ecosystem: Host-associated > Plants > Roots > Unclassified | place... | reverse complement strand
GCGATCTGCGCTAACTTGTGCGCGTAAGTGAGCCGGGAGCACGACACACGCGAGATGCATCAGCGGCTGGCATGCTCAATTTGGGTGGCAGGTGGGGTGTACTATATCTTTGGTTAGGGTCACGGTGTAACTCAGATAATTCGCATCCCATGCACAGTGCCCCAATGCTGGATCCGAAATGACCGCCCTGTCAACTTCGTCATACTCAGAACTGTGATGTGTTCCTCATATAAGGGGCCAATTCTTTCACTCATCTTCCAGTCGATGGGGGACCGGGAGCAATACGAGACCGTTCGGTGTTTGCCACTCCCACTGAGCCCGCACTCAGGTGTCTGGTTAATGTCCACTGTGAGAATGAGACGTGACAAATGCCTACTAACGGGTGGCGTAGAGAAGAGTATACCACCCACCGTTTCTTGCTCACAACTGTGTCCACCTCATGTTGGCGAATCAAAGAAAGGTTGTGGGATAGGATTGAATTCGCAGGGCAAGTCGTTGAGACATCTCCGATTTTATTCACCCGCTTCTAATATGTGGAAGACGGTACAAGATTCGGTTGAGAATGAGGTACTGGCCGTTGGGCAGGCTCAAGAAACGCGGACGTGCTCAAACCTGACCTTCACCGCGCTGACGGTCACGGTATCCACGTGCCGATCCCGCCTCAAGACGCCTCGGTTCCTCCGCCGACCTCCGACTCCTCAAATTCACCATGCCTGTTGACGAAACCAAAGCCGCGTTCATAGAAGGTAAACACAATCCACTGCCACATATCCATCCACACACACCCAAAGGGTCTCGCTTTCCGCTTTGCTGACAATTTCCTTCTACCCTCTCCGGGTCTTCCGGCATCATGCAGCCAAACTGAAAGCTCGGGAAGAGCACATTCGCGAAACGTGGGTAAAGATTATGGAAGCTCGTATCGTCCGAGACAACCTCTCCAAATGTCAAAAGGTTGAGGGCGTGAACAGCTACGAGAGGTGTAAAGACTTGGCTGAGAGGTATGCAGACATGTTGAAGGAGAACAGGGTACGTGTTTACCGCTCCTTCGTTCCCCTCACTTCCCACGTCGGCCTTCGGTTCCAAATGGCATACTTCTGTGTGGATGTATGCTTACAATTTTGGTTGTTTATAGGTCAAGGGTTACAAGGCGATTGACATATAGTCTACCCGTATCCCTCCTCCGAATCATTCATTACACGCGTGCACCGTATATATCCACTCTCCACGCCTAGGCTTTACCCTTTCGTTCCCCAAGCCTCGCGTCGCAATCGCTCTCTTAGCCCAGAAGAGTACGATTCTCCTCGCCGGTCCGATTCATTCCATGGCCCTAACGTCAAAGTCAACACAACGCCATGCACAGATCACGCAAGAATACGTGGTCCATTAGGCTGCCAACAAGATAGAATTATCAATTGAAAGGGCCCGGGGACTCTATGTCTATCTAAACCTACAAACCCCCTTCGAAGAATGATACAAAGTCACCAGCCAACAAGGAGGGCCCAGAAAGGCGTACAACTAATGGATGAGAAAATATGCAAGGATATGTAATGAGTGTGGAAGATACAAGAAAAGGTGACATTGCGAAAGAACTGAACAGAATACAGACCCGACGACGACCTCACCTTTTCCAAATACCGCGTATTCCTAAAATGAAATCCGAATGACCCCTATGAAACCTTATCCAAGCATCGATAACGACGGCGATTTCTCGTAAAAGGCAAAAAAGTGACAAGACCTGGTTGGCGACCTCGAGCCCGGAACTTTTAGAGGGTACGGGGTGCGGTACGGTGCGATATGCGGTGGATGATCTCGTGTTGATCGACGTACGGGGCGAAAGCAGGACTCGAAAGGAGGGTAGCTGAGCGCTGGACGGGATAAGATTCAGGCGCAAAGGATACAACAAGTTTTCGGCGTTGCTTGCCGGGCGTTTTCGAGGTTTCCCCATGTTTCCTGGCCTCGGTAGTCAAATTCTAAGGGAAGGCACGGGTGACCGACGGGCAAACTAGGTGACGCTGAAATCTGCGCGGTGTCACGTCGCATTGGAAACGTGGGAGAGTGATGCTGATTGAGTCTCCCACTTCGAAACCGTCGGCCCGTGGAGCCAAAACCGATTTGTTGCCCATGAACGCTTATCTGTAATCAGAGAGATGAAAGACGGGCGATGAGGAAGTTCGTTCGAACAGAATCATACACATGGAAGAAGAACGGGAGGGAGCACAACATGTTTGCAAGTGAATGGAAGAGGGTGGGGGTGAGGGGGGAGGGAAGCAGGGGGATTCACTTCATGCCAGGAAGAGCTGAGACGAGGAACGAATAAGGAAAGTATTCTGTATGTGCAACAAAAATAAAAAGAATAAGAGAGAAAAATGACTGGCAAGAGTTGAAGGAGGAAGCCAATAAAAACCTGTACAAATTAGCTCGCCGACCTGGCGAGGTTTGTTAAGGAAGATGCGATAGCGAGGTTGGGTAGGCAATGACGGTGAGCGGATGACGATCTGAAGGGAGTATGCAATTCCAGGAAGCACTAACAAACCAGCAAAGCTTGAAAACAACCGAGAGCGAGACGAGAGACGACGACAAAGCAAAGATAGCGAACCGGCCGCCTCATCACGACTCGTCTGGGATGCTCAACTGGAAGTAAGGGTGGTTCAATGCTTCCCGAACGGTGATCCGTTGTGTTGGGTCGAAGGTCAACAGCTTGCGTACGAGATCCAGGAAGTGCTTGTTGATGATATCCGTGGCAGTGATGATTTCCTGTCGAGGATATATGAGAACGTGGGCAAGGCGAGGGACAGGTATACACTCACAGACAATGGACGGCACAAGCGGACGTCCTTCTTGCTTTGCCTGCTAGCCTTGGGCTTTGGCCAATCCAGTCGTGGTCCTTCCTTGAAGTATTCAGGCTTTGAACGAGCGCCCTGGCGGCCGAAACGCTCAGGGATCCGCCCCATGACAATTTCCATCATCGCTAAGTGGTCGAGGTTGTCGTGAGTCTGGAATAGGGCGACACCGGTATAGAATTCGACCAAGATGCAACCGAGGGAGAAGGCGTCACAGGGGTACGACCATCCAAGACCTTGAGAGCAGCGTTATGGGCATCCCCTCTAATATCACGTACAGGGGCGTACCTAGGATGATCTCTGGCGCACGGTAGTGGCGGGTAGACACGACACTTGAGTGGTATTCTTCCTCAAACGTAGCAGATCCGAAATCAATGAGCCTAATTTCCGTGGATTCCAGAATCCTCTTGTGACGAGACTGGGGGGTTCGCTAACGATCCGAGCGTATCAGCAAACGGTGTCGAGGGCGAGAAACGTGAAGAACATACCTTCCCTGGAATGGGGACGTGCTTGATGGTGGACTCATTGTGAACAAGTAATATGTTTTCTGGTTTTAGATCTGTGTGAATGAGATGGAGGTCGTGGAGGACTAGGGTAGATAAGAATCAGTGACGCCCTGAACGGGTCCGGATAAGTCAAAGGCGCTCACAAGCAACGCTTCCTAGCAGTTGACGGGCAAAAGATTGGATGTGATGGCGGGGAAATGGAGCAAAGTCGTTCTCCTTCAAAAAATCGTACACACACATCCCCAGCAACTCAGAGACTATACAGATGTGGTTGCGATGGTCAAACCACTGCAGTAGGTGTATACATTTGCTGAGGTGATTGTGAGTCAGCTGCGATCAATTTTACGGTTGCAGGGTTAACCTACTTGCGGTTCAAGGGATCCCGCTCCTTAAGTTTCTGGAGGACCCTGACTTCAATCTTGCTCGCGTCCCGGTACTTGGGGATCGCACGGATTATCTTGATGGCAACCCTCTTGTTGGTTTGAGTGTCAACGGCTTCCACGACCTTGCCGAATGTTCCCTGGCCCAAGAGTCGCACGGTCCGGTCTGAATCGAATGAGCGTCAATAAGAAGCCAGACGTGGCAAGAGGCCACAAGACTCACATCGACGCGCAATCATGTCGTCCGGGACGATGATGTAGTGGCCCTCCTTGTCATCGCAAGAAGGGTGGTCGTTGGATGACTGGAGGAAATACGCGCCGGTGAGAAAAGATTGGGCGATGACGTCGATACACGATGACTACATACACCCTTTGTGACGGCGCCGTTTGTCGATGCCCACTGCTTCGAGGTCGTGGAGGGAGGCACGCCGTTTGTAATCGGTTTCTTGGCGGAGCGAGGCGTTTCGTCGGCAACCTCCCTCTTGCGCTTCTTGGGTGGAGGGGGGAGGATAGCCGTTGAAGTGCTTGCAGATAAGTTTCCCTGAGCTTCTGCAGCGGCTCTGGCTCTGGTTCGGACTGGGGCGGAATAGACAGGTGGTTGATAAGAGGTGGAGTAGGCGTGAGTTCGCGATGTTGCTGGGGAAGCGGTTGAAGGCGGGGGAGTGTCCTCGATGACGATGACTTCTCGGGTTACGCCTTCGCGATCTACTTCCTGAACTTCGCTATAGCTGACGGTGAACTGATGAGCCCTCTTGCGTTTGCGGGAGGCCACAGGAGGGGTGGGGAGGGCGTTCGCGGTTGGAACGCCGTTCATTGGCTGGCGAGCATATGAGGACAACATTGGCGGTAATAGCGGGGACTGTAGGAGTGTCGCAGTCTGCATAATCCTCGATGGGAGGGGGCGTGGTGCTGGTGCTGGTGGTAGCAGACGAAGAGATGGATACGCGTCCAATCTGCGATACCCAGCCGAGGCTGAGGCCTGAGGGTCAGTGGGGAGAGAACGGTTGTTGTTTGGCTTTGTTTGGTCGGCCGAAATGTGCCACCTCTGCCACGCCTCTCCCATGGCCACAAAAGACTGGCTACGTAAGGGAAGAGAAGAATATTCTCAGATTTATTTTCAGGCAGACCCGGACACCGTAGCTACAGGCCGAATCCCAAAACGCTCGTATCGCGTCTTGAGGAAAATCCATTGATCGCCGGCCGACACCTCCGTCACAACCGAGTCCTTACGGAAGTAGCCGCAGCTTCAGGCTTTGGCGGTGGTCTGACGGGCAAGCTGAACGTGTTTATAGCATCTCGATACAGATCCTCCTTCAAAATTGCTCGTCAGTTATGCGGAATGCAAGTTATCGCAAAACGCTTTGTCCACCTTGATAAGGCCCCATGCACAACCCTTTGCAAGGGAGTCAACTGACTCAGCCAGTTCGCGCGCCTTGCGGAGGACAGCCTCGGCCGAACCTCCCGGAGCAATGTGATCCACGAGTCCTGCCGCCAAAGCTTCCTTCGGAGTGAACCTGTGGCCCTCTAGGGCGATCTTCCGGTGTAAATTTGTATCGCCAACCTTCACCCTAAGAGTGCTAGTAAATGATAGCGGCCAAGATGCGCCAAGGTGGATCTGGATTCAACTGGAGCATTAGGATACCGGTACGGTCCCCGGACGGGGTAGGGTTGGGGGTGCACGGACCTCGTTCATACACATCCATGCATTACGTGTCTCCCCATCAGTCATCACCCGGTAGTCGCAGCACAGCGCGAGTATCATTCCACCTGCAAAACAATGCCCATTGATTGCGGCCACCGTCGGAACTAAGTCGGAGACGAGGAAAGGGTCAGTCAATTTTTGCTCCCGACTTAACAACTTTGAATGAAAAATCCATACTCGGAAAGGTGAGTAGTCGTTTCATCATCAGGTTGTACCCTCCTGCGGATTGATTATTGAGCACGGCAGCGTGGCATGGTGATGGAAGGTGGCTTACCAATGAAGAACGACACAGGGTCACGGACAGCATGAGCAAAGTCAAGCCCTGATCTCTATTATTCAGTTGGGCTTCGAGAGGGTGGATAAGTTGACCTTGCCGTTGCTGAAGAACTTGTTTTGGTCGCGCTTTCCGACAACGATGAGGGCGCCGTTGCCCTCGTCGGGCGCAGCAGACTTTCCTTTCGCCTTGGCGACTTTGACCGACTTTCTCCACTCCTCTTCGACGACATCCAATGCGGGGCGAATCGCGTCATTTATAAACGTCAAGGCCAACACATTGTGCACCCCGTTATGGAGTTCGATCACCCAGAGCTTCGGCGTCGCTGTAACGCTCCATCAGCCCCATAAAGGTCATGAAAAGGTATTCATACGCCGCGTCAGGGTTAGCATAGGCTCCTTAGCTCCAACTGGAAAGCACGTTTGGTCGACAGACATAGCGGCACGTTCCAAAGAGGTGCCTGGTAGCCTCAACCTTTTAAAGCGGCCCGGGGTTTTGCTGGGATGCAGCCGGAAAGCAGTATCACATGTCCTAGTCTCTGACCGATTGACGTTGACGTGATACAACGTGGCCACTGATCGCGGATCAAGCCAAAATGATCGGAAGACGGGACTCTTCCTGAAGCCCTAATCCTCGTTTTAAATTTGTATTCCTCAAACCAAGGTGTGTTCCGAAGGGCTCGCCGACTACCCACACAGGATCACGATAGTGTGCAGAAGTATTTTGGAAATTTTCCATTATCCCGAAGCACAAAATCGCGTTTCCTGCTCTAATCCGAGTCGGCCCTCACCACGAACTCTGCGTGTTAACCCTCTCGTGGTCAGTGGGACGATGACCGCCTTCAGGGAGCCTGATCCATGAACGTTTTACCACCGATAGTGACATGGACCTTTTAAAGTCTCAAAGCTCGCTTGACCGAGGATAAAAATGCGGCCCCATGTAGAACTTCGAGCCCCCCCTGAGTTCACAATACCTACGGCGAGCACGAGGGATGGGAAACAGGTCAGTAAACCCCTCCAGTGGACTGAACGTCGAACAAAACGCGCACAACGAGATACGTCAAATCGTTCGTGCCATTATACGGAACACCCTACGCCAGGCAATCCGGTATGCGATTGAAGGTGCCGGGAACCAACCGCAGTAGATTATCTAGAGCAAAGGCGCGAATACAGGACCTTTTCAACTGCTAAATGTTCGAATACTGGCTTCAGAAGAATCCTTCGTCCCTTGCGTGAATATAGGACGAGAACCGTGCGTCATTCTTCCTTCTTCAAGTTTGCCTTCCCCAAGCCCAGGAAGGTTCCCAAAACTCCGCCAAGCAACCATATGATAATCCTTCCGAACGCCTTTGGAATGTAGTCGATCTTTGGAACGAAATTCCCGTTTTGATACCAGCAAGTATACTTCTTCAACAATCCAAACTGGTTCTGAAGGTTGTGTTAAAGGTGGTCAGTCCGCAATAACTAACCGTCAAACGAGGCTCGTGTACGCTCACCGTCTCGATCAGCGCAAACATCTGTATCAAGAAGTCTCGCTCCGCAACTGGATCGTGGTCTCCCTTAACCTTGAACTTCACGTACTCCGACTCGGGCGAAGACACAGTGTGTACAACCCCGCGAGGGATGACGAAATTATCCCCACGTTTAACGATATATTCCTTGCCATCGAGATTGAAGTGCGCTTGCCCGTCTAGTATCTCGAAATTTTCGGTAGACTTAGGGTGAAAGTGTGGTTCGACGTAGAACTTCGACCCTTCCTCCGAAATTGCGCTACGGAAAACAAAGCGGAAGCGAAAACGGGAATGTCAGCAAGGTCCCCTGATGGGCCAATCACAAAACTGGACGAAGCGCACGCGGAGAGATACGTGTTCTCGGTAATTCCACCCTCCGGGACGTCCGCAAACCACAGGGACAACCCCTTGGTCGGCTCGATTTTACGCTTTACGTGGATGTCGGGGCCGAATGGACAGTCTTGAGCCATGATGATGGGAACTTGACAAAACCGAATCCCCTGGTGGCAAAATAGCCTCCATTATATACGTGCCTCCATCACCCCTGCGGGGTCAATGGGACTCCAGAGATTTAGGGACGAACTAAAACTAGTTGATATCTCCCATTTCCAGCTACGAAATTTGGGATCGGCTCGATCGGTGGAACGAGATGAGGGAGCTAGGGGTTTGGTGAGGTCAATGCATCGCCGAAAGCAAACGGTGCGCTTTTTCCGACGTCGTTACAAAACCTTCAACCCGCCTGGGGGATAGAATAGTGGAATAATGAGAACGTCCTGGAGACGGGCGTGGACTCCGTTGGACGCCCGGTGCGGCTCTACCACGGCTACACTAAGGCTCCCCGCGTCTTGCTCATGTAGAACTCGAAGAGGGGTAAGCTAGGCGGGGGGTCCCAGGACGCGGGTCGATTCAGAGGATCCTGCGCGGATGCTACGCGTTCACCAGAGTGAGGCACCACCCAGAACAAATAGCGAAGAAGCGCTGGGCCATCGCCTCGGCATTTTTGCGTGAATTAACTCTATCTGAATCCTCCAGATGAAGCCTCGTTGAGCATCAGACGGTGGAAACCATCATTACGTCCTGGGTTGAAATGATCGGGACACAATTCTACATTTCATTATTGGACGCGAAAACCCGGGTCCGATACATATACTGCTTCATTGTAGAGTAGAAAGGGAGAGGGTGTGGATGTCTGGGAGTGTGGAACACGACGCGGGATTTATGGAGAGGAGAATAGGTGAGAGGAACAAGGAGATAATGACGATAAATTACAACCACGACTGGTATCGAAGAACATTGGGGTGGGCTACATCATTGGGAGGGTAAAATTCACAAACCATGTGTGTGGGCGAGAAGAGAAAGGAGAAAATAGCCAAGAGGGGCTGAAAGTGGTTGTTGGTGGATGATGGTGGATGAATGGATGGGTGGATTGGATGAGATGATAGTGTGAGAGTTATCGAAAACAATGGTCAAGGGAAAGCAAAACAATACAAGCTTGGGGGGAGCGATCAAAACTGGTGGAATATATATATGACGCACAAAGCCAAAATCACCGCAGCCGACTCCGCCCGGTCTCGCGGACGGGTATGGCCATGACCGTTCATGGGACTCCGAGCTTTCTGAACATTTCATCCAAAGTCTTGAAAGCAACGGGTTTGACCAAGCTATGGTTTTGTCGACGTTAGCGCACACAGGACAAAAATACGGAAGGGTGACATACTATCCATCCACACCGGCCTCGAAGGCTCTGCGCTTATCTTCCAAGGTCGACATCCCAGTGAGAGCCAGGATGCGTGTGCTCTTGCCATTTGGATTTGTTGACTCGATTCTTCGTATCTCCTTTGTAGCGCCAACGCCATCGAGTTCCGGCATCGACATGTCTAGGAGCGCAATACTGATGTTCAACCGTCAGCACGAACCGGGAACGATGCGCTCATCAGGAACGTACTCAAATCGACCTTCGGTCTCGAACATCCGCACGCCATCACGTCCGTCAACGGCTCCAATTGCATCATATCCCTGACATCAAACAGACAGGATCAGCGGTCACGTAACCCTCAGGTAATCCAGCACACACGAACCTTGGTCTTGAGCCATTTCATCCTGGGAAACGCCGCCCAGTCAGATTGGATCACCGCTGTCACGGAGAGGAACTACTTACAACAGATCGCGAAGAATACGATTATCCTCAACGACGAGCACCCGTGCCCTCAATATTGAGGGATTGACTGAACCAATGGAGGATTTCAACAGGATGCCGCCTGTTCCAACGGCGACGGTCGGGCCGTTACTCCTATCCGGACTGGGAGAGCGGGCTCTGAGGATCGGCGGTGGAGTTTGTATTACCATCTTCGGCACATCTCCTGACGTCGTCCCCAACCGCGGCTCAACGGTGATGGATCGAGGGCCCAAGAGTGGTCTTGGGTCACCAGAGCTATTGAGGTCCGAATTGTGTCTCTTGGGTCCGTTGACCATGAACGGGGCAGCCTTCTCCGCCTGCGTGCGCGACAAGTTCCCGCGCATAGAAGGAACCCTTGACCGTTGACCGATCAACAGCGAACGGATACAGAGCTTCAATCCCGAATGCAACCGTGAGGGTCCTCCTGGCTTGTACAACACTCGGCAGAACCCCCCAACGTTTTCAAAGTCGGTGACGATCGACATGAGGTGAGGGTCCCCACGAACCGACGACAGCAAGATCATCGGCCGAGAGATGTCTTTGTTGGCAACTGCCTCGGCGACGTAACTTGGATCCTCGTTCACGATGATGATATCTCCAAGCTCGTCACTCCCGTCTGGCAGAACCACCAAGTTCCACCAGGCCTGCAGATAACCAACCAGGACATTCCGCAACAGCTCGATACCGCGATGGGCGATGTCGAACCCGACAAGGGAGACCGAAGGGGGGCGCGCAAAGTCTTCCGTTCTCCATAACTCAGAAAGAATAGGAGACCCCTCCGCATCCTCAACGGTTTGGGCCATGAAGCTTATCTTGATGTCTGTTCCAACATTCTCTGAACTCCACACGTCGACCTTGCCTTCAACGCTGCTAGAGCGAACAATGCTGTTGACGATCGCCAGGCCCAAACCTGTTCCCGTTTGAAGGGGGTTCTCTTGGGAGAACGGGTGGAACAGTTGGTTCTTTAAGAAGTCTTGACTGATGCCTTTTCCGGTATCCGCCACACTCATCTCGATCTTCACCCTCCCCGGTGGAAACTCGGGCGATGATACCTTCCGGACCAGGACATGCACGTAGCCATTCTGGAAAGGAGAATGAAACCAGTGAGTGAGTTCAGCGCCGTGTTACGATAAATGTACTCACTGAAGTGAACTTGAGACTATTCCCAAACAAGTTCATCAGCACCCTCCTAATGCCACCCTTCTCGAAAACCAGGGTCCAATCCTGCAGGTCCGGCCCAATATCCACCACCGTCTCCACGTGACGGTCCCTTTCCAAGGATGGCCTCCCTGTTTTCTCGGGTGGAGAGTACACGCTGCCGATCTCAGACGTAAACAGCCTCGCCCTATGGCCAATCCAACATCCTTCCACTGCCTCCTCGGTGAGTTGCATAAGGTCGCTACGTGTGGGGGGGATCACCTGGTCGACACCACCCGACCGAGCATTCCCACTCAGTTTGGTGAAATCTAGGACGTGATTCACGGTTTCCACCAGGGATGTCCCGCATGCCTGGACTGTTTGAAGGAACGAAGCTTGAGCGTGGCTGAGTGGCGTGTCGCCTAGTAGTTCTGCTGATGCTAGAATCTAGACTAGCGTTAGCCATAAGAGAGAGCTCTTTCGAAATTGTGCTTACTCCGTGTAGCGGTGTGCGTAGTTCGTGCGAGATACTGTTCCATACATTAACACCTGGCGCAGAAGAAGAAAGCCTCAAGCATACTTAGAGATGAAAAGACTCTTAGCCTTATCCGCCAACATCATCCTCCGTTTGAGAACCGCAGAAAGGATGATAACGCCTGGAAATGATCATCAATCCACTTCATCCCAGATTCGCGAAAGAAACTCACCGATGGCACGTAGGTACGATAATTCGTGACCCTCCAACTGTGGAAAGTTAGCGATTAGACGACTGAGAATTAAATCTACCCTTACAAACGGCGTAGTATGATCCCCGGCATTGTAGGCACAGAGCAACGCGAAGGGACGTTTATCGATGTTGAAGATCGGCACGGCTGAGGAGTACGTTCAGTACACCACTCACGAGGAGACTCTAAAAGGCGACTCACTCAACGCGTATCGACAGTGTGTAGGCAAGAATGGCCGGCAAGGACCGGGAACAATCCCCTCCGAGATCTTCCCATCCGGATACTTCTTGAAAAATTCAGTCAGCTTGACGAATTCTTCCCCACTTAACACCCTTGTGGTCGTCCCAACGTCTGAATCCGCATCATGCAAGACCACTGCGGCTGAACTCTCAGAGTTCACGCTTTCAAGAACTTGAACGTGAGAGACATCCATGACAACTGAGCCTTCGACGTCCAAAGTACGTTTGATCAGTTTGGCGGCCCGCTCGTAAATCTGGTCCATAGGCGTCGCCAGTGCCAGGCTCTGCCCGCTATTATCGCCATTGTCTTTGTCAATCTCCAGGCATTCTCGGGTGAATTGCTCCATCTAAGCGGTCAAACAGAGGGTCCGTTAGCACCCGATGAACGCAAGCTTGAATGGAAGCTGCCTCACGGAGGTCTGAATGCGGTCTCGGATCCGGAGCTGGATCTATTTTGAGGGGGAAGATCCGGGTTAGCAAAGGTCATTCCTGCCGTATGGATGGAAGACGGTAGAATAAGGTTCAGGGGAGGTGGCCTACAAACCTTATCACGCCATAGTTCCATCTCCCGCATTGCGATAGTCTGGCGAGTGGGTCAGCCCCAAAACGAAAATTTTGGTAGATCGCGATAAACCCGACTCACGGCGAATTCTCTGAGGGTGTGTCGCTGTCGCGGACTGAATTCGGAACGCGGGGAGTCGTCAATGATGGATAATCTGTTCGCGATAGCAGGAAACCCGTCAATTACTCAATCTCTTAACCCAGCAAGTGCGAAAAGGACCGCTTGTCCCCGCGGAGAATCGTCGCACGTACGTTCCAATATTGTATCCGTCAGACGTCTTCAAAGGTGCTCCTGCATAGAACCGAATATTTGGCGAGCCGGTGACCAACGGCTGAAAAGGGAGGAAATAATCGGGTTCGATCAACGACTTCTATGTAACGGTGGCGAAACCGAAGTGGATTGGGACGGTCTGGAGCGGCCACCGGACGTACATTTTTGGCAAACCTCCAATCCTCAAGCGTGTCAAGAATGACCAGGGGTTCATCTCCGCTGTGGGAAAGCAGGGGATGATTAGTTCGATTTTCCAACTAGCCAAAACAGCGAAGCGAAGATGAGCTTCAGCGCCGTGTCACCAACCGTTGTAAGACTGCGTGTGAACAGAGTGCACAGTTACGGGGGAGAGATCGCTTCTGCAAACCCACTACATGGACCTAGTCATCAGTATCAACGAGAAATACAAATAAGTTGGGATTACATTCGGTCTTAAACCACCTTGAAGGGTGTGTCAGCTGTGTCATTGAATGAGGGCCGCAATGGAAAGCTCACTCCTCGTTTTCGTCGACTAGGGAAATGACAACGATCTTAGTGTTGAAAACCAATTTAACGAGGTATGCGATCCGCTGGAAGTTGGGATCTGGACTGGTATTCCAGATATTGAACCTAAGAGTGAGATAAAGGGTTCATCCATTTCTGGGTCGGGTGGAAAATGACGGTGAACATACCTGTACAGCGCTCTGCGCCGCTCGATTTCGTCTGGCGGGTTTGGGGCAACCAAGTAACCAAGTTCATAGAACATCGATTCCTCCTTCACCGAGCGAGGACCAAAACCAGAACTCTCAGAAGATGACCTAACAGTCCTGTGATGTCGGAAAGTTCGATCCGAAAAGGCCGGGAGAGGTGAAGAGGTCTGCCGCGTCAAACATATCCTCCTGGTTACAGCGGGGACGGATGAAATCGAATCAATCGAAGGTAGCTCAGAAGTCAGAGACGTTGGCGGAGGGTACGCATCCCCAAAGTAGTCGCCGGTCTCAGATCCGACAGATGCCATGAGTGGCGCGGATGCAGGTGGGATGACGGACAAGGAAGCAGAAGAACCGTCCTCCGTTACGGCAATTTCCACCTCTTCCAGTGGCATAGGTTCGATGCTAGGGCTGCCATCAACAGTCGGCAAAGCCTGCTCAACAGTTCCTTCCCAGAAACTAGCCAACCTGGGTCTCCGGCCGGGAGACATGAGCCCCGCCTCCCTTTCAGGGGTTAGAGGTCCTGAAAAACCATGAGCTGGATGTACCCCGGGAATAGCGGCGTTCAAACCACGCATAGGGTCTGTGAGCTCGTGCTCCGGGGATGGCAGGGCGAGGGGGGCTACTGAGATTCTCGCCCCGGCCCACCTGATCGTTGCAGCGGTGGTCAAGACATCCGGGTTCAGTGGCTGATGCGGATGATCATCCAGATTGAGAGAAGGGTTACCCGAGGACAACCTCAGATCTGCGAAGGACTTCCGTAATCTGTGGGACACATTGACATTCAACGACTGTGCCCGTTCCGGCTTCGACGTTCGGGGATCGGTTATGGACGGCCTCGGCGTGGAAGCCGAAGGGGGCGGAGGTGTGGTGGAGTTGGGGGGTGTTTGGGTGAGCTTGTTGCGTGTATCGATCGAGGGCTGAGGGGGGGTATCTCCATCCACGGATTGAGAGGGTTGAAGGTCTGGGATGCTCATCGTCCCTTGAACTGCGGGACCACATTGAGAGGAGAGTTTTGGCTGATGAGTCGGATGGGACAAGGCGGAGCGGGGAAACTGGGGTGTCTTATGGGGGTCCCATTTGCCGGCTGCATACGCCTTGATGAACGTTGACCATTCATATGTCGGCTCGAGGGCAGTCCTGTCCGCGGCAGACAACACATCGCTGTGGGCATCGTCCATCTGGAGGGAGTATTCGGAAACGGAAGTAGCCTCTAATCGATCTGTGGAAGTTCGATTCGACTTAGCAGGTGGGCAAATATCTACTGGGAAGAACAAACGTACCTACGAGGAAGCGACCGTGGTCGTCAATAACGGCGGGCTCGACGATAATATCTGGGAGGGGAATTCTGATCTCAGCGTTGGGTTTATCGCAGGTGATTGATTCACCGGGTGGTGGATCGGGACTCGTACTGGGCCAAAGTGAGTCGTTATCGGTGGCAGGGGTTCCGATGGGGCTGTTGTCTGTGAGCGAGCCTGAGCTGGAGCTGGTCGGCAAAAGGTTCCGTCGCTCGTCGAGGATGGACGCGGTCAACGGTCTCGACAACTTCCGGGATACGCGCTTCGGGGGTAGAGGAACACGAGGCAATGGTGATAATATTTCGTGTTCTGACGAACGAGAAAACGAAAGGGCGAGATCGAGCAGTTCAAGTGGCGGGTCAGCATGGCTTGACCGGGTCGTCTGCGTCTGTTGTTGAGGCCTCGCCGGCCGAGAATCCTTTTCGTCCTCTTGGTCTTTCATTCGGCGTTGTGGGTTGAAAAATTGATTCGTCATGAACCAACCGACAGCTACTGGGATTGCGGTAATCAAGAGGGCATGGAAAGCAGAGTGAGCGACGTCGAGAGCCAGGGCGTGGGTATGGCGGGGGAATACAGGTAGAAAATGGGAGGAAAAATAACGGATGAGGAGAATGAAGGGGAACAGCGGACGGACGCCCGATTCAGAATTCCAACTCCGGTTACCCAACCACAAACACGCAACACATCTCCCCTCTCCCATCCACCGCCCCTCAGGGACCACTGACGTCATCCCCTGCAAGTTTAAACCTTCGACCGCTTCCACTCAAAAATTCCTACACTACACCCAGCGCGACCATGCTCCAGAGGTACACGGGCAATATCAGGTTGTCGTTCTGCACAGAGGATGCCTCCAGCAGCGAGGAAAGAGCGACGGCACTGATGTACCTGAAAACCTAATATCACCGCCATCAGAAGAGTGGAGCTTGAACGAGCAAACCGGACGGCGCAACATGCAAGGGGTCCGGGGACAGAAGCTGTGAAAGACACTTACCGAGAACTCTTCTGTCAGGCCCGACAACCTCAAGAGAAGGGCCGACAGCGTTACTGATAGGGTGAAAGTAATAGTTCCCTCCCCCGTCTTCTGATTCGACGGAGACCATCGGTTTCGACCCAGTCGCTTGCCAACCACAGATGCCTACCAGGAAAAACCTATTAACAGGGGAATCGGGGGGGATGGCCCGGCTCCTTCACGCTGTTTCAACGCGCGGGTGGGGAGCCGCACTCACCAGGGCATCGCCAACCCCTAGCGCCAAGAGACCTGTGAAGTGGAGTAGTTGTGATGGCCTGTGCGTTGAAGTACGTCAGCAAAACCCGGGACACCGGTTTTCCCGACATCATCACCAGTCCTCAATCGAATTTTGGTGGACTCACCCTTCAAACCACACGGAGTTGGCACATCCAGTGAGCAAATAAAAGTGACTGAGGATCGCTGTCCCAGTGTCCTTGTTGTCCAAGAATTCATTCATGAAGACGTGGACTGATGCTCCAAATGGATAAAGCGCAAAGTATCGCACATACTCCGCAAAAATGAACAGCGCGAACGCAGCGCTGAATGCCAAATGAGTGAATGCAGGCTTTATGTTTTGGGTTAACGTTCACGATGAAATTAACCAAAGAAAAAAACAAGGTCAGTCATCGGGTCACCCACTGACGGCCCGAAACTTACATCAAATGCAATCCCTGGAAGGAACATGAGCACGGCGACTCCATGGAATGACTTGCGCCTTGCGTTCAACGTCAACGTAGGCACCCTCTTGTCTGCGGCGTCTAAGAGCTCCGTCGCCGCGAGAGACATTTGAACCCCATTCGGCAGGTTGGGGAAGGAGATCATGCTAGGGATGGTAGGTGTAGGGGGCGCGCTTGGGTCACTTGACACAGCTGGCCGAGCTTCCGTAGGCGTGGAAGGCACTGTGGGTTGTGGGGTTGTTTCTGGGTTCCCAATTGCCCTGGGGCGATATTTCCTCGAGCGTGCCAACTGCCGATTCCATGCCGCGACACTGATGATTCCGATCAACGCCCAGTACACGAGTAGAACCGGTCGACTCCATCTCTTCCTCCCCTCCAATAGATAGAACACCGCGTACACCCACGGATCCCTTCCTCCTAAGCACCACTTTGTCCACATGCCAATCAACCCTCCGATGATCAGGGCGGCGCCGGCATAGAAGCCCAGAGCCAACAGACGTCTGTGAGCTTGCTTCTCCTGAGGGAACCGTAACCGCCTTACGGGACGCCTGGCGATGTGTCTCGACAGGAACAGAAGTGGGGAAAGGAGGATTCCCGTCAACAGAGACCCTGGAATGAAGGCGATTTGGTACAACAACAAAGGCGTGGGCAGGCGATAGGTTCGGATGTAGGGTGTCCTAGCCGGCCATATCTATGATAAGCAATTAGCACATCTGCAGGGATGACGATAACAGGTCACAAGCTCACCCTGGCCACGGTGATATTGAAACCTTCCATAAACAACACACTAGCTCCAAATATGATAACGCCTAGCTCACCAAGGGTAAATCCTTGGTGAGCCAGCCTAATGGCGAGATACAGGGCGGCCTGATAAAATAATGAACACAGCAAGAGTTCGATGAAGCTCATATCTGATCAAGTAAGACGACCGGTTGCGGTTAGCGTTATTGTCCATTAGTAAGTGCGGCGGACGGACGGACTTTGCCATATTCCCCAACCCATTTTATGGAACCCAGTCTGCATCACGACGACCACAAGGCTCACAGCGAGGCCGAACACAACATACAATCTCAACCTTTTCATTTCACTCCTAGGGACAGACGCCCTCTCAGAGTCAGGCATGCCATCTTTCCGAACCCGGGCCTCCTTCCACCACGAAGCACACACGTGCACAAGGAGTATCGTGGAGCATATAGTGGCCAAGTCGACCAGAGCCCGCCGAGAAACGACGAGGGCTTCTGCCTGAGTAAGTTTAGGGTCCGACAGCGGAAAGATGGTCGAGTCCACGCGCCATTCGGGAGGCAATAGCGGCCTACCCGTTGAGACACTCTTCAGTGTGGTGTAAAGTTCGGCTGATGCGACTAGGGGTCCGATCAGGAGCCCGGATAAAATACCGTCATCGGTTGAATTCCTTAAGAGGAGACAATAAGAGCAAGTCAAGTTTAGCACCACGGTGACATGGACTGTCGGATTTTCGCGGATACGCCGTGAGACCCACGTACCTGTAGTTTTTGGGTACAGTCATCCAAACGAAACCATCATTTTTCGGCGGTGGCAGTGGGGGGCGTCGCTGATCGAATGGCCTGGGAGATGCGGGCCTATTTGACGGTATGGTCGGTGTGGTTAGGATGGGTTGCCTAATTTGTTTGTTTACGGTGCTGGACGAGAAATGCGACCATATAATATAAAGTAAGGAGAGAATAGTGGTGATAAGGATTTCTGCTCATCGTGGTTCAGGTAGAAACACCGAAGATTGCAAAAATGGGCCCGACGGACGTAGAAGGAGTATGTGGTGCGCCATTGAGATCAGCAAGCAAAAGTAGAACCGGGGCGCAACCCACCTATTGACGTCCATATTTCGGAATTGTACTCAGATAAGCATTTCGCTGCAAAGATCATAGATCCGAGCAGGAGTGTGGCCTCGCAAGCTTTACTAGAATCAATGTAGAATCTGCGGACCTTTTCTGAAAATAGGATTCGGAAACTGAAGTGGAATGCCGGTGGGAGAAGATACTGATAGCTTATCCCTTGTTTGGTGCGGGACGGTATTGGAGAGACCGTTCGAAGCGGAGGTGAGCCGTGATTCTCGTCTACAACCTGCATCGGAGGCAACGGTGACTTTGAGCGGGTAAAGGGTACTCTTGTAGGCTGCAAGTGATGACGGCCGGAACTGCCGGAGGTAGATGAAACGCTGTCACGACGTGTTTTTGCGGAATCAGTAGTTGAAGGCTTGACCGCAGTATTATATCGGGTAGGTCTGGAGTGTGAGGTGGGCCGCCCACGTAAAGTCGCACGATCATCGTCGGTGTCGGTGGTGGTGTCCACAGCGTCCGTATTCACAGAGGAAGCAGCACTGAGGTGTAAAACCGAGTGAAACGAGTGAAATGGCGGAGGCATATGCAGTGACTTACCCCGATGACCCGGCTTGGTAACTCGTGCTCCAGTCGTAAGAGGGGTTGGCGGCTATGCTCGGTCGTCGGTTTCGCTGGATTGGCACCGTCCGTCTGGCATCTCGCTGGCTGCCTGACCGCTGAGACGGAGGGGGAGAAGGAGAAGACCGTGACCGAGGCAGCTTGGCAGGTATATCCGTCCAATTGTCAATCGAAGATTTCGGAACCGCAACCACCGACCGAAGTGTCTAGACGGTATTTCAAAGGTAAAAAAAAATACACGTTATCTCTGAGACTTTCTGAACTGACTTTCAAGCCAAAAAGCCAAACAGACGCAGCGCAAAGCGGTACGCACAGGAAACTGGATCAAAGCGAGGACTGTGTGCTAAGTGTGGATTGACACTTTTTCAGACTGCGGGAAAGGTTCCAGCTCAACGTCGCCCATCACGTGGTCACGCTTCTGTGACGCGCGCCATGATAATGGGCGTTGACCGCGAACGCGCCAGACGCCTCTCCTCCTGCACCTCAATTTTGTCACACGCGTCGCCATGCCTGAAGCCGACTCTGAGCAAGAGGTCTACTATGAGGACCTTATTAGTCTTCCTACAAAAACTGAACGGCCCACTGACCCCAAGGTTAAAGAAACGGAGGTCAAAGCCACTCCGGCTAGCAGCTCCGCTCCCAAAAAGGTCCCCGCCCAGGAGAACGCCGTCTCAAACCCGCTGAAGAGGCAGCGGACGCTCGTGGACATGTTCAGCGGTTCGTCTGCGAAAAAAACGAAGGTCGATGGACGGTCCGCCGTCGTTGTCTCGAAGACCCAAACATTAAATTCCATTCCGTTCAATTTGAATGGATTCATTAATTCCTTGACGGAGGAGCAACGTGATCTCCTCGGTCTCGAAATCGAGACCATGGGAAAGAGCTGGTCAGTGTCTACATCACCACCCCCATCCCCGGAACGCCGTTTCAATACTATATTGAACCGTCCCCTGATCAATCATCTGGTGCTGGTGCTTAACCTTACTTACACCACTCAGGCTAAAGCTCCTACACGATGAGATTAAACAACCCTACTTCATTGCCCTGAAGAAATTCCTCCGCGAGGAGGGTGTCAGGGGTGCCGACGACACACCGCAGTCCTGCAAGGTCTACCCACTCCGTTAGTCACACCTGAGCCTTTACTTCGCCCCGTTTACCCAATCTTGGCTAATTACCGATCGCCAACGTGATTGACCCCAACAGCCAAGGACATCTATTCGTGGTCCAACTATACCCCACTCGGGAGAGTCAAAGTGGTGATTGTCGGGCAAGACCCGTATTTCGGGCCTAAGCAAGCTCACGGTACGTTCCGTTTAATGTTTCAGAAGCATTTCGCTTCCCTGCCGTTCCCTTTCTCGTTTGCCCTATGCGAGTGCGGCGGTTTGGGGGTCCACACTCTGACGAAGTCGTTTCCTGTAACATCTGATAAAAGCTCCGTCCAGGTCTCTGTTTTTCTGTTCCTAAAGGAATTCCCGTCCCACCGTCATTGGTCAACGTATGCACCGCCCCCTTCATTCAATCGCGATCGCAGCTGAGACAATCTCCAACCCTTTGTGACCGTTAACCCCCGCACGGCGACATTCCCGTGCTGTTTCTACAGATCTACACCGAGATCAAATCGGAATATCCAGAATTCGTGATTCCCAAACACGGGTACGTCGAGGAACACCGCTCGCGGTAGATCATACGTTTATAACACCATCACTGGCACCGTGTCAATGTCAGAAACCTCATTGGTTGGGCCAAAAACGGTGTCCTCATGCTTAATGCCTGCCTGACCGTCAAGGCTGGGTCTCCGGGTTCTCACTCGAACAGAGGTTGGGAAAAATTCACAGAAAAGGTCGTCGCAGTTATCGACAAGTGGGGAGGGGCTAACTTGCCAACGGTCGCCACGAACTCTACAAATAAGGCCGGAGTTGGCCGAGGGGTTGTATTTATGGCCTGGGGCTCGTGGGCGCAGAAGCGGGTACATGGTCTCAATCGGGTAAGTCAAGCTGTTATTCCCCTACCATTGCCCCAGGCAATGTCCGATCGTTTAATGGACCTTTCTGGGGTTACGACGTTTGCGGAGCTCCTGTTAATTTTCGCTTTTACGAAGTCCTCAGTTTCCCGACTCTAATTTTTTCATCCCGTACCTAGCACAAGCACCTGGTCCTAACGAGCGCCGTAAGTAATCCATCGTATCACTCGTGCACCGAGGCGTGGTGCCCGCAGAAATTGATGGCTAACTGGGGGGATGATTTTTTCCTACGTTTTCATTTGGCATTCTTACAGCACCCTTCTCCCCGCGTGACCAAAGGTTTTTTGGGTAATGGTCACTTCAAGAGCGCCAACGACTGGCTCGAGCAGAAGTACGGACCTGATGGCAGGGTCGATTGGTGCAAGCTAGATGTAGACGCCGAAGCGCCCTAGTCGGACACCGTCATCGGAGAGCATGGGGAGTCAGACGCTACTTTCCGCCGGTGGAAGATCCGTCACGGCCTCGTATCCCGGCTAAGCTTCCTGATGAACATTATTCTCGAGAAACCATGGGGTCCTGGAAGACATTCACACCCTCCGTCCCGTCAAAATATTTGATAATGTGGATCGGCGGCGATCCTGCATTCTTGCTTTCCTTTCCCACTGACCCCACGACGCCAACCCCGACGGAGCCCCTCCTACCGCTTGTATCGATCTACCACCAAAGCTACATCCCTCTTCCTTTCTCACCCCTTTCATTCATCTTTCCATTCCCGTAACACACGCATTACACTGCACTACGACCACGTTGCCGTATCTCCTTCTGGCATCTATTGTTTGCGCCTACCCACCTTCCTATAGTAAATCATCCTCCAAGAGTCTGGTCGAATAGCAACCGATGACAGCGCATGTTGGATCCGACTCGCCGACTCGCATCTCCGAGCTATCGTGTGATGACGAGGCGGATAATGTGTTTATCCCCCTCCCCGCCTCGCACTGGTGACTGAACCTGGGTGGAGCGCCTGCGCTAAAAGCTGCCCGGTGTTTGCATTGCGGCGGCTGTCAGCCGTGCCATCGGATCGGGGCGTTAGTCTGTGACAGGAGTCCGATGACATGTGATCCCTTTCCCACCAGGGCCGGATGTGGACGCAGGTGATCGTGCCGACGCCACCGCGCCAGGTCTCAGACCTTCCTAAATAGGAAAGGTCGTGAAGTTTGAAGTTAGCCTCTAGAATTCCTGTCGCTGGATTCCTCACGTTCCTGTCTCAAGCTCGACCTCATCTGGCTAGCCGGACCACGGACCGCGCGCGAGCACGATGCGTGTGGTCTGTACGCACGTCCTATCGGACAAAACGAACAAAAAATCTCTCCGTAAGACTGTCCGTGACAGCCGGCTGAGCCTGGGCGGATCTGACCTGGCCGATCCGGTCGATCATAAACCTTTGGATCTCCAACAAAGAAAGTGTGTATGACCGATTCGTCAGTCACTTCCACTCTTCCTGGGGTCGGCGTCCAGGACTTAAGTTGGGCCGCTCGGGGCGGTCGGGCGCTGCGGCGCTCTTCGGGTTGTTGCGCGTTCTGCACAGGCTGAGGGGCTCTGCACCCGAACCACAGAAACACGCGCTTCAACTAAGCACGGTGCGTATATAGTGCGGGTTCTGAATTCAGCGTGTGCGAACACGTCACCAGGAAAAACCCGGCATGGTGCGAGAGACCATTCATGGAAGATTGATGAGCGCGCGCGGGAAGGAATTTCCAGATATTAACGGCATATACGTTCTACAGAAATCGTGAAATTCTTGATCGACGGTTCACCGCCCTGATAGAGTCTGCCATTCCCCCGACTGAATTGGGCCGTAAACCAGTCCTTTGGCCGAGCGTGTAAGCAGTTAGCATATCGTTGAACTCGTTATCTCTCTCCAGATCTAGGAATGGTCGAGTCACCCTCGCCTACCTCTCTGCGTCGCCTTGCCTCTCCCGCGCTTTCTTTCTGGGGTTTCAGTGATTAAAATCGGAAGAGGTAAATACGACCCCTCTCGCCTATAAACACTTGTTTTATCGGATCCTTCAAGTGCTATGATCTATTGGGCGCTTGCGGTTCTCGTGCCGGCCTTAGGATTATCCGAAAAAGTCGTCCTACCGACAGTGTGGGGTTGCCTTCACGACAAACATCCATCGTGGTATTTCTGTGAGCAGAAGAACCTCAAAAGTCCCCCCGCTGCCGCTTCAGATCTCCAGAAGTTCGGAGTCGATCAGAGGCGTCTCCCGAAACACTAAGGAAGGAACAACGTCCGCCCCGTCTTTCCCACTGCACAACCTGTTGTTGTTCACCATGGGCCGCTTTGTTCCTTGTTTCTCTCATTGATGATGCTGCCTCGAATCCCCAAGACGCCCCGGCCCCCTGTGACATTCAGTTGGTTAATCTGCTCTGCCCTCTGGGTCTGGACGGTGTTCCGAATGAGGTCACAATTCAATGGTGATGATGCCAGACACAATAAACGGCTCATATGAGAAGGGTCGGGTCAAGGGTGCGGGAGAACTCAACCCCACTTTGAGGACTCGAGAACTTCACGGTGACCGTTGGGGTTGAAAATTATCTATATTATCGTTTCCACCTGGTCTACAACTCTATAATCTGTGCCCTGTAACGTAGTTTAATGGATAGGATGATCTGAAACCGGAAACAAACGGGCTGACTCAGCCCGTGCCAAAGAGGAGCGTGAACGGGGAGAAATGGAAGGGGGGGAAAGTAACCAGACACAAGGGAGAGAAAAGTCGGAGTCAGCGTTCGCGAACAGGCGGAACACTAGAGAAGTAGCGTATTAAATAATCACCGACACGTACGTCGTACATAACAATACATAGATTTGAGAGGGGAATGGGATAGGATTCTGGACGTGTGGCGTGCATTGTGTGTGCGTGCGAGGGGACCGGTTCTAGGGAGAGAAAATGTCCACAACATTCGGGAAGTACGGGAAGAGGGAAGGGACAAAGTAGGAAAGGGTGAGGTACGGATGCGATCGGGCCAAAAAAAAAAAACAAAGCAAAAACGACGAGATAGGTTTACGTTCAACGTTCAACACAAGTTTGGGACTAGAACCCTGATAGGAGCTCCAAGGGAAAACGAGGGACGGACCGATCAGATCATTCGGCGAGAGTCGTGTCCGCCGTATCCCGAGCGGGCACCGTTCGGATCTGCCACTTTTTGGGGAGGGGGTAGACGTAGGGGGTAATCAGGTTGTTGGGAATGGGCTTGGGGGCTGGGTAAATGGGGGAATGTGTTGATGATCCCTCGGAAACCCTGGGGCTCGGTAATCGACCTTCGATGCGCGAATGACTGCTGTTGCTGTTGCTGTTGCTGTTGCTGCTGAGCAGAATTCATTTGATCCCTGTGCTGAGACATGGCCATGGAATTCATCTGCGAAGCGTCATGCGGGACTGGAGAATGAAGTGATCCGTCGTGTGGAGAGGGAAAGGAGGGTTGGGAAAACGAATAATGTTGTCGTTCCTCCCGGACATCACGTAATACAAAGTGGGGTTCGTTGTACTGCTCGCGTACGGGCTGTTGGCGATCCGGAGGCGGAGGGGGGAGGGTTTGTGAGGGGTGAGACATGTACATCGCGTTAGGTTGAGTGGACCGCGAGGGCATGGGTTCGCTGTAGCCAAAGGTCGTTAGCTGGGGCTGTGCAGAGTGAGGCCCAGGGTTTAACGTGAAGGAAGCGGTGCGAGGGGAGGTGTGTTGGTTAGCGCTCTGCTGCTGTTCCTTGGACATCACCATACTTGTATGGTGATCCCACGAGGAACCAGTCTCGAGACCGGGCAAAGTGGGGGGCGTCTTCCTGAACGGTTGACTGGGGACGGACATGGAATTGGACGGCGAGAGCGAATGAGTCCGAGCCGACGATGAGGAAGGAGACTCTGATGGGCTGGGCCGTGATTTCGGGTTATTGGCGGCGACGGAGGTGGTCAATGATGGAAGCGTGGTGCTGGTGCTCGGGGTGGAATTGGTGGAGCTGGACGGGCGAGAAGCGTATGGTGTCTTTGGTTTGTCCTTCCCCGTGGGCCCCTTGCCCAAGGCAGGCCGAGTAGAGGGGGGAAGACTGAGGGCTTGTCGATATTGCTCGTTCTCTTCTTCGAGTTCGGCCACCCGTTGCTCCAAAGCCTGGCAGCATCAAGGCGGGCGATTTTAAAACGCGAGAAGACTCGACAAAGAGTGGATAATGGCGGGGACTAACCTGAAGATGAGCAGCACGACGAGCGCGGAAGGCCCGCTGGACGTCTCTGGCCCTATTTGGGGGGAGATTGTCGTTTCTCTTTCTGCCGCGCTTAGAAGACATTTTTGATTGCGGGAGAGGGACAACGGGTCAAGAGAGCAGTTGGAGGATATGGTGGTCAAGAGATGAAGCGTATAAAGGTGATTGCGGATACGGAGGATTAGACCATCGCGTTCTTGAGCGCGTCAATCGGTAAACACCCTTAGCGGAGTGACCCAGACCGAGAAAGGGCGAAAGATTTGAAAATAAAATCCTAAAAAATCCCCAAAACGAGGGGCCAAATCCAACGAGCGAATCCAAAAAGCCGGTCGCCATGGTCCTGGTCCATGTTGCCGTTTCATCGCCCAAAGCGCGTGGGGAAGCCTGGCCAGGATTGGATTTCCCTATTACCTCCGCCAAATTCTTCGGGGGACTCCCGCTATCATCTCCGTTTCATCTTTGTCGACGTCTGCATTGCTCTCATTCTCAAGGTCCAGGTCCAGATACACACATCCAAAACAAAAACAAAAAAGAAACCGTAAAATATTATCGGGAATCCACTCGGTCATGGGGACGAAACGAGTATGTTCCGGAACGACCGATTTGTGAAACCCCTCAAACGTCTCCGTCGGAACCCTATTCTGATTCCAGAGCAACCAATGGACTAGTAACGGCTTAGGCACAACAGTCCACCTGTTACAGGATCATCACGCCCTGCATCACCTGGTTCAATCCACTTCCGCCCTCTCGATCAATTACCCGTCCGAGCCTCCTTCCTAGCCGCTGCGCGCTCTTTATCTCGCTTCACGAAGAACTGGTTGCGTTGGGGGGCCGACCCCGTAGCTCGTGCGAGTTTCTTGTTGGCTGACTTGTTCTGCTCGATGTACGACATGTGTTGTCCGCCACTAAGCGCCGCTAGCGAGCCCGTCGTCCGTTGGGCGCCAGGGGTCTTAGTTGGGAACCCGAAAGACTTTGATGTCACCGTACCAGCGAGGTCACCTTCCCCTCCTCGCACATCCGTCCCGAGATCGGCCTCGTGCTCGTTCGCGAGGAGCACAGACGATAGGAGCTCGATCTGCTCATCCCGAGTCTTGTACACAAGTTCGGGCATATTCTCCATCCCATCGAGGTGGGTGATTACCTTGAATGCATAACCCTGATCGATCAAAAACTGTTGCCGCTTGGTCGAATAGAACATCTCCTGCGTGTCTTTCGAAACCAGGGAATAGAAGAACGCATTGAATCCTTCGTCGTTTCGCCGCTTTGCCCGGAGGATACGACCTAAAAAACCGCTATTAGTGCACTTGAATAAATATAACCAGCGATTGGCTCCTCACCAAGTCTTTGAGCCTCTTGCCTCCGTGATCCAAAGTGCGAAGAGATTTGGATAAGACACGTCGCTTCCGGTAAATCGATCGATGTGTCCCCGACCTGTAAACCAAAATTTCACATCTGAATTTCAGCTCCCCCATCTCAAATAACCAACCGGAGGGAAATTCGAGGATTGACCTTTGATAGGAAGATCGTTGACACCTCTGGATGGTGTTGGAATAGTTGCAGGATCCTCATCCTTTCCACCTGCCCAGTCCCTCCGTGGATAAACAGCTTTCCGAGCTTCTTAGCATATGCCTTGCAGAACAACAGGGTCAGTAACGGTAACGGTGTTGCGGTTTCCAAGCAATATGGCAAAAATAAAAACGAGGGGAGCTGCCTTAATCGGTGCAACCCCTTACGTATCAGGAGGAGTGAATCCGCATCACCCACCTCGAGTGCATAAACGTTATCCGAGAAGACGATTATCTTATCCCCCCGTTCCTCGTGATACTTGATAAGGAACTGACAAGCCTGGAATTTCTTCGGGTTCATGCAGTACAACAGCATCCGCTTTCGAGATTGCTCTCGCAAGTATTCGCGGTAAAATTCCGGAGTCATGGGGCACCATACTTCCGCGCACTGTTCGAAGATCCAAATGGCATCAGTGAAGATCCCGCGGCCGGTACCGCATGTGAATTGAAATTCCGTCCGCTGACGAGGCTTAGACTTACCTGGACATTTGCAATATGCCCCTTGGCAGCGAGGTCCATCCAATTTGCCTCGTACAGCTTAGGACCAATCATGTAATTAAGGTCCTCGATCTTGTCATCTTCTCGGACAAGTGTAGCTAAAGTCCCGGGCCGTGATGGACGATCGTAGGTGAAGGCCCGTCAGCGATGTACCGATGCGCCACAAACATCCACCTGCACGCACCAGTCAATCCCAGTTTGGAGTGTGCTTTGATCGTGGTTACAACCCTTCTAAACATATTCGCCGGGACGACGTGCACCTCGTCGAGAAGGATGAAGCCCCACTCACGGGACGTCAAGAAGTCCATCATCTTCTTTGCTTCGTGTGATCGATTCGTTGTGTTGGCTACCATGGAGTATGTCGAGATAACGATGCCACTCTCCCCGGCGAACTGCAAGATTCGGGTGTATTAGATCAGTCCGATGCCGCCAAAACCGAGACGGCTGCGGGGGCAGTACAGTTCCACCCGATTTTTCGATCGCACCTTCTCCTTCTGATCAGCGGTAAATACCGCGACTTGCTTGTCGGTAACGTTCGACCACTGCATGAATTGTTGTCTCCATTGCATAACCGAGACCCTGTGTGACGAACAGTTTCAGCTGTCAAAGTGTCTTCGCTAAACGGCGACGTGCTATTGACTTACGAGGAGGTGCAGAGGACAAGACACGACTTCTTGATTGTGCAAGCGGCAGTTATGCCTACAAGGGTTTTTCCAGCTCCACAGGGCAATACAATAATGCCAGAGCGCGCGCGTCTAGAACATTCTTTAGCCACCTTGATGCTGATTGGTTGGTGATGTCTTTGCTTACCCGTTTCCGAACATCTTGCTCAAGCTGGTCTCTTGGTACGGTCGAATAACGGTTGCCGGCTTGAGATCGATGTCCAGATTGGCATTTACGGTATCATTCCGGAAGTCATATTCCTCGAGCATTGGATATTCCAGAAAGACACAGCGTTTCTTCACATCCTAGGGACCGGCAACCCCGATGGATTGATTGATGAGGATGCCAATCACTGTCAAAGAGGTAACGTAAGAGCTCACGTCAATCTTCGCGTCGTCAATTTGGAATGCGTGAACTTGATCATCATCCTCTTCCACCTCGTCTAGAATGAAAGATAGCCACGGGCCCAGTCAGTAGCCAGGTTACAAGCAGGGAACACCAAAAACTTTACCCGCATCAACCCCGACCACCGATGCGAAAAGATCGGTGTCGGTGACTCCGTTTGCGCCTGGGGTGGATGATGCGCCACCGGGGGGGTCAGCCTTCTTTTTGTCGCCTTGCTTTGTCCCGGGGATGACGAGTGCGCCCTTGGCAGGAACCTTTCCGGTTGTGAAGGTCGCAGCCTTGATACTATTGTCTACGGCTTGAGTATGGACGCGGGCTGACCGGATGACGTCGTCTTTCAAGAGAGTTTGGAGTGTCTCAGGATGGCTCGACTCGACGTAGTACTTGTTGTGTTTCAAGACGAGTTTAACTTTGCCGTACGAGAGAGTACGTTCTCGGATGAAGTTCGTGATAGCATCAGGGACCGGAACCTTTGACATACGGTTCAGGACCTGAATGACGCCAGCTTTAGTCTTTGTAAATCAGCCCAAGATTGGAGAGAGACAGACTTCAATGATGTCCTCTGTCTGCAAACCGACCGACACGGCGGCGTAGAGCGAATACGACGTGAGTTTGTACTCGTGAATGAACGCAGGTCTGATTCCGATCGTATTCGAATATGTACATAGGTGGGGCAAAAGAATGTGTTTGCGTACCTGCTGACAGGCTCGCTGATGGCTACAAGGAAATCCTGAGCCTGCTCCGCAATCGGGGAGAAGGCCTCTAGGATAATGTGACCGTCCTCAGGGCTAATCCAAATGGGTCGAGCAGAGTGGTCAGTCTTCAAGTGAAGCCACGAAAAATCGTTCCCCTCGAAGATGTGTGAGATGAGCCTGTCCTGCTGCTTTCGATGAGCGATCACGGAGTTCTGGTCTCCATCCTTCTTGCCCTTGAGAAGTTTGCGAGTCAGAGCGCTGAACTTGATCGTTGCGCCTTTCGGCACGAGCTGAGAAGCTGGGGGAGGTGAGGGTGGATCCTCGACGTCTACATATTCGACATCCCCTTCAACTGAATCATTTCCTAGTTTCTGTCGTTTGTGAGGAAGTGCCGGTAAGTCTGCGCGGACAACAAAGGTCAGGAAAATTCTTGGCGATTTTTCGTGAATTCTACCTTCAGTGTGTCGCTTACCGGACATGAAAGTGTATGACAAAGTGTTTTGGCGGGTGTGAGAGCCACCGGTGCGTGGATGACTCTTGTTCGGCAACTCGCGGGGTTGGTCACCTCGCCTTGTTCAGAGTCATCTCCTCCCCTTATATCTTCACCCACCTTTCTCTTTTCCTGACATCCTTTGCTGCGCGCTATGTGGAGACCAGCTACTCGTGAGGTTTCTGGGACCAACGACAGTATGTGGCATATCCAAATTTCCCGTTTTCTGGAAAGCACGTGTCTGACAAATTTTCCTGTGTATAGCACCGTTGGGAAACCGAAGAAGGTTCGGACCAGCCCCAGTCGAAAATAACACTCCGCCACAGCTAGCCCAGCCTTCACCGACGACGTTTTCCAAGCCGTACGGAAACGACAGCCCAGCTAAATCCCGGGAAGAGTCGCCCTCGACTCCTACACCTGGTAAGTGGAACACGTTCACGACACCGTCACCAGCACGCGAACGATACCTCGCACATCGTGGTGTATCGGGAGAAATCTCTTTGCAACATTGGTGGTATACCTTTCGTTCCTATCTTCTCCACTTTCGCGTGCACAACCTACTCATCCATACTGACCATTGCTAACCGTGATTTTCGTAACCCTTGTTCCCTCTCACGTCGATCTAGCTGATCCCAATGCCCCGCGTAAACGTCGCAGTCGTTGGGGCGAGGCCAAGGCCGAGCTTCCTGGACTGCCCACTGCGATCTCCGCCAACGGCGTGTCTCAGGCCCAGCTTGACAACTACGCCATCCACCTTAGGTTGGAGGAGATCAATCGCAAACTCAGGCTGAACGACTTCATCCCCCCCGAGCGTGAGAGGTGAGCCTTCCGCCACGTTCTCCCCGCAGACCGGTTGCTGACTAAGCCGATGTAGGTCCCCATCCCCACCCCCCACCTACGATAATCATGGCCGCAGGACCAACACTCGGGAGGTCCGCTACCGCAAAAAGCTCGAAGAAGAGCGCATCAAACTAGTCGACCGTGCCATGAAGAATGATCCCAATTTCCGACCCCCCGTCGAATATCAACAACAGAAACGTTCTCATCGCCCCTCGGATAAGGTTTACATCCCCGTCAAGGAATTCCCCGAGATCAACTTCTTCGGTTTACTCGTTGGTCCTCGCGGTAACAGTTTGAAGAAGATGGAGAGGGACAGTGGCGCCAAGATCAGTATCCGAGGGAAGGGCAGCGTTAAGGAGGGGAAGGCTAGACCGGATCAGTACGCCGAAGACGCGGAGGAAGATCTCCATTGTCTTGTTACAGCTGAATCTGAGGAAAAGGTTGCCTCCTGCGTCAGGTTAATCAACAAGGTTATTGAAACTGTGAGTCCACCCATCTCCCTGTGATCTCAATTATTGTCTCATTCCTTGAAATTAGGCCGCTTCCACACCTGAAGGCCAGAACGATCACAAGCGTAATCAGCTTCGCGAACTTGCTGCTCTCAACGGAACCCTTCGAGACGATGAGAACCAAGTCTGTCAGAATTGCGGCAACGTCGGTCACAGGAAGTATGAGTGCCCTGAGCAGCGCAACTTTACTGCTAACATCATCTGCCGTGTCTGCGGGAGCGCTGGACACATGGCTCGTGACTGTCCGGTCAACAGGGATCCCACGGCTATTATGCCCAGCCAGAGCCCATCCACGGCCAAGGGTGGGTTCGACTCGGAGTACGCTAACCTTATGGCGGAGCTAGGAGAGAGTGGGAAGGGATCCGGAGATGGAGCGAAGCCCTGGGCTGGAGGTGCTGGACACGATATCACTGCTGGAGGAACCAATATCCCTCCCTGGCGCCGACCTGAGATGTGGCAGTCGAACATTCCCCAATCACAGCCTCAGCAGTTCCGACCCCCCGGCCCTGACACGGGATACGCTGGTGTCCAGGGAGGCTACGGAGGCGCTAACCAGTGGAGTCAACCACAGCAGGGCGGCTACCAAGGGTATCAGCAGCAAGGATACGACAACAACTATGCAGCATACTATCAGGGCCAATACGCGCAACAACACGCTCCTACTCCCGCTCACTAAAACTCTTGATAAGGTCCCAATGCTAACAAGCAGCCGATTCTCCTTTCTCACCTTCCCCAGAAATCACAACTACAGGACCGACCGAACACTCACTTCTTTCCAGATCGTCCGCCTCTTCCTCTGCCCTGCTCATACGACCAGCCGAATACCTTCTCCCTAGTGTTCAGTGGTGCCTTGATGGTCTCTTACATGATATTTCTTTTTTCGGTGGTTTGTCAGAACGTTCACAGTATATGGACGGTATAACCTTCCTCTTTTTGCATTCTGGCTGACCTCTTGACCGTACACGAGCGTATTCTCTCTTAGCACATGCTACCCATGAATATTTCTCTCCTTCAGTACTAATCGTCGAACTTGTAGTCCCCAAATCTATCCGTGTGTCGTATGCTACTCTGGCGTGATCGGTGATCCAGAATGCCCTGCCAACGAAGTTCGTAACGTCTTGGGTCTGGACTCAGACCGACGTGGTATGCTTCCTTTTCTTCCTCGGTCGGCTCCGCTTCTGCCTATCCGCACTCTTCTCCATATGGATAATATCCTCACGTTCCCCGGTCTCCCCCTCATCAATGCCGTGTCTTACGGAAGGTCGACTTCGTTTCCCCAGCTTGGTCAATTCTCCCTGAGATTGACGCACGAAGCAGGAAACAAAGAAGCCGTTCATTGCATCTTCCCCTGGAGAGCACCTGACCACGCACTCTGCATCAACTGCTAGAAGCAACCAAAGATCGCCTCTGATTGATATACCTCCCGTCCAGAGCAACGGGAATACGTACCGGACATCATCTCCTCAGGGATACCCCGCCGTTGCCAGCTTGGCAACACCTGGGACCTCGGAGCAAGCCCAAAACCATTCAGCTCCGCTTCGTTCGATTTGAGCGCCTTCGAAACGACGTGCTCGTTCTCGGTCGGGTGAACGCTACATGTTGAGTAGACAATTCTTTTCACGGAAGGGACTACAATATATGCATCGGATCAGCATCAGAGATCGCGAACTTTTGTGGATCGATACACGAGGGTGACCTTTGCGCTTCTGAATGTTCGAAGAAAAGGCCCGAGGAAAGGAGACGGCCCGAACCTCGGGAAAGCAACGGGACAGGGTCGGGTGCTGGGTTACAGGCTGAAACATCGGGTGGGAGTGTCACTCCTGCCGACGACGTCGCTGATACGAAGGACCGTACCACGGGCGACGACCACGTCACACGTGGAAAAGGCATCGGGATGAGCCGGGAGGCGTGATTTTCGAAGTGGAAAGCGGACCGAACGAAAGTGGACCGGGGCACTCACACTTCATAGCGTGCTTGATCATTACGAGCTGGAAAGACGCGAGTTTTTCCAATCTTTCCTGTTTAGAAAAATTGCCTCCATCTTCCTTATCTATTTTTCCATTTTGCAACCCAATCGGTTAAAAAATAAGGTTCGTTAGCGAGTGATCGTTGGACGAGTTTAGGGGGTCGGGGGACATACCATGTTCGGTGAGATGATCAAGGCGGTTGACGATTCCCGATCCACTGCATGAAGGGTCTAGCAGGCTTATTCCCATGGTTCCGGGAAGTGAGAACACGCGCTGCTCAGATGACTGGAGCTAACTCACATGTGGGTAACATCCGCATACCTTCGATCGTCGTACTTTATCGTCAGGAAATCTGCATTCATCGGTTCCACATTTCGACAACCGGCTTTGGCGAGCATGGATTTCAAGGTCGCGAACCGCTTTACGTCCCGTTCGAACGCGAACAGCTAAGCACCATGACAATTGAGCAAATTTGTTTGTGCTCGGAAAACATGCGACGTATGGGTTGACGAAAAGCGCTGACCTTTCCCTTGTTCCCCAGTAGGGCGCTGAGGTGACTTGTCTTGTTTCCCGGGGCGGCCGTCGCATCGATGAAATCTCCGTAAGGTTCGTGGATATCTTGTGCCAACACGATTGCTGGGAAACAAGATGCCTTGTCCTGGAGGATGACCTTTCCAGAGTGGTAAACCTCCTCCTCATGGAACCGAACCCCGGGATTAAAAAGAAGAAGGTTTGGTATGTGCTCATCTTCCGAGAATCCTTTCCTGTCGGGGTTACCCCTTGAGATCGTATGAAAAGCGAAAGCCCACCGTACTGGTTCTGGAGCGGATGAGAAATTTTAAATCCTTTCGAGTTGAAGTACTTCTCAGCCTCGGAATAGGTCCAGAGGTTCGTATTGACCCTCACGTATCGTGGGATTAGGGCTGTGGTTCTGGGGGGTCAACACCGACAAATCTCATCATACGATTCCGTCTTACCCGCTCGTTCATCACCAGTTTGCGCCAGTTCCTCGTTCGACCTGACCCCGCGCCGGATTTTCGCTCTGGTAAACTCGCTATGCAGCCGGGTCTTGTGTCGTAAGACCGCTTGCTTAAGGATGCCATCACCGGCTTGGATCCCGTTTGCTAGGAGCAAATCGTGAACGAGGACCAAGGCCAGGTTCTCGGATTTGAGTTTCTTTTCTTCCTTGAGTAACTTTGAGTTGCATATCACATCCTTTAACACGGGCTTGTCTGGAGTTTCAACAATCCAACGTTGCCCTATTCAGTACGACAAATGTAAACGTACACTTAAGACTCTCGATAACGAGGGCAGAAGTCCTTTTCCTATCTTTCTCTGGCACGCTGGAAAGCACGCCTTTGATCGATCCCTGTTTTTTGTCAAGTTTGTCGAGAATTTTTGCGGCCTCAAAGTAAAAGTTCATTTTTCTGGGAGTAAACGCAAGCCAGCAGCAGGATGCTCTATGCACAGTTACTGATAGAACAGGCCCGAGCGGGATGCAGCATCTAAGTGGGGGTGCAGGGGAAACAAGGTGATCGGACTGGCCGATCGCATGGACGCGGGGTCTGTCTGTTACCACGACCGTACAGCTACTAGATGTTGTCGCCACTACCTTGTGCCTCACTTTCTTTGGAACTCTGGAAGAATGACACGCTACGATCACCTGCGCTGGATATTCACCTTTGAAAACCATCAGTCTCGCTCACCTCGGGTCGAGTCTCTCACCCGTTAACTCTGTACCAGTTGAACCACTATAGTTCCGGGGTCCCATCGCCTGCTCCCCTGTGATCCACCACCAGATCGACCGTTTGACGGCTGGATGAAAGGAACGGGCTATCGGCGAAAGCATGATACTCGAAGATCGCCGGGGACAATTGGAGGGGTTCGTTCCAAAAACCTTGGGTATACTCTGGCCGGAAGTATCGTGTTTAACCCTGGGTTCATAGTTTATGCTCAAGGGGCGCGTCATCGGGCGGGAGGCGCTCGTTCCATTCAGGTTCCGTTGGGCTCCCCGGCATTCCGCACAAGGCGTTAGCAAACCCTCCCATCGCTTAAGAGAACTCCGAACCGCACGGCCTAGTGGCTTGTTTCGCGTCGTTTATTCGGATAAGGCAGGTAAATGGGCCGCTTAGTGCGAAACGGGCTGAAGCAGGCTACACGGTGCACTGATGCGAGGACTTGATCTCTCAGAGGCTGCTTATTGACGCCAGTCGAGAAATTTATCCGCGATCCAATCCTTCTGGTGACTAACTGCGACAGGTATTTTGTTCACATATGATCGCACCGTTGATGGTTGACGGTCTACATTGGGAATAGGGCCTTCAAAATCCGCTTACCCCAAATGTTTGATGGGAACCTCACCTACAGGCTACAAACCAAACTCTCTGGAGATCGGATTTTCCATGCCACCCATTCCACAGCCAGGCCCGCCTACAGTTCAGCCGTTACAGGGTTACGGCGGTGGTTACCGTTAGAAAACCAAGTGTTGATCTCTTCAAAACCTTCTTGGTTGGTGGCCGGAGAACGGCCGAGAAATCCATTATCGTTGACGCCCCTCCGGTGCTAACCCGCCACCGGGAGTTCTCGTGATGCGTCTCCAGGGGAATGTTTTGACATGCACGACATGGCAGTGCGTTTCGTCAGCAGATATCACCCGTTCATGACGTTATGTGATACCACCCACAGTGAGGATTGGCGTAAAATGCCGGTCATTCACTCTGGAACCGCTGGCTGAGGATTGGTATAGAGTGGCGTAGACCATCGGAAGGCTAGCTTTGCGTCGCTGATCCAACGCTGCGGTAATGGGACTGTATTCTCAATTCGCCTTCCCCATGCTGACTTGCTCGCCGACACAAACGAGCCGCCAGTGGTTATGGATATCTTCGACCTCACCTACTACACACGAACGCAGGAAACACGGGTCACGGCAAAGCTTCTGCATTTCTTCTGGAATGTACTACCCAGAAGGCCGTCTTCGGCTTGGGCGGGGGGAGGGATCTATCTATGTTCTGAGGAATATCCTCCTTTCGTTCTGCGTCAGTCGGCTTAGTTGCGGATATTGAGTGGCAGGAGCCGACGCAGGGTCACTTGGGTGGCAACTCGACGAGCCTAAGGTGACGCCCGTTTAGATATTTATTGAAATGGGTATGAGGATCAAGGACCAACTCTAGCGGGAGATGCCGACCTGAGTCTGCACGTATCAGCTTCCTAGACATATACGACCAGTTCCATGTATCATTATATTAAGTCAGGTAGGAGTGTCAGAGTCACGACCTCCTTCACTGGGATTGCATTCGTATCTGTGCTGAGTGCCACACCGAGCGTTACGAAGGACCCTCATTTTCTGGTGATCTGGGGTGAGTTTGGGATCGGCTATCGCCGAAAACATTCAACCTCCAGCCAAAACATGGAACAACCTTCGGCGGTGGACCGCAGCACTCTACCTTCCGAGATTTGGGAAGAGATTATTCTGCAGTTGTCCCCGTTCGACATCCTGCTGATGAGACTTGTAATACTTGCTCAACTGCATGGCCGAGGTGCACATTTGACCGAAACTATTTGTTAGCTCAACCGCAAGTTCTGCGAGCTGATTGACAGCTCACCTACGATCAACTTCCACCTCGACCTCTTTTCAGCCGGATTGGAAGAGAGGGCCGCTGGGGACTCTTTGTCCATTCAAGATCGTCGGCGGAAACTAGACGCTTATTGTTCAAGGTGGGAAAGTTTTTACCGCGCAGAGCGGTCCGCCCTGGGCCCACCATCCATTCCCAAAGTCCAGGAGGCATATGTTGACAAGGGTTTTCTCGTCCATGATGAGGACGCGGGTGGCGGCAAAGAGAATATCTACTTCGTACGCCTTCCGTCGGTCGCGATGGAAATGCCACAAAAGGAGTGGATGGTTCGAGGACTTCCCGCAAGTGCTATTCGTGGACATTTGCGGGCCATCCACCCGCCCTCAAATCTGTTGGCCATACCGGTAGTGTCCGATGATGAAAGGTAAACACACTCGAACGTTCTGGCTATCGCCCACTCATGGTCACAAATAGCACGCTCCAAATCGAGCTGTTCCAGATGTCTGACGGAAAACCGTACCAAAACGGTGTTCGTTCGTCTTTTATGGGAAGAAGCTATGAACCCCCAACAAAGATTAACTGGGTCCACCTCCAGTTAACTAGCTGTAGGCTCGCCGCTACGATCGCCACGGTGGGGCGGGGAATCGATCCGTGTTTCATGGATGTCATGGATTTCTTCGTCTGGGATTGGAGAACAGGAAAGATGTGTTTGGTCAGCCTCTCCGTTTGTTTTTTTCGTGAATAAACCTCACGGAACTGTTAAAGGAACAAGTTCAGTTACGGAGTATAGGTGCTGTTTTCGTCGACGAGTACCGGCTCTTTGGCACAGTCTGCTTCGACCGTCAAATCTCGCTGATGTTATGGGATTCTTCCAAGATTCCCACCCCCCGCAATCCATTTGGAATCGATTTCGAACTTGGACCAGACTATCTCGATTACAACATAAAACGAATCATCTACAATCACGAGATGAATCACGTCCTACCTTTCCGCGAGAGCCCTTCCATGGGCATAGTCGGTCTCCACATGATCAGAATGACACTGATAATACCGGTCAGGGCTCTTGTAAGTTTCGCGCGCAGGATAGGAAGGGACGACTATGTCCCGTGGCGGGACTGGCAGCATTTTGCGACACCGATCGAACTTCCTCCGACCTCTACACCCCCACACATTCTCCACTCTCAGGTACTGAGCGTCTGTCGGGCCAGAAACCCCTGGTCAGCACCAACACTACGGGTACTGGACTTCTCGCTTCGTTCTAGAAGGCGGCAGCCGCTGGGTGACCCTTCTGCGCCGCTTCCACCGTATATCGTTCGAGAGTCCCCATTCTACGCAGACTGTGACATCTCTACATTCGACTTCACGGAAGGTGGTGTCCTCGCTACGTCTGTGAGGATCCATGTGATTGCGAGACACACTAACGTTCTAACTTGATTTGCTTCCAGGCCAAAGGACCAGAACCAGAACGACACTTCTGGGCGGTTTAGAGAGTCTAACCCCAACGCTTTTTGGGCCTTAGGCTCTCGGTTGTGTTTTCGAGCAATCAGTTCCCCTAGTTCACCGACTGTCAGATAGCTGACATCGGCACTCCCCGAACACCGTCTTATGCGCACCGCCACCAACCCCCACTTCCTCCTCTTGAGCCTTCCTGTAGAAATAGTAGAGAATGTGGTCCTGTGCTTGCCCGCCCCAACAATGCTGAGACTGAGAATTGTAAGGGATTTCAGTGTCGAACTCAGATCTCGGTGTTTATAACCAACTCTCACATCTCTTAGTTAAATCGTGGGATACGCGACTTCATCGACACGTCTCCGACTATACAGTACCGCGTAGAGCTTTTCGCGGCTTCATTGACGGATGATTCACGGAAATCCTCGGTCGTTGTGGCAGACCGCCTTGACCTGCTGGAGCGGTACCATTCGAGATGGGACAAGCTTCAAGGGGATGGATGGAGAAGAATTACCCTTCCTACCCACAACAAGCGGGTACTTGAGGGGGATATACTTGGGTGTATCGAGGAGTCTGGAGATGATAGACTCGATGCGCACTTCATTCAGCTCCCATCTGTCTCTCGCGAAGTGCGGTTGAAGCAGTGGGTGGTGCGGGGATTGCCCAGATGTAACGTTCCTCTGAAAGTCAATCCGGAGGTAGACCTGCTTGTCGTGCCTGAGGTGGTTATCGAGGGATTGTACGTGTTCAGTCCTTTGGCCGTTTGCATGATTGTGATTCTCGACTCAGCGCGTTTCGGATACACATTCTTCGGCTATCTGATGGCTTTCCCCACCATTTGGCTCCCATGGTTCCCCCCATGCTCTACGTTGAGTACCAGTCAAAGAAGATTCTATCGAGTCTCGACATCCTGGTGAGCGGGCACAGGCTTGTGGCGATAGCTGCCTTCAAGGGAGCGTTCCACCTTGGACGCTACACCACTCTCGTTGTCTGGGATTGGCGTAGTGGCCAGAGAGTCCTCGTAAGCCCTACCTCCGCCTCCAAGCTCCGCTAACGCCACGAACACTCAGGAGACCTCGCATTGTTGGGTGGATCAAGTCCAATTCGTCGACGATTATCGGATCGTTGGAATCACAAGACCCAGAGAACAGAGCACACAGCGATCACTTGTGGTGTGGGATACGACAACAACCAAAGAACGACAACTTGTGTTTGAGATGCCAACGGGAGAGGCTGACCTACTCTATGAGCCAAAAAAGCTCATAAGCCATAGTCGGGCACCAACCGGCGAAGGGCTACACCGTTCCGATCCAGCCAGAAGAGCAGTTGGTATCCTATGCCACGGGACTCAGGAAAAAGTTCACCAATATGACTGCATAGTAGTCATTAATGCTGCAGACTTGTGCGCCCACGCGTCCAGTAAGAGCAGCGCGACGACAATCCTTTGGCGGACGTGGGAGCGTTCCACAACGGTGATTCGGATTGTGCGCTCTGTGACGGGGACCACTGCGATTTCCGGCTGTCGGCTTTTCGCTATGACGAAAGGGCTTTCGGGGTTGAAATTTATCGAGCTCTTACGGATTTACGACTTCAGCACCGGGACGCGGAGTGGGCGATATCCGAATCGACCTCCGGTCCGCGATGTTCTGTTGAACCTAGGGCATGGAGTCGTGGACAAGGGTGACAAGATCTGGTGTTTTTCGGAGGATAATTTGCTTCTGTTCCATGTGAGCCTGCATCTCTCCTTGGTTCTTAGACGAACGGGTTTGGAACGCTGACCTCGGTGTGCTGTTTCACAGACTCCGTTCCCTAACGAGAGGGTTAACCTCCTACTATGGACGTTGTAAATGATCGCTGTACTGATTTCTTTGTCTATATATTGTTTGGAATAATAAGTATATACAATGTAATGTGGGTGGACGAGTGACTTGGACAAGCATGTATTAAACTAGGATTTAACCTTGCGGGTTTCTCAGCCCACTCATCGCTGGGTCAGCCAAAACTATCGGGATCTCGTTCACAAACCTCTACCCATCCGACCGATACCAAACCGGCCTGTTCTGTCTCTTGATAGTGATGTGTGGGTCCTGTGCGTCTAAGGTTTCATACAACGTTTATAGAGAAAGTCCCTCCATCATTGTTCGGTTCCCACTCGATCCGAATGTTCACCGGAGGGAATAACCGGCTTCCTGCAGGAGTGGGTTACCCAAGCTAGAGTAACACCAGGTCCCCACATCGGAAAGATATCGAACCCGGGGAGATTGCATACGAATCCGGAGTGAAGTAGGCTCGTAGGTAGCTTGTTTCCGGAGCCAACGGAATCACCTTTGAACCGGGTGGGGGATTTCCGCAGAGGGCCGAAAACAAACGTAGACATCCAGGTAGAAACGTATGCGACCGGTGTTGATTGTGGCGCAAGGGGGCGGAAATAAGTGAACAAAAAGGGTCCCCGGTTGTTCCCACTGCTTGTAACTTGGTACGTGTATGTATCTTCGGGGTTGAACCCACTCAGTGGAGTTCGCTACGTGGCAAGCATCTCCAGTTCCCTCCGGCTCGTTCATCGGAGGACGTAGAAACGGACAAATCCCCGCTCCGGGAAGCCTTCGGCTGACCCGTTACGGGTTTATCATGATTGATGCGAAAAGAGAGTTGAATTCCGCATCGGCTTCGCCACCGTGGCTTCGTCCACGCCACCACCTGCCCTTCGCTGACGGTCCCCCTCTCCTGATAAATCTCCTTCATTCACTCACTACCAAGTACGGAACGCTTGCTGGAAGCTGTCTCAGTTTGCTAACGGGCTGGAATAGTGCCGGTTGAGACGGAACTTTACGACTTACTAGACGTGCCGCCGAACGCATCGGAAGGTACGGTTTACCGTCGTTTTTTGCGTTGCGGAGGATGACATCTGTTTAGACGAAATCAAGAAAGCGTATCGAAAAAAGGTGCGTTTGTCATCTCGTGTGCATTTGCTGTACGTAGTTCTGATCAAATCATCCAGGCCAAAGAACATCATCCTGTGAGTTTTGCGCGTCTGCAATCAGAATAATCTAACCCACACACCCCTTCTTTAAGGACAAGGTCAGCCAGAAATTCACATCAACTGAACAAGGAAAGATACTGAAGGGCCCGTCCAGAATAGAGATGACCCCGGAGCTGCCGCCCGATTCCAGGAGATGGCCGCTGCGTTAGTCGCAGCAATCGCTTCCGTCTTTCGAACCATTCAGCTAACTCTGGTCCAGATATGAAATATTGAGCCAACCGGAAACAAAGGGGTTGTATGATCAGTTTGGAATGGAAGGCCTCTCGGGTGGCAGGAGTGGTGGTGGCATGGACCCGAACGACATCTTTGAGATGTTTGGGGGTGGTTTCTCGTTTGGTTTTGACTTTGGTCCTGGTGGGTTTGGAGCCCCAAGGCGGAAAAAGGGCCAGGATTCCGTCATTCCGTACGAGGTTACCCTTGAGGACCTCTACAACGGTAAATCGGTAAAAATGAACCTTGAAAAGGACGCCCTCTGTTCCGCGTGCTCGGGGTTAGTTCACATCTCTCTCTTACACGGGTGGTGCTGATGCTCCTCAGTTCTGGAGCTAGGGGAAACGCCAAAC
>Ga0307515_10002397_pt1 | contig 40905 bp, 40 predicted proteins | sample 17_EM_MG_FD_194513 | JGI IMG/M metagenome (GOLD analysis project Ga0307515, IMG submission 194513) | Populus trichocarpa ectomycorrhiza microbial communities from riparian zone in the Pacific Northwest, United States - 17_EM | ecosystem: Host-associated > Plants > Roots > Unclassified | place... | reverse complement strand
AACGGCGTAATCGAAGGCTCGTTAGGGATCCTAGGTGCCGTCGATGAGAAAACGATCGTTATCAATACGGGAACGATTTCAGCTGATTATTACGCGCTCAGTACCGGAAACCTCGACGATTTGGTCACCAACAGCGGGCAAATTACCGGTGCTATCTACCTTGGCGCCGGCAACGACGTCTATCGCGGCCAGCGCGGCACGGTAGACGGGCTTATTTTCGGGGATGCCGGTGATGACCGCATCTACTGTGGCGTGGGTGACAACACCATCAATGGAAGCTACGGCACCGACATCATTCGCGGTGGGCAGGGCGCCGATACCATGGATGGTGGCGAAGGCCTTTTCGATATGCTGGAATATCGCTCGTCGGCGGCCGGAATCGAAATCAACCTCGCGGCAGGAACCGCGTCCGGCGGCGATGCGCAGGGTGACATCTTTACCGGGTTCGAGAAGGTCGCCGGAACGGAATTCGCTGACAGGATCACCGGCGACTATCACAACAATACGCTGGCCGGCTATTCGGGCGATGACGTGATCGCTGGCGGCGATGGGAATGACATTCTGCGCGGCGGTTTCGGGACCGACAGGCTCGCAGGTGGTCGCGGCGCGGACTTGCTGCAGGGCGACGGCGACGCGGATTTTTTCCAGTTCAAAAACCGAGCCGACTCTACCGTGTCAAAAAGCGGTCGCGATACCATCCTTGATTTTGGTGTCGGGGATAAGATCGATATCTCCGGGATCGATGCCAACACCATCGTTGACGGCAACCAAGCCTTCGGTTTCATCGGAACTGGGGCATTTTCCGGCAGGAATGCCGAAGTGCGTTACGAGAAGAAAGCGTCCGACACCTTTATTTATGGCGACGTGAACGGCGATGGCAAAGCGGATTTCGCAATCCATCTGGATGACGCCGTCACGCTGCGAAGCGGCGATTTCGTTCTCTAGCCGAGCAAGCCTGCCGAAATCGCAGGCTGCCTCTCAGCTTCCCAGATGCCGCTCGCCGCGCGTCTTCGCCAGCTCCATCTGGCGCTGCCGCTGGCGATAGCGCAGGCGGTCTTCCTCGGTGCGGGTCTCGTGGCAGTGGATACAGGAGACACCGTGCTCGTGGTGGGGTGACAAAAGGTCTTGCGGTGTCAGCGGCTGGCGGCAGGCGTGGCAGAGCGAGTGTTCGCCTTCTTTCAGGCCATGGGTCACCGACACCCGGTCGTCAAAGACGAAGCAGGCGCCGTCCCAGAGGCTTTCCTCTTCCGGCATCTCCTCCAGATATTTCAGGATGCCGCCCTTGAGGTGGTAGACCTCGTCGAAACCCTGTTCCTTCATGAAGGCCGTCGCCTTTTCGCAGCGGATGCCGCCGGTGCAGTACATGGCGATCTTCGGCTTGGCCGCGAGATCCGCATTGTTCTTCACCCAGTCGGGAAAATCGCGGAAACTCTTGGTGTTTGGATCGACCGCGCCGCGGAACATGCCGATTGCCGTCTCGTAGTCGTTGCGCGTGTCGATCACCAGCGTATCGGGATCGGAAATCAGCGCATTCCAGTCCTTCGGGGCCACATAGGTGCCGACGATCCTGTTGGGGTCGATATCCTCGACGCCCATGGTGACGATTTCCTTCTTCAATCGCGCCTTCATGCGCAGGAACGGCATGGCGGATGCCCAGCTTTCCTTGTGCTCGAGGCTTGCGAATTCCGGCTGAGCGCGCAGGAAGGCCAGCACTGCCCTGACACCATCTTCCGGTCCGGCGATCGTGCCGTTGATACCCTCGTGGGCGAGCAAAAGAGTGCCCTTGACCTGATTGTCGTCGCACATCTGTTGGAGCGGTTGCCGGAAATCGGCGAACCGCTCGAACGAGACGAAATGGTAAAGCGCGGCCACCAGAAACTGGCCACCGGCTTCCGGGCGAAGGGTTTGGAGCGTGTCTGTCATGCGGCGTGAAATACAGCTTTCGACGCTTTCGCGCAATTGCCATTGCGGCCCGACGGTTCAAGCCGGGCCGCAACACTCTTGATCAGATGCCTTCGGGCGTGAAGACGCGCAGGCGGTGGCCGTCCGGATCGGCGCCGGTAAAGGTATAGCCGAAGTCCGCGGCGACGGGTTCCTGCAGGATGGTGACGCCTTTCTTGCTCCATTCGGCGTGCAGTGCATCGACCCCCTCGCGTCCGGCTACCGAAATTGCCAGCTCGCTGCTGCCGGCGGTGCCGGTGACTTTCGGCTCCATCGTTTTCCTGGACCAGAGGCCGAGCTTGGTACTTTCGTTCATCTTGAACAGCGCGAAAGTCGGCGAGAGTTCCAGTGGCGTCGAGCCGAGAACGATCTGGTAGAAATTCGCGCTTTCGGCCGGGCTGTCGACGGCAAGCAGGATGTAATCGGCTGTCATGATGATCTCCTTCGTGTTTACGGAGACCGTTTTAAACGGGCATGCTGTCAATTTATGGCAGTAGGATCACATGTCCTGGGTTACTTTATGGGCGTGCCGCCACTCCGCGAGCAGCCGGTCGCGCCGGCGGGGAATGCGGATGTCGGTCACCGTCATGGTGGTGAACCGATCGGTGCGGAAATGACGAAAGTCATTGCGCAACTCGCACCACGCCGCAACCACACGGGTTTCCTCGAAATAAGCGAGCGCAAAAGGCCAGATGCGTCGCGTCGTCGGCTGCCCGTTGACGTCGGCATAGTCGATGTCAATCTTCATGCCCTGCCGGATCGCATCCCGAATGGCGGGAAAGTCGGCGGTTCCGAGATGCAAATCGCGCGTGTTGTAGACCAGCAGGGAGTTGGTTTCCAGCTCGTGGCGAAGATCGGCCGGCAGCACGGCGGCGATCTTTGCCAGCGCATTGCGGGCCGCGTCCTTCAGTTCGTCATCCGTCCGCGCCGCCACCCAGCGCGCTCCCAGGACCAAGGCCTCGATCTCTTCTTCGCTGAGCATCATCGGCGGCATCAGGAAGCCGGGCTTGAGCACATAGCCGAAGCCGGGTGCACCCTGGATATCGGCCCCCTGTGCCTGCAGCGTGGCGATGTCGCGGTAAAGCGTTCGGATGCTGATCCCCATGCGCTGGGCAAGCGTGCTGCCGCTGACGGGGCGGCGGTAGGTGCGCAGAAGCTGGATGAGGTCGAGAAGGCGGGTGGAGCGGGACATGATTGAGTGTACTGCCAGTAAATGGCAGCATCAATCCCGAACGTAACGAGACGTTATTGGCTCAGGCGGCGTCCTTCCACAACAACCTGATTTTCCGGCTCTCGGCTTCGGGATCATCGCGGAAAACGGAATCCGCGAGCTTCAATGCAGCCTCCCGCAGCGCCTCTTGCCGGGTAATCACCGCGGAGAGAAGATAGGCCTGATCCTCGCTCTTTCCGAAAAGGTGCGGCTGTTCATTGACGAGAGAGGCGAGGAGCGCGAGATCGTTGTGATGGCCGAGCAGATCGACCATCTCCGTCGCCTCGACCCGCTTTGCATACATCGCCGAGGGCCAGAGGCGCTGTAGAAGGTCGAGATAGAGCCGGTAGTCCTGGCTGCGCTTGCGCAGTTCGTGGAAAAGATGCGCGTCCGTCGTGTTCTCGCAGGCAGCGCGTGCGGCCGCTGCACGTTCCAGCGCCTTGCGCCAGCCCTTTGCAACACGCTTGGCGCCGGCGCTGCCTCCATCTTCGAAAGTGATGCGGGAGAGCGCGTCGAGCGCCCGACCGCAGGTGGCAATGGCCGCCGCCACGCTTTCTTCGATTGGCTTGCCGTCGGCGGCTCGTTCGTCGCTTCGGGCCGCCAGCACCTTGCCGATCCGCTTCAGCGCTGCGCGTTCTTCACCGTTTTCAGCGTTGCGTATCAGATATTGGCTGACTTCGACGAGAGCCGTCGCATCGCGAAACGCCGAGAGCGTCCTTGCCATGTTGCGGATGCGCGCATTTTCCGTGCGCCGGAAAGCAGGCACGTCGGCGGCGGCGAGGCGATAGAGGGAGCGCAGCTTCTTGAAATTCTTGCGGGCATCGTGGATCGCCTCGACAAGTCCGTCCGGGCGCTGCGTCAACGCAGCAATGGCGCGGTTCAACTGCTCGGCGCCGACGGCTTTGAATTCTTCCGTGAAATTTTCAGAAGGGCGAATATGATAACTCATGATCTGCCTTCGAAACCAATGGGTTGTTTGAAAGATACTGGTTCGAGTAATGCGGGTCACCGGTCACCTCTGCACCCAGCCATGCCGGAAGATCGGGCATGTCGCCTTCGGAGCGGAGTTCGACTTCGGCGACAACAAGACCCTCATGCGCGCCGCCATAGACATCGACTTCCCAGACAAAACCGCCATGCTTTACCTCATAGCGGGTCTTTTCGATGACGAGGCCGATGGCTTTCGACATCAGGTCCCTCGCATCGGTGATCGGGATATCATATTCGAATTCGTCCCGCGTCATTGAAGCGGCGCCGATCTTGATCGTCAGCTTTGCACGGTTGTCGCCCATCAAGCGTATCCGCACGGAACGGTCGTCCATGGTGACGATATAAGCCTGCAGGAAGCGCGTACCGCTTTCTGTGGCGTTTCGCCAGCCGTCGGATGCCACCAGAAACTTGCGCTCTATTTCCTTGGCCATTGATAAGTCTGCCGTTTTTGCCGTCAATCGGACGCAGACTACAGGATTGTGGCGATGGGGCAAGCAAGCACTTCGGGCTAGATGTGGCTTGGGCGAGGCGTAGTGCCGCGTCGGTTGTCAAGCATGCGTCACCATGTCCGAATAGGCTGGACAATCCCGTTTGGTATCGACAAAAGCGGATGGGAAGAGTATTCGAACCTCACTTCAATCGTTTTAAAAGGGCTGTCCGGCATGAGCGAGAAAACCGATAGACTTCTTTCCGTCCTGAAATTGCAGCCGGTCGTTCCGGTGCTGATCATCGATGACGTCGCGACTGCCGTGCCATTGGCGCGGGCGCTTGTCGCCGGTGGATTGAAGGCGATCGAGATCACCCTGCGCACGACCGCCGCTCTCGAAGCCATCCGCGCCGTCGCCAACGAAGTCGAAGGCGCCGTTGCCGGTGCAGGCACCATCCTCAACGCGGCCCAATATGAGGCGGCGGTTGAGGCCGGCTCGCAGTTCATCGTCAGCCCCGGCACGACGCAGGAGCTGATCGATGCCGCCAACGATTCCGAAATTCCGCTGCTTCCGGGTGCGGCGACCGCCAGCGAAGTCATGGGCCTGCGCGAAGAAGGCTACAAGGTGATGAAGTTCTTCCCGGCCGAACAGGCTGGCGGCGCTGCTTACCTCAAGTCGCTGTCCTCGCCGCTTGCCGGCACGCTGTTCTGCCCGACCGGCGGCATTTCGCTGTCGAATGCGAAGGACTACCTGTCGCTCCCCAATGTCGTCTGCGTCGGCGGGTCCTGGGTTGCGCCGAAAGAGCTGGTCGCCAGGGGCGATTGGGCCGGCATCACCAAACTTGCCGCGGAAGCTTTTGCGCTGAGGGGCTGATCGAAGGTCAGACGAATTTTTGAGAGGCCGGAGTGAATGTACTCCGGCCTTTCTCGTTTCTGCATTTTATTTGTATTCCTTTCGTTGCATTCCTATGTCTCAATCCGACTTCAACCGGCCAAGGGAGTGTGACCGAATGTTTGACGCGAAGAAATTGCTGGACCAGTTGTTAGGTTCGCAGATCCCCGGTGCAGGCGGCACGGTCCGCGAGCGCGCCGGACAGGCCACGCAGCTGGCCAAGGACAATCCGCTCGCCGCGGGCGCCATTGCCGCCGTCCTGCTTGGCACCGGTACCGGACGTCAGGTCGCCGGTTCTGCCCTGAAGCTCGGCGGTCTCGCCGCCATCGCAGGTCTCGGCTATCAGGCCTACAAGAATTATCAGGCTGGCAGGGAGCCGGTCGCGCAGCCGGAGGCTCAGGCTCAGCCGGAGCTCCTGCCGCCGCCGACGGATTCCGGATTCAGCACCGAACCTGCTGCTATCCGCAACGACTTCGTCCTTGTCCTGGTGCGCGCGATGATCGCGGCCGCCCGCGCCGATGGTCATATCGACGATGTCGAACGCGCGCGCATCATGGACAAGGTCAAGGTCTCCGGTCTCGATTCCGAAGCGGAGCAATTTCTGCACGACGAATTGAACAACCCCGTCGATCTCGACGCTATCGTCGCAGCTGCGACGACAGAGGAAGAGCGTGTCGAGCTCTATACGGCCTCGCGCCTCGCCATCGATGCGGACAGCCGGGCCGAGCGCGGTTATCTCGATCTTCTCGCCGGGCGCCTTGGTCTTGCCGATGCGCTGATCGATCATATCGAGGCAACCGTATCGGCGGCCAAGACACCTGTCATTGAGGCGCAGGCGAACGCTCCCCAGACATCCGTGCCTCAGACGTCGGTACCGCAGGTCGGCGAACCGCCGATCAAGTCGCCCTGGTGATAGACCCATCACCACTTTGCATTTGTACGGATGCCTGAGCTGTCCTATGCCAGCGTCAAAGCCTTTGATGTAACCGGTTTGGGCCGTTGCCCGAACCGGTATCAAGGCCGGTGGTGTGGTCTCTCCGGGAGTTGCAAATGCGTGATTTGACGAACTGGGCTGGCTGTCCGGCCCCGAAGCCGGTGACATTGGAAGGCCGCTACGTTCGGATCGTGCCCTATGACCGGGCGGCGCACCTGGAAGCGCTGTGGCAGGCCTTTGGCGGGCTCGATATCAATGCGCGCCTTCAGTATTTCGCACAGGACGATTTCCGCGGCATCGAGGATTTCGATGCCTGGCTGACCGGAGTACAGAAAACCGGCTGGATCACCGAGGTGTTTTCCGACAAGGCAAGCGGCGACGTTGTCGGCATGGCCAATTACATGCGGCCGGATCCGGCAAACGGTGTGGTCGAGGTCGGTGGCGTCGCGCATTCCTTCTCGATGGCCCGCTCGCCTCTATCCACCGAAGTGCATTATCTGATGGCCAAGCACGCCTTCGAGGATCTGGGTTATCGGCGTTACGAGTGGAAATGCGACAACCGCAACGAAGCAAGCAAGAAGACCGCGAACCGTCTCGGCTTCACCTTCGAGGGCGTCTTTCGGCAGCACATGCTGTCCAAGCGGGCGAACCGTGATACGGCCTGGTTCTCGATGATCGACAGCGAGTGGCCCTTGCTCAATGCCGCATTTACAGCCTGGCTGTCGCCCGACAATTTCTCAGGTGACGGGACGCAGAAGCTGAAACTTGAAGACATCCGCGCCGAGCTTGCGCAGAAGGAGACGGCATGACGGAATCGGAAAAGAAGGACCGTTCGCCGGCCATTGCCGCGGCGATTATCCTGCTTGTCGTCGGTGTCGGGTTTTATATCCTGCCGAGCATCATGCTCTGGCTCGGCAATTTCTCGCCATGGTTGGCGGCCGCCTTCGGCACGCTGTTCGTGCTCGGCTTCTTCCTGATCTTCTGGCTGCGCGCCCGCCATCAGCGCCGGCGTGGCCTTTGACCTGCGATCAGGCCTGAAGCGATGCAGCCAGGAGTACGAAACCCATCACCAGCACCAGCAGCGCGCCGGAGATTTCGATGCCGTTGCTGATCCGCACGGCGGCTGATCCGCTCGATGCATAGCGAACCGCCAGATCCTTGGCCACGACAGCCATTGTCGCCAGCGCCGAAACGGTAATGGCGGTGCCGATCGACATTGCAAAGACCGAGAGTACACCGCCGAGATAGAGTCCGTTCAAAAGTGCGAAGCTCAGAACGATCAGCGCGCCGGAGCAGGGACGCAATCCTACCGCGATGATGGCCGACCACGCCTCCCGGAGCGCAAAACGATCACCCTTCAACATCGATGGATCGGGTGCATGCGCGTGTCCGCAGGTGTCGCAGACCTCGCCCGGCCCATGGCTGTGGCCGTGGTCATGAGTGTGACCGTGATCGTGCGAATGTCCATGGTCATGGGCGTGGTGCGCATGGTTGTGGTGGTGTCCGTGATCGTGGTGATCATGTGCCATTGCCGGTGTCAGGCTGCGTGCCCACATGCCGCGCAGCTTACGGAATAGCAGCCAGCCGCCAAAGGCCGCGATCAGCGCGTAGCTGACCACCTCGAGAAAATGCGTCGCCTGCGTCATCGAGATCGACGATCCGCGCAGCACGAGATAGGCGGCGCCGACGAGAAGGATGGCAACCCCGCCCTGCATCATCGATGACAGGAATGACAAAAGCACGCCGCGCTTCAGCTCGGTCTCGTTGGCGATCATGTAGGAGGAGATCACGGCCTTGCCGTGACCAGGCCCGGCGGCATGAAAAACGCCATAGGCAAAGGACAGCCCGATCAGCGACCAGAGATGCCACGGGTTTTCCCGCATGCCTTTGATCGCTTCCGTCAGCGTGTGATAAAAACGCTGCTGCTCCATGTTCACCCAGGCGAAAAACCCGCCGAAGATGCCTGTGGTCTGGAAAGACGGTTCGGCCGTGCCGATGCCGAGCGGTGACTGGGCATGAGCCATCGTCACGCTGACGGCCGCGAGTACCAGTGAAAGGCCGATCAGCCGGGCGGAGTTGCGTGCCGTCAGCATTTGAATTCGATCCGTGTGGCAAACATCTTCGACATGTCGGTTCCCGTAGGGTCGTTGAAAAAGGCGTCGGTCAGGCTGGCCTGGTTCTGGGAAAGCACTTCGTCCGGATCCGGGCGGACCACCTTATGCTCGCAGGCATTCAGCTGATCGCCAACCGGGACAAGATCGCCGTCCGTTGGAAAATCCATCGCCGTGTACATGGTGGGGTCGTAAATGCCGAAGGAGAACTTGCCCTTCAGCGGGATTGCCTCCGAAGGTTTGACGGCGAACATCAAAAGCAGCTGCCCGTCCTTGTAGTCAGCCTGGATCGCGTCCGGCTTGTTGACCTTCACGGTTTTGCCATTGTCCATGATCGTCGTGTAATAATTGTACTCTGCGAGGGAATCGAGAACGGTCTGGCCGACTTCCTTCAGCTCATCCGGATCAAGCTGGGCATTCGAGTTCTTGTCAAAATCCATGACGACGCTGGCAGAAAACAGCTCGTCGAAGCGCCAGACATTGCGCAACTCGGTGATCTGGTTCGTCGCGTCAGCAACGATCTCAAGTCGTGCCTCGGCGAAGATATGCGGATGGGCCAGGGCGGCGCAGGGGGCAAGGCATGCCGCTGCCGTCAGCATCAGGGATGATGATTTCATACTGTCGCAATTCCCTCGGCTATGCCGACGCAACGCCAGCATTCATGCAATGTAGCGGCAAATGGGACGGAATTGGGACGCAGCACCTGCGGCAAAGTCGTCAATTTTCCGTGTTCTTACGGAACCAGGCATGCAGGAAATCGACCAGGGTCCGCACCTTTGTCGGCAGGTAGCGGCGATGCGGATAGATCGCATAGATGCCGCGGTCTTTCGGAAGATAATCCTCCAGAATCGAAACCAGCGTTCCGGCGGCGATCTTCGGCCGGGCGATGAAATCGGGGACGCTGGAAATGCCGATGCTGGATTCGGCGGCGCGCACGGCGGCGAGCGGGCTGTTGACCTCGATCGGTCCGCCGACGGGGACGCTGAAGCCGGTGCCGTCCTTTTCGACGAAGCGCCAGTTGCTGTAGGACCGGCCATTGGTGTCGATGATGCAGGCGTGCCGCGACAGCTCCGAGGGATGATGGATCGGTCCGCTTTTTGCGAGAAACTCCGGCGATGCACAGATCTGCACCTGGAAATCGTCAAGCTTGCGGGCAATCAGCGTCGAATCCTCGAGCTTGGTGATACGGATCGCCACGTCGAAGCCTTCCTCGACCAGATCGACGAAGCGATCGTCCGAGACGATTTCGAGCGACAGTTCCGGATGCGCCTTGCCGAAGTCGATCAGCGACTGGCCGATCTCGGCATCGACGAAGGTGCGGGGGGCGGAAATGCGCAGGCGGCCCTTGAGGTCGGAATTGCTGGCCCGCACGAGATCGGCGAGGTTGTCGATTTCTTTCAGGATTTCCGATGCCGTCCGGTAATAGGTATGCCCGGCTTCGGTCAACGAGAACTGCCGGGTGGTGCGGTTGAGAAGCAGGGCACCGAGTTCGTCTTCCAGTTCCCGCACATATTTGGACAAGAGCGCCTTCGAGCGCCCGACACGCCGCGCTGCGGCCGAAAAGCCCTCCGCATCGACCACATCAATGAAGGCGCGGATGCGGGTCAAAGTATCCATGATTGGCCATTTCCTGCGAAGAGAGGGCCGCTGCCCTCGGTTGATTCGGTCAATAGGCCTCTTCGGCGCGCTTTGCGGTGCTGGCTGCTGCTCTCACGGCAGGCCTTGGCGTTAACACTTGCTTGGCGCGGCGAATGCGATCGTTTTGTTGGAAAATGAACTTAAAACAAGACGTTGGGCTTTGCGAGAGCCTCATCCCGCCTGTTCAGGAAAATTGAACATATTAATTGCTGCTCGCTGAGATAAAAATTCTACGGCGAATGCGAAAAAAGTCTTGATTACGACAAGGTTTTTTCTTATCTCCACGTCAGCCCAAAGTCGCACGTGCCCATGGGTGTCCGCCGATCCCTCGTTTGGTGAGGAATTGGTAAGGTACCTGGAACTAACCCCTCCAGTCGCTATCCCGGCCAACCGGAAATGCGAGGACATTCGAAGCAACGACGGTGCGGGCCTTTTTGTTCTCTTCCGGCTTTCCATCAGCCGGGGTTACTGAAGAGGCACACCTTCATTGCCGGACGTGCGGTAGGTTATCCTTCCAATCAATGGCAGACAAAGCGGATCAAAGCTCTTGGCAGAGCGTTGATCCATCATTCGCGCATCGTGCGCATGTCTGGATCCGGGGTCTCCACCGGCTGGTTCCAGGGCGTGCTTACGTATGTCCTTTGTCCTCCACGTTTTCGTGGAGCGTACCTGATTGGGGATAGAACCATGACGACTGCACGCATCATCGACTTTTTGAACACCCGACGTCCCGAAGGCCCATGCCTTGTGGTTGACCTCGATGTCGTGCGCGACAATTTCAAGGCCTTCCGCCACGCCCTGCCGGACAGCTCGATCTACTATGCCGTCAAGGCAAACCCGTCGCCGGAAATCCTGCGCCTGCTCGCCTCGATGGGCTCCAACTTCGATTGCGCCGGTGTGGCCGAAATCGAAATGGCGCTCGATGCCGGTGCGACCGCTTCGCGCATTTCCTTCGGCAACACGATCAAGAAGGAACGCGACATCGCCAAGGCGCATGCGCTCGGCGTTTCGCTGTTTGCCGTCGACAGCCACGAGGAAGTCGAAAAGATTTCCCGTGCCGCTCCCGGCGCTCGCGTATTCTGCCGCGTCCTGACGGATGGCGAAGGTGCCGAATGGCCGCTGTCGCGCAAGTTCGGCTGCGTGCCGCAGATGGCCGTCGACGTTCTCGTCTACGCCCATCAGCTCGGTCTCGTTTCGCACGGCGTCTCGTTCCATGTCGGTTCGCAGATGACCAAGGTCGATGCCTGGGATTCGGCTCTTGCCGATGCCAAGCGCGTCTTCGTGCAGCTGGCAAAGCAGGGCATCGAGCTGAAGATGGTCAACATGGGCGGTGGTTTTCCGACCAAGTACCTGCGCGACGTGCCGTCGGCTGAAGCCTACGGCAAAGCGATCTTCTCGTCGCTGCGCAAGCACTTCGGCAACAACATTCCCGAGACCATCATCGAGCCGGGTCGCGGCATGGTCGGCAATGCCGGCGTGATCAAGGCGGAAGTCGTCCTGATCTCGAAGAAGTCGGACAATGACAACCACCGCTGGGTGTTCCTCGACATCGGCAAGTTCGGCGGTCTCGCCGAAACCATGGACGAAGCGATCCGTTACCCGATCCGCACCATCCATGACGCCGACGAAATGGAGCCTTGCGTTCTGGCTGGCCCGACCTGCGATTCGGCCGACGTGCTGTACGAGAAGAACATGTACCCGCTGCCGATCACGCTGACGATCGGCGACGAGGTTCTGATCGAAGGCACCGGCGCCTACACGACGACCTATTCGGCCGTCGCCTTCAACGGTTTCGACCCGCTGAAGTCCTACGTCATCTGATTGGCGTTATCTAACAAGCCTGCTCCGGGTCAAACCGGAGCAGCCAATTCACAATTCGTCATAACCGCCGCTTATCACGGTATTGGGTACGGGAGGCCAAGATGGCCGCTGTTCTTGATTCTGTCCGCGCCTTCTTTGCGCAGAATGCCTTCACCATCGACACCGAAAATCCGGGCGACGTCGTCGCGCGCGAAAACCTGCTTGACCGCGCCATGGGCCCGAACCGCCGCCGCAAGTCGTCGGAAACGCTGCGCCGCGGCCGCGTGCCGGCCGAAGGCCTGGCGCTGGTTGCCCGCGATGCTGATGGTCATGTCATCGGTACGGTGCGCCTGTGGAACGTCGAAGCGGGCGTTAGCCGCGACGGTATGCCGATCGAAGCGCTGATGCTTGGGCCGCTGGCTGTCGATGGTCACCATGAGGGCAGGGGCATTGGTGGCGCGCTGATGCGCGCAGCCATTGGTGAGGCAAAGACCCGTGGCCACGGCGCCATCCTGCTGGTCGGCGATGCACCTTATTACGAGCGTTTCGGTTTCTTTGCCGCCAAGGCACGCCATCTGGTGATGCCCGGCCCGTTCGAGCGTGACCGCTTCCTGGCGCTGGAATTGAAAGAGGGCTGGCTGGACGGTGCGGCCGGCATGCTGATCGGCAGCGGCCGCAAGCTCGCCATGCCGCGTTTGCGGCGCGCTGCCTGATAATGGGGATGCCGCGTCTTCAGGGCATGGCATCCCTGTTCAGAAGGAACCGCTGACGCGCGCGGTGATCTCGCTGCCCTTGTAGTTTGCGCTCGGATCTGCCTCAGTCTGTTTGACATGGGCATAGCCGATTTCGAATTGTGGTGATTTTTCCTGTCCGAGCGTCAGCTTCGCCGACACGTTTCTCGTTGTGCGGTCGTAAACATAATAGATATATTCGCTTTCGGTTCGACTATACGCGAGCGTGATTTTCGCCCACGGATTGAGCTGGCGCGACACCGAGATGTTGTAACTGTCGATGATTTCCGCCAGCGCATCGTCGATATCGCCAATGGCGATGTCATGTTTGTAGGCGGCGGCGAATTCGAGGTCGGCGAAGGTTTTCCACTTGGCTTCCCCGCGCAGATAGGGCCTGCTTTGCCGGTTCCCGTGACTGAGGTCATCGCTTGAGAGTACGATGATGCCGGCTTCCGCGATCAGTGACAGGCCGGTGCCGAATTCTTTGCCATAGGCGAGGGAGCCGCGCAAAGTCGATGCCGGAAAGCGGGAGTAGATGGCCTGTTCGTCCTTGTCGATCATCGATTGATTATACTCAAGACAAAGACACAGTTCGCCGCCCTTTGCCGAGACGTAGTGGCTGGCACCAAGTGTCAAAAGTCCGACGTCCGGATCCAGTTTTGCCGGCTTGAAAAGATCGATCGTGAAGTGCGCGTCACCTTTGCGCAACTCGGCTATCTTTGCTGTGAAAGCCGTCTTGCCACCAAACGCAGTGGTTGTAATCTTGCCGCCGGCCTGAACGGCTCTGTCGACGGCCCGGTATCCGATGATGTTTCCTGGAAGTTGCAGGAAGACGTCTCCCGAGCTGTTGCGGATATAGGACGTCTCCAACTCGAGCACTGTATCTTTTCCGAGTTGCTGCGCATATCCCAGGTTGAATCCGGTTTCATGCGTATCGCCGAACCGATAGGCACCGGTCCGCAGCTCCTTCTGATATATTCCATAGCTGAGCTTCGCACCATCTTGACCGATCGTCCCCTTCAATTTGAGGGAGCCCTCCCAGAATGGCCCAGAAAGCGGTTCCGCACTCTCCAAAAGATTGCTCGAATATCCCTGTCTAGTCGAATATTCGATGGTTGGTTCGCCATGCGCCACCGATGCCAAGGGCACGATTGCCATAGACACCGCAATGATCAGCAATAGGCGCATCCGCCGTTTCCTCAACGCAAGGTTTCTTAAGGACAGTCTGCATTTAGATGGTTAAATAACTCCTAGGGTTGCTGGCTGCCCATGGTTATATGCACGTAAAAGAATGCGCCTGTAAAATTATTCACTCTATGAGAGAAAATCTTAAAGTTGTATTTATTATGGTTAACAATTTATGATGAATATCATCTTCGCTTGAGTGTTTTGATTTCAGGCATATCCTTTTGGTTGTGCATAACGGATGCACATCCAACGGAGGTAACACCATGAACTTCAAGTCCGCATTCATCGCATTCGCCTCTCTCGCAGCTGTTGCAGCAACGGTTTCTCCGGCTTCTGCCGGTGGCCTGTCGCTCAACCTCTTCAATGGCAAGAACAACGGCATCGCCAATGGCGGCATCGTCATCGCACCGGCTGTGGGCGTTGGTGATGTCCTTTCCGGCAACAACGTTCTGAACGGCGTTTTGAACGGCAGCGGAAACAGCATTCTCAGCGGTATCCTGTCCGGCAACAACACCGGTATTCTTGGTCTTGGCTTCCTCTCCGGCGATGGCGGCAAAAAGCGCCGCTAAACACGTGAGACACAGGGAGAGGGGTTAGCCCCACCTCTCCCTACGGCCAAGCAGGGCTGCATGACAACGGTGGGCGATACCCTATGGTACCGCCGGCCGTTTTGCGTTGGGCTGGATATTTGACACGGCTTGCACAATGAATTACACGCTGCGACAACGGGTGAGAGCCCCGGCCGTCCGCAAGCTTCAAGCTTTTGGTGAAGTCTCTCGTTCCTCTTCGGTCGTCCATCATATGGCGTGCGAACGGTGGCAAGGCGGGCTCCCTCCGAAAGACTGCACGCTCCATGTTGGAGATTTGAAGATGCGCGGATCGGTCCCGTTACCCTCACTCGATGCCCTGAAAGACCAGGCGAAACGGCTTCGCGCCGGTTTGGCCTCAGACGGTCAGGACATTACCCATTCGAAATCGCTGGAGCTTCTGGCCGCGCAATACGGCTTTCGCGACTGGAACACGCTGCATGCGATGGTCGGCAACCGGCCACCGCTCAATCCGTGGATGCTTGGTTCGCGTGTCAAAGGCCATTATCTCGGCCAGCCGTTCGAGGCAAAGATCCTCGGCGTTCAGGCCATCACCGCCCAACCCGGGCGTTACCGGCTGATCCTGGATTTCGACGAACCCGTGGATGTCGTCACCTTCGACAGCTTCTCGGCCTTCCGCAAGCGCGTCCAGTGCACGATCGACGAAACCGGCCGAACGGTCGAGAAAACCTCGAACGGCCGGCCGCAGGTGGAGTTGATGTGGTGAACCAGAACGGGAAATGTGTGGCGCGCTGATCTGCGCCACACATGCAATGGACATCAGCCAGCGATATCCACCACGCCGCAATCGCCCGCTTCGCTGCCGAAGGCAAGCTGTCGGCCGTTCTTGTTCCAGGCCATGGCGGTGATTGCGCCCTTTCCTGGGCGGCGAAGGAGGACTTCCTTGCTGTCGGTGAAGCGCACGACCATGATCATGCCGTCGGCATAGCCGATTGCCGCGATCTCTTCTGCCGGATGGCAGCAGACCTGGGTGACCATGATGTTGGCGCGGGTGCCGAGCTCGAGCGGTGCCTTGCCCATCGGCCCGTCCTTGGCCTGGAACGGCCAGACGATGGCGGCCGGCGCGCCGGAGGAGGCGAGCCATTTGCCCTTGGCAGACCAGGAGACGGATTTGATCTTGGTGGGATAGCCGGTCATCCGCATATGCCGCGTCTCGGCGCCGGGTTTGGTGTCGAGCTTCCAGCCGTGCAGCGCGTTTTCCTGCATGGAGGTGACAACGAAGCGTCCATCGGGCGAGAAGGTCACGCCGGTATGGGCGCCCTTCCATTCCAGATCGACCGGCTGTCCTGCCATCGCCACCCAATGCAGCGAGACGCCGTTATAACGGGCAACGGCAATCCGCAGCCCCTTCGGCGCAAAGGCGATGCCTTCGACCGTGCGCTCCTCGGTGAAATCCTTGACGGTTCCGTCCGCCAACCGCACATGCGCCGTCTTGCCATAGGCATAGGCGACCGCGCCTTGCGGCCCGGCGGCGACCTGCGAAATCCACTTGCGGGGCACATTGGCGATTTCGCTTGTCGTGCCGTCCGCCTGAATACGCAGCACCTTGCCGTCTTCGCCGCCGGTCAGCAGCGTTTCGGTCGCTTCGTCGCGAATGCAGGAGAGCAGCCCCGCATGCGCTTCAACGGTCTTGTGACCGTGATCGAGGCGATGGATGAGGCCGGAGGACTCGGCGAAGAACGGGATGTCGCCGAGAAAGGCCACGCCTGCGACGTGACCTTCGAGATCGAGAGGAGCAACTGTCGGCATCAGTGTGCTGCGGCCTCGGCGGGAGTGGCGGCGCAGGCGTTGAAGGTGCGCTCCAGTTTCTCCCGATCCAGTTCACGGCCAATGAAGACGAGGCGGCTTTCGCGCTTCTCGCCATCCTTCCACGGACGCTGGTGATCGCCTTCGATGATCATGTGGACGCCCTGGACGACGTAACGGTCGGCGTCGCCCTTGAAGGCGATGATGCCCTTGAGGCGCAGGATGTTCGGCCCCTCTGTCTGGGTGATCTTCTGGATCCATGGGAAGAACCGGTCCGGGTTCATTTCGCCGCCACGCAGCGAAACCGACTGAACGGTCACGTCGTGGATCGGCGAGGGGGCGTGATCGTGATGATGATGGTCATGATGATCGTGGTCATGATGGTGATGATCGTGATCATGGTCGTGGTTGCAATCAGGGCCATGGACGTGCTCGTGTTCGTCGTGGGCATCGAGGAAATGCGGCTCGTTTTCCAGCGCCCGCTCCAGGTTGAACGCGCCCTGGTCGAGTACCTTGCTGAGGTCGATGTTCGAGCGCTCGGTGCGGTGGATACGGGCCGACGGATTGATCGCCCGCACGGTCGCTTCGATCTTCGCCAGTTCTTCCGGTGTCACCAGGTCGGTCTTGTTGAGGAGGATGACATCGGCAAAGGCGATCTGGTCTTCGGCTTCGCGGCTGTCCTTCAGGCGCAGCGGCAGGTGCTTGGCATCGACCAGCGCGACGACGGCATCGAGCTCTGTCTTGGCGCGCACATCGTCGTCCATGAAGAAGGTCTGGGCGACTGGAACCGGATCGGCAAGGCCGGTGGTTTCGACGATGATCGCATCGAAGCGGCCGGGGCGGCGCATCAGGCCTTCGACGACGCGGATCAGATCGCCGCGCACGGTGCAGCAGACGCAGCCATTGTTCATCTCGTAGATTTCTTCATCGGATTCGACGATCAGGTCGTTGTCGATGCCGATCTCGCCGAACTCGTTGACGATGACGGCGTATTTCTTGCCATGGGCCTCCGTCAGGATGCGGTTGAGCAGCGTTGTCTTGCCGGCACCGAGATAGCCGGTGAGCACGGTGACGGGAATGGGCTTGGCAGCTGTGGATGCTTCGGTCATGGGAACCTCGGAAATTTTTGACGCCTTCCGGCATGGGGTTGGTGTTGATATAGGAGATGGAAAGCGCCAGCGCAAATGCCGGCATGATCTTCATGCTGCTTTTCCGCATCAGGGACTGGAGGCGATTGCCGGTTGTTAGCGGAGGATCGAAAGATCGAAGGCTGCGATATCCTCCAGCAATTCGACGACGCCCTTTACCGCATGTGCTACCAATCGTTCGCCCCGTTGCACTGTTGCGGCGGAAGCATCGCCGGCGACGCCTTGCGCGTTCAGGTCCGACATCTTCCAGCCGAAAGCATGTGGACCATAGGCGCGCAGATGCTTGAAACGATCCGCGAACTCGGTTTGGCGCGACCCGAACCGCGCAGCTTTCCCCATATCGACCTTTTCCGGATACATCGCCAGCATCACCGACGTCTCGATGTCGCCGCCGTGTATGTCGATTGCCTTGTCTTCCGGCAAGATCCAGCCGTCCGGCTGCCCGAAGCGCGTCCAGCTTGTGGCGACCGCAAGCATGTTGAACCGCACCCGTGCCTCGGTCGCAACGATGGTCATCAGCGGCGCGTTGCCACCATGGGCATTCAGCATGACGAATTTGCGGATGCCCTTGCTGTTCAAATCCTGCGCAATGCCAAGCCAGCGCCGCACAGCTTCATCGTAAGTAAGAGACTGCGTACCCTCGACATCCATATGTTCGATCGAATAGCCGACCGGCTCCGTTGGAAGGAAAGTCACGGGCAAATCGGCCGGCATGTGGGCGATGATCCGCGCGACGAGTCCCTCGGCGATCAGCGTATCGGTGTCGAAAGGCAGGTGCGGCCCATGTTGTTCATACGCGCCCAGCGGAAGCACGGCGATCCAATCCTCCCGGGCGGTGGGCGGAAGATTGGAAACATTGTCTTTCCAACGCGGTGCCGGGAATGTCATGCTTTTTTTATGCCTTTCGGTTGTACTTGCGGTGGCTGTGTTATTCGAGTCATACAGTGGACAGGTAGCCGCGCAAGAAATTTGGTGGAGGACCGATGGGAAAGAAGAACAAGGCAGAAAAGAAAGCCAAGGGAGGCAAGAAGAAGCATGACGTCGCCGTCCATGCGCAGGATCTCGCGTCCGTGCTGGTGCAGGCGGCCCGATCGATGCGCACGGTGTTGTCGCGCAACCTGCTCGCAAGCGGTCTTTATGCCGGCCAGGACGGCGTCATGCTGGCGCTGGCTGAAACGGATGGCCTGACGGCCGGCGTTCTGGCGATGAAGCTCGGCGTCAAGGCTCCGACGATGACCCGCACGATCGGCCGCATGGAAGCGCAGGGGTTCCTGGAGCGACGGGCGGACGACGAAGATGCCCGCCTGACAAAGGTCTATCTGACCACAAGCGGCCGCGATCGATTGCAGATCATCGGTGAAGCCGGAAAAACCTCGGAAGACATGGCGACCAAAGGTCTCACCGAAAAGCAGATCAAGACACTGATGAAGCTGTTGCGTGCTGTCGACGGCAATCTGCAGAACTCTGCCGCAACGGAGTGAAACCGGCTCAGGATTGGAGATTGCGGCATCAATTTAAAGAGTTTAAAGAGGATTTAAAAATAGCGGTGTCCAGCCGGCGAAATTTAAGGGGGAAACGTGGCGCAGAAGATCAAACTCTCCACCATTGCGGAAACGCTCGGTGTGTCCACGGCCACGGTTTCACTGGCATTGCGCGACAGCCCTCTGGTCGCCGCCATGACGCGGGACAAGATCAAGGAACAGGCCCGCGCGCTCGGCTACATCTATAATCGCCGTGCCGCCAGCCTCCGTACCTCCCGCTCCGGCATCATCGGCGTCGTCGTGCACGACATCATGAACCCGTTCTACGGCGAAATCCTCAAGGCTATCGAAGCCGAACTCGATCGCGACCGGCAGACCTTCATTCTTTCCAACCATTACGATTCCGTCGAGAAGCAGCGCGCTTTCATCGAGACTTTGCTGCAACTGGGCGGCGATGGCGTGATCATGTCGCCGGCCATCGGCACGCCGCCGGAGGATATCATGCTTGCGGAAGACAACGGCATGCCGGCCATCCTGATCGCCCGTTCGATCGAGGGGCTCGACGTGCCGATCTTCCGGGGCGACGACGCCTATGGCATTTCGCTTGCCACCAATCACCTGATCAGCCTCGGTCATCGCGTCATCGCCATGGTCGGCGGTACCGACCAGACCTCCACCGGGCGCGACCGGTATCAGGGTTATGTCAACGCACTGCGCAAGGCCAATATCGAGGTCGATCCGGACCTGCGTATTCCCGGCCCCCGCTCGATGCAGGGCGGCTTCGAGGCCGCGGTGCATCTTTTGTCATTGCCGCAGAAGCCCACGGCCGTCGTCTGCTGGAACGATCTCGTCGCCATCGGTATGATGAACGGCATTGCCCGCGCCGGCCTCGTTCCCGGCCGCGACGTGTCGGTCACCGGTTATGATGATCTCGAGGAAGCCTCGATCTCGACGCCAGCACTCACCACGGTCTGGAACGGCCAGTCCGACGTCGGCCGCAGTGCCGCCCGCGCGCTGCTCGACAAGCTCAACGGTAGCCACGAGCCGGATGGTATCCACCTGATCAAGCCCGAAATGCGAATCCGTCAATCGACCGGCCCGCTTCGGCCCAATTCAACCGAATAATCCGATCCAATCCCGGAAGGAGCGAACCATGCCGCAAGGCCGCCCCCGTATTCTCGTGCCCGGAAAGATGAGCCAGCGTGTGCTCGATCGCCTGCCGGATCATTTCGAACCGGTCTTCGTCGCTGCCGCCGATCCCGCATTGGTGACGGCTGATCTGGCCGCCGGGGTTTCCGGTATCGCCGTCCAGGGCAAGATCCCCGCCGGTTTCATGGATACCTTTCCCAACCTCGAAATCGTTGCGAATTTCGGCGTTGGCTATGACGGTATCGATGCTACGCATGCGGCAAAGCGCGGTGTCGTGGTGACAAACACACCGGACGTGCTGACGGAAGAAGTGGCGGACACGGCGATCGGTCTGCTGCTCAACACCGTGCGCCGGTTTCCCGCTGCCGAACAGTGGTTGCGTCAGGGGCGCTGGGCCAAGGAAGGCGCCTTTGCGCTGTCGCCGCTGACCTTGCGTGGACGAACAATCGGTCTTTATGGCCTTGGTCGCATCGGCCTGGCAATTGCCAGGCGCCTCGAAAGCTTCGGCGTTTCCATCGCCTATCATACCCGCACGCCGCGCGACGGGCTTGCCTATACTCATTATCCGACACTGAAGGGTATGGCCGAGGCGGTCGATACGATCATTGTCATCGTGCCCGGAACCGACAGTACCCGCAGGACGGTGAACGCAGAGGTTCTTCAGGCGCTGGGGCCGCAGGGCGTGCTGATCAATGTCGGACGCGGCACCACCGTGGACGAGGCGGCACTTGCCGATGCGCTTCAGCGCGGCGTCATCGCGGCTGCCGGTCTGGATGTCTTCGAGAACGAGCCGTTTGTTCCAGATGCCCTTTTGGCGCTGCCGAACGCCTCGCTATTGCCGCATGTCGGCTCCGCGTCACAGGCGACGCGAAATGCCATGGCCGATCTGGTCGTGGACAATCTGATTGCCTGGTTCAAAACGGGTGCTGCCCTGACGCCGGTGGCCGAGACGCCTTTCAAGCGGAAGACAGCTTAACAGTCTGACGGACTCCGCCGTCAGCCCTTCGTTTTCGACTCAGCGTAGGCGCGAACGGCATCGCCGAAGGCTTGGAACAGCGTCGATGACGGGCCGTCGCGCCCGACCCAGTATTCCGGGTGCCATTGCACGCCGACGGCGAAGGCCTTCGCATCGATGACGGATACGGCCTCGATCGTCCCGTCTTCGGCAACGGCCTCGACGGCGAGGCGCGGCGCGGCCTTTGAGATTGCTTGCCGGTGCAGCGAATTCACCTGCACTTCGCCGGCGCCGAGAACGGAGGCAAGGCAGCTTCCTTCCTTGACGATGACATTCTGACGGATGCCGTAGGCCGTATCGAGATCGGATACGTCGGGTTTGCGGTGATCCCAGATGCCGGGCATGTCCTGGATCTCGCTTGCCAGCGTGCCGCCGAGTGCAACATTCAGTTCCTGGATGCCACGGCAGATGGCCAGCAACGGGATGCCGCGCTCCAGCGCGCGCCGGATCAGGGGAAGGCTCGTCGCGTCGCGGCCCGGATCGAAGGGGCCGTCATTCTCCGTGGCCTCCTTTCCATATAGGGAGGGGTGCACATTGGTGCGCGATCCGCTGACAAGAACACCGTCCACCCGGTCGAGGATCGCATCGGCATCGTTGCCGGTCTCGAGCGCGGGAACCAGGAACGCCATGACGCCAGAGCCTTCGACGGCGGCGCGGACATATTGATGTGGCGTGGCGTGCCAGACGTTGCCATCGAACGTCCTGAAGTCAGCCGGTATCGCAACAACGGGGTTAGGCATTGCGGGTCTCCACCTGCGGCTCTTCGCTCTCTGTTCCGGGCGAGTCACAGCCTTGTGTCATGTTATCAAGCCATTGCCGCGAGCGGCAGGGTAAAGTCAACTCTGTTGGTATTTTGGAGGTGCACCCGACTGTCTGCCTGCGACGGGCAAGATTTGACATGTTTTCCTTAGAATTGCAGTAACCATTCCGGCATTTAATTTATCGGGCAACGGTTTGAAGGAACCTCCGCGCTGGAAAATGTGAATAACCAGTTCGCGGTTGAATCTATGCATGGTTGCAGAAAAGCAATATGCTTTAGAAATGACTGCAATACTGGGTTGAAATCTTCCAATAAGGCGGCATTTCGACCGTCAGGCCCAATATATGGGAAGATTTTTTCCGGTAAGCGCGCGAAATCTTTCGTTAAACCCTCGGGAATAACACTTCGCCAAACCGGAGCAGGGGGTTCATGAAATCAAATGAACAGAGCGCTCTTCCGAGCGATGTCTATCTTTCGTTCGTAAGCTCTCTCTACGAATACCGTCAGACACTTTTGATCGGCATGCTGTCGCATGTCGTGACGTTTATGCTCGTCCTGGCGAAAACAGATGACTTCTTTTACCTCGCCTGCGCCGCCGCCATCGTCCTGATCTGGTTCGTGCGCAGCATCGGCATGCGTCAGTTTGACCGCGAAAACCTGGCAGCGCTGGATTTCAGAGGCATTCGCCGCTGGGAAAACCGTTACAATTCGGGTGCCGTCTGCGCGACCGTCACACTCGGCACGGCCTGCGGATATGCCATTCTCGTCAGCCGTGATCCGTTTGCCGAACTCGCCTGCATTTCCGTTACGCTTGCCACCATGGTTTCTCTCGTCGGTCGCAACTACGGCTCGGCGCGGGCTGTTGTCGTCATGTCCCTGTCGGCCTGCGGCCCGATCATCATCGGCCTTCTGGGTCTGATGGACGGCTTCATGGCTTTGCTTGCGCTGCTGATCGTGCCGTTCATCCTGACGACCTGGTCGATGGCGCGCGGGGTGCGGGAAACCTTGCACAAGAATGTCCTGGCCGCCCGCGAAATATCGACGATCGCCGGTCGTTTCGATCTCGCCCTCAACAACATGCCGCACGGTCTGTTCATGTTGGATGCCGACAACCGCATCCTCGTTGCCAATCGGCGGGCATGCGAGCTTCTCAATCTTGGTGATCAGGCGCGCGTCAAGGATTGTCATCTCGATGCCGTGCTGCGCTACGGCGTCCGTCACACGTTTCTTGAACAGGATCAGGTAAAGCAGGTTCTGAAACAGCTCGATCACTTGATGAAGGGCATGCAGTCGCGTGCCCTCATACCATTTTCGGACGACCTCTTTCTGGAGTTTTCTGCAAGCCGGCGTGCCGACGGCGGCGTCGTGTTGATTTTCGAAGATGTGACGGCGCGCGTACGGGCGGAAAAGAAAATCCTGCAAATGGTCCGCTTCGATACGCTGACCGGCCTGCCCAACCGCGATTATTTCAGCGAACTGGTGAGCAATGCGCTCGCCGATCGGAAAAGCACCGGCCACGCCGGCTTCATGGTCCTCGATGTCGCAGAGTTCAAGCATGTCAACGATACGCGCGGTCATATCGTTGGCGACCGGTTGCTGTGCGCGATTTCGGAGCGGCTGAAGAAGGTGACGGGAGACAAGGCGGTTGCCGCGCGCCTGATGGGCGACGAATTCGTCTTATTCTTTCCAGGCGAGACCAATCGACGCGACCTGGAGGAGCGGATACGGACAGTGCACGCCCAGATGCGTGGCTCGTATCTCGCCAGCGGCTTCACGTTCAATATCCTGATGAGCGCGGGTTATGTGATTGACGACGGTACCGATTTCCGGCTGGAGGATATGCAGATCAAGGCGGATCTGGCGCTGTTCGAAAGCAAGAGTCGCGACAAGGGAAGCTGCACCGCGTTCGAAGCAGAAATGGACGCAAACTATCTCGACCGGCAGAAGTTGAAGGCCGATCTGCGGGAAGCCCTGGAAACCGATGGCCTGTCGGTTGCCTACCAGCCGATGTTCGTTTCGGACGGGTCGCGCATCGAATGCTGCGAAGCGCTTGCCCGCTGGACCCATCGCGAGCGCGGCCCGGTATCGCCCATGGTCTTCATCCAGCTTGCCGAAGAAATTGGCGTCGTTTCCGATATCACCCATTTCATGCTGCGACAGGCCTGCCGTGACTGCCTGACATGGCCGAAGCACATCGCCGTTTCCGTAAACCTCTCTATCCTTGATCTGCGCAACAGCGAAATCGTCTCGATCGTCACGGACATTCTTTCCGAAACGGGGCTGGATCCATCACGGCTTCACCTTGAGGTCACGGAAAGCTGCCTGATGGAAGAGGCTGCCAAGGTGCGGACTATCCTGCAGGAACTGCGCGCATGCGGGATCACCATTGCTATCGACGATTTCGGGACGGGTTACTCGAGCCTCAGCTATCTTGATGCGCTGCCGCTTGATATCATCAAGATCGACCGCTCCTTCGTCCGCAACATCCGCGAAGACGCGCGCCGCTTCAAGCTTCTGCGCGGCATGGTCAATCTGTCGCGTGAACTCGGGCTGAAGATCGTCATCGAGGGCGTCGAGACAAACGATCAGCTGGCCTTGATCAATGAGTATAAATGCGCCGATCTGGTACAGGGTTATGTCTTCGCGGCGCCCATGCCGTCGGTGGCGATCGAAAGCCTGTCGGACACTCTCCTGAAAAAGATCGTCGTGCCAAAAAGGCGCAACCGACGCGTTGTACAGGCGTTCTAGGCCGGTTTTAGGGGTATTTTTCACGCAAGCGTTGATGTGCCGAAAGGCCGCTGAAATCATCCGTTGCAGGGTGTTGCGCTGTTAAATCAGGTGCTTATAATTTAGTGTTAACCATTTGTTAACCTTAACAAATGGTTTATGGTTAGGATTTTACTAAAACATTGTGAGGTGCCTCCGTTTATAAGATGAATGCCCCCTTAACAGGGGCATTTGATGAAATGAAAGCGGAGCAGCAGAACAGGTTTTCAGGGCGACTGCTCGAACTGTTGGACCATGTCGAATATCGCCGGGTGGAATCGGGGGAGGACATGGAGGATGTTGCCCGCATTCGTTTCAAGGCTTACAAGATGGCCGACATCCTGCCCCTTTCGGGCACGATGCTCATCGACGACATCGATTTCGACAGCCATGCCTATGTCTTCGGAATCTATTTTGAAGAGCGGCTGATCAGCACCGTGCGGGTGCATCATGTGACCCCGCAGCACAGGGTGAGCTCCTCGGGCTCGATCTTCGGCGCTGAGATCAATGGGTTTCTCGATGCCGGTATGTCGCTGATCGATCCCGTTCGCCTTGCAGCCGATCCGGAAATCCTCAAGGAATTGCCCGCCATCCCCTATCTGACCCTGCGCGTCGCGACCATGGCGTCCGAGCATTTCGATGTCGATCGCTGCCTGTCGCTGGTCAAGCCGCAGCACGCGGCATTCTACAGGCGCGTTTTCGATGCCGACACGATCGTCTCGCCCCAGAAAAACTGCGGCGATTACAAGATCGATCTGACGCTGCTCGCCGCTCGCGTCCGCGAAATCCGGCCGTGGCTCTATACCCGCTTTCCGTTCTTCGATTCGGAGCCGTTCGAGCGGCGCATGATGTTCGGCGAAAGCGGCATGGCACAGCACACGCCGCTGACCGTCCTGCCGACGGCTCGCCTCGCTCTGACGACACAGAGCCGGTCGCGCGCCCAGGTCTGATCAGGTTTTCATGGGGTCGCAATCGGCTCCGGGCAAACCCTTATGCCGCAGGTGTCCACCTGCAGTTTTCGTTGCGTTTGACTGTGGCTTTGTGTAAGGCCACCTATGTGCAATCGATGCTTCAGGGTACTCGGAAGCGCCTATGATGGATTTGAGACGAGATGCGGCGCTCGCCGGTGGAATAGCAGGGCAGAGCGCGGCGGAACTTCAGGGAGATATGGACGATGGCTGAACATCATTCCGGGCCGGCCGAAACAGGTGCGCCGATGGATTATGCCGAACATGAGAAGACCTACAATTTCTTCCTGGAAGGCACGAAAATCGTCACGATCTTCTGTGTTGCGCTGCTGATCGCCATGGCTGCTGGTTTCTTCACCAGCGCCGGCTTCTTCACGGCCCTCATTCTCTTCATTCTCCTCAATGTCGGCGGCTTCGTGCTGCTGCGCTGATCGGTTTTCCAACGTTTTGACGAAAACGGCACTTGGGAGTGAGGTGCCGGTTTTTCCGTGGCTGGCAATTGTTGGGCCACGGAATGCATGCGCGCCGCCGGCCGTTGGTGGCTCTGTGCGCGAATATCGAATGTGCGGGAATTTGGGAATCGGCGGTCCGGCCGCGTTCCAAAAACCCGTCTCAGGGAGGAACCTTTGACAGATACCGTATTCATACCTGTGGAAACCGCCTCCGGTGAAGGCCGCGTTGGCGGCTCTCCCGAGAGCGTCAAGAAGCTGAAGACGCTCGGCTTCGATGTCGTCGTTCAGGCGGGTGCCGGTACCTTGTCGCGCATTCCCGACAGCGAGTTCGAAAAGGCCGGCGCCCGGATCGGTTCTGCTGCCGATGCGGCGAGTGCCGATGTGGTGCTGAAGGTTCGGCGTCCTTCGTCCGCCGAAGTCGCGGGCTACAAGTCTGGCGCCATCGTGCTGGCGATCATGGATCCCTATGGCAACGAACAAGCGTTGGCGGACATGGCCAGGGCCGGTGTGTCCGCCTTTGCGATGGAACTGATGCCGCGCATCACCCGGGCGCAGTCGATGGACGTTCTGTCGTCCCAGGCCAACCTTGCCGGCTATCAGGCCGTCATCGATGCCGCTTCCGAATATGATCGCGCCATGCCGATGATGATGACGGCCGCGGGCACCGTTCCGGCTGCGAAAGTCTTCGTCATGGGGGCGGGTGTCGCCGGCCTGCAGGCAATCGCCACCGCGCGCCGTCTCGGCGCTGTCGTGTCCGCCACCGATGTTCGTCCGGCCTCGAAGGAGCAGGTTGCCTCGCTCGGCGCCAAGTTCATCGCCGTCGAAGACGAGGAATTCAAGGCCGCTGAAACCCAGGGCGGCTATGCCAAGGAAATGTCGGCGGAATACAAGGCCAAGCAGGCCGCGCTGACCGCCGAACATCTGGCCAAGCAGGATATCGTCATTACCACCGCCCTGATCCCGGGCCGTCCGGCGCCGCGGCTGATCACCCGCGAGATGCTCAAGGCCATGAAGCCCGGCTCGATCGCCGTCGATCTGGCCGTCGAGCGCGGCGGCAATGTCGAGGGTGCGGTGGCCGATCAGGTTGTTGAGGTCGAAGGCGTCAAGGTCGTCGGCTATCTCAACATGCCCGGCCGTATCGCCGCATCGGCTTCCGCGCTCTATGCCAAGAACCTCGTGACCTTCCTTGAGACCATGATCGACAAGGAGACGAAGACACTTGCCCTCAATATCGAGGACGAACTCGTCAAGGCGACGATGCTCACGCATGGCGGCGCGGTCGTGCATCCGAACTTTGCCGCGGCACCGGCGGCGATCGCAGCAACAGCTTAAAGATTGGAGAGGACGGTTCTCGTGCTTCGGGAAGAAGTGCGACCGTCCAAGGGAGATGTTTGATGGCCAATGAGATGCTCGACAAGGCGATCGGCGACCTCGACCGGGCGGTCGAGGCGGTGCGCACGGCAGCCGAATATGTGCCGGATGCGGCCGGCAACGTGGTTCACGGGTTGTCCGGCGGCGCGATCGACCCCTTCGTGTTCCAGCTGGCGATCTTCGTACTGTCGATCTTCGTCGGCTACTACGTTGTCTGGTCGGTGACGCCTGCGCTGCATACGCCGCTGATGGCCGTCACCAACGCGATCTCTTCCGTCATCGTCGTCGGCGCGCTTCTGGCGGTTGGCATTTCCGCGTCCGGCGTTGCCACCGGCTTCGGCTTCGTCGCGCTGATCCTTGCCTCTGTGAACATTTTCGGCGGCTTCCTGGTCACCCAGCGCATGCTGGCCATGTACAAGAAAAAAGAGAAGTGAGGCCGCGCTGATGTCCCCCAATATTGCAGCCTTCCTCTATCTCGTCTCCGGCGTGCTGTTCATCATGGCGCTGCGCGGCCTGTCGCATCCGACCACCTCGCGCCGCGGCAATATCCTCGGCATGGTCGGCATGGGCATCGCCATCGTCACGACGCTGCTGCTCGCAACCCCGTCCTTCGGCGGTCTGGTGCTGATCGTGCTCGGCCTTGCCATCGGCGGCGGGGCAGGCGCCTATATCGCCCGGTCGATCCCGATGACCTCGATGCCGCAGCTGGTGGCCGGCTTCCATTCGCTGGTCGGCCTTGCCGCCGTGTTGGTCGCAGCCTCCGCACTCTATACGCCGTCCTCCTTCGGCATCGGCGAGATCGGTTCGATCCATGCGCAGGCACTGGTCGAAATGGCGCTCGGCGTCGCCATCGGCGCCATCACTTTCACCGGTTCGATTGTCGCCTTCCTGAAACTCGACGGCCGCATGTCCGGCAAGCCGATCATGCTGCCCTTCCGCCATGTCATCAACATCGCGCTGCTTGTCCTGATCGTCTTCTTCATCGTCGGCCTCGCCGCCTCCGAAAGCCATTTCGACTTCTGGGCGATCGTGGTTCTGGCCTTAGCGCTCGGCGTTCTCCTGATCGTGCCGATCGGCGGCGCCGACATGCCGGTGGTCGTGTCGATGCTGAATTCCTATTCCGGCTGGGCCGCCGCCGGTATCGGCTTCACGCTCGGCAATCTGGCGCTGATCATCACCGGCGCACTGGTCGGCTCGTCCGGGGCGATCCTGTCCTACATCATGTGCAAGGGCATGAACCGCTCCTTCATCTCGGTCATCCTCGGCGGCTTCGGTGGCGATAGCGCTGCGGCCGTCAGCGATGACGGCGTGAGCCGCACGGTCAAGCAAGGCTCGGCGGATGATGCGGCTTTCCTGATGATGAATGCGTCGAAGGTGATCATCGTACCGGGATACGGCATGGCCGTCGCACAGGCGCAGCATGCGGTGCGTGAGCTTGCCGACAAGCTGAAGGAAAACGGCGTCGAGGTGAAATACGCCATCCATCCGGTCGCCGGCCGCATGCCCGGCCATATGAATGTGCTGCTCGCCGAAGCCAACGTGCCCTATGACGAGGTGTTCGAGCTGGAGGACATCAACTCCGAATTCGCCCAGGCCGACGTCGCTTATGTCATCGGCGCCAACGACGTTACCAACCCGGCGGCCCGCGACGACAAGACTTCGCCGATTTATGGCATGCCGATCCTCGACGTCGACAAGGCCAAGACCTGCCTGTTCGTCAAGCGTTCTCTCGGCTCCGGCTATGCCGGCATCGACAACACGCTGTTCTACAAAGACGCCACCATGATGCTGCTCGGCGACGCCAAGAAAATGACCGACGACATTGTCAAGGCAATGTCGCACTGAGGTTCTAAAGGACTGTAGGTCCGATACAGAAATGCCCGCCATCAAGGCGGGCATTTTTGCGACTGGCGGCCGGAAAGGTCAGATCGAAGCCGGGGCCAGCGTCATCTTCTCGACGCCGACGGCGATGTTGAGTCCTTGCTGGACCTGTACATTGACCGGCTGCAGCATGAAGGCCTTGTCCATCCCGCCGCCGAGAACCTTGGCTCCGGCACCGGCTGCAAAGCTTGCATCGGCGCCAACGCCGTAATATTCGCCGCTCAGCGGGAAGTTGGCGTCGCTGGCGCCGGTCTTTGCCAGAACGTCCCAGATCATCACGCTCTTGCCGGTCTGGCCGATATCGATGCCGAATTTTTCGATCTTGCCGTCATAGACCGCAGCGGGGCCGCCGGCTGTCGAGGTGTAGGTGCATCTCAGTGCCTTTTCGGACGTGATAATCATGCCGACGCCGCCTTCGGAGCCGCAGACCAGTCGGCCAAGGGTCACATAGTTGGCGGCGCCCGCGGGGACCGTCCATACAGCGGCCAAAGCGGCTGCGGCGATGAGTGTGCTTTTCAACATGGCTTTTACTCCTGTTCAGGCCGGCCGTCTGGAAATGCTGGCGGCATATTCGGTCCCGTCGTTCTGTAATTGCGCGCGGCAGACGTCCGATCGTTTCAGACATCAGCGCATTGATGACGACACGATAACGGTCCGCATGGATGATGGTTCCGTTTGCGGCGAACGACCGGCAAGAAAAAACCCGCTGCGGTGGCAGCGGGTTCGGTTTCATCCGGTGATTTGTGCCAGCTTTTTCAGGCGCCGCCAGCCTTGACGCGGGCAAGGCCTGCGCGGGCCGGTTCATATTTCGTGTCGAGCGACAGCGCATGCGAATAGGACTTGGCAGCCTTCACCTTGTCGCCGCGGCGCTCGTAGACCAGCGCCTGGTTGGCCCAGGACTCGGCGATCTTGCCGTTCAGCGTGATGGCAGTGTTGAAGTCCGAAAACGCGTTGTCGTCGTCATTCAGGGCGACATAGGAAATGCCGCGGCCGTTGTACGGCTCAGGCGAACTGGGTGACAGCGAGATGGCGGTGGAGAAATCTTCGATCGCCTGCGCGTGCTGCTTGCGGGCCTGATAGATCAGACCGCGATTGTGATAGGCGCGCGGATCCGTGGTGTCGAGTTCGATCGCCTTGTTGAAATCGGCGAAAGCCTGATCCAGCTGGCCGGCCTGGCGATAGAGATTGCCGCGGCCGATGAAGGCGACGTCGTAGCGCGGGTTGAGCTGCAGGGCGGCGTTGTAGTCGGACTGCGCCGCGGACTGGTCGCCCATGTTGCGCTCGACCAGAGCCCGGTTGGCATAGGCCTGGTAGAATCGTGGGTTGAGTTCGAGCGCCTTGTTGAAATCCGCGAGAGCCCGGCGGAATTCGCCGGCGCGACCATAGGCCGAACCGCGAACGTTGTAGCCTTCAGGATCGCTCGGATTGGCAGAGATCACGGCAGACAGCGAGGCGATGTTCTCCTCGGAGCCCTGCGCCCGCTCGACCCGCATCACATTGCTCGACGTATCTGCGGTCGTGCAGCCCGAAAGCATCAGCGCTCCGGCGACTGTCAGCATGGATACGACGGCGAAACCGCGTGTGCTGGCACGCCCGGTGCTGATACCGGTGTGGTCGGAAAAATCCGCAGTCCTGGCAGTCGATGTCAAGATCGATCCCTCAATTAAGCGAAGCCTCTCGGCATGCCCCGCGCCTGAAGCGGCAGATCGGGCCAGCATGCACAGTTTCAAAGTCGAGGAGCACATCAGGTGCACCACTGCGGGTGCCGGCTCCCTGTCCGAAGACAGTGTAGCACGCTATGCGCGCCGGTCGCATGCATCCGGCTTCATATCCGGTCGCATCACGTTTGAATCGGATGCCGGGCATCGTTTCAAACAGAAAAAGCGGTGGCGACCATGTCGCCCCCGCCTGAATTACGCGTCTGATGCGCTGAGAGCGCTGATCAGCGTGCCGGAGGAGCCGCAGCAGGGCGACCGCCGCCGGTGACGATGCCACCTTCGCGCTGTGCACGCTTGCGAGCCAGCTTGCGAACGCGGCGAACGGCTTCAGCCTTTTCGCGAGCGCGCTTCTGGGAAGGCTTCTCGTAGTAATCACGCATCTTCATTTCGCGGAAAATGCCTTCGCGCTGCATCTTCTTCTTGAGTGCGCGAAGCGCTTGATCGACGTTGTTGTCGCGGACTAGTACCTGCACGTTAATCCCGTTCCTTTGGTTTCGAGTGATGCCTCATGAAGTCAGGTCAACGAGGCAAAAAAATAAGGTTCGCGGAGCCAGAAGGCTTTACGATTGAAAGAGCGGATACCAGATCGATTGTTCAAAGTCCAGCCGCGAGTTGCTCTCGATGACTGAAAATTGCCGGTAACCCATGTTTCTTCCACCTCACCCGCGCAACTTGCGTTTACGCGGTGTCGTGTTCCGCCTTGGTGTATAGTGTTCCTGCCGATGTGCAATGCCTTATATGATGCCAAGGTGCGGCATGTCGCAACTCGTGCGACAAGCGCCGTCTCGCGTCGCAAAAGAAACGTTGCGGAACTCCGGGATTTGCGATTTCTAACGGCGACCATAAGAAATTCACTGGCCTTTGGGCAGGACTACGGAGTGTGAAGGCGGATGCGCAAATATTCGGTTTTTGCTGTCGCTCGTGAGGCGATGCGCGGCCACAGGGGATGGGAGGCGCAATGGACCTCGCCCGAGCCGCGCAAGGAATATGATGTCATCATCATCGGCGCCGGCGGTCATGGCCTGGGCACCGCCTATTACCTTGCCAAGGAACATGGCATCACCAATATCGCCGTGCTGGAAAAGGGCTGGCTCGGTGGCGGCAATACCGGCCGCAACACCACCATCATCCGTTCCAACTATCTCTATGACGAGAGCGCGGGCATCTACGATCATGCGCTGAAGCTCTGGGATGGGCTCAGCCAGGATCTCAATTACAACGTCATGTATTCGGCGCGCGGCGTGATGATGCTGTCGCACAACATCCATGACCAGCAGGTTTTCAAGCGCCATATCCATGCCAACCGCCTGAACGGCATCGACAATGAATGGCTGACGCCGGAGCAGGCGCAGGAATTCTGTCCGCCTCTGGATATCTCAAAGACCGCTCGTTATCCGATCAACGGTGCTGCCCTGCAGCGCCGCGGCGGCACGGCCCGCCATGATGCCGTTGCCTGGGGCTATGCCCGTGCGGCGGCCGATCGCGGCGTGCACATCATCCAGAACTGCGAAGTCACCGGCATCCGGCGCAATCCGGATGGTTCCGTCGCCGGCGTCGACACCAATCGCGGCGCAATCAATGCCAAGAAGGTCGGCGTCGTTGCCGCCGGTCATACCTCGGTGCTGATGGAAATGGCCGGCGTGCGCATGCCGCTGGTCAGCTATCCGCTGCAGGCGCTGGTCTCCGAGCCGATCAAGCCGATCTTCCCCTGCGTCGTCATGTCGAACACCGTGCACGCCTATATCTCGCAGTCGGACAAGGGTGAACTCGTCATCGGCGCCGGTACGGACCAGTATTCATCCTATTCCCAGACCGGCGGCCTGCAGATCATCACCCATACGCTGGATGCGATCTGCGAGTTGTTCCCGATCTTCCGCCGCATGAAGATGATGCGCTCCTGGGGCGGTATCGTCGACGTAACCCCGGATCGCTCGCCGATCCTCGCCAAGACTCCGGTTTCCGGCCTCTACGTCAATTGCGGCTGGGGCACCGGCGGCTTCAAGGCGACACCCGGCTCGGCCAACGTCTTTGCCCACACCATCGCCAATGACGCGCCGCACAAGATCAACGCGCCGTTCACGCTGGAACGCTTCCGCTCGGGCCGCCTGATCGACGAAGCGGCCGCCGCCGCCGTTGCGCACTAAGGGGAAAACACCATGCTTCTGATCTACTGCCCCTATTGCGAGGAAGAGCGTTCCGAGCTCGAATTCCGCCAGGCCGGCGACGCCCATATCGCCCGTCCGACCAACATGACCGAGATGACCGACGAGGAATTCGAGGCATTTTTCTTTCTGCGCGACAACGTCAAGGGCCTGACCTTCGAGCGCTGGCGGCACCTGAACGGCTGCGGCCGGTTCTTCAATGCTGCCCGCGACACCGTCAGCGACAAGTTCCTGACAACCTACAAGGCCGGCCTGCCGAAGCCGGATGTCAGTACGTTGCGTCCCGCCGCTGCCGCCCCAGTCGAAACCCATGAAGCCACGGAGTCTGACGCGAAATGAGCGGCGCCAATCGTATCCCCGGTGCAGGCCGTCTCACCCCTGCAAAGACCGCCCGTTTCTTCTTCGACGGCAAGAGCTATGCGGCACTCGAAGGTGACACCGTCGCCTCCGCTCTGCTTGCCAACGGCGTTCATCTCGTCGGTCGTTCGTTCAAGTACCATCGTCCGCGCGGCATCGTGTCCGCCGGTGCTGAAGAACCCAACGCATTGATCGGCGTCGAGCGCGACGCCGCCCGCAAGCAGCCGAATGTCCGTGCCACCGTGCAGGACGTGTTCGACGGCATGAAGGTGATCTCGCAGAACCGCTGGCCGTCGCTTGCCTTCGACGTCGGCGCGGTCAACAACATCCTGGCGCCGTTCTTTGCCGCCGGCTTCTACTACAAGACCTTCATGTGGCCGAAGCAGGCGTGGAAGCATGTCTACGAGCCGCAGATCCGCGCGGCTGCCGGTCTCGGCGTCTCGCCGACCGAAGACGATACCGACCATTATTCCAGCCGCTACGCCCATTGCGACGTGCTGGTGATCGGCGCCGGCGTTGCCGGTCTCTCGGCAGCGCTTGCGGCTGCCAAGACCGGTGCCCGCGTCATCATCTGCGACGAGCAGCCGGAAGTCGGCGGGGCGCTGCATTACGACAAGAGTGTCACCATCGACGGTCAGGACGGCTTCACCTGGGCTCAAGGCACGGCCGCCAAGCTGGCCAAGATGGAGAACGTTACAGTGCTGCCGCGCACGACGGCGTTCGGCTATTACGCCCAGAATTTCGTCGGCCTCAACGAGCGCGTGACGGAGCATCTGGCCAAGCCCGACCGGAAGCTGCCGCGCGAACGTCTCTGGCAGGTCCGCGCCAAGCGCGTCATCATCGCGACCGGCGCCATCGAGCGCCACATGGTCTTTGCCAACAACGACCGGCCCGGCATCATGCTGGCGTCCGCCGCCCGCACCTTCCTCAATCATTTCGGCGTTACTGTGGGCAAGAAAGTTGGCGTCTACACCGCCAACGACTCGGCCTATGAGGCCGCCTTCGACCTCAAGCGCGCCGGCGTCACCATCGCCGCTATCGTCGATAGCCGCGAGCAACCGGGCGAGGGTGTTCTCACGGAGGCCCGTTCGCTTGGCATCGAGGTTCTCACCGGCCATGGCGTCGTCGATACCGGCGGCAAGCTGAGGGTCTCCTCCATGTCCGTTGCCCGCAACGGCGGCGGTGCTTCCCGCAAGATCGCGATTGATGCGCTGCTGATGTCGGCCGGCTGGACGCCGTCGGTGCACATGTTCTCGCAGTCGCGCGGCAAGGTCGCCTACGACACCGAGACCCAGCGCTTCCTGCCCGGCGCTTACGCGCAGGATTGCCTCTCCGTCGGCGCCTGCAACGGCACCAACGATCTGCAAGCCACCATCGAGGAATCGCTGGCGGCCGGCGAGCTGATGTCGAATGCCTCCGGCTTCACCGCTTCGGAAAAGCTTGGGCTTCAGGGCAGCAATGCCTTCGCCTGGACCGGCGGCATGGCGGGTGCGGCCGAGGGTGCTGGACCGGATACGACGGTCAAGGCCTTCATCGACTTCCAGAACGACGTCTGCGCCAAGGACATCCGCCTTGCCGTGCGCGAAGGCATGCACTCGATCGAGCACATCAAGCGCTTCACCACCAACGGCATGGCGACCGACCAGGGCAAGCTGTCCAACATCCATGGTCTGGCGATCGCTGCCGAAACGCTTGGCCGAGAAATCCCCAAGGTCGGTCTCACCACCTTCCGCGCGCCCTATACGCCGGTGACGTTCGGCACGCTGATCAACCATTCGCGTGGCGAACTGTTCGATCCGACCCGCAAGACGCCGATGCATGCGCTCGAAGAAGCCCAAGGCGCGGTGTTCGAGGATGTTGGCCAGTGGAAGCGCGCCTGGTACTATCCACGTGCTGGCGAGGACATGCATCAGGCAGTCAACCGCGAGTGCAAGACGGTGCGCGATGTTGCCGGCATCTTCGATGCCTCGACGCTTGGCAAGATCGAAGTGGTCGGCCCCGATGCCGCGCAGTTCCTCAACCTGATCTACACCAACAGCTGGGATACGCTGAAACCCGGCCGTTGCCGCTACGGCATCATGCTGCGCGAAGACGGGTTCGTCTATGATGACGGCGTCGTCGGCCGCATCGCGGAGGACCGCTTCCATGTGACGACGACGACCGGCGGTGCCGCTCGCGTCATGAACCACATGGAGGATTATCTCCAGACCGAGTTCCCGCATCTGAACGTCTGGCTGACCTCTGCCACCGAGCAGTGGGCGGTCATCGCGGTTCAAGGTCCGAAGGCACGCGAGATCATCGCGCCGCTGGTTGATGGTATCGACCTTTCGAACCAAGCCTTCCCGCATATGAGCGTTCGCGAGGGCAAGATCTGCGGCGTGCCGACACGGCTGTTCCGCATGTCGTTCACCGGCGAAACCGGCTTCGAAGTCAACGTGCCCGCCGATTTCGGTCCGGCCGTTTGGGCTGCGATCTATGAGCGGGCGGAAGCGCTCGGCGCCTGCGCCTACGGCACGGAGGCGATGCACATCCTGCGCGCCGAGAAGGGCTATATCATCGTCGGCCAGGATACGGATGGCACCGTGACGCCGGACGATGCGTCGCTTTCCTGGGCTGTCGGCAAGAAGAAGGCCGACTTCGTCGGCATCCGCGGCCTGCGCCGTCCGGATCTGGTCGCCGATGGCCGCAAGCAGCTCGTCGGCCTCCTGACCAAGGATCCGACAGTGGTTCTCGAGGAGGGCGCGCAGATCGTCGCCGATCCGAACCAGACCGTGCCGATGACGATGATCGGGCATGTGACTTCGGCCTATTGGTCAGAAAACTGCGGCCGGTCGATCGCGCTGGCGCTGGTTGCCGGCGGCAAGGCGAAGATCGGCCAGACGCTCTATGTGCCGATGCCCGACAAGACGATTGCCGTCGAGGTGAGCGACATGGTGTTCTTTGACAAGGAAGGAGGCCGCATCAATGGCTGATCTGGCTAACCGTACCCTGCCGCTCGCAGGGTTTCATGGCGGCTCCGGCGCCGCTTCGCTCTCGGTTGCGGTACCCGCAACCCGGATCTCGCTTCGGGCCAAGCCGGATGCCGTCGAGGCGCTGTCCGGCGCCCTCGGCCTGTCGCTGCCGGTGAAGGCCAAGACATCGGCTTCCGCGAACGGCCGCCATGCGCTCTGGCTCGGGCCGGACGAATGGTTGATCATTGACGAAAACGAGGCCGACCTGATGGCGGCGGTCGCGTCGAGCGGCGTGCTGCATTCGGCGACCGATATTTCCCATCGCAACACGGCGATCCTCGTCAAGGGGCGCGGTGCCGAAGTGGCTGTCAATGGCGGCTGCCCGCAGGACCTGTCGCTGGCCGCCTTCCCGGTCGGCGCCTGCTCGCGCACTGTTCTTGCCAAAGCGGAAATCGTGCTTCTGCGCACGGCCGATGATGCGTTCCGGGTCGAATGCTGGCGGTCGTTTTCGCCTTACGTTTCGGGGCTTCTGGCGGAAGCTGCCGAGGATGCCGGCAACTGACATCATGACACGCCCGGCCTCAATGCAGGCCGGGCCAGCCGGTCCATTCGACCCAGCGGCCGTGAAAATCGGCGCGGCCGATCGGGTGTCTTTCACCCGACGGCCAGATCTGTAGCGTCAGCGCCGCACCATTGTGCTTCTGATCGTCCGCTTCCATCTGAAGGCGTGCCAGTGGCGCGTTTGCCGTTGCGCGCGCTCCGGCGGCGGCGATTAGTGCCTCGCCTTTTTCCTGCGAAGCCTTGGGCAGATATTGCCAGGCGATCGTATGATAGATCACATGCGCATGGCCCTCGTGAACGGGCTGAAGCCGCCGTTCCAGCCAGTCCACCGCATCGGCCTTTTCGACAATCTGCCGGTTGGCAGCGGCGATCGAGAGGGCAAAGCGGGTGCGCTCCAGCCTGTCCTGCTGGTCGGCCCAGATGTAGGACAGGAGCCGCAGGACATCGTCGCTACTCGCCGGGTTGAGCGGATTGAGATCGCATCCGGCGCGGCTTTCGACATGCAAGGGGACATCGGGCGGCGGGAGCCCGCGCCACTCCGGCGCGATCAGCACCGGCGAGGGCTGCAAGGTCCAGGTCCTGTCGCCAAGCCTGTAGTCGTAATGATCCCATTGCAGGTTGAGCCCGGCGCTGGCGCCGACTTCGGACAGCATCAGCGGCTTGTGGAACAGGCTGGAGATCGTCAGGAAACCGGGCAGCAGGGCAGCGGAACGGCGCACTTCGTTGGTCTGCGGCGCCGATTTCAGGCGGTCGAGAATGAAGGGCGAATGGGTGCGGCACGCATTGTCGATAGCGGCCCAGAGGTCGTCATCGCTTGCCGATGCGGGCGGATAGACGGCGGCCAGAACACAGTCCGCGCCGGACAGCACCAGAGCATGCAGGGCGCCGACCAGGCGAAGCGGCACGGAATCGCCGCCGGGCGAGGGGTCGCCGCGCCATGACAGGGTTTTTTCGCCGACGGGGGACGTAGCGGTCAGCCGTTCGGCTGCAAGCGCGCACAGCCGCGCGGTAAAGGGCGAGCCGAGACTGCTGCAGGCGCTGGCCTGCTTTTCGAAGGCGAGACGGACGGTCTCGTCTGTCGCGGGTTCTTCAGGCATCGTCCGGCCGGTCCTTCGGGTCGAACTGGATGATCGTCAGCCAGTTGGCGGTCAGCGCCGGCTTACGTTCACCCTCGATATCGACGGTGACGTCATAGGTGACCATCAGCATGCCGGCGCCGCGAAAGCGGGCTTCGGCCATGGTGAAGCGGCCGCGCACCCTGGCGCCGCTTTTCACCGGGGTCATGAAGCGCACCTTGTCGAAGCCGTAATTGATGCCCATCGTCTGTTCGCGCACACGCGGCAGGCAATTGTAGTTCATTGCCGACAGCAGCGAGAGCGACAGGAAGCCATGCGCAATGGTGCCGCCGAACGGCGTTTCGGCCGCGGCGCGGACCGGATCGGTGTGGATGAACTGGTGGTCGTCGGTGGCATCGGCAAAGCCGTCGATGGTCTTCTGGCTCACCGTGATCCAGTCGGAGATCCCGATCTCCTTGCCGACCAGATCCTTGACGTCAGACAATGAAATTTCCTGCGGCATTCTCTTTTCCGATCAAAAACATCCCCCCGCTTTCCTATATGCCGCACTTTTGAAGAACGGCAATCAGGCGGGCGGTATAGGCTCGTAAATTTCGACGTGGAAACCGACGCTTCTCGCCGCGACCATACCGATACCGGCACCGGCCGAGGGCAGCAGGCTCTGCCACCATGTGCCCTGCCGCGCCGGAAGCTGGAACGGATGCGGCGCATGGCTGCGGTTGATGATGACGGCAAGACGGGTGCGTTTGTCCTGAACGGCGTCCCCGGTCGTCAGCATCATCGCCAGATTGTCGGTCGCCGCACTTTCCCAGTCTCCGACGCTCATGGGGTGACCATCGAGCCGCAGCCATTCGACATCGCCGTTGCCGCTGAAGAACGCGGTGTCGCGGAAGACATTGAAGCGCGCGCGGATTTGCGAAAGGGCGGCCGTATGGGCGATCAGGTCGTCGTCCAGCGCCGCCCAGTCGACCCAGGTGATTTCGTTGTCCTGGCAATAGGCGTTGTTGTTGCCACGCTGGGTGCGGCCGCCCTCGTCGCCGGCCGTCAGCATGATGGCGCCGCGCGTGGCAAACAGGGTCGAAAGCAGACCCATGACGTCGCGGCGGCGGAAGGCCAGAACCTCCGGATCGTCGGTCGCGCCTTCCGCACCGTTGTTCCACGACTGGTTGTCGCTGTGGCCGTCGCGATTGTCCTCGCCGTTCGCCTCGTTGTGCTTGCCGGCGTAGGAGACGAGGTCCATCAGCGTGAAGCCGTCATGGGCGGCGATGAAATTGACGCTGCGGGTGGCGTTGCCGCCATTGCGGGAGAAGATGTTGGACGAGCCGGCAAGCGCTGTCGCGAGGTCGCCGACGATGTGGCGGTCGCCGCGCCAGGTGCGGCGCAGGTCGTCGCGGGCACGGTCGTTCCATTCGAGGAAGGGGGCCGGGAAATTGCCGAGCTGGTATCCGCCAGGGCCGATGTCCCAGGGCTCGGCGATCAGGACGCGGTCCTTCAGCACCGGATCGGCCAGCATTTCGGTGAGCAGGGTGGCATCGCTGTGGAACCCGTTGATGTCGCGGCCGAGGATCGAGCCCAGATCGAAGCGGAAGCCATCGACACCGGCCGTCTGGACGAAATGGCGCAGGCTGTCGAGGATGAGCCGGCGGACGACTGGGTGGTCGCAGGCAATCGTGTTGCCGCAGCCGGTGTCGTTGATCAATTCGCCGGGCCGGTCGGTGGCGTGGCGATAATAGGTGTGGTTGTCAAGGCCGCGCATGGAGAGCGTCGCGCCGAAGCGGTCGCTTTCGCCGGAATGGTTGAAGACCAGATCGAGGAGGACGCCGATGCCTGCTTCATGCAGCGCTGCCACGGTTTGGCGAAGCTCGGTCATGCCGCCGGGCACGAGGCGCGGGTCGAGCGCCATGAAGGCAATCGGATTGTAGCCCCAGCCGTTGGTCAAGCCCAGCGGCGGCAGGTGGCGCTCGTCGATCCAGGCGGCGATCGGCATCAGTTCGACGGCGGAGACGCCGATGCGCTGCAGGTGGGCGATGACGGCGGGATGGGCGAGTGCCGCGACCGTGCCGCGCAGGGGCTCGGGAATGTCCGGATGCAGCATGGTGAAGGGGCGGACGGCGATTTCGTAAATCAGGCCGCCGGTCTCGAACAGCGGTGCCTGGGATGGCGCCGCCTGTGGTTCCGTCACGATGGCTCTCGGCACGAGGTCGGCGGTATCGTCGCCGAAGACCGACAGGCGCGGATCGTAATGGAAGGGGCGGTCGAGTTCGCGGGTGTAAGGGTCGACCAGCAGCTTGGCCGGATCGAACCAGAGGCCCTGAGACGGGTCATACTGCCCCCAGGCGCGAAAACCGTAGCGGGTGCCGGCAGGGGCGTCGACAACGGTGAGGCTGTGGACGCCATCCTCATTGCGCTGCATCGGCAGGCGGCGCAGTTCGCGGTCGCCCGTTCCGTCGTAGAGGCAGAGTTCGATGCCGGAGGCGGAGCCGGACCAGACGGCAAAGGTGGTTCCGCGATCATCGAGCGTGGCGCCAAGGGGGTAGAGAGCGGTCGGGTTCTGCATCGGGGTCACCTTGGGATGGTCTGGCGGGCATTTGACGGACGAGAGTGTCGTATCAGTCTGGTTTGACAGTGATTTGTCTCTGCTTTGAGGGATGTTGCAAGCGGTATTGTTCTTACCCTCCCCTTGAGGGGGAGGGTCGGCACGCAGTGCCGGGGTGGGGTGATCCACGGCATATGCAATTGACTGTGGCGTTCGCGGTGGTCACCCCCACCCGCCGCGTTGCGGCGACCTCCCCCCTCAAGGGGGAGGTTGACTTCCCTCTTCTCCCCAGCGGGGAGAAGTGCCGAGCGACTGCGAGGCGATGAGGGGGCGGCAT
>Ga0307515_10002396_pt1 | contig 40906 bp, 35 predicted proteins | sample 17_EM_MG_FD_194513 | JGI IMG/M metagenome (GOLD analysis project Ga0307515, IMG submission 194513) | Populus trichocarpa ectomycorrhiza microbial communities from riparian zone in the Pacific Northwest, United States - 17_EM | ecosystem: Host-associated > Plants > Roots > Unclassified | place... | reverse complement strand
GTACAGGGAAGGAACCCACCTACAGGTATCACTGAACTGAAAAGCTGGTCAGCTTTTGAAGAGGAAGTTAGCTGGATCTGGCGCAACGCACGCGAGTATAACGAGGACGGAAGTGACATTTATATCCTGGCGGGAGAATTTGAGGTAAGCTTTCCCGCACCTAGTCTTACTCTAGATGTTGTGTCTCATATTTCATAGGAATACTTCAAACAGATATTGGAAGAAGCAAAGCAGAAGGTTGAAGAGCCTCCACAACCAAAACTCAAGATCAACATGTCAGCCCCGAAACCATCCATAAAGTTACGATTTGGTGGCCAAAAGGCTAGTCCCGCCCCTTCTTCGGCGCCAGATACGCCAGCTGGGCGCAGCTCAGGCACCCCAGGTGTTATTGTAGACAGTGGTGCTCTGGAGCGACAACAGCGTCATGTCCAAGCTGGTATGAATGGACAAAGACCACCCTCGTCCGGTACACCTTCCCAAACTCCTGCATCTCGTAATCCGTTTGGAGGATCCCGGCCTGGCTCGGCTTCTATACCCCCAATTGGCCAGGACAGAGACCAGAGCGTTGCAGCTGTCTCACCTCCTGTCGCAGTTAACGGCGTGAAAAGCGAGTCTCAGGCAACCCAGTCGCCGGCCCTCAATTCTATCCGCCTATCAAGCGGTGTCCCAGAAAACCCGAAAGAGAGCCAACGGCTTAGTGTCCCTGCGCAAGTACCTCAGCTGGCCGGTTCAGCGATGCTACCACCACAGAATTCTACGCCCCGTCCCGCAAGTGGGAGCCCACATCCCAATCCCCCAGCAGGTCATCATAGCGGAACGCAGGGCCATCATCCACAGTCTTACTATGCGCCTCAGCCAGCAGGGTTCGAAACTTTTAGGAGAGTACCTGGAAAAAGTAGGTTGGGCAATTGAATGATCCTCGCAAGGCCGTCGTGATATTTGATTATTTTCCCTAAGAAAACCTTGCTAACAGATGTATAGCAGCAGCTGACTCTCTTATCCCTACAATCAACCTATCGACGCATCCAATGCTCAATCTCCCGCACCCCCTCAATTTTACCATCCCAGCTAGTAAGGACGTAACCCAGCAATCACTAACCATCACCCTCCCTTCAACGCACCACTACCTTCAGATCGTGCCGTACGTACCCGTTGCGCTTACTGGTCGGCTGTATCGCCTTTTTGTTACTGTTAATAACACGCGTATGCTCGAGATTACGAGGCTAGTGAATGGTGCACAGGGAGGTGAAGGTGTAAAGGAGAAAGGAAAGCCGCTTTTTGAGGGAAAGTTGAGTCCAGGGGTTAACAGGATTGAGGTAGAAGCGATTGCAGAGGTTCCGGCTAAGAAAGGCGGGAAGAAAGACGGAGGTGAAGTGGAAGGGGAGAAGTGTACTATTTTCGTGCATTTGATGAGGGGTTAATGTACATGAACTGGAAAGAAGTGGGAGGCGGGGAAGGGTTTAGGCCGTGCTGGCTCGGAGTCTGGTGGATCGGGTAGGGGGAGAGTGCTTTTTCGTGCTTTTGTCTTTTTGCACGTAACGTTCTGCGACAAATGGCGAGCTGGCTAGCGTTCATAGGGAAGCAGTCTGTTGCCATGATTAGCGGCTTTCGCTTCGGAAGGATTTTTATTATAAGGATTGAAGAGTCCTTTTACGCTACGGCTGAATGGTGTTTGATAGTCTAGGATCGGACACGATTTGGGAGCTAACTTAGACATAGCTATATCAATGACTATTTTAACACTTGAGATAGAATCGATAAATCATAATGTGCCAAATAAAATGGGCGCATGTTTTTTAGTGAAGCTTTGCTTCGTCAGCGCTTTTTCCAGAATATGAACTGCAGCCAAAATAGGATATTTAGATGGCAAGCCGTGAGATGCGCCAAGGCTGCTCGGAAAATCCGTCGGCGCGGTTCCCCTCGGGCATCGCGCTGTGATAAAGCTGTTCAAGAAGCTCAAAGACTATAGTCATAAAGGCGTCTGCTGCCTGCCTGCCACCTGTCGCTCCTCCGCCGCACCGCCTATAATCCTCCACGATCCAAAACTCTTGCGCGACAACGCCCTTCCTTTTCCCTCGCCAAACGCACATTCCTATCGACCAGCCACATCGACCCAAGATCCAAAGCTCACATTCGCGCTACACCCTATCAGCTGCCATCCAGCTCACTTTTGAATAGCTCCAAGCGGCCTGGAGATGAGTGCGAGCCCACAGTCTGCGCAGAGGATTCGAGGCTAGCAGGCCCGCTCGGCGCCATGCCAGCCGTTACAGATCCAACGGAGACACCTCGTCCTGAGCCCGGCTTCACCGTTCTCTCCCAGAAGGTCGAGCTGGATATCGACCTTGCCTCGCGTACAGCACAGGGAAAGACCGAGATCACGATTCAACCGACTGTCAAGGATTTAAGAAACGTTCGACTCAACTGTCGGCAAAGCGTTCTCAAGCATGTCACCGTGGAAGGCAAAGTAGCTGGTCGCACTTACGGCGATCTTTACAAGCGTTTGCAGTTATATCCAACAACCGGGCTGTCACAATACCATTTTCCTAAAGCAAGGATTGAAGCGCTGAGGAACGGCGAGGAAGATGAGTTAGTGGTACATATCCCACGAAATGTTCAGATATTAGAGCTGGATCCATTCTCGGCGGCAGCACAAAACTCATTACTCGGACGCAGCGGTGGGGCAACAAGACGGGAAGGAGTTGATCCTGCTTCAGTGCTTGAAACCCCAACCATAAAATCGGCAGAAGAGCATGGCACTTTGTTCGCTCCCATCAGGATCAATATTGAATATTCCATAGATGAGTTCAGAGATGGTTTACAATTTGTTGGGACAAGGGAGGGGGATTCGAAGTATCCCCATGTCTACACCCGGAATTCTGCTTTTCCAGGCACCGCGTGCTGTCTATTTCCCTGCGTTGACGACTCTTCGTCACGATGCGTCTGGGAGATCCTGATCCGATGCCCACGAACTTTGGGAGACGTTTTTCGGAAACCTGGTCCTCCGGCACATGGCATCAATAGTCATAGTTCAAGCAATGGAGTAGTTGCGAATGGCTTGACTAACGGTATACAAAAGCACGATAGTGCGACGGGTAGTGATTGCGATGATGATTACATGGGTATGAGCGAAGAAGAGAAATCTCTTGACATATCTGTGGTCTGCTCTGGAGACATGACGGACGAGGTGGGTAGTCTTCCCGCGAATGCGAGGACTTTTCTAATAATTGTAGATTGTCAACCCGGCAGATACTACCCGGAAAACCGTGTCTTTCGTCTGCGCCACCCCTGTTCTGCCTCAGCATATTGGATTTGCGGTCGGTCCTTTCGAGCACGTGGATCTGTCTGACTATAGAGAAAGCGATGACGATGAGAAACTGGGCCAAAATGCGACTAGGGTTCATGGTTTTTGCCTTCCAGGCAGATCAGATGAAGTTCGAAACAGTTGCATGTGTCTGGCTAAGGTTAGCTGTTGTAATTCTGTAAAGTCTTGTCAAATTTTAACTAACATTTTCAAGGCTATCGACCATTTTACAGTCAAATATAATACTTATCCTTTCACGAGTTACAAATTATGCTTTGTAGACGAACTAGCCAGCGATGTCGCCAACTCAGCTTCACTATCAATATGCAGTACTCGACTACTCTTTCCTGAGGATATATTGGATCCTTTGGACAACGTCACTCGGAGGTTAATACATGCTCTCGCCACTCAATGGATCGGAATTAACGTTATACCCAAAGATCCTTTAGATTGGTGGGTCATCGTCGGCAGTGCATATTTTATGACAGATTTATGCCTTCAGATGTTCTGCGGAAAGAACGATTACAAGTTTCGGCAGAAGTTAATGGCTGACAAAGTTGTGGAAATGGACGCCAACCGACCTGGCCTGTATCAACTCGGCCAAATCCTTGCTCTGGATTCTGGCGAAATGGAGTTTATGGAACTGAAGGCACCGCTGGTTCTTTCCATTCTACACCATCGCCTCATCAAACAGAGTGGAAAAACTGGGGTCGAACGTTGTATTTCGAGACTTTTGATGAATGCCAAAACCGGGGATTTGCACAACGGCTCCATTTCAACGCAAGGCTTTTTCCGGATTTGCGAAAAAGTAGGCCACCAGAAACTGGAAACATTCTTCAACCAATGGGTTTATGGAGCTGGTTGCCCGTCATTTCAATGTAATGCGAGGTTTAATAAGAAGAAACTGGTGGTTGAGATGATCATAAAGCAGGTTCAGGGTGACCCTACGCAGAAACAAGAAGAAAAATTCCTTGATTCGTCAGATTTCATGAGGGAGGTCAAGGAGCATTCACACAATATATTTGCGGGACTTGTTCAACCAGTTTTCATGGTAGGTGTTCGCATTACATGTAGCGTCGATTTACTAATGGCGACAGGGTCCCATGACAATTAGAATTCACGAAGCTGATGGCACGCCTTATGAACATATCGTCGATATCACTTCAAACTTTACCAAAGTTGAGATTCCTTACAATACCAAGTACAAGCGGCTAAAACGGAGTCGACGGCAAAAAGAGCGAGCTGCCGCCGCACAAGGCCTGGACATCTCTGGAGACGCTCAAGATGACGTCCTCCTCTACTGCTTGGGAGATGTGCTGCAGTCTGAGGAAGAAGTAGCAGAGTGGAGACTTACAGATTGGTCTAAAGAAGATGAGGAGAGAATGAACCAAGAGTCGTATGAGTGGATTCGCATTGACGCAGACTTTGAATGGATATGCAAGACAGCTCTCAACATGCCCTCCTACATGTATGTCTCTCAGTTACAACAAGACAAGGATATCGTAGCGCAGCTCCAGGTACGTATCGCTTTTCCTACTTAGGTCGCTCGTCTAACCGACTGTAGTCGATACAATATCTTTCTCAGAAGGCCGGACATCCACTTTTATCTAGCATTATGGTACGAACATTAATGGACGGCCGATACTTTCATGGAATTCGCACTTTTGCTGCATATGCGCTCGCGTCTTCGGCAAGGGACGAGCTTGGCTGGATTGGTCTCTTTCACCTCGAGAAGGCTTTTCAAGAATTGTTTTGTCTCCCAGGGTCCCCGATGACACGACCAAATAACTTCTCAAATAGGAGCGCATATATGATTCAGTGCACTATTCCCAGGGCTATTGCAAGGATCCGCGATAATAGTGGAAAAGCGCCTATGCCTGTGAAGAGATTCTTTATGGACAAGCTCAAGTTTAATGACAACCAGAATAATCAAGTAAGTGCTTCTGACAGGATTGTGCTCTCCCTGTTAATAGTTTCCAGTATTCCGATTGTCACTATGTCGCCATTCTCATGTCCTGTCTTGCTCAAACTATGACGACCGCAAATGGACCAAGCAGCTTCAATTTCAGCTTCGAAGACGAAGCAGACGAGGTGGAATTCCAGCGAAATGCACTTGCCGAGATACAGCGCTATCAACGTATTGACGAGTGGATACCCTCCTACCAGAACGTCTACACTGTTACAGCCTTGGATTGCCAACTTACGCTAATGAAAACCAAAGCCATCCCTCGTCGTATCCCAGAATTCATGCAATATGTTCGAGTAGGGAACTCCGACACTGTCCGCTTAAAAGCATGGAGCTGTCTGATGGACCTTGGGGTGCTCAAGAACTCTGCCATATTGAAGTTCATGCTCTACAGCATTGAGTGTGATCCATCACCATACTTCCAGGACCAGCTTCTCCGTATCTTTTGCCGTGGTCTTGGACAGATTGCTTTAGGAGAATTTAAACCTAACGAACGGGTCGAGGAACTGAATAATGGCTTGATTATTGAACGAGAGGAAGGTGTCTCGGATCGACAGGCTGAGCTGACTAGGAAGAAAAGCGTTGAAGGGGCAGTAGCTGCGCTCAAGGAGGAGATAGGGAACGATGTACACCTTCAGAGTGCCTTGGAGGATGCCTTGAGGTTGGTATCCTACTCCGCTCCTAGGAGATCGTTATATTTAGCTAACAATTGGGATTTCAGGTCTCGCAATACAAGTCTCAACGAAATCGAAGAACTTCTTGAGATCTGCTCAATCTTGTACGAGCCTGACGACAGCTTACCCATTACACTGCTCTATCCTCGCTACTGGGCAGTCAAGTATCTTGGAAAGGTGCCGTATTCTACACATCTTTTATTGCCTTAGCTAACTTCTCCTTCTAGGGCAACCTCAAGTTTTCACGCACCAAAAGAGTTCGTCTCACGCCTATCCCGCCTCTCGTTATGCCAAAGACGGAGATCTCTAAGTCTAACACAAAATCCCACACCATTAACGTCAAACCGCCACACCCACACCCTGAGAAACCAAAACGTGTCCCCAGCTTGGCGCATCGGCACAGTCAAGGCCTTCAGGCTCAGGCTCAGGCTCAGGCTCAGGCTCAGGCTCAAGCTCCAGCTGTCGCTCTCCCCCCACCTCAACCGCTCGCTCAACGCCCACTCGGCCTCACCACCTCAACTCCATCTCCATCTCAATCCCAAGAGCCTCGGCCCACTCTCCGCCGCGCGCCTTCATCTTCATCACAAATGCTCCCTTCACCTAATCCCGCTCTTAGTTCCCCTCAACCCCCAGCTCCTGGACGCAAATCCCGTATCATCAAACTCAAGCTTCCAAAAGCAGCCCTACCAAAAATCACGAGCCGCAAGCCTTCCCCGACTATTCAAGTAGCCACACCATCGGCGGCGTCGCACAAATTCCCCGTACCGGCCATTCCACCCGTCCGGGCACCTAAACCCTCACCAACCCCTGCTCCCGCACTTCCTTCCCCCGCATCGCCGAGCACGCCCAGCATATCCGTCGCTGGGCTGGAAAAGAACCCGGAGAAGCAGAAACGGCCGCCCCTACCCGAGGCGGCGGCGGGGCCAGCAAGGGCAGCGGCCAAGCCGTCCCTCAAGCTCAAACTAAAGCTAGGCGGGACCAAGCGGCCTGCGGAGCCGTGAGCGGTTCCGTCCCTTGGCTCCTTTCTACCTACCTGCCCTTCTAGCACCACGAGAAGCGGTGGAAATCCGTCTTCTGATTTCATTCCTACCTTTTACTTTTTACCTTTTGCGCTTTCTACACTGTACATTCCTCCATATTTTTTTATCCCGTTCGCAGTCCAGAAGGGCGGAAATATCCCCTCGCTCCCCCCTTTGGCTTCGTTTGGGAGTTCTTGTTGTCTTGTTGCCGGGCTTGGCTTGGTTTGGCGGGAATGGCTAGGCTAGGCTAGGCTAGGTGGGCTGCATCGAGCGTGGGCGTTTTTTTTTTCTCCACAGCTGACTGCACTGGGAGATCTTGATGGGGTTTGCGAGAAAAGCTCCCGGTTGAGTCCGCTGCTTCTCTTGGGCTGAACTGGGCTGGGCTGGGTTTGCGTGCTTGCTTTGTTGGCGCGCTTGGGGAGTGGTTGGGCGGGCTTGGGATGCGTGGAGTCGGGAGCGCGGGAGGGAGAGCGTGGAGGTGAGGCGGTGCTTAGGCTATCTGGCTGAGAGAAATAGTAGGAAGGAGGCGAGACTGTTTCGTGTTGAATGGATCATTCGTGCGCGTTTGGGGCTGTAGGAAACAGAATCAGAGATATGCTACTACGAAAATTCATTCCTGACATTGGCCAACCTAAACCATAGAATCTAGAGTAGGATAGTTGGAAGGGTTGGGGTTGTTTAGAACTTGGAAATGCTCTGAAGCACTTCAACCTGTATCCTGAGAAGGGGACGGTCGTCTCTATGTAATATGGAACTCAAAAGGCAGGATGCCACACCACTCTGATTCATTGTCAGTTAATATAATCGCAGATCCCCCCGATCTCCTAGCGTTACGTGGGGTTTTACGCCGTTTCTCAACCATGTAGCACTATAAACATTAAATGATATATGGTTGACAGAAACAGAGTGAGACAGACGATACTGGCTGCGTGGGAGTGAGGGAAGGTAGTTTGTATAGAACAGAAAATAAACTTCCTTTATGCAAGCATTGAAGTGAAACCAATTACATTAGCAGATGTGACAGGGTGTCTAGCAGATTAACGGATCAGTCGAGACACATCGCCTCTCTGTTAATCGCGCCGCGGCCTCTTGGAGTAGTTCAAAGAAGCCTGCTCAGAGCTTGTTTTGAGGAGCTTGCAGTTAGTACTTTGTTGAGCCATATTCACTGGACTCTTGGATAGTGAATTGGACCATGTGAGGCCACAGTCTTTAAGGAATATTCAGCTTTGAGAGGTGAAAGATTGAAAAAGATTGATTGGTAATACACCCGCCCACTTGATAGAATGGCCGGATCAATTGCTAGGCGCCATTAAAATGATATATAGATAGGGCACAAACTAACAGAGATGACCAAAACCCACGCAGGGGTCGATGACGCGTCCATAGAGTACAACCAACGAATCACGGAAGGTACGGGAAAAGCAACACAGAATATGTCAAGCCCATAGAATTAGATCATGCGGAGGTCCCCGATGCTCCATCTCTGATTTACAGTCGGAATTATAATGGTGGACCAGTGTGATCTGTTTAAAGGTGTATGATGTGAACAGGAAAATTAAGACCGTGCGCCCCAACCAACCATCATGCGTGACGAAAAGAAACCCCAAAAGGAATGACAATGCCCAAGATGCAAATGCTCCCATGCAAACCGCAACCCTAAATGCCGAATCCCATGCCATTTTGAGTAAAACCGTTTGTTGAGATCATTTCCAGCATAAGCAACCTAATCCCAAAACCGCTTCTATCGTACAATTCACTTTCAAGTCCACCGAACCATTTGTTTCGAGTCATCATTTGCACATATATAGATATCTTTCTCCTTCGCTCGACAACCTTCTGATTATAGACTACCGTCGAGACTGACCCTGTTGTTGTGCAAGTCTCGCTGCCTGTGCTTGATCCCACGACGCTCCATACGGCTGTGGTGGGGTATGTTGCTGTATTGGAGACTGCTGTACATAGCCATTAGCACCGTACTGTCCTACCGGTTGCTGTGGACTTTGCACATCCCACCCCTGGGGAGGGAAATAGCCCTGCTGCTGAAATCCTTGACCAGGAGTTGAGTAGGCGAGTGGCTGCGGGAAATTCTGTGGCATTCCCGTCGCGACTGGGCTAGGGTAGCTGCCCCGAGCCGAGCTCATCTGTTGCATCTGCATCTGCGTCTGCTGTCGCTTAGTCTCCATCTTGCGCCTTTCAATTTCGGCTTGCACGGCGGCCGAAGTTACGTTTTGTTTTGCAAGCGCCCTTTGCTCATTCCGTTGCTCTACATACCCGACTAAACCCGCTGGCGGAGGACGTTGAGCATCTTTTGCGTTCTTGGTCAGATCTATCAAGGGGGTACCAGTCGCCCTGGCAACATGTTCTTGCTCCCGGGCTGACAGCGTGGTTGGTTTGTTTGTACCTAAAATCGGGCCTGCACCTCGGGACTGAGGACGGCTGAGGGGACGGCTGGGAGGACGACCCGGTGAGTCTAGAGTTGGTGTTCGCTGATGCTGAGCCTGAAATTGCGACCAGTCTCCAGAGACTTGGCGGCTTACGGGCGAAGTGTTGCTGGACTTGCTCCTTCCGTGAGCAGGTATTGGCGACGTTCGAGGCTGAGCGGCCATGGTAGCACGCTGCTGGACCCATTCCTCTGGGTCAAGCTTTGGTCGGCTAGATTGAGCCCCGACGGTGACACTCATTCCAGGCTGCCAGGCAACATTCCTACCATCTGTTCCTCTTGCAGACTCGGGAGAGTTAGGGCTAGCACCGCCGGATATTTGCGAGTCGCGCTTCCGATCACTAGAAACTTCCGCGAGTTCTGCGAGTCTCTCCCTGGACCTCGATGCTCTGTCGTGAGTAACCTGTGTCATAGTGCCGCTTGTGCCGGGACGCGACCTTCCTTCGCGTGTTAAATCGTAAGTAGGTCCAAAGTCAATATCTGGAATGTCTGTGGAAGTCTCTTCTTTCTTTTGCTGCACCCCGTAATCGGGATTTCCCACTCTCCGCAAAACGCCACTTCGAGGGCGATCTTCACGTCTTACTGGTAACTTTTTGAGCCTAGATTCAGCGCTGTTCGTGCTAGCATAGTCAGGGGTCGAGGAAGAAGCAGTGTCATCGTCGTAATTACTGCTCGAATTGCTGAGGGCTCTCAGTAGTGATGGGTTGAGTAGTGATGGGTCGATGTAATCGAGGTTGTCGAGTGTCTCGGGATCGATTACATTCTTTCGTAAACTGCCGAGACTTGAGCTTGCTGGTGATGAAGGATTGTCATGTTCCTCTCGTGAGGGCGTTAAAGACCGACCTGGCAATGGCTTACGATGTGTCTGACCGCTTCCATCTAAAGTGGGGTCCAGCTCGCCGTGTTGGCCGGTGTAATGCTGAGATTGGGGAATCTCGGCGTGTTCGGGGACTGGAGGGCCCGCTGGGGGAAACGATGCATTCGGGCCGGGGGAAAATTCGGGCTGTTCAACATACGGCGAGGCAGGGATGGTGGGTAGTCTATTGCCCGTTTGACCGGATCTAGGAACTATCCCTGGGTGATAAGCAGACTGGTCAGCTGGCAAGCCTCTGCTGTTAGCATCCATGTAAGAACCCCATTGATTCCTCTCTTCCATACGTCTCTCATACTCTCCACTCCGCCTACCATCATTCTTGAATGTGTCTTGGCCCCTCCATGCCGCAGCTGCTCCAGCGGCTGCTAGAGTAACAGGCAGCGGTGTGTGACTGGCATCTGCCAATTGGTGGAGTGTAGCTGAGTCCATCTGTACGTTTGCTTTCAGTAATTCAAGGGGCTGGAATGGCTGCGTTGGGGGCTTTTGACCTGGTGCATGAGCGAAAGCGGGTGGTGACGCTACGGGTCCTCGAGGCCGAGCTGCAGAAGCCGAGGCTTGTAGATTAGGTAGGAAATGCGGTTCTGGAGTTCCACGTTCGTCGCCTTCTGAAGCTGTGTCGTAAGCCTCACGTTGTGGGCTGGCTAAATTCTCGCCATTTAGAACACGATGTTCTGGGGGAGGCGGTGGAATATCGTGTTGATCATTTGCGCCGATGCCGTACGCTAATCGAGACGGATTGTCCGACTGATACTGTTTGTAGCCATGGGCCTCTGAAACTGAACGTTGATGGCGAGGAAGTCCAGACGTGACGGGAGGCGCCGATTCAACGCGTCGAGGACCGTCCGTTTCTCCAGCGCGGGTTGGAGAGGTTCTGCGGGTAGACGGCTGTGAGCGAATGGATGCGCTTTCGTCAAATCTTAGGGTCCCGTTGCGCGATGGAGGTAAGCTCGTTCTGCTGACGGTGTTTCTCCGACTACTTGCTCTGCTTCTGTCACGGCTTGGGCCTGCAATCATCCGCTTCGAGGTGAGGTCCTTCAGTTGCTTCCTCCATTGTCGCCCAGACCAAGTCTGGCTTCCTTCGGTGTGGATAAGACTGACTACGTCCCACATTTCAAGGTAACCGTAGCGTCTGTTTGTTGGCATAGCAAACATTAACCCTCGAGTGTCAAGAACGTCCGAGACTAGTTTGTTGGGACGGCCATAGAGGGTAAAGGTGTCGAATACGGGAAACAGAAACCGTAGCATGATTTCAAACCCAGAGACGGCAGGATGAACTTCTGGCAGGACGAATACAAATCCCTCTGTGACAGACTCCGGCTGCGAGTGGATCGTAATCCTTCCTTCAATTTTAACGAGGGTGGATTGATCAATGAGAGGTTTTGATTGCGGATAAATAGCAAAAGCCGAATATGCTTCAGTAACCGTAGCAATGGGTCTTGTCCTTTTCGTGAATTTCTTGGTGTCATAAAATTTGACGTCGCCTTTTAGGATAACCGGAGAGCGATCGTACATGTTCTGCTTCCTAATTGTCCTTTGTAGCTTGGTGTATTCCTTTTCATCCGGGGGTGTTATGACACACCAACATCGTCTCCAAGGGGTTCCAGCTCCAAACCGAACACGGGCCCAATCTTCATGCTTTACTCTCGTTCGCTCTAGAATGGTGCGGATGTTGTTCAGGGTTTTGCCTTTGCCTGCAATCAAAGATCCTGTGTATGCCTCTTGCAGCGTTGTGTGTTCGTACATGGCAAGGCGGATGCCAGCAGTCCATTGCGTGAGTGAATTGAATGAATTGAAGTGAAATAGGTATTTGTTGCTCGCCGCCGTTGAGACGCTCAAAATGTTCTCTAGTTTCTGACCGTCGCCTAATTGCATCGAAGGCATCTTTTGGAAATCAGTAACTAGCGAAAGCATGATAAATTAGGGAGAAGACATACCATGGTGATTGCGGCATCTGTAAGATTGATGAAGCTTGGGAGCACATTGGCATCCCTTCCGGCCTTGTCTAACTCACTGGCATCCCACAGGGACAGAACGGTGCCTACGAGTTGAGCAAAACACTCTTGCCAAACCCGGTCTGGCGCAGGCCGTCCACCTAGCAGCTGTGAGCACGACAAAATGATGATTAACGGCGTCATAACCTACGAGAATCGGTGTCATGAAACTTCAAGAAATAGCCTTCTTGGTATAGCTTGTTTGAATGGCTGTTCAAAAAGGTGAAGATACGCTGCAGCTCGGGTAGCGTGTCGTGACCCACCTCCATTACTGGTGGCTGGTATGTTTGGATCATGGATACTGGTCGTGACGAAGGCCTTGAATCAGATCTGTGGTGTTGTGCAGCAGTGGGCGAGGATCTGGAGTAGCTTTCAAGCTGGGATGTCGACGCGGAAGCATCGGTAGGAGCACTTTGTTGAACGGAGAAGCTGGCTTGCTTTGCCGGAGAAGTGGCAGGTGAGGGAGATTCAGCGGTAGTTGGAGATTTGCGAGGTGAGCCGCCCCATTCTGACATGAAGGAAAGAACTAAGGAGGAGCCAAGAAACACGTTAGCCAGGTGAAGCGGGTGAAGGGGGAATAAGGTAAAATATAGTCAAGGGCCGGATATCGTGCTTACCTCTTGGTCGAGGCATTCTGAAAGTTTACAATTGCCAAGCGAGTGGCCTCTCGCGCAACCAGGACGATGGTATTAAAGTGGTAACGCGGACAAGCCCAAGGTTTTTTAGAGCAGCTTTCGTTGGTTCAGCCGCGCAAGCCACAGGGCGGCGGATGACGCGGGATTTGGCAGGAGCAACAAAGGGGAATAATACGGGAGACAAAACGAGCGACAAGGCGAGCTGGAGTGCAGGAAGGGAGAATTCGAGGCCGGAAAGGGATGTTGAGGGACGGAGGAGTGAAGGAGCTGGGTAGTAGAGATGTAGACTAGTGATGGACGAGTTGGCGATGGTGGACGGGATTTTCTTTGGCGTTATGACGAAGCGGAAGCGAGTGCCTTTTGCTGGGCAGGGCACGGTAGGATCAATAGCGGGTGGTTTTAGCCTAGGGATCAGATACCAGGGTCCACCAGGGGTGCTGACGGAAGCGTCGTATTGCTTGATGTATTGGGAACAACTAGACGACCATTCTGCAAGAAGAAAGCAAAGCAAATCTTTCACAGGAATGTGGAGGGCTGTGGAGGGACCTGTGGAGAGAAGAGGAACTTAAAACCCCAAAAAAGGCGCCGGGACCTCGCGGCTTGAGTCTGGTGTCTGACGAGTTCCTAGTATTAGCTAGCTAGGCACGCAGCCATCCAGAGACCACTTTTGGCACCATGACGGACGCTGGGATGAGCCTACGACCAACCCACGGCCATCGAACCAGCCCACGACCAGCCCACACCAGCCCACAACCAGCGCGCAAAAACCCACCCGCCGTGTCCACTCGAGAGCGCTCGTATCTGCCCTAGCCAAGCGCCGACTGCTGGCCAGCTGCTGCTCTCGGGCCCGGCCCTGTCCACTGCTTTCGTCTAACTGCCATTGCTATTTTTGAGGACACGGGGTATTTGGACGGACAGAACTCCCACAGCGCATATTTTTCCCCACGGCGGGTTTTCCCCGGAATATCACCGTGTTCTCGAAACATGGACTGGCTTCGGTGGCTTTGCGTTGCTGCTGCCCCTTCCCTGCACCTGCATAATCGCCCGGGAGCAAACGGATCAACGTGATGCCTTTGCCTGTCATGCCTGTGCCCGCAGCTCTCTGCCTCGCCTTTGCCTCTTTGAAATGCCCAGCTCCCCCCCCGCCGCAGCCTTGCCAATCGAAACATGCAAGTGACTTTTTCGGCCTTGCTGCAGTAAATTTAGCAGTAATTTAATATGATCGAGCCTCGCCGCTGTTAACCTGTTTGCCCCTCCGCTGCTTCTCCAGCTGCCCAAGAGTGCCTGACTGGGTACAAATCTCAATGTCGCTCCGTATCCCGTGACGAGCGTCACGGGTAGATAGGCCTTGGCATCGATGGCTTATGGAAAGTCTCCAAAAAGTGTCCAACGCGCTTGAGCGTGTTGAGCGTACTTTCACCTCCGCCACATCTTCACGCCTCGCTGCCATTACATGCCGCAATGCGCGTCGCTCTATAATCCTTCTATCGTCCTTCTATCGTTCCATCATCCATCGTCTCGTACTCACCACCTCTCATCCTCCTCGCCTGCTTTGAAGCCCCTCTTGCCCTCTCTCCGTCCGACAAACACCATCAACATTACATCTTTGTCATCTGAGCCTGCGCCCGCACTCGCCTCAAAGCTAGCTTACCAACAGGTGGCAACTGCCGTATGGTACTAGCATTGAGGTCCACGCGCTACCCTGACCATTGACCCTTGTCTTGTTGTGAGTCTCCGCACAGTTCAAGGGACGTAACACGCTTCACGTCTGACTCTTGTATCCGAGCCACCAGCATTGCTTCTTGGCTATAACTTCATCGTCGAGCCCGTTTCGCCTCCTCGCCGCACTATGCCTCGTAAGAGCAAGACACCTCGTCGCTCCACATCTGCGCGGAAGGACTTCGAGTCAGAGTCAACTCCACAGACAAACGGGAATGGCGAGGTGCAGGATATCAAGCAGGAAGCCGAGGAACCTCAAAGACCACGAACGAATTGGGCCATGGTGGACCCCTCCAATTTCCCGGGGTTTACGATACAATACCACCCAAGTCTTACGGAAATCAAGAAGGAAAACAAGAAGAAGCGCAAACGCGATGAGGAGTCCGAGCGGATAATGCAGGAGAATCCATTCGATAAGAACCTTAGTACCATCTTCTCCGTCAAGCCTGCGGATTTTTGGGAGGATACAAGCCGGTACCGCAAGTTCACAAGTGAGTCGAGTTCTTCGTGCAGGTTTCTCTTTGCGTGACGTCAAATCTAACCCCTCAGTCATGAACGAAACTTTTGCCGTTAACGACACCGTCTTCATCAAATCCAGCGAAGACGAAGATCCTGATCCCGACGCTCCCATCAAAGGTTGGGTTGCGCGTGTGCTAGAAGTGCGCGCTGGTGACGAACAGCACGTTTACCTCCGTATATACTGGCTATACCGGCCCGAAGACTTGCCCGGCGGAAGGAGGGATTATCACGGCCGTAACGAGCTGATCGCAAGCAACGACATGCAGATCATCGATGCAATGACGGTGAATGCCAAGGCTAACGTGCGACACTGGGTTGAATTGGAGGACAAGTCGGAGGTCTTTCCTGGCGACCAACTTTTTTGGCGACAGACGTACAATCTGAGGCCAAAGGGCAGAGAGTCGCCTCTCTCGGTAAGTGTGGCCCGCCAATGCTACCTATCGTACTATTTGGAGGGGACTAATCCCATCATGCTTAGTTTCTTACTCTTCACTGTATCGACGAGGAACCTTGCAACCCTGACCGCCTCTTAATCCAATGCAGTAACCCTGGGTGTAAGAAATGGCTACACGCGGCCTGCATTGAGTCCGCCGCTGTCAAAGACGCTTATGAATCGCATGGTCTGGTGTATCCCGACGAAAAAGAAGAGACCGACCAGAAGACTCCTACCGCAAAAGGCACGCGCACAAGTGCGAGAACAAACGGTGCTTTCGGAACGCCAAAAGGCACGCCACTACACTTGACTCCAGTTTCCAAGAAGAAAGGAAGGAAGAAGAAGAACTCGGCTGTGAGCGTAGATATCGATGGGGATGGGTCGTCTTTACTCTTCAAAGCGGAGGTAATTGATGGATCAGAGACCGAAGGGACAAAGACGAGGCTAGTGCTGACGGATTTGAGGGAAGGAGAGGAGAATAAGACATGGGAGGTCGATATGAAGTGTCTTATCTGTGGAATGCGTATCGAGGAAGTAGAGCAGGAGCAGGAGCAAGAGCAAGAGCAAGACGAGAAAGAAAAAGTGCTGAGTGAGATGGGCAGCGAGGAACGCGAGGCAGAGGAGGCAAAACCTTCACTTTCAGGATCCTTCTTCTGAGAGGCGGCAAATCCGAGTTTCCAGGAAGACCAATGGACCAGGTCAAGTGAGTGAGCAGAAGCCCGAGCGGGAGCCTGAGTGGGGGTGGATTTTGACTTGTGTGCTGCATGGCGCTATACATGAGTTTCGACCAGTCAATGGAAGTCAAGAAATCGGGAAAGACTTCGTTCATCGGCGCCGTGTCGCGGCGGGTAGAGATAGGTGTTTATGCGGTTCGGTTTATGCGTCAATTTTTGGGGCAGGAGAACTAAGGGCGTTTAACACATTATTAGTCTTGAGAGCAAGCGTTTAGGGAGCAAGTATTTGTTCAGAATGTACGGATATGGATGCAGACGTCAATCTAGGAATTGAAGCAGAGTTACAAATATATGAGGCACGCAGATAGAGCCATTGCATATGTACGAGCGCCATAGCTAGACCACTCCAAGCACTGAGATTCGAAAGCTTAAGATGGTAGACGGATATACCTCACGTACAAGGGGGTAACATGTACGGGGCAGACGCCCTCCCTGCTAGTATGCTAGCAGAATAATACAGTCCAACCATTTCGCAAGGGCTTGCTTATTTTGAAAACATACTAGCAGGGAGGGCGTCCGCCCCGTTCGTGATGCCCCCTTGTACTGTACATAATAAATTTCGGCTAAGAAGTGATCCCAGCAACCCCCAGTTGCCCCCCACCAAGCCGTCTTGGCGTTTTAACTTCACTCCATCAGACGAAACACAGAACGAATGTAAAACGAAACGCAGGGCCAGACGAACCACCCACACCCTTTTCCCACACTGTAGCTATGACGGTTGGCCTTCTGACTACCTACCCATTTCCTATCAGGCTCCGCTCTCTGGAATACAACTGCTCCGCTGTATTCGACACCCTGCCGGACTCTTAGACCTTCAGAAAGCCGTATCTCGCAGAACTTTCGAATGGGAACTCTACGTGTGCTCTCGAGTCACTTACATCTATCATTGGACAGTGCAATACAACTTCATTGTTGTGTTCTCATAGAACCTGCTTTGATGAAGCCGTCTGCTAGGTGCTGAAAATGATCTCCCTTCTCGATCTCCCGGACGACATTTTCCTCGAAATCTTTTCATATTTTGCTTTCTCTAAACGCGATCTCATTCGTATCTCAACACTATCTCGCCGTCTCAGCATTCTTTCTCGTGGTCAAATTTACCGGCATGTTCATCTGCTCGTTGTTCTCGTCCCCGCCACGCACCTTGAATGCGGAAGAAAACCTGGACGTGGGAATCCTCGAACCGGAAATTCGGAGCCTGACCATCGATCATTCTCTCTCTTCTTCCGCAGCATTAGCAACAATCCTTCCCTAGCTCCCCTCGTGCGGAGCCTCCGCCTGGAATGGAAGCCATACTCAGCAGGAGACGAGTCCACGTACGCCGTAATCAACGCGCTGCTCGCCCGCCTGTCGAACATCACCCGTCTCGAATTCGCCGCCGACGACGACCGGGGAAACGGCTACGGCTCCTTCAATCCCACCTTCCTGGACGTCAACCCGATGCGCCGCCTCCGCACCATCGAGCTCGACGTCTTCTTCCTCTCCTCCACGGCACTCGCCCAGCTAATGCTCGTGCCGACCGTCGAATCCATCACCGCAACCCGCTTCCGCGACGCCGCCAAACCAGTCCTGCAGCCCGGGTCCACGCTCGCCGACTTCACGGCCCTGCCCCTCGCCTTCCCGACCCGCCTGCGCCACCTGAACCTGGGCATCTTCCGCATCCCGCTCCCGGTCCTGCACAGCATCCTCAAGCACGCCCCGCACCTGCGCCGCCTGGTCGCCACGCTGCCGGGCCGCGGCAACCCGACCGACGTGCGCGCTCCGCTCAACGCCCGCCGCCTGCGTCCCGCGGCCATCGTGCGCGCGCTCGACCCCGTGCGGCATGCGCTGCAGGAGCTCAGCCTCGTCAACGACCGCCACGAGTGGGCGGGGTCGGACGGCACGCGGGCCGACTTCAGCACGTTCAGGCAGCTGCGAAAGATGCGCGTCGCGCCGGGACTGTGGTTCTCGTGGGGCGCGTACGCGCAGGCCGTTAGCCACAAGGTGGACCAGGGGTTTTGCTGGTGCAAGGAGGTGCGGGAGGGCGTGTGGAAGATGCTGCCGCGGAGCTTGGAGGAGCTGGAGGTATGGACTCAAAACTCTCTCCCTTGTCGTCTTTGTATCCCTTTTTCACGCATCCCCGTGCCATTTTTGGCTATCCCCGTGTTATCTTTTCCCTTCGATATCTACATTTACTTTTTTTTTTCGGGATCGTCAACCGGTGAATGCGCGAGTCGCTGATATCCGCCTAGGTCTTCTTCCAATTCGACTCCGGCCTCTTCTGCGTCGGGCACTACTTCCTCGAAATGTTCGAGGGCTTCCCCGCGCTGCCGCCGCCCGCCTACGCCTGGATCCAGGAACTCGCGACCCACAAGGCGGCCTGTTTCCCGAAGCTCCACACCGTCAGGCTCGTCGAACAGCTGTCCACGGGCAACAGCTTCTCCGGCATTTCGTTCGAGGAGCTGAGCTGGACGCCCCCGCGTGAGCTGGTCGAGGCGTTCAAGGCGGCTGATATAGAGCTGAAGGTCACGTTGAGGAGTAATAATCGGAAAGAGGAGAAGCAGCTGCTTTCCTGCTGCGTGGTGGCGCATGCATATGGGCGGAAGTGTTGTGGCGACTGAGAGAAGCGGATAGGGTTGGTATCTAATCGAGGATTTTGGAAGAGTATTCGGGACCCTTTTCTAGTAATTTCTATACTTCTGCCTTCTCCGAGAAGGCTGGGACTACACTCCTGTATTTATTCTGTCGCCTGAACATACTTGTATTCTCATATTGTCTAAAGTTAATCATAAGGCAATAATGTAAATGATCCGATTTTTCATTTGGATTATCGTTCAAAATCTGGTGATTTTTGTACATTGAAACTAACTTGGTACATCTCAAATGAAATTTACGGAGAAAGACCGCTCAAAAGCACTACAAGAAACCATCTAAGTACGCCATGAACCATGCACCCGAGCCCGAAGATTAACGATTGCTTGAGAGGGAACTATGCCCATGCACCAACAAGAGCCATCAAAGCAGCACCGCCGGCAACGGCAGCACAGGCTTCAACCCGCCTCCTGCCTTTTAGCGTCTCATAGCTTTCGTCGCTGAGAAAGTCCTCGGCCAGCAGTTCGACCAAGCCAGCAAAGAGGAGCAGCCCGCTGCTGATGGCGTTCATGACGCCGACAGTCAGTAAGCCTGTCTGAGAGGCTGGGTCATAGAGATTGTGGATAAGAAGTCCAATGGCTTGGCCGACTGGAGTCGTGGTTCCATAAGCGAGTGCCATGAGCCACGGCTTGGGAGATTTTGGTGTGAATCGTAGGGTGGCGATCCGGGATCCCAGTGCAAGGCCTTCGAAAGTTTGATGGAAGCTGATGGCAACAAGAAGTACGATGAAAGATGTTCCAGTAGCTACACTCAGGGCCATACCAATGAACACGCTGTGGAAGAGAATTCCAGCTTCTAATAATAAACACTGCAGGAGCATTTTCTTTTGTTGCTGCGGCGTTAGCTCGCTACCGTTTATTGGCCCTGAAGATTGGTTGTAGTGGCGATGATTCGGATGATGTTCACCCCTCCGTTTGGAGTTGCCATTGAGAAGTCTTGACTCATCTGCATGATCCACGGTATCCAATTCCTCAAGGTCAAGATCTGAATCTTCCTCCTCTGTTTCATTCTTATTTTCCGCGCGCGGCAGCGGAGAGTGTGAAGGAGAGGAGGGGGAGCGTCCTACAATTAAGTTTTCGGCTGACCCGGGAATGTCATTGAGCGTGATATCCGGAGGAATCCCGTTCATCCCAAGTCTGCCCTGCCTGAACCTTCCGAAACTGTTGCTCTTTTTATGGACCGGCCTCGTGTTATTATTCATCCTGCTGTGATGCGTATCGTCCGCAGGAAGTACATCATAATCGCTAGAATGAACGTGTCCAGCACCTCTTGAAGCAAAAAACATCTCTATTCCAACTACTACCAGCACAGCAATCATAGCGATGAGGCCTGGCATGGCCGTGTAGCCTTGGCTCCAGAAATACGGAAGACATGGATCGGTCAAGGATTGAAAAGCTGTCGGAAGAAGATGTACAAAGGCAGTTGCGATGAGCACGCCGGTCCCGAAATGGCGAGATAGGAAAAGGACATGATGGGGGACTGGGAGGCGTGGAAAGCGACGGGCGATGATGGGAAAGGAGCATGCTACAGCCTATTATTAACATAGGCTATATAAAGCTCGGGTATACTGGACCCACCTAAGGTGCTAAGAAGAAGGATAATTATTAGAGCTGCGACATGGAGAGGGGTGTTGTAATATTCTTTGGCCCCTTTGCTGCCACAGGGAGGTGGGTCATCATTCGGCTGTCTTCGGTGGAGCTCAGCGCGAAGGAGGTGGGTCGGAATGTCAGACCATGACAGCCCTAAGGTCAAGAATGTCTCATTAATCTCCGTATACGATAATAGCGGTGTGGTGTTGATGTGCCGACTTGCCTTGAGCGGGAGAGAAGCCGTCATAAGCCGGCATGTTCTAGGTGCTGGAAGAGCCCAGAGAGGGGTGTGGAGGCGCTCGGTGGAGGTGGAGACAAACTCATCCTCTCTGGTGACAGAGAGGGGGGGTTGGCGAGAGGGTGGTGAGTGGTGAGCGGTGAGTGGTGAGTGGTGAGTGGTGAGTGTTGAGGTTTTAATGCTGTCTTGCTTGTCTTCTGTACAATACCTACTTTAACTTTCATTCGGTTACGCGCAATACTGCTTGTGCCAAGGCTGCCAAGGCTGCCATTGCGGCGGTCTCGTCTACCGCACTCCCTCTACGGCAGGCTTTTTTTGTATATAGCGCCAATCTAGTATAGGTGCTCTTTTCCTTGCGCTCAGCGAGCCATAGCCAATGCCGCCCCCCAGATTTTACAAGCGTCGTCGATTACGGTAATTGCAATAAGCACTTTCCGTGGCCGCTAGATCTCTGCTTCATCGAGCGGCCAAAGGCCGCCATCTCTCAGTCAGCGGGACTTTCGTAAGTATAAGAAGGTGCGTCTATCCCGTCTGCTACGCGATTCATGTTGCTTAATGGACGCCGTTCCGAGGCAAGCTAGCATTGGCTCCGGAAAGCGGATTGTTTCAATATATCTCCTGCAAAGATCTCTGCTCATCAACTGCCGTCCTCCCCTTCTCGCTGGATTGCTGGCCGGTATTTGTATTCCCAGGGACGAAACACAACCGCCGCAGCATCGGGGTCAGAGAGACAGATGCCCGGGCTGGGCTTTGCGCCTCACGCCCTAGCCGGAACAGGGCAAAGATAATAGTTTGCCCCTCCGACCGCCCAGCACTGACACAGCATCAACCAGCAAGACCAGCATAATGTTATCGGAGGAGTATCAAATAGGAAATCCTGGGCTACATTTCTTCAGGAAATCCATCTTGCATTTACCCTTTCCGAAAAACCTCACCCAGATACTTCGTGCGCTGAACGGCAGCCCGAGGGCCGCCGGTCCTGGGAACGAGAATGGAGCCCCAGAGTCAGGGTGATACTGCAGCGCCGGGGAAGCAGAAGGCCAGACAGCAGCAGGCCCATGTTCAGCAGGACTTTCTCTTTATCGATTCTTCGAAGCCTGCGCAGACTTCGCGCCAAGGTCGTCGAACGGCTCGATCGTTTGTTATGCAGAGAGCCAGAAGGGAGAGGCCATGGTCGACAAGTAAACACGCCGGCAAACAAGCACCTTTCAGGAGGAGTCCTGATTCTGCGAGTGTGGGCACACCTGACGCATATCACACGCCCTTCACACAGCCGACGACGCCCACAACGCCCGGGGACGTTCCGCTCGCTGGAAATGTCGACCTTGCGCGCGTTGCAGACAACAACAGCTTCTTCCTGGCTAAGCCGATACTATGTAGAGAGTGCCACATTTTAGCTTGCCAGCCCGGCCAGCCCCTGTGCGCGCGCTGCCTTTCGCTTCCTTCATCCCACGCGTCATCGCTGCCGCCAGACAGTCTTGCCGTTGCGGAGGGCGCCATGGATCCGTTTGGGAGCTTCCCTATCGAGGTTGATTCGAGAGTCTCTGAGCTTTTAAATCACTGTGAGTCTGCCCCCTCGTGTCCACTTCCCTCTTTCTTTCCGCTTCCGCCTCCGCCCCTGCCCCTCCCCCCACTGCCGAGAAGCTGCCCGAGCCAAGCACTCCAAGCCGCCCTGCTTCGGGGGTCAAGATCTGCAAAAACGCGAAGCCTCTCATGTAGCCTCGTCGTTGGAAGACTGACTGACGAACCATCTCATGAAGCCCTCATGGTGGCGTCAGCGGCGAAGCGGCTGGCTTTCATAGTTTCAGCTCGTCAACATGCTTTTGTGTCTCCAAGGGCAACTTTAGACGTTTTGGTGGGCACTAACAGCGAGTCACAGTTCTCTCCGTCATGTCTCCTGGGACGATAGCAGTGGACATTCGTCACAAGTCGAATTTGATAAGGACGGATTGGTTTGGCACAGCCTTGAACAGTCGTGCCTTTATGCACAGTTTATTATGCGCTGCAGCCCTCCATCTGTATATTGTAGGCAAAGGTTCTTACTTCAGCATTGTATACCACAAGGCACAAGCTGTGACCGCGATAAATGCCGCGCTTTCAGATCCAGAGTTGGGCATTTCAGATGCAAACATAGGAGCAGTGTTCAATCTCTTGTGCGTCGAGGAAAGCCTCCTTCTACCCATTTTCCAAGAACAATTAGGGGAGGACGGGGAGGAGGAACCCAACCAACGTATGATCCATCTTAATGGCCTGAAGCGAATGGTTGAATTGCGGGGTGGTCTAGGAGCAATCAAATCAAACCGTTGTCTCCAGGCTTTTATTCTTTGGTGTGTAGATGAACCCGATCACTGCCCTGCCCAAAATGGTTGGCATCGCTGACTGAGCATATAGGCACAGCACGGCGCATGCCATCGCTTCTTTCGACCCCCCATATCTCTCCCCCTTGGGCTTGTCTACCAAGAAGCGCGAATCTATATATCCGTCTGGATACCGGCCGGTCGTTTCAGAAAACTTCATTGATCTCTGTCGCTCCGCCAGCATCAGCGAGTCTTTGATCGAGATTATCCAAGACCTGCTCACCTATACCTTCGACCTGAATGCTTGGTTCAGCACCGAAGGCTCTCCGCTTGACCCGCTCGACATCCAGAACCATGCCAGCATATTAGAGAGCTTGTTTCTGCAATGGCTGCGTGGCGACGATGCCCCCCAAATAATCCACACCGCTGTCGAAGAGTCTCTCTGCATCGCCCTTCTCGTCTTTGTGTTTCGCGCGGCCGAGTCAATTGGTGGCTGGGAAGAGCAGACCTACCTTCACTACACAGCGACCAAACGCTTACAAGAGGCTCTCAATGCAACCAGCCGGCGGGACTGGACTTCGTGTCCTGACCTTCTGCTCTGGATCCTAGCTGCTGGCGCCGTCTCTGCGCAAGGATCCACTGAATGCGCATGGCTTGAATTCCAACTCTCAGCAGCCTGCGCCGAGTTCGGTATCGAGTCCCTTGACAGCCTCATCGAACACCTACACCAGTGCGTCTGGGTCAACTACAAGCTCGACATGGCAGCCGAACGATTGTGGGACCAAATATCCCATCTCAGGTTAGAGGAATCAGAATACCTCCCCATCATCGCAAATACTCATACGTAACTGTTACAACAATTAGGCTCGAGCCGTCAATAATCGCACCGTATGCTTCCGGACCATTACAATTTCAGGTCTCTGAGCATGACTATCGGGATTGGCAAACGAAGCGGTGGTTTAACACCGAAGAGGGATTCGTCGTCCCTAAATCGCCTTACCTCTCAAACGGAGCTCCTATATGGGTTGATGATGGCTTGTACGATGCCGGTTTATTCTATGTCCGTGTCACGCTCTAACCCAACTCTGAATCATCAAGAACTGTCCCTCCGTCCCCACGCAGTCGCAGCAGCTACAGCCTGATAAGCTGAGTTATAACGAGACGAACGGAGGTGCTGACGTCCACCACTCAGGTCATTTGCCACGACAAGCCGACACACACTCTAAACATGGCTTCCAAATAGGAGGTCGCGTTGGTATACTACGACATTAGTTCCACCCAGCCGAAACAGTTTAGGCCTGTGCCCGGTCCGGTCAATACCTGTGGATAGAGCACTGGGATTATGGAGCTCGGGGAACTTCAACCTTCCCTCACGGGCGCCTATTGAGCAAGTATTCTCACCTGGATGTAAAATCATCGCTGATCAGCAAGTATTTTATTCCGCGAAATACTCTCTCACCATCACGTTGGAGCACGACTCCCATATTCTGACACTTGTTATTCTCAATGCATCCTACGCCGTCTTTAGCAATTTGCAGTATTCAAAGGCATCCTGGCTCAGCACCCCTCCGATGCCTGCCCTAGCGAGTCTGCCATCGGCACCTACTTTGGCGTTTGGAAAGAATAACTCCTGGTTACAAAATACTTTTACAAGGCCAATAGGCTTGTCTTGCCTTACACATTCCATCTTGAAAAGCGTCCTAGCACGACTGCTCTTCCCATACGTATTAGTGAAGGAAGTGAACCAAATCAAATCATATTCGATCAGCGCTTAGATTCTGTTATAAAATTTATTAACTAAGGCTTTCGAACGGTACATCAGTGTTACCAATCTAGCAATGTCGCCAGTCTATCCTAATGACTTAGCAGGACGACCCTTACTTCTCCACCTCTTCTTGTTCCTCTGTACTGCCGACTTTATGCAAGCCCGATTCAACTTCTAGCTGCCCGAGCACCTCACTCCTGCTTGGACCCTTAGATTCGGAAACCTCTAGCTTCCGACACCGAGATGCCAAATCACTAATATGCCTATCTTCACTCTCGGCACTCAAATCTAATAGCGCCGTCTCCAGCATATACAAATATTCCTTGTTCTCCCCACTAGGGCCCCTACTCTTCAGGATATGTGCTGCTAATTCCTGCGGATCTTGCGGGCCAAGAAACTGTGGATTGGAGGGCAGCCCAATGTACACGAGGCACTTGATTGGTTCAGGATGGGACTTCGTGGCATTTGGTTGGTTCGAGGCAGGATGGAAGGGTGTGTATTGGATACTGTATCCATTTATCTCGCGGATATCGAGATAGGCTCGGACTTCAGGCACTTTCGGAGCGGGAATATGGTACGCGGCACCCCAAACCTTTTCAGTGGGGAGGGAGTCGTGCTAGAGCTTCTCAGCTTGGAGGGTAGTGGGATTGGGATCGGGGAGAAAGACGGTCGAAGAAGAGGAAGGATGAGGAGAGGGGTGAAAAAGAGAGAACCAACATGATCGACCAAAGTCTCCCAATGCGCCCTATCAATCAGAGTGACTACCCGCCCAGGGGCCTCGGGGGTGCCGCGATGGTCTTCGCTGTTCGGGTCTTAGACATGCTTTTTCACTCTTGGAATGAAAAAGGATATAGATAGCGTATTTACTATCCAATCCTAGCTGTAAATTCCAGCGCAACGTCGGGGTCGAAACTCACCTTGCCTGTACCACACTGCTTAGTTTTCCGTGCGCGATTCAAAACCAGCCTGCTGTCCCGCACGTACCTGCCAGAACCGCCGCACATAGCCCTCGATGTGGCCGGGAACACGCTGGTCTTCCAACAATCACGTCCCATCAGCTCAGCTGCGCGCAAAACATCCACTGGGACAAAGGCAGGTAGAGAAAATGCGGAGAATGGCGGGGCAGGCTTCTAGTTACCGTAGTGGGGCGGAGGTTTCCATATTAAACTCCTGCGCACGCGGTTAACAGCAGTTTGGCGTTCAATGCTGGCGCTGTTACTCACCCGTAGCCGAAAAGCCAGAAATCGTCGTTGTCGCCAAAGTCGGGCATAGCTGCGCGGTCGTGCTGTCGCTGTCAAACATGTTGTGTCGTTGGGCGTGGAAGTACTTTCCAACGGCGGTGCTTCCGATGTCGCAAGTTGCGGCGGCATTGAGGTCATTTGCATTAGAGCCCTTCTGCACCCCCAGCGAGGTTTGGCCCTGGTAGAAGCTGCTTAAAGGATTGCCATCCTGGGCCAACATCTCGGGAATATGGCGGAAGACTCGGGAATCTGACTTGATAAATGCCCGAGGTTTTTAGCAGAAAAAATAGTGTTCAGGTTATCGGAGGGTTATATACGAGGATTTGGTTTCTATATATTCGCTTCGGTGATGGATTTGGACCCTCATCCAGTACCCGCTGCTCTCCGCATTAAAAACCCCTTGAGCGGGCCCATCATATCTACTGCTTTTAGACCTAAGCTTCGTAACGGCACAATTGGCCCTGATTCAACGCTGTATAACCGATGTAGTTTGTCGCATACCCCCAACAGAGCGTTGTTCTCTGCGTATCTCTCGCTATTGTATGATTCGAGAGAGAGCTGAGCTCCAATGTCTTGCCCATGTAAGACTGCCGACTCGATTGCTCGGACGAGAGATGCGGCATCGGCTTGGCCTTGGTTCAAACCTTGACCGGCTAAGGGGTGGATCGTGTGGGCTGCGTCGCTGCAGTTGAGGAACAGAGTTAGAAACTTGGATCAGACAAGAGGTAGATGGTAGCACTTACCCGACCAATGCGACCCGCTCCCCAGTATACGTATCCGCATGCCTCATCTTGAGCGGGAAACTGGCTACACTGCCCTCTTGCACGCCCACGACTTTCATTGGTACACTCCGCCTGTTAACAGGTGTATGCTCCTCTCGCCATGCAACCTCCTTTTGATGCCCTTCGGGTAACGTATGCAAGAACTCCAGGTCTACCGTGGAAAGCCTGAACGCCGCGTTCACCATTGCAACAAAATCTTCCGAAGACAGCGACTTCAACCTTAATGCTCGCTCCGGGACTGTTGACCATACGAGCGATGCCATGTTTCCGGGCAAAGGCAGCATGGCTACAGGCCCAGTAGGTAGGAAGCGCTGGTACGCGATCTTGTGTCCATCTCCACCCCAGCCAGGCCCCTCGAGCCGCAATGTCGCAACCACGCCATGCCGATTGTAGTCAAATCCACGACTTGGAATACCTGCAAATACCCTCACTGGGCTGTTCGCTCCATCCGCCCCAACAAGTAATCGTGCCGCTAGAGTCTTCCCGTTGCTCAATGTAAGTATGGGCCAGGAGCTTAGATCAAGGTCTTCGGTTTCCCGTCCTAACTCAATGGATTCGACACGGGTAGGAGAGAATGTAGTAACTCCTCCAAGGACGGATAGACGAGATAATAGTGTAGTTGTAATATTTAAGTTCTCGATCATGTAGGCTATGGTGCTAGGCTGGGAGAGTTGGCGGGGCGCAAAGGGGTTTGTGGCCGAGGCCCAGTCGAAGGAGATGCGGGAGTCGCTGACACCGTCCCACACCTGCATCTCCTGGTAGGGTTGGACGCGGGCACTGTCAACATGGGGCCAAGCGCCAATTTCTGCGGCAGTTGAACTAAATCAGCATTTATGCGACCCTGCTAGATGTACAGAGCTGGTCATACCTTGTAGGTTCTTGACGGATGCCGGGGTTAGGGAGCTGCAGCGGTTGGAGAATGCATCCAATGTGGTATTACGTTGTCTGTTCTTCTGAAGATCCTGGCTTTCAATCAGGGCAATCTTGAGATTCGATGTTGCCTTCGAGGCGCCTTGAAGAAGTCAGCCCGCTTCCTGTGAGCTATGGATGGTTCGAAGCCGGCTCATACGTAGTCCAGTAAGCAGGCTTAGCCCCGCTGGTCCTCCACCTACGCATACTACATCATATATTTCTGGTGCTGAAGTCGAAGCGCAGCGTTGGTGAGCGTAGAGTTGTGTTCGGACAGTGAAAGCGAGAGAGAGAGCCCCATGCACCCGCAGAGGCAATCGGGGCGGCATCACAAGCCTAATTGAGAGTTATTCATGGAGGTGATATTAAAAGCTCGTCTGAAGAGGGCCTGGGGGTGAATGGCTGGTAATGATGCGAAGCTCAAGGTCTCGACCCGCATTCGAAAGATGACGATGCTTGGCATATTTGTTCCGGGGTGTTCCTAAAGTGCAGAATGCCCAGATACCGTGCGCAAGCCACCACCGGTGCCCCGGTGGACCCGATCCCCGATGTTTACTATGAGCGCGCCATAAGTCTGAAGGTCGGAGAGTGTAGCCGAAAGCTCCGGGAGTGTTCAAATACGCCACGTCGCAAAATCTTACACTTAATGAACTTTAGCCCCATACGCGCACACCTAATGAGCTTTCAATACAAAATTCTTTAAAATTATCGTAATTAATATATTAAAGCTACATATTATTATATAATATTATAACTATACCCTATCTTTGGCGTATTTAAGATCGTGTAAATCTTAGTATTAAAAATGGCTAATAATATATAAGCATCCCAAAGTGCGTAAAGATGTATCTAGGATAGATTAATAATATATCTAGGATATAATCCAGGTACCCTTACGCACTTACCTATCTTAGGTAGTTTTTTTATACTACTGCCAACAGAAGAAACTCAGCCTTTAATTAAAGACTTAGAATAATTATAGGAGGACTTCTTCTATAAAGGGCAATGGGTATAGAAGGAACGCATATATATAAACATTAAAGACGGTAATTAGGATATATCCGGCTTATATTAGGAGTACTACCAAGATATTTAATCCCAAATACCTATACTATAACAATCTGCCAACGCCTCTTTTTTAATAATAGTAGTAAGTAGAATTATATAACGCGAGCTATATATAATATATAAACTAATTATCTCTATAATATAGCTAGGCTTAATATTAATTACATAAACTAGATCGCTTGCAGTAGAAAAACTTATATTTAGTTAAGAGATACCGGAATATCCTATATCCTTTAAGCACGGGATTAGATATATTATAGATTTATCTAGCCTATAGCTAAATAATAAGAATATTATAAAGATATACGAAAATATAAGACACTATATTCTAGATAAATCCTATATATAACTTAGTTCTAATATAGATAGATATAATACTTATGCATATTAAAGAACAAAATAAGTACAATATACCCTCTTCTTGGCCTCTAAAAGTGTTTTAAAAGATAGATACCCTATTTAGGCGTATTTTATTGCGAATATTTAGACCCTTAACTATAAAACTTTTATTATAAGCAAATTATAGTAGAGAACTGGGAAAGAATACGTAAATTACAAGAAAAAGTATAATATATCTATAATATTATGCTACTATATCTAAGTTATAATATAGATATCGCGAACTCTTATACACTTCCTCGGCAATTTAATAGAATTAAATTAAGATAATATTAAACAAAGAGACACGAACACGTAAGACATTTATTTATATTATCTATTTTTATTAACATATATATAGGCTTTATAATAGTATTTATTATATATTTTAGTACCAAATTGCCTATATAGAGTAGAGTACTAGTTATAAGCCATATCTTTATATTATAAAGTATACAGTTAGTGTCTAATAAATCCTAAATATATTACTACTATAACTAAGCTATAATTAGTTACTTACAGATAGACCCATGGTAAGTATATACTATACTAAGGGAAGTCAAATATAGAACCATAAAAAACACTACTAAAAGTCTCTTTCTTTAGTTTTAAGATACTTATTAAAGTATTTAAGAGATTTACTTAACTAAGGCTATTAGGGTACCCCAGAAACCTATATAGTAGTAGAGCACAGAAAAAAAAGATTAGATAATTGCGGTAAGTTATTATAATATATATATAACTATAATATAACTATAATATAACACTAATATATCTAGGTTGTAACCACGCCTAAGGGCCTAAAAAATGGGTACTAGCTCTATATAACGTGGAGTTTAATTATATATGGCCAGATAATATTAAGGATTGCCCTTATATTATTTTAACTTCTTACGGTAAATATATGCATCCTCCAGCGCCTCCGTCGAAGGTTCTAATACAGCTTATTAAAGAACTTCAATAACAAATCTAGTAACAGTTAGGGCTAGGGCTTACTCTAAGTATATTATATCTAAGCTATATTAATACTCTATCCTTACTCTATTAGGCTTTTTTACATACAGCCCTTTAATAAAAGAGTTTTACAAAAAATATAATATTACTAGCCTTCTAAGCCTTTATTAAAGCCTAGCAAATCTTAATAAGATTTAATATATAATTAAAAAGTAATAGCTTTTATTATTTCCACAAGGTTAAGATATATAAGGGGTAATATTTAAAAAGCATCTGTATTATAAAACTGGTCCTAGATATATATAAAATATATTCTATAAAAATAGTAAGCTAATAATTATATGCTTTTAAAAAGGCTAGGTAGAAATACTATTAACATTAAAAACGTTTAAAATTGATATGTCGTTTAAACGAGTTAGTACAGCTAGGCTAGATAAGGTTGTAATTACTGCAAATGTCCCTAAAATTAATAAAGGTATTATATAACCCAGTTATATTACGGTTATATCTTTATTCTAATAAGGCTATAGTTATTACACTAATAAGAGTTTTTGTAAACTAAGCTATGGGCCAATTAGCAGAGATATATTAACAACTTTTTTATACTATATTCCGCTTATATAAGAATTACGGCTATCTAACTTATTGAAGTTATATCTATAAACGTGAATTTTATGTAGCTCTTATAGATATAGATAGGGCGCAGGTAAAAGGTATTTTATAATACGTATGTGTTAAAGATATTACTAAAATATATTAGGGCTTGGCCTTTACCTAGTAGATATTAACCCCTCGCAGACCTAGCAGGGCCATATAAAGTCTGCAATTATATATTACTAAATCCACATTCTTCGCGGTATTTATTAGGTTATTGGAGCCGGAAATATAGGCTAAGATAGTATTAGGTAATATATAGCTTCGATTATAGAGGCTATAAGCCGCAAGCAATACTACGAAATTTTGGACGCGATTAAAGGTATAGAGATATTATATCCCTAATTAATCTATACTATATCCACATTCTAATATTTACGGTTATAGAAAAGTATAGTAATAACTATAAAATCATAAACTGGTGTTAATATAAGCGATATATATATATTGCATCTGGAATAAATCCATATTATAGTAAAATAGATAGCAATATATTCTCTATAATTATAAAGAATATAAACGCCGTTAAATGCTCCCATTTTTAAGCAAATAATCTTAGGCGTTGATTAAGCCTTTTAGCTGCTATTTTAATGTTAGTATATCTTATATATCCGTAATATAGTATTATAATAACGATTATAGTGGATAAAGAATTAATATTTTTAATTTTAAAGCGTGGAAGGCGTATTATCAGCATGGGATTTCATATATATCGCAAACTATATTTATCGCCAAAAGAATAGCTTTGGTAGAGAAGCGTAAATATATAGATTTATTATAGCTCTAATGTGGATATATCGCTAATATAATCTGCCATAGTTCTATAAGTTTTAAAAGAGCTAGAAAAATCAAGAAAACAGGCCTATACTAGTAAAGGAAAAGCTAATGCTATATCTATAAGTATTAAAGAGGATAAAGATTTTAATTTTAATAATATTATATTAGATATATTATCTTCCGGAACTAGTATACGCCCACAGTCGCAATTACGAAGTTCGTAAGGCGTATAATTAAAATCTCGCTTACAATCTCTTGCCTCTATTTATTCCGGTATATTATATTTTAGATCTTACTAAATTCTATAAAGCTAATATTTTTTAGTTTCCTCTATTATAATATTAAATAATAGTTAGGTTTCGCTCTCTCCTAGGCCTATTTTACTGTTAGGTAGGATTATTTAGATATATCCTTAATATATCTAGCTTATAAGCTAACTATATCTAGGACATAAGAATAGCTCCTAGTCTTTACTTTATATAACTGTTACTTAATAAGCTTAATTCTTACAACAGTTAACGCTACAGCAATCCTAATTAAATATTTATAAGTAAGAAGCCCGGGTTTTATATATAAAAGCTAAAGTAAAAGCAATTAAACTATAAAATTAAAAGATGGAATTGGAGCTTAGAAAATTAGAATAAGAACTTAGTTAGTATAAACTTCTATATTTATAAGCATAAAGGGCGGAGATTATATTAAGGTAATTACCTAGATATAAAGACATTATAATGTCTAAAAGAAAGCCTAACCGTAATACTCCGCGCTATACTCTATACTTAGCGTAATATTCTATACCTATAATATAACTAGGATCTAACCGGTATATATTTAAGATATATAAACGCCTTAACCTAATTAATCTACACGGCGTAGTCCTCCTTAGTATTAAACGTCTCCCTATTATTAAAGTTATCTACAATCTCTGGCAGCGTTATATTAGGTAAAACAAAGTTCTATTTATAGTTAGATTATAGATATATTAGTAATATAATTAAAGAATATAAGTATACCTTATTAAACCAGATATATATAGCCCAGTTAGATAAGTATACTATTTACGTTAGATCTAAGATATAATAGAAATATAACTAGTAAACTTACTCTTGCTATTAATCCTGCATAAAGAATATTTCTACTTATTTAACTTGCCAATAACCTTAAATATTATAGTGCGGTTAGGCTATATTAAGGTTAAATTATAGTTATATTATAATTAGAACTATATAAACTTGCCTTGCCCTTAGGGGTTAATAGAATTCTAAAACGGAATATAATACGCGTTTGCTAAACTAGCTCCTCTATAATCTAGTTAGATCTATAATATAATAAGATTATAAATAATAACATACCCAAATCTACTAAAGTTGCTTTACATTTTTCACAACCTTTAGCCGTTAAGGGTACATTTTTAGTTAGGGGGGCTAAAATATATTAGCGATATATCCTAGATAGAAGAATAATAGTTTATACTATTATAATATATTCCAGCCTTTTTTACTACTTTACTAATAGGGCATATAACCTACAGTTTCTCCTTAGTATAAATAGCTCTATAAAGTGTCTTTTAAGCCGCTAAAATAGGTTAGATCTAGGATATAATATAGATATATAGATAAATATACTATCCAAGTTATCCAATTCCAGTTCTTTTTAACCTCTAGGCTTTATACTCCTAATTATATAGCCTCCGCCTTTCTTTATTTTAAGGTTAGAAGGAGGTTATAATATAGATATATCTAGGATCTTATAGGAAAATGCGACTTAATATGCTTGATTAATCCTCTATAACTATTTGCGAATTTTTTTTCCTAACTGCAAACAGTATGCTCGGCATTTAGATCCTATTATAGTTAGATTTAGGATATAATAAAGATATATAGCATTTATAACTTATAGTCTTCCTAATAGCACAATCCTATTTATAGAAAATCTCCTCTAACAGAATATGGATGAGGAAATGTTCGCCGCGGGGCTATATTTAGGTTATATCTTAGATATAAGCTAGATATATACTAGATATTACCTTAATATAAAAGAACGGAATCCACCTTGGGCGCTTGTTAAGTCTAAGGTACTATGCCTTAGTATATTAACTAGGGGCACTAGAAATGCGCCTCTTTATAGTATTTAGTTAAAGAGCAGCATTATAAGTGCTAGAACCCTTATCCTTACTACTATCTAAGTCTAGATTAGAATATGCCTTGGAAGCTACTGCCCTATTCGCTAGAGTGCCATATATAGCTATTATAGTGGCGTCTGTATCTTGGATAGAGCTGCTAGGGCTACTAAGGACTTTGTTAATAATCTATTAAGGTTAGATTATAGATATAATATAGTTTTATCTAAAATATAACTTATATCTTATACAACCTCCATCCCACTAAAAGCATTTACCTGCCTATTTTGGAGAAAATTCTTAGTCTATATCCTAATTAGATCCTTCTTATAACCACCAGAAGTCATATTACCTTATTGCGAAATTGCGTATTTAGACTATCGAGTGGTGTCTATTTTATATTAGATTATAGATATAACCTAGATATATATATGCGCCGCTTATATAAGAGTTATCGCGGCTGTTCTCTGGGGGCTAAAAGGGATTTGGCGGCAACTAATATAGTTTAGTTAGATTAAGATAATAATATAGATGGAATATTAATAAAATACCTCTTCTGCTCCAGATTGCTGGTTCTCTAGGGTCTATAGCTATATTAGATCCTTAATAAAACCTTAATATAACCTTAGTATAACCTCCCGAAACTTACCTCGTCCATATTATTACTTAGCTCTTTTAAAATCGTAATAAATGGTATAAAGTATTTAATTAAAACTCTTAAACAGCTCTATTGATGTTATAATCAAAATGTATTGCTGTTATATTAACTCTAAACGTGATACGATAAGAGTTGAATTGTGTACTAAGTGTAGCTGTATCGGCGTCAGATTATTAACACTAGCCGAGGTTTTAGCGCCTTGGCGAGCACTAACGGAGCTTTCGGCAACACTGGCCGAGCCGTATGCTTGCGCGCTATAGTCAACAACGGAGAACGCGTCCTCCCTTACCATCGCCCATTGCCTCTTATCGTCGCCATTAATTTTAAAGCATGAGGTTATTTAAATGTATAAGGCATTAATTGTAGATAGATTTTCTGGTGTTCTAGTCCTTTGCCTTCTACTCAGCCATAGATCTCTATTGCCACGCCTGTTTCCTTAATAAACTCTTTAATACCCTATTGCCATACCTCACCGGCGGCCAGATTAAGCTTTAAGAGCCACCAATTCATCACTTTCTCGCGTATATCAGCTTCTAATTAAGCGGCTTTCTCCTTAATTTGGTAGAACCGATCCTTGATATTATTAAGGGCCTCACTCATTTTAAGCCGGGTTCGCTAAGGAGCGAAAGGATCCTCATTAATATCCTTTGTAATATACTCCTTATTATCACCATAGTATATTTTAAAGCCACAGTCCTCCTATATGCACTTGTATCGTTTAAAATCCTTATTATATAGGCAGCCGAACACCATATCGTTGCTCCAAATGTGGCGGCAGGGGAGTTAATATTGTTGGTAGAAGCTATACGAGTAGCTAATCTCATCCAAGAGCTCCCTACCGTCGTCGTCGTCGCATTCCTTAGCCTTCTTCTCTGCGATTTTAAGCTTGTTAATAATCAATAACTACACCAGATAAGGAAGGCTTTCCATCTAGGGCTGTTTTAGGACTATAGGGTGCCGCTTTGTTCGAAATTCAAGCTCTATAGCACGAGCGCGTATATTGTAATCCTTTACAGTAACCATAACGTGCTTGGCATAGCCAGTAAGTAAGGTTTTACGGAGCCAGTGGTCTTAAGAATATTTTTATTTATTCATTTTTATGAATATATTTATTTATAATAAATGATATACATTAAATATTTTTTTTCCCTTATAAATTAAATTATTTATAAGCTTATGAATATATATATAGATTTTTAATTTTATAAATATTGAGGTAGATTATATAGTATTAATACTACGCCGGTCGTTCCTAAAAATATATAGAAACTTAATATTTTGGTTTCCTGTGTAGATACCTTTATTATTTTTTAAGTTCTACTTACCCCCCCCCTAACACCACCAGTATCGCAATACTATGGCTCTATTACAGTCAGAGTCCATTATATATAGTTATAGCAGTAGTTCTAGTACTCGATCTGAATTATTTAAGCTTAACAGCAACCAATTTAATAACCCTAATACTGACGAAGATTATAACGCGTCATCCTCTAACTAATCCTCTAGTTCTCTCCTACCTAGCTTAAAGAAATAAAAGATTCGCGTAATAAATACTTAGTCCTATGCACGGGAGTCTCGCGAGGGCGAGCCAGTTAAGAATAAGAACGGCAGGCGATACTGGTACTATACTAAGTATATATTCTGGCGAGAGGTAATTACTACCAATATTTGCACGCATCTACATAAAAAGCACGGTATTACCGTTAAGGAGGAGGACTTAGTAATTAAGAAAGTTACAAAGTAGAGACTTAAGGGCCTATATCAAAAGCAGGGTAAAGCCCAAGTTTAAAAGGTTAAGGAGGAGAAGGAATGTATACTAAGGGAGTCTATTAATTAACCAGTTGTTTAGGAGGCTTTAGCGTAGTTAATTATCGTTCAAAATCTACTATATAAGGCAGTAACTTAGCCAGAGCTTTAAGCGCTTCTTCTAATAGTAAACTATACCTATAATAAAGTTCTGGTTAACTCTAGCGTAACTATACTAAAGCTAATTAAGGAGTCGTTCCTACTAGATAAAGCTATCCTAAATCAAAAGCTCTATACCTCTCTTACCCCTATATACCTCTCGCTTAACGCATAGAGCTCACTAAATCAGAAGACATTTATCGCGATCTGCGCCCACTTTATTAATAGTACTGGCGTACTACGCAAAGCCTTACTTGCTCTCCCTTTTCTACCTAGTAGGCATGGAGGCGATAAGCAGGTAGAGGTTCTCTAGTAAGTCCTCTAAGACTACCAAATACTTAATAAGATTGGGTATTGTGTCGGCGATAATTATGGAAGCAACGATAAGCTTCTTAAATAACTCTCTATATAGCTTAAAGATGCGGAAATAGAAGCTTAATTTGACGCCAAGCAATACCGCATTCGCTGCTATAGCCATATACTTAATATTACCGCGCAGGCCTTCTTCTTCTCTAAGGATAAGGAAGCCGTTAATATTGCCTTCTAAGAGGCTCGCGTAAAGCTTAAATAAGATTTAGATCTTAATAAGGATCAAATTAAAGAACTTCTAGCTTAAAGATTTAAGAAAGGGAAAGCTAGTAAGTATACTTATCGAATAATTAGCCCTCTAGGAAAGGTGTATAATATTATCGCGTATATTTAAAGCTCTAACGCCCACTATAACCACTTTATTGCTATTACCCTATAAGTAGTCCCTATAGATAATAAGACGTATTAGAACTCATAGTATAAGATAATACTAGTAGCTCTAGAATTAAGGGCGGTAATTAGTAAATATTAGAAAGAGTATATTAACGAGTTTAATAAGGAAGATATTCTTAACGCTACTAACTAGAAGGCTTTAGAAAGTATTAAAGACTTCCTATAGCCCTTTAAGCGCGTTATAAAGGAGACGGAAGGTAATTATATAACGCTTAATAAGGTCTTATATATAATAGACTTTATAGTAGAACATTTTAAGACATCTCTTAAAAAGTACGCCACGAATCTAAAGCTCTGTGACTGTATACGTACTAGTTAGTACGCCTTTAATAAATACTACCTAAAGACGGACGAAGTTACCGCCTACGGCGTAGCTCTACTACTAGCACCTTACCGGCGGAAGAACTATATTACTTGTAATTAGAAGGCCTTCTAGAGGAAGCTAGTAATTAATACAGCTTAAAAGCTCTAGGTAACTTAATATAAAGATATATATAAGGGTAAGGTAGCTATACAGAAAGCTTCTAAACACATTTAAAAACCTAACGCGTATAATATTTGGAATAAGAAACAATTAGTCCTTAACGCAATCGATAACAAATTCAATTACTTTATCAACGCCTTCCCTACAAGCCTTCCTCCAGGCATAATTACTCTTAATTAGTAGCTTACTCCGAGTAATCGCGCCAGCTACCTATGCCTCTACTATATAGCAATTAATATTCTTTCTATACCCCCTATATCGGCTAAACCAGAACGTATTTTCTTAGAAGCTTAGTGGATAATATCCTAGCAATAAATAAGGCTTAGACTAGGGAATATTAAGAAAACGGAGTACTTAAAGTTATAGATAAGAACAGGGCTTGTGGCAGGATGGAGGAAGGAGCTTATATTAGGTATAAATATTATAGCTAAGGATTAGAGAGAGGTGCAGGAAGGCGTCGGCAACGGCAACGGCGACGGCGACGATTAATTATAACACTATGCCAAGTGTTGGGAATAAAGGCAAATGGTCACCATATAAGGCATATTGCCGTCACGTGTGGCAAGTTGCCATCACGTGCCGCCGCGGCACTAGCGTGGTGAGGAACCTTAAGTTCCTTACCCTTTTTTTTAAGAAATGAAGAACAGAATAATTATCATACTATCTACAAACCGTAGCTACGTGATATCCCCTTGTGTAACTAATACTAATTAGTGGTTAACTTTATAGTTATACTATAAAATAGCTAGGTATCACTAAGAAGAGATAAGCTACTGTATTAGTGCTACTCGTGCTAGAGGAAGCTATCTTTTAAGGTTAGAACTGGTCCTAAACCTTAAATAGAACTCTTCTATAAATTTAAGGATCTAAAGGCCAGAACTAGTCCTGAGCCTTTCTAAGATTATAGATTCTTACGTCTATTACGCAGAACAACACGCTTTATAAGTCTTTGCGATTTAAGGCTAGAACTAGTCTTAAGCCCTATAATCGCAAATATACGTCTAAACGCGTACTAAATAATAAACGCGTACTAAATAATAATCCCTACGCTAATAATACTTCCCTCCCTCTAAAAATATGGCTACGCCTACTTTAAACGACTGGGAAGACTCCTTACTACTAGGGGTAGCTTTATACGCGAAACTTATTAATAAAAATTAGGACGAATTTACTTTTAATATAATAACTTATACCATAAAATAAGTTAATAGCTTTCTCCTACACCGTATTATATTCTACTAAAGTAGATACTACGCCGATTTATAGCTATAGGAATATTTTAGGGAGGATTTTATAGGATGGACCGCTAATACCTAGGTACTTAGCAATGTTAATATTGTTTAGGATTTTTAAGACTTCCTTTAAAGGAATAGGGTATATATTACTAAGAACGGTAACCTAATTGCTAGTAATATTTAGGCCGTTATTATTAGTATAGAAGAATTAATATGGACAGAAGCTAAGATTATACGTTAATTATGGAAACCTAGAACCAACCTATATTCTTTAAAAGGCAACTTTAATTTGGAATAAAACCCCTAGAACGCTACTTTCCTACCTAAAGGTGCTCTCCTACCTAGAGGTACTCTTCCTCTACCTCCGCTGTCTTTAACCCCTCTACTCTAGCTAACCGGTAAACCTTTACTATAAGAAGTTACGAATCTAATAAAGGTATATTTGGACGAAGAAAAGAAGTTTAGAGGAGAACTGTATAATATGCTTAGAGTAAAACTATAGGTTTTCTATAACTGTTGTAATAAGGTTAAAATTTAATGCTACTAGTACTACTACGCTTTCTCTATTATATTAAAAGGACGGGCAGTAATATTTTATTACAACTATATTATGGGTAAAAACTATAGCTTTAATATAATGCTTTAGCTTATTAGAGCTTACTTTAAGACTAATAAAAATCGCTAGCTTTATATATCCGAATAGCAGAAGACTACGTTTTAAAGAGTTATTACTTTTAACCTAATAAAGACTTATTTAGAGTGCCTTTAACTACTCTTTAATAAACTTTAGAAAATCTAATATGGCCTTACCAAAACTTACTAAAATAAGAACAGCCTAAGGGACTAGGTTATTTTAGTATGCCGTAGTATTTTTAAGTGTAACTTAGCGCTATATAAACCTATAGATACGTTTAAAGGAGTATATACTAAGCTACGCTCCGCTATAGGTACTGCAATGCGAATATAAGAATCTTAATAGTTCTATACCGAAAACCCTACCTAACTAAGTATTCCCGACTAATATAATTATAACTGGACTAATTAAATATATAGTAGCTGTGGTAGGGAATATAGAAGAGGGTATAATTAATATCAACTATAAGGCAATTATGGAGGTCCTCGTAGAGGTTTATTTTAAAGTAATCGCTAGAAGAAGTGCTATATTTATAAGAAGCCAAATTGCTAGTTAACTAGATACTCCCTTAATAAGCGAAAGGAGGTATATAATAAGTTCCGTTAGAGTATAAGAAATATTAAAAATTATAAAGTTATTACGGCCTACTTTTAAAGCTTTCTGGTTTAATATAAAGGCGTAGAAGATCTTAAGGGTAAGGTTAATAAGACCGAATAGCTCCTTATAGATATGGAAATTAAGGACTACTTACTTAACTAATACTTTACTAAGTATAGTAAGGTAAATGGTATATAAACCGTCGCTGTTCTTAATAACTAATCTACACTCTATTTTATTACGAAGTTAGATATCTTTAATAAGCCAAAGGAGAGCTCCGCGTTTTCCTTCAACGACAAATACTCGGCGAATGTCTTCTATAGTATTATGCCGGATACTAGAGCCGTAGGAGTATTTATAGCAGGAGAACCTTAAGTTTAAGCCCTTTAGCAGCTTAATAGCTTTATTTAGATTAACTATTTAACGGCAGGCTAGTATACAATTTGTTTTGGTAAAGGTACTATAATCTCTCTCGGTATAATTAGGGTTCAAACCCCCTTAGGGTATATTAGTTTTTACGTTATTCCCACAAATACCCTATTTCTATTTTATATTAGAGATATAAATAAATTAGGCGTTAAGCTTAATAACCTTAAGAATATACTTATCTAAGGAGATAATTGGGTGCCCGTTATACGCAAGTAGAGTTACCCCTAGTTGCTCCTTTATTAACTAAAAAAGAGTATTGCTTAGAGCTACTTAACTAAGTTAGAGTTACGCCAACTATACCGTTATTTTGGCCACCTATCCATTTATTAATTACTTAGGGTTCTTTAGCGAGTAGGCTATAAAGTTAAGGTTAAGGTAATTAAGTATCTTATAAAGTATTACTATTACTACTAAATAAACCAGAAGTCCCCTAGCCGATTTAAGTTCACCCTTAAAGATAACTATAACTTTAACTTCTATATTATTATTAACGTTATA